>Ga0213866_10000388_pt1 | contig 36187 bp, 35 predicted proteins | sample PICome_11_FD_160079 | JGI IMG/M metagenome (GOLD analysis project Ga0213866, IMG submission 160079) | Coastal seawater microbial communities near Pivers Island, North Carolina, United States - PICO284 | ecosystem: Environmental > Aquatic > Marine > Coastal | place: USA: North Carolina... | reverse complement strand
GCGGGTCACTTTTAATGGCGAGTGATTGGTAACCACTTGCTCCACAAAGGTTTTAAGCTTCTCTCTGAACTGATTGACACTAACGGTATTCATTGGTTGCTCCATAAGTACGGCTTTCCCGTACAATTCTAGCACTTCAGCCCCGGCAAGGCCATCAGCTGGGATATGTAATCTATCCTTTACCTATGTGCTTGTTTTTAACCTGGCGAAATCAATGGAGCTATATATGGCGCTTCTAAAACTAACATTATCTATGACTGCTCTAAGTTGTGTATTAATTCAAGATTTAGCGGTATCGCGTTAGCTGGATATAAAAGTAGTTTGGTTATCTAACCTTAAGATGGGGTGTTAAATAATTATAGTGGAAGAGTCACGATTTTTTGCACTAGGCAATAGTTTGATAAAAGGGAACATGTAGTCCAAGCATGATGTTAAGCATACATTGACCCCTAGTTGGGACTCTTTTTATTACTTATCTTGCGTTATGTATCTTCTTCACTGTAGATACAGATTAAATTATTACAGCGGCAATTGGATATGAAAAGTGGTACCTATCTCTGGATCAGAGGTCACCGCAATCTGTCCCTGGTGCTCTTCGACAATAATAAAATTGGAGAAAGATAGGTGATTTCCGGCATCTGGGCTGTCGCTGCTGTTGGCCTGATTATCGAAGGGCTCAAAAATAGTCCGCTGTTGCTCTAGACTAATTCCCACACCATTGTGCTGTACCCGAATCCACAGGTTGTCGTAAAAAACTGTTACCTCAATGCCAATCTGCGGTTGGTGATCTAGGTCTTCAACTCTATTTAGGGCGTGACAACAGTGACGGAACAGACTCAGAAGCACCTGTTGGATCTCTGCAACATGGCAGGGTATTTCCGGAAGGTTATCCGCATAATTGAGGTCGATTTCAATATCTCTAAATCTCAGGCCAGCAGTAACTGATAGCACAGCAGAGGCCAGCTCCAAGCTGTGATCAATAATCGAGGGTATATTGGCCTGGGTTTTCTCCCCTCTACTGGCGGCTGAGAAGTTAATTAGGTTGGTCAGCACTGCTGTGGCTTGATCGCCGCGCACTACAGCATCTTCGAGTAACTCGCTCAGACCTTCATTATCGACCGGATCAAGGGTTAAACCCTGACGCACAGTTTTAATATCTTTGATAATTCCCTTGAGAGGCATATTGATATCATGGGCCATCACTGCCGCCATCTCACCGGCCGCTGACATCTTATCCTGCTGGATCAGTCGCGTTTCACGGTTGACCCGCTGAGTGACATCGTCAAGCAGCACAACGGCACCAGCGCCCTGACTGGAAACTAGCGGATAGATGGTGATATTGAAATGGTATTGGCCGCGTTGGCTGTATTTTACATTGAGCGCTTTATTGTCCTGTTGTGCCTGGGCAATTTGCTTGGGAGTAATGGCAATGGATGGGTAGATATCCCACAGATAATTATCTTTGGTCTGATCCGCAGTCAGGCCGGTGACAACTTCAGCGCGCCGATTCCACTGAGTGATTCGATTGTCTTTATCCAAGCCAATCAACATCAGTGGCATAGACTGCAAAATACTATTTAGGTAGGCCTCAGAATTTTGCAATTGCGCTGTGGTATTGCGGTGTTCGCCAATCTCCACTTGCAGGGCATCGTGGCTTTGCTTGAGACTGGCGGTGCGATCCTCAACCCGTTGTTCCAACTGTGCGCGAATTTCCTCCAACTCCCGATTATAGCGCCGCGCCTGACGATGGCTAAAGTAGAGCCGGATGGCAATAGCAGTCAGGGCGATAATTAAGATGCTGCTGGAGAAGTTGGCAATATACTGCCAATTGGTCGCACCATCGGGCTCACGGAACATCCAGAAAATATCTGCATGGGCCTGTTGCCAGTAGCCGCCAAGCGCTAAAAAGGGCAGGATTCTTGCGAAATTCAATCTCATGGCTTCTTTAATGTGCATCATTGGGAACATTATAACTTGAGACTTTTGTTCAGATGGAAATTTTGTGGCCAATGACTTTGAAACTGCTCAAAAACACCGGCGGTCTTGGGGTTGAGTTATTTAATCTCACAAAAGTCGACGCCCCTTATTTGCCAACGCCGCTAGGATGAGCAGCTAATAGCTATCTCTGCTGCCCAATCTGGCGGATGCCCAGCGTACTCTGAAGCGTTGGGATGCTCCTCAAAGGGACTCTGTAAGATTTTAAGTAGCCTTTCCACTTCACTGTAGTCCCCATTTTCAGCCTTTTCTATAGCGATCTGGGCCATATAGTTTCTCAGCACATACTTGGGATTGATCGAGCGCATTGTGGCGCTGCGCTGGGAGTCATCAAGATCCTGAGCTGCAAGTCGCTGGCTGTATTTCTCAGCCCAGTTATCAAATTGATCGCGGTGGATAAAGTTATCGCGCACACTGTTGTCTTGGGATGAGAAATCACAGAGTTTGCGAAAGAAAATACTGTAGTCAACTCGGTCTTTGGCCATCAGTGACAGCAACTTATTGATTAGTACCTCATCGCCGTCCTGAAAATCTTCTAGTCCTAATTTGGCGGCCATCAGTTGTCGGTAGCAGGTGAGAAATTCTGGCTCATACTGTTTTAGGCAGGCGACGATCTCCTCAGATTCGAGTATCGAGGTGAAGGCTGTGGCCAACGCGTTGAGATTCCACATGCCCACCGCCGGTTGATTTTTGAATGAATAGCGACCTCCAGTATCGGAGTGGTTGCAGATAAATTCTGGGTCGTAGGCATCTAGAAAAGCGAAGGGTCCATAATCTAGGGTATCCCCCAAAATGGACATATTGTCAGTGTTCATTACACCGTGACAAAAGCCCACCGATTGCCAGCGCGCGATCATCTGTGCGGTCTTTACCACAGCGTTTTCCAGCAGCAGTCGGTAGCGCTGTGGCTCGCCGACCCACACTGGAAAGTGACGCTCTATAACATAGTCTGCCAGTGCTTTGACTCCCGAGGTATCACCGCGGTAGTGGAAGTGTTCAAAACTGCCAAAGCGAATATGACTGCGGGCCGCGCGACACAGTACCGCGGCGGTCTCTACTTCCTCGCGGTAAACTGGGGTCTGGCTAGTGGCGAGACAAAGGGCTCTGGTGGTGGGAATACCTAGGCCATGCATTGCCTCAGAGCCCAGATACTCGCGAATACTGGAGCGCAGCACTGCGCGACCATCGGCAAATCTGGAGTAGGGCGTAGTGCCCGCGCCTTTGAGCTGGATATCCCAGAGCTCCCCCTTGTCACCCACCGCCAGTTCACCCAGAGTCAGCGCTCTGCCATCCCCCAACTGTCCGGCCCAGACACCAAACTGATGTCCCGAGTAGACAAGTGCTATAGGTTTTATATCGCTACTGTGATCACCACCCGTGATTACATTTAAGAAGCCGTCACTGGCAACTTGCTGAGCCTCAACACCCAGTTGTTCAGCGAGCAATGGATTGCAGCTCACCCATTGGGGTTGCACCAGTGGTTGGACAGAAACCGGGCTACAGTAACGATTATCAGCGTCTGCAAACCTATCGCCAAAATGCTGTTGAAGTTGATTGTAGAAAAATACACTCATGGAATATTTATACTGTGCCTACTGATTCGAGCTAAATTGGGTGCATGTAGACTGCTGATATACAACCATTTTTCAGATTCCATGGCGCCAGTGGTAGTGGGGTAGAGACCGGCTGGATCCTGAAGCGAGGTCAGTATATTGCCATCTTGATCGATAGCGAACACATGACTGTAGGCAGTGGTATCTGGTTGCGTGAATGCCGGCAATCGCTGTATCACTTTGCGCAGTGTCGGATAGCTGGATAGTTTATCTATCAGCTGATTGCGCGGAGACACCAAGCCCACCCAGAAACGACCTTCAGAGCCGCGTACAATATTATCGGGAAAGCCCGGCAGGTTTTCGATCAATAGCTCCGAGCTGCCAGCCTTTGGCCCTTTTAACCAATATTTGTGGATGCTGTAGGAGCCAGTCTCATTGACCAGAACAAACTGACTCTGGCTGTCAATGGCCACTCCATTGGCAAAGTTCAGGCCCGACATAACCACCTTGGTGGTATTAGTCTGTGGGTCGAACATCAACAGCCGACCGTGCCCACCATGTTCAATAATATCCAATAGGCTGGCTGCATTGATACCTCCAAAGGCCATGGCGCCAAATTTGCTGGAGGCATCACTAAAATAGATTTTCCCATCCTCGGCAATATCCAGGTCATCGGCAAAGTGGATAGGTTGGCCATTGATATGGTCGGTGAGGACAGTTACCTCGCCACTGGGAGATATTGCCAATAACCCGCGATAGGCATCTGCAACAATAAGATTGCTGTTGGCATCGAAGGCCATACCCAACGGACTCCCCTGAGTATTGACCCACTTATCAGTCTGACCGGTGTTTTCGTTGTAGCGGACAATCCAGCCCTCTCTGGTGCTGGCATAAATCACATTGTCTTTAATAGCCAGTGCCTCGGGTCCATGGGTATCCTCGAGAACAATGATCTCGAGCTCGGCCAAGTGGCTGTTTTCCGCAAAAACACCGGTTAGGCCGGTATCGGTTGGTGTCTGCCAAGCTACCGGTTCGATAGGCACTGGCCACAGTGACAGGTAGCCCGCGATTACTGAGATTGTTATCAAACTTACCCTGAGCATATTTTCCTCAATGATCTGTCTGTTTCGGGTGACCATATTGCGACAGCAGCGCGAGGTAATCAACAGAGTTTTTCTTGGTGTGATCTCTGTGCTGGGGTAGAATGCACGACCCTATCAACACAGTAGACTCAGGCAGATGGAAGTAAACCAGCTATACAATAACCTCGATGATTTGCAGGCGCGCACCGACCTGTTGAGGGGGTATCTTTGACTATGACAACCGTAGAGAGCGTCTAGCCGAAGTTGAACTGGAGATCGCCGAGCCGGATGTGTGGAGTGATCCCGAGCGCGCTCAGCAGTTGGGGCGCGAACGTTCATCACTGGAAGTGGTAGTTAAGACCATCGAAGATCTAGATAGCGGTATAGCCGATGCCCGCGAACTGCTGCAAATGGCAGTAGAGGAGAGTGACGGGGAAACCGTTGCTGAGGTCGAGTCGGAAATTGACAGCCTACAGTCGCAGTTGGAGACCCTTGAGTTCAGGCGTATGTTCTCCGGTGAAATGGATCAAAACTGTGCCTTTGTGGATATCCAATCCGGTTCAGGTGGCACCGAGGCTCAGGATTGGGCTGAGATGCTACTGCGTATGTACCTGCGCTGGGCTGATGACAAGGGCTTTAAGGCAGAGCTGGTCGAATGTTCTCCCGGTGAGGTTGCTGGGATCAAAAGCGCCACCGTGCAAGTCAATGGCGACTATGCCTATGGCTGGCTGCGCACTGAAATTGGTGTACATCGACTGGTGCGAAAATCTCCCTTTGACTCCGGAAATCGCCGACACACCTCTTTTGCCGCAGTCTATGTGTCTCCCGAGATCGATGACAATATTGATATTGAAATCAATCCAGCAGATGTGCGTACTGATACCTACAGAGCGTCAGGCGCTGGGGGTCAACATGTCAACAAGACCGACTCAGCAGTGCGGCTAACCCACGAGCCCAGTGGTATCGTGGTACAGTGTCAAAATCAGCGCTCGCAACATCAGAACCGCGACAAGTGTTGGCAGATGTTGCGGGCTCGCCTGTATGAAATGGAACTGCGCAAGCGCCAGGAGGCGGCGCAGGCTAATGAGGACAGTAAATCCGATATAGGTTGGGGCAGTCAGATACGCTCCTATGTACTGGACGATGCGCGAATAAAGGATTTGCGGACCAACGTGGAGACCAGAAATACTCAGGCAGTGCTAGATGGAAAGCTCGATCAGTTTATTGTCGCCTCGCTTAAAGCGGGGCTGTAATAACGCAGGCAGTTTGAGAAAATGTTCCTCTTTCAGGGACCACCACTTAATACAGCGGACCATACAATGACAGAACAACCAGATGAAAATAAATTAATCGCCGAGCGTCGCGCCAAACTCGATCAGCTCCGACAGCAGACTGATACGCCATTTCCCAACGGCTTTCGCCCCAGTTATCGAGCGATGGATTTGCAGACTCAGTACGCGGCAAATACCAAAGAACAGCTTGAGCAGTTGGATCTCGAGGTCAGTGTTGCCGGCCGTATTATCCGCAACCGCGGTGCATTTATGGTGCTTCAGGACAGTTCGGATACCATCCAGCTGTATGTGACCAAGGCGGCTCGAGCCTTTGCCAAAACCCTAGATCTAGGGGATATAGTGGCGGTGGTTGGCAAGCTCCACAAGTCCGGCAAGGGCGACCTTTATGTGCAAATGGATGACTATCAGTTGCTGACCAAGGCCCTGCGTCCACTGCCAGATAAGTTTCACGGTTTGGCCGATCAGGAAATGCGCTACCGTCAGCGTTATGTGGATCTGATCGTCAATCCCGAGGCGCGGCAAACTTTTCGCACGCGCTCCAAGGTAGTAGATTTTATTCGCAATTACCTCAACCGCCTGGATTTTCTGGAAGTCGAGACCCCGATGTTACAGTCTATTCCCGGTGGGGCGGTGGCGCGACCCTTTATCACGCATCACAACGCTCTGGATATGGATATGTATCTGCGTATTGCGCCCGAATTGTATTTAAAACGCCTGGTGGTAGGTGGATTTGAGCGCGTCTATGAAATCAATCGCAACTTTAGGAACGAGGGACTATCCACCCGTCACAACCCTGAGTTCACCATGTTGGAGTTCTACCAGGCCTATGCGGATTACCGCGATCTAATGGATTTGACCGAAGCTATGTTGCGGGAAATGACCCAACAGGTATTGGGAAGCAGTAAGGTAATCAATACAGTCAAAGATACCAATGGCGATATTCTCTCAGAGGTCTGCTATGACTTTGCCAAACCCTTTGCACGGATGTCAGTATTTGACGCTATTCTCGCGCACAATCCCGATATTAGCGCCGATCAGTTGAGCGAAGAGCAGGGCGCTAGAAAGATCGCCTCAGACTTGGGCATCCCGCTAAAAGACCTCTGGGGTTTGGGCAAAGTGCAAATTGAAATCTTTGAAAAAACCGTTGAACACCGCTTGCAACAGCCGACCTTTATCACCAGTTATCCCACTGAGGTATCGCCCCTGGCGCGTCGCAATGACAGCGATCCCTTTGTCACTGATCGCTTTGAATTCTTTGTCGGTGGTCGCGAAATTGCCAATGGTTTTTCCGAGCTTAATGACCCAGAAGATCAGGCATCTCGGTTTAGACAGCAGGTAGCGGAAAAAGAAGCTGGTGACAACGAGGCGATGCACTTTGATGACGACTATATTCGCGCCCTTGAATATGGCATGCCGCCCACAGCGGGGCAGGGTATCGGGATTGATCGCCTGGTGATGTTGCTCACAGACTCACCCTCAATCAGAGATGTGCTGTTATTTCCGCATATGCGTCTCGAGGCTTGAGACAGAATAGATTTGTGACAGATGACGGTGGCAACTATATATGCTGCCACCGAATTGATTAAAAATCTATTTTAGGCTGGCGTAGTAGGCGGAAAGATTTACTATATCCGCATCTGAGAGCCCTTTGGACATGGCTGTCATCATCGGGTTGTTGCGTCGACCATCTCTAAACATCTGTAATTGGCTAATCAGATAGCCTTTTTTCTGCCCAGCAAGATTTGGCCACATATCATTGCTGCTAATGCCGTTGGCACCATGGCAGGCCGCACAGGTCATAGCTTTTTTCTTCCCTGCCTCTATGTCAGCGGCTAGGCCTGGGGTAGCTAGTATTGTTAAAGCAAAGGCAATGGCAAGGGGTGATAAGATTTTCATCATCGTTCTCCAGAAATAGTCGTGAATGTCAGTTTGGGATTCAGGCTGTGACTGATAAACAGTGCAGCAGTCAATAGTGCGACTGCACCGCCCTGATGGGCCGCAGCCACTGGGATAGGCACATAGAAGATCAAGGTGCTAATCCCCAGCGTAACCTGTACCACTAATAAACCCAGCATGCAGAACATTGCAGTGCGCAGTCTGCCGCTGATCTCTGATCGCAATGCGACCACTACAAACCCCACCACCAATAGGGTTATCAGATAGGCAAAGATGCGGTGATTGAATTGAATCGTAGTGATATTTTCAAAAGCGGATAGCCAAAACGGTTGCATATCATAGAGCCCGGCGGGGAAAAAACTGTCGCCCATCAAAGGCCAGGTTGGATAGGCATAACCGGCCTTGGTGCCCGCCACTAGCCCACCGCTTAAAATCATCAGAAATATTAGGCCGGTAAGTATATTGGCCGGCTTGCTGAGTTTCGCAGGCTGATTGGTCTTGGGGCTTATAAGATCCAAGGCGGTCCAAACAATAAATGCATAAATCAGCACTGCCAGTCCCAGATGCGCAGTCAGTCGATATTGGCTGACATGGGGATTGTCCACCAGGCCACTTTTGACCATATACCAGCCCAATAGACCCTGACAGCCACCCAGTACCAGCATAATAACTAGTCGTGGAGTCAGCCCCGGCGCGATACGCTTGGTAAGCAAGAAAAACAGGAATGGGATGACAAAGATTAATCCTATCAGTCTGCCGAGCACGCGGTGCAGGTATTCGTACATAAAAATGGGTTTGAATTCATCCAGTGTCATGCCGAGATTGATTTTTTGATATTCGGGAAACTGTTGATACTTGAGAAAGAGCTCTTGCCAATCGCTCTGAGTCAGGGGAGGAATAATGCCCATTAGAGGCTTCCACTCCACCATGGAGAGCCCGGAGTTGGTCAAGCGGGTAACGCCACCCAATAGAATCATTCCGAATATAACGACGGCACAGCTTATCAACCAAAGGGCTATCTGCCTGTTGTAAATATTATAGAGTGTGTTGTCCTGAAGCATGCTTGTTCCTAGTTGTGGGTAGCTGGGATCTGCCGATCCAGTTTCATCCAAGTTTTACTACGAAAACGGACCATATTTAGACTAGATTTTATGGCGAAATCCAGTATTGAAATTGCGTAGAGCCACACAACCTTAGCACCCATTTCAACCAGTAGCCAGGGGATAAAAATTCGACTTAACAGCATGCTAAACAGGGTTACCAACATCGGAAAGCGGGTATCTCCCGCACCCCTCAGAGCGCCCGCCATGCTGAACTCTATTCCCATCAGTGGCAAGCTCAAGCTAAGTATGTAAGTCAGGGTTATCATATGTTCAATAACTGCTTCGTCGTCGCTCATAAATCGCGCGATTTGCTCGGCAGTTAGCGCCATTATCAGGCCACCTATTAACATAAAATAGACACAGGTTCGCATAGTGCGCCAACCTGCACGGTAGGCTCCCTGATGATCTCCGGCACCCAGGTACTGGCTTACTAGGGTTGCACTGGACATGGAGAAGCTAAAGGCCATTACGATAATTAGTCCCAGGATTGACAAACCTATGCCGTAGGCGGCAAAGGCCTCATTGCCGTAGCTGGTGAGGAAAGCTAAAAATACAATCACCCCAACTTGAAATACCGCCTGCTCGAAAGCGGCGGGCGCACCTATGTCCACCAGTTTTTTGCCATGTATTTTGAAAGAGGTCAGCGGATTGTGCGGTTTAAATGACAGCAGGCCGAAAATCCACAGCAGAGTAAACAGCAGGGTACTGATGGCAAAGGCGATGCCGCCACCAATTGCCAATCCAGATAACTCATAAGTCGGCAGCCCCCCCCAGCCCGAAGTTAGACCAGCAGCCAGCACAATGGCCGAGCAGGAACTGATAATCGAGATCCATAGCGGGGTGAAACTATCGCCAATGGCGCGGAAAGACATACTTAAAATTAAACTGCTGAGCATAGGTGGTGCAAACACGGCAGTCCAAAAGGTGAAGTCAACAGCCAGGGCTTGAGCTTTGGTAGATAGACCAAACAATCCAATGGTCTGCTGTAGCCAGGGGATTGGCAACCAGGATAGCAAGAGACCAGCGAAGCTAAATATTAACAGCGATAGGGCGGCACAGTGACCGGCCATTTCTTTGTCACCTGCGCCCCAGTATTTGCCAACCATCGCAGTGGTGCCACTACAAAGCCCTAGCGTAATCGCTTGCACCACAAAAAGTAGGCGTTGGCCGGTGGTTGCAGCGGCCACCTCATCGGTGCCAAGGTTTGCAGCGATTTTTAAAAAGGCAATACCGACCAGCATAAAGAACATATTGCTCAGCATGGTTGGCCAGGTGAGGCGCCAGATAGAAAAAGTGGAAACTGCTTGCATGGAGGCCTATCATAACATTCAGCACCGCACAGCGGTTAAGGATTTGAGGCAATAGGGGATATCCATATGGTTGATTCTGACCAAATAAACTTGCACCCCTCCTGGTTGGCACCTTTGCAGGCCGAGTTTGAAAGCGACTATATGGCTGAGTTGCGCACTTATTTAATCCAGCGCCGACAACAGGGCGCGACAATCTATCCCCCGGGTTCAAGATGGTTCGCGGCCTTCAATACCACAGCTTTCGAACAGGTTCGCGTAGTTATTCTGGGTCAGGATCCCTACCATGGCCCCGGTCAGGCTCACGGGCTGTGTTTTTCTGTACTTCCCGATGTTAGGGTGCCGCCCTCGCTGGCCAACATCTATAAAGAGCTCAAATCCGATCTGTCTATTCAGCAGCCAGACCACGGCTGCTTGGTTAGCTGGGCACAGCAGGGTGTACTGTTATTGAATGCCACACTGACAGTTGAAAGAGGCCAAGCTGGTGCTCATCAGGGCAAGGGTTGGGAGCGATTCACCGATCAGGCAATCAGGACACTCAGCCAACGGCGACAGGGGGTAGTCTTTATACTGTGGGGCAGTTTCGCCCAGAAAAAAGCCGCATTGATCGATCAAGATCGACATCTGGTACTAAAATCTGTGCACCCCTCGCCACTGTCTGCGCACCGTGGCTTTTTCGGTTGTGGGCATTTTTCAGCAGCCAATCAGTACTTGCAGCAACAGGGACTCGACCCGATTGACTGGCAGTTGCCAGAGCGCCAACAGGTAGCGGCGCTGCTACAGGAAAATACTTGAGACCACCTATTTCAGGGGCGGTTTGCCAGCTCTGTCGCGCAGCCAGTTCAAGCCCTTGAAAATAGTCGGTGTTCGAGCGATGCGTTTTTCTAGGGCAAACTTGCCCGGATAGTCCATTAGCAGCAATCCCGCCACTATAGTCAGAATTCCCTGGCCGGGCAGAAATAGCATCACAATCCCCCCCAGTAGCAGAATAAAACCCAACAGGTTTTTGCCGATAATTAGCAGCAGTCGCGCAACCGGATGGCGACTTTTCCAGGCCGTCTCGGCGCGACCCTGGGAGGCGAAGTAATCCACAGGTATTTTCGCCACTAGCCATGGCAGCGATAACAGGCTGATTACGAAAATCAAAGCAGAAACAAACCCGATTAAGGTCAGTAATTGCAGATTATTAGATAGCCAGCTGATCAAGGATCGAAGACCAGTTAGGTCAGTTGATAGGGTAGGGGTAAGTAGGTGACATCAACTTTTTCGCCCTCTACAGTCAAGCTTTCAAGTTCCAGCGCCCTGTTGGCAAGTACCGCTAGGGCCTCAATGCGGTTGTCCTCAATCAATTCACAGTTGACTAGATTGCCAAGGGCCTTGCCTTGACTGTCCAAGATAGCTGTGCCGGGCGCAAAGCACGAAACAGGTGATGAGCTACTGAGGGAGAGATGATGCATCCGGCGCTTGACCTCGCCGCGATAGTGGGCTCTGGCCACCACCTCCTGACCGGTGTAGCAGCCCTTTTTAAAGCTGATATAGTCCATTAAATCCAGGTTGAGCATCTGCGGAATAAACTGCTCGGTGGTTTCCGTGGTGATATCGGGTCGGCCACAGCGCAGTCTGTCGAGACTGGATATCGGGGGCTGGATAGGCATTTCACCGTCGCCGACAGCGGTGATCTGTGTTTTAAAAAACACCGCGTATTTGCTGAGACTGGCGACAGCCAGTTCGACCACAGAGGGGTGTGTTTCAAGAATAATACACTGGGCATCGACTCTGTGTGCACTAAACACAAAAACGACGCGCCCACTGGGCGTGCAGTGGGCGCCGAAGACCTCTCGATCTCCCGTCAGGCTGTCTATATCGCAGGTGACTTGCCCTTGAAGAAATTTAGCGCTGTCTTCACCCTTGAGTTGAATTAGACCGCGGTGGTTATTGGAAGACTTTGTTTGAGTCATTGGCTAACAGAACACGTTTATTGGACTTTTTTAATGAACTTTATTTACTAGGCTTATAGTTTAGCCTATTTCTGCCGGCGACCGTATAATGGCTGAGATAAATTTTGGAATCCCTGTTATGAATAAAAACCGCTTAATGTGGGCCAGTCGCCGCGGTATGTTGGAGCTGGATTTGATTCTGCAACCCTTCGCCGAACATCAGTATGAGCATCTAGCAGAGGACGACAAGTTGCGTTTCGAGGTATTGCTGGAGCTTGAGGACCAACAGCTGTTTGCCTGGTTGATGAAACGCGAGCAGCCGACAGACCCTGAAATACAAAGGATTGTAACCCTAATTCATGACAGTCGACGCCAGACAGCACCAATTCGAGATTAATCCTGCACTATCTACACTCTATTTTCAGTTGCTGCTGACCCTGCTCTGCGCGCTGTTACTAGCGCTGATGTCACTGGTTGGTTGGGTTAAATTCCCTGTTTTGACGCTGTTGGGGTTTTACGCCTTGCACAGCATTCGACAATTTTTCCGTCAACCCTGCAGTACGCTCTGCTATCAGACCCCGTTTAATCAATGGCGTTTCAATGGCAGCAAGGTGAGCTTATCCAGCGAGCAATTTATCACTCGCAATTTGGTTATTGTCTCTATGCGCGCCGAGGACGGCAGAAAGTTAATACAGTTGATACCCGCAGATGCCATTCCGTTGCCTCGGCATATCGAATTGCGCAGGTTGTTGATCGGTTTTATGGCCAACCAGAAACCTGTATAGCGCAGTGAAAGTCGAGACTGGGTGGATCAAAATCGCAGGCTATTTTCTGTGGTAGATCAACTTGCGGCGCACGCAGTTTAGTCGCGGCGCACCACCACGTCCTGACCGGCAAAGTTGACCGGTACCATAATGGTATCGCGGGCGATGCTCGATAGATCTGGATAGTCCATGGTGAAGTGCAGTCCTCTGCTCTCCTTGCGCTGTCGCGCACAGCCGATAATTAGTTCGGCAACCGTGGCTAGGTTGCGCAATTCCAGTAGATCGCGAGAAATTTTGTAATTGCTGTAGTACTCCTGAATTTCACTCTGCAGCAGTTTGATGCGGTGCTGAGCACGTTGCAGGCGCTTATCAGTGCGTACTATACCGACATAATCCCACATAAAGCGCCGCAACTCATCCCAGTTGTGAGAGATAACTACATCCTCATCGGAGCTGTTAACTCTGGATTCGTCCCACTCGGGAATAAAGTCTGGATCGGTAATTGTCGCCCCTCGCCGATTGATCGCCTCGGCGGCAGCGCGGGCGTACACCAGACATTCCAACAGTGAATTGCTGGCCATGCGATTGGCGCCGTGGAGTCCGGTAAAGGCGGCCTCCCCGATAGCGTAGAGGTTGAGTAAATCGGTCTGCCCGCTCTTGTCGACAACAATACCACCGCAGGTGTAATGGGCTGCCGGTACCACGGGAATCGGATCGGTGGTGATATCGATGCCGAATTTAAGACAGTTCTGATAAACCGTAGGAAAATGCTCAGTGATAAATGTTGCCGGCCTGTGACTGATATCTAGATACAGGCAATCACAACCGAGCCGCTTCATCTCGAAGTCGATGGCGCGGGCTACCACATCGCGGGGTGCCAATTCGCCGTCGGCGTGAAATTTATCCATAAACCGGCTGCCATCCGGCAGTTTGAGCTGCGCGCCTTCACCCCGCAGAGCCTCGGTGATCAGGAAAGATTTTGCCTTGGGATGGTAGAGACAGGTGGGATGGAACTGATTGAATTCCAAATTGGCAACCCGACAGCCGCGCCGCCAAGCCATCGCCAGCCCATCGCCGCTGGCACCATCCGGATTGCTGGTGTAAAGATAGGCTTTGCTGGCGCCACCGGAGGCGAGCACTACGGTCTTGGCCTGCACCAGCGATACCTTATCAGCCGCAATATCCAGCAAATAGGCACCGGTACAGCGAATTTTCCGCGAGTCGCTATCTGCCTGAGTGACCAGATCTACCGCGCAGTGATGCTCAAACAGGTGGATATTGTCAGCTGCTGTTACCAGATCCACTAGGGTGCTGGTGACCGCTTTGCCAGTGGCATCGGCGGAGTGCAGAATGCGCCGATGACTGTGGCCGCCCTCCTGGGTAAGGTGGTAGTGAATCTGATCGGCGTCGAGGGTAAAATCTACACCCTGATCGATCAGCCAGTTGATTGCTGCTGGACCATTTTCCACCACATGTCTAACACTGTCCTCGTGGCACAGCCCAGCGCCGGCGATTAGCGTGTCATTAATATGAGCCTCAGCGCTGTCATCTTTATCGAAAACTGCCGCAATACCGCCTTGGGCCAGCCAGGATGCACCACCCTGTAATGTCGATTTGCTGATTAGGGCAATGCGGTATTTGCTATCGAGTTGCAGGGCGAGGGTAAGACCCGCCACGCCGCTGCCGATAATTAATACATCGTAAATTGATTCACTTTTCATGGATAGGCCATGCACAGGAAAACGGTAATGATACTATAGGCAAGCGTTTGACAAAATTTCTATCGGTGCAAAGATCTGCATAGAGATGATAAGATATTTGAATAATGACTGACCTTTTCGACAATCCAACTGTCGAACATAAATCAAGTTGCATCAAATCCCACAAGCAGTGGTCGAGCAGTAGTCGGATGATAAGGCGCGTAAGAAAAGTCGCGTAATAAGATAAGCTGTGTAATGAATAGTATAGACGGAACAGGTAATGGTCGACCCCAGCAGCACTGAGCCAACTGATCATCAGCTGGTTAAAAGAGTACAGAGAGGTGACAAGCGGGCCTTTGATCTACTGGTATTAAAGTACCAATTCAAGCTGCAGGCGATTGTCGGTCGCTTTATTCGCGATGTTGATGAAGTCGCCGATGTCACGCAAGAAGCCTTTATCAAGGCTTACCGCGCCATGCCGAACTTCCGTGGTGACAGCCAATTTTATACTTGGCTCTACCGAATTGCAGTTAACACGGCAAAAAATTATCTGGCTTCTAAAAGCCGTCGACCCGCCACCGCGGATGTTGAAATCGTCGATGCAGAACAATTTTCCAATAACGATCGGTTTCTGGACGAAAGCACACCAGAGAGCGAGCTGCTCGGTGCGGAGTTACAACTGACAATTGATAGTGCCCTGTCGGCGCTACCTGACGACTTGCGAACTGCTTTAACTTTGCGTGAGTTCGATGGCTTGAGTTACGAAGATATCGCTGTGATTATGGAGTGCCCAGTGGGCACAGTGCGATCGCGTATCTTTAGAGCGCGGGAAGCTGTGGATCAAAAAGTGTTACATCTGCTGGACAAAAATTAGTACACTAGTGAACCTTTTAGGGACTGGTGGGTCATAACAACGTGGTTGTTATTTTGCGTTTATCAAATACGGGGATATTTAATGAGCGAAACAGAAATACCCAATAGCCAACAGCGCTTGGCAGAGTCGGTCTCAGCACTCATGGATGCCGAGGTCAGCGAGATGGAGCTGCATCAGGTTTTAAAGGCTGTGGATGATAACCAGTCTGTCGACGATTCAGTGCTTAAGGGTCAGAGTATTCGCAGCAAATGGTCCAGGTATCATCTGGTATCCGACAGTATGGCCGATGCTCCTATGGCCTACCGGGATATTTCTAGTGCTGTTTCAGCGGCGATCGCTACTGAAGACACCTATTCGGTGAGTGCGAATAGTTCAGGCATGGGTCAGATCGGACGCTTTGCCGTTGCCGCCAGTGTCGCTATGATCGCCATTATCGGTGTTCAACAGTATAACGGCAGCATGCATCAGGATATCCAGAGTATTCAGGTTGCTGAAATGCAGGTAGATAATGCTGAGCCCAACCGCGGTCCGGCCATTCAGTTTCCCGCCGATTTCCAACCCAGTGTTCAGGCGAGAACTGTCAGTGCCGGCGGTGTAGTCAAAACCTCACGATCGCCGGTCACCTTGGTACAGGTCGCCAATCCCGATGCAAACCTAGCCAGAAATCAGCAGTTGCGCTCGCTGCTCAGTGAGGTGCTTGAAACTCACGTCACCAATGAATCAGTCAACGGTATCCAGGGAATGTTACCCCTAGCTCGTCATTTAGATGCCGGTGAGGGCGAATTGGAGTAATAGTTGGCAGTAATAGCAATAAAATCCCGAGCCTTTACCTCTTGGCTACTATTTTTCTCGACTGCGCTTTTGACTACCAGTGCCCTGGCAATGCAAACAGCTGCCGATTTGGTGGAGCGCATGCCACTGCTGGCCAAGCAATTCAACTATTCGGGAGTATTTAGCTACGAGGCTGCGGATATCCAACGCAGTGTCAGAGTCTCGCACCAGGTGATGGATGGCGTGGCCTATCGGCGTATTTCCTACTTAGACGGTGCGGCAAAAGATCAGTTACATGAATCCGCTGCTAATGACTGTAACAGCACCTATGTTGGCGGCCCCCAACCCCGAGATTACTACCGCTTTGAAGTGTTGGGAAATTACCGAGTTGCTGGGCGAAATGCCCTGAAAGTACAGGTTTTACCCATTGATAATCTGCGTTACGGGCACCTCTATGGTATAGATCAACAGACTGGGCTGATGTTGCAGTCCATTTTGATTAGTCAGTCGGGTCGGCCACTGGAGAATCTTAAGTATATTGATATTACCATCGATAAAAACGCTCAGCCTCAGCTCGCTTCAGAGGATCAGCCAGTCACTCAGAGTGAATGTAGCTATGAAAGGGCAGACAGCCATTTTCAAGCGCAGCAATGGCAAGTAGACTGGATGCCTCCAGGTTTTGTTCGGGTCGATGAGAATGTCTTGGAAGAGGGCAAAGTATCCTTGGTCTACAGCGATGGTATCAGTGTGTTTTCGGTATTGATTGATGCCGCTCCCGACTCGAAATATCCCGAGTTAGTTGCCAGAGTTGGGCCAACACAAATGGTAGTGACCAACTATACTCACAATAACACTGACTACCAAATTGTTGTATCAGCTGAGATGCCCCGGGTGACAGTTAACCAGATTGCTCTGTCAGTTCGGCCACCTGCTGATCAGGAGACATTGTCCAATGATTCTTGAGACTGCCACTGTGGCAACCATTGAATCAGATTCTCTGTGGGTGGATACAGTGCAGAAGTCAACCTGTGAAACCTGTGTTGCCGAAAAGGGCTGTGGAACTCGAACGCTTTCAAAATTGATGGGCAAAAGCAACCAAGTCCGTGTTGTAGCCGAGCCCCATCAACTGCAGCAGTTGACTGTGGGTCAGCAGATTACCATTGCCATTCCTGAGGATGTGGTGGTTGGTGCCTCGCTGTTGGTGTACCTATTGCCGTTGCTGTGCAGCCTGTTGGGGCTCGCCTTGCTGGGGTCTGGCGGCGATACTTCAGCCCTGCTGGGTGCCGCTTTGGGATTATTGCTCGGCGCCTTTGCAGTCAACCGATACAGTCTTACATTGAGAGACAATCCGCGATTAAATCCGGTGCTCTATAAGGATCCCGGTGATCGACTTAGAGTTGAACTCTCGTAGCCCCTACGAATTAATGATTATCCACTGGAGAACCCCTCTGTGATTGGCAAGCTACTACTTATTCCCACCCTGTTGCTGATTTGCGTATCCTCTGTTCAAGCAGAGTTGCCAGACTTTACCGATCTAGTCGAGGAGGTCTCTCCGGCAGTGGTAAAGATCAATACCTCTGGAGAGGCGCCACAGCAGTCCATGGGACAGCCAATACCGGATATTTTTCGCGATCTGTTTGAACGGCGCGGTCGCTCTCAAGCACCGCGTCAGCCAGTGCGCTCATCGGGTTCAGGCTTTGTGATCTCTAAAGATGGTTATATTCTGACTAATCATCATGTGGTGGATGGCGCGGATACTATTGAGGTGCTGTTTGCCGATCGCTCGGAGTACCGAGCAGAGGTGATTGGTACCGACAGGCGATCGGATTTGGCGCTGCTTAAAATTGAAGCCAAGGGACTAAAGCCTCTGCGATTTGGTGATTCGGATAAGTTGAGAGCCGGTGAATGGGTGTTGGCTATAGGCTCACCCTTTGGGCTGGATTACTCGGTGACCGCCGGTATTGTCAGTGCGATAGGACGCAGCATACCCACAGATCAACGGGAAAATTATGTGCCCTTCATCCAGACCGATGTGGCGATAAACCCAGGTAATTCCGGAGGGCCATTGTTCAATCTGGATGGTGAAGTGGTGGGCATTAACTCTCAGATCTATTCTCGTTCTGGCGGTTCTATTGGGCTGTCGTTTTCGGTACCCAGCTCGGTGGCCCAAAAGGTAGTGGCCCAACTGAAGAGCGATGGCTTGGTGCAGCGCGGTTGGCTGGGCGTGGCGATTCAGGATATCAACCGCGCGCTCGCGGAATCCCTGCAGTTGGACAGGCCCCGTGGAGCGTTGATCAACGCGGTTGAACCCGATAGTCCCGCAGATCGCAGTGGCTTGCAGCCCGGAGATGTGATTGTCAGTTTCGATGGACAGCCCATAGTGCACGCCGATGATCTGCCCCATCTGGTGGGCATGGTGGCCCCAGAGACTGTGGTGCGTGCAGAGATTGTGCGCGAGGGCAAAAGTAAGAAACTCGACGTCAAAGTGGGGGCGCTGGAAAATGATCCCGCTGAGATCGCTTCGGTCTCAGGTTACGACAGACTTGGATTGACGACAGAGGATTTGACCGCTGAGCAGTTGAGATCCCTGCGTGTTCGTGGCGGCGTTTTAGTCACCGATGTCAGCACCGACTCTGCGGCGGCAAAGGCCGGACTCAGAGCTGAAGATATGATTGTGCAACTTGGCTACACGGTGATTGATAACCAAGAGGATTATGTTCGTGTGATTGCAGATCTGCCGGAGAACACACCGGTGCTAATCCGTTTTTACCGACAGGGATGGGCGGTGTCTAGAACTATTATTATCGACTGATAATCGATTCTTCAGTCCTTATTTACTGGCCGAAAACACTGGGATGCCGATGGCGTCCGATGCACAAATAGGCTAGAATCCTCGCGCAATTTCAAATGGCAGCCAATATCTTGTCCGACCTCAGTCATATTAGAAACTTTTCCATTATCGCCCATATAGATCACGGCAAGTCCACTATTGCCGATCGTTTTATTCAGATGTGTGGCGGCCTCAGTGAACGCGAAATGGCGGCTCAGGTACTGGATTCCATGGATATTGAGCGGGAGCGGGGGATCACTATCAAAAGTCAGAGTGTGACCCTGCCATTTAAAGCCGCAGACGGCAAAACCTATCAGCTCAACTTTATTGATACCCCCGGCCATGTCGACTTTTCCTATGAGGTATCCCGCTCTCTGGCAGCCTGTGAGGGCGCACTGTTAATTGTCGATGCCGCCCAGGGGGTCGAAGCTCAGTCAGTGGCCAATTGCTACACCGCTATAGCGCAGGGTCTGGAAGTAATTCCAGTGCTGAATAAGATGGATTTGCCCCAGGCTGAGCCGGACAGAGTAGTCAATGAGATCGAGAACATTATTGGTATTGAGGCCACCGAGGCAGTGCGCTGTAGCGCTAAAACCGGTGACGGCATTAAAGATATTCTCGAAGAGCTGGTGTTAAAAGTACCGCCTCCCAGTGGCGATACCGAGGCGCCGCTACAGGCTTTGATTATCGATTCTTGGTTTGACAACTATCTGGGAGTAGTCTCGCTGGTTCGCGTGGTACAGGGCACTTTAAATGTCAAAGATAAGGTAATGGCCAAGTCAATCGGCAAGCCTCATGTGGTTGACAGTGTGGGTGTCTTTACCCCCAAGCGCAATGAGACTGGGGTTCTAAAAGCCGGTGAAGTGGGCTTTATGGTAGCTGGTATCAAAGATATTCTGGGTGCGCCAGTGGGGGATACCATCACCCATATGGGCAATACAGAGATCGCTGCACTGCCCGGATTTCAGCGCATCAAACCTCAGGTCTATGCCGGTATGTTTCCGGTGGATTCGGATCATTTTGAGGACTTTCGCGAGGCCCTCGCCAAGCTGGCGGTCAATGACGCCTCGCTGTTTTATGAGCCCGAGAGCTCTGATGCCCTGGGCTTTGGCTTCCGCTGTGGCTTCCTCGGTATGTTGCATATGGAGATTATCCAGGAGCGCCTGGAGCGCGAGTACGATCTGGATCTAATCACCACTGCGCCCACTGTGGTCTATGAGATTGTCACCAACAAAGGTGAGACCCTGTATATTTCCAACCCCTCTGATTTGCCAGATATCGGCACTATAGACGAGATGCGCGAGCCGATCTGTGAGGCCAATATTTTGGTGCCCAAGGATTATGTCGGCAATGTGATCTCCCTCTGTGTCGAGAAGCGCGGGGTGCAAAAAGATATGCAATTTATCGGCGGTCAGGTATCCCTCAGTTACGACTTGCCTATGAGTGAAGTGGTGATGGACTTTTTTGACCGCCTCAAATCGGTCAGCCGCGGCTTTGCCTCTCTGGACTACAGCTTTGATCGTTTCCAGCCGGCGTCTCTGGTCAAGCTGGATATTATGATCAATGGTGACCGTGTGGATGCGCTGGCGGCGATTATCCATCGCGATTACGCCATTCAGAAGGGGCGCAATTTGGCGGAAAAAATGAAAGAACTCATTCCGCGCCAGATGTTTGATGTGGCCATTCAGGCGGCGGTGGGCGGCAGTATTGTGGCGCGCACCACAGTGAAGGCACTGCGCAAAAATGTCACCGCCAAATGCTACGGTGGCGATGTGACCCGCAAAAAGAAATTATTGGAAAAGCAAAAGGCCGGCAAGAAACGCATGAAGCAGGTGGGGCGGGTTGAAATCCCCCAGGACGCCTTTCTAGCCGTGTTAAAAACCTAGGGATTAGGGAACTCGATAGAGGATTGACCGATGGATATTAATTTTGAACTAGTGCTCACTGTATTGTTTTTAGTCTGTGGCAGCTGCTGGCTGGCCAACCGATGGATAATGAAACAGGACGAGTCGCTACTGGGCTTTCTCGCCTCTCTAGCGCCCATCTTGGGTTTGGTGTTAGTGCTGCGCTCGTTCTTGGTGGAGCCGTTCCAGATACCCTCGCGCTCTATGGAGCCCACGCTGCTGCCCGGCGATTTTATTTTGGTCAACAAATGGGTCTACGGTATTCGCCTGCCGGCTGTGCGCACTAAAATTGTAGATATCTCCTCCCCCCAGCGCGGTGATGTGATGGTGTTTTTCCCGCCCCATCAGGACCGTTACTTTATCAAGCGTGTGGTGGGCCTGCCCGGCGATAAGATCAAAGTGATTCAGGGCGTGCTGTATGTCAATGGCGAGAAGATGCGGCAGACGGCACTGCCAGATCAGCCGCTGTCACCTAGATCGGTGATTATGGAAGAACACCTAACCGGCGTCGATCATCTGATGCAAAAGCGCTTATCGCCAACGCGGCTCAGTATGAATTTCTCCACCACCGTGCCTCAGGGCCACTATTTTATGATGGGAGATAACCGAGACAATTCCAGTGATAGTCGAGTCTGGGGCCCAGTTCCGGAAGATCGTATTGTCGGCAAGGCCTTCGCTCGATGGATGTTTTGGGATGAACTGGCCTCCCTGCCCAGCTTCGACCGCGCCGGCAAAATTCAATAGTGAGAGCATTTCTTGGGATATTTACCCCAAATCGGGATAAAATAGCGCTGTACTCACGGCAACTGCTGTGAAAACTACTTTTCCCCGCAACAGAATTTTGGAGTAAATGGCGGTGGTCGATCATTTACAGCAATTGCAACAGCGCCTGCAGTATCAGTTTGGCGATCCAAAACTTCTGCAACTGGCCCTGTCTCACCGCAGCTATGCCGCAGATAATAACGAGCGTCTAGAATTCCTCGGTGATGCGGTATTGGGCCTGACAGTTACCGATTTTCTCTACAACAAATTTACCCAGTTTCGCGAAGGCGAGCTCAGTCGCCTGCGCTCACAAATTGTGCGTGCCGAATCCCTGGCCGAAGTGGCCAGACAGCTGCAGTTAAGTGAGCATCTACTGCTCGGTCCCGGCGAGTTGAAAAGTGGTGCTCACCGTCGCGATTCCATTTTAGGTGACAGTGTCGAGGCGTTGATTGGTGCCGTGTATTTGGATTCCGATATGGATACAGCATGCCACTGTGTGCTTCGCTGGTTTGAGCCATTGTTGCAAGCGGTGGATCAGACGGTGCCTATCAAGGATGCCAAAACTGCGCTGCAGGAATTTTTGCAACAGCGCGGACATGAATTACCCGACTACCGAGTGATCGAAGTCAGTGGTGAAGATCACAACCGCCGCTACACCGTCAGTTGTAGAATTGATTGTCTGGATCTGGAATTCAGTGCTACCGCCAGCAGCAGACGCAAAGCCGAGCAGAGTGTTGCCCAACAATTTTTACCCGCAGTGGAGCAGAGTGGCCAATGAGTGAAGAGCAATACTGCGGTTTTGTTGCCATTGTCGGCCGTCCCAATGTGGGTAAATCCACCTTGCTCAATCATCTGTTGGGACAAAAACTCTGTATTACCTCGCGCAAGCCTCAGACTACTAGGCATACATTGTTGGGAATTAAGACCCAGGAAAATCTACAAATTATCTTCGTAGACACCCCGGGAATTCACACCAACCAGACCCGCGCCATCAACCGCGTCATGAATCGCTCTGCAGCCAGTGTGATCGCTGATGTGGACCTGGTGGTGTTTGTGCTCGACCGCCAGGAGTGGTCCGAGGCCGATGCCTACGTGGCCCAGCAGCTGGCAAACAGCTCAGTGCCAGTGCTGGTGGCAATTAACAAAGTGGATATGATTGACGATCCCGACCAGTTGCTACCCCATATCCAATTTCTCAATGACAAAATCAACGCTGAAGATTTTGTGCCAGTCTCAGCACTGCGGCGCACTAATATCGATCAGCTCGAAGATAAAATCAAAGCCTTTATCCCATCCCAGTCCCACCACTTTCCCGAGGATCAGATCACCGATCGCAGTGAGCGATTTCTCGCCGCGGAGCTGGTGCGAGAGAAAATAACCCGCCAGCTGGGTGCCGAAGTACCCTATCAGGTCACCGTAGAGATTGAGGAATTTCGAGTTGAAAAAAAGATCACCCATATCAGCGCATTGATACTGGTGGAGAGAGAGGGGCAGAAAAAAATTCTGATCGGCAGCAATGGATCTCGACTAAAGAAAGTCGGAGAGCAGGCGCGCGCTGATATGGAGTCACTGTTTAACCGAAAAGTCATGCTCCGCACCTGGGTCAAGGTGCGCAGCGGTTGGTCCGATGACGAGCGGGCCCTGCGCAGTCTCGGCTATATGGATCAATAATATCCGATGCGCATCCAGTCTGAACCGGGGTTTGTGCTCCATGTTACCCCCTACCGCGATACCAGTTTGTTGGTCGATCTGTTTACCTGCAATCATGGTCGAGTTCGCTGTGTGGCCAAGGGGTTTCGCAAACCTGGGAAAAAAGGCAGCAGCCGAGCACTGTTTCCCTACACTGAATACCTATTTAACTGGCAGGGGCGCGGTGAACTCAAAAACCTCAATCGCGCCGATATTGCAGCCACCCCCGTGCTGCTGACCCAGCAGGCCCTGTTTGTCGGGCTCTATCTCAACGAGATACTCTACCGTCTTTTACAGGAACAAGACGCCTATGAAGCCCTCTATCAACTGTACCGGCAACTGATGATAGAATTGGCGCAAAAAGGCGTGGATGAGAGTGCCTTGAGGCGCTTCGAGTTGTCTCTGCTGCAACAGTTGGGCTATGGCCTAGTGTTGGACTCCGATGCCGAAAGGGGCGTGCCCTTGCGGTCCGACGCGTACTATCGCTACATACCGGAGCAGGGCCTGCAGGAGATTCACGGCCAGCGCGCCGAGGATCTAGGTGGCGCACTCATGGGTGCCGAATTGATGGCTATTGCCCGCGACGATTTCTCGCGCGACGAGACGGTTAAAACCGCCAAACGTCTGACCCGCGGTGTTATCGACTTTTATCTCAATGGTCGCCAGTTGCACAGCCGTGAACTGTATCGCCAGTTTCTTCAGGATGGTACGACTTGAACAGCCAATCGTAGGTGAGTAATGACTATAGCCATAGGTACTGATATTGTGGAAATTGCCCGTATAGCAGAGGCAGTCGCTCGTCAGGGTAGCCGATTTGTTCAACGGGTGCTCACTGACAGTGAATTCAACGCCTATCAGGCGCGGGGGGAAACGGCAGCATTTCTCGCCAAGCGTTTCGCTGGCAAGGAGGCAATCGCCAAGGCCCTGGGAACCGGTATTGGCCGAGGCGTCAGCTTTCAGGATATAGTCATTACCAACAATGCGCAGGGTGCTCCCGAAGTGGATCTCAGTGGGGGCGCTGCCGATGTGCTCGCTGCCCGAGGCGGTACTCAGATATTATTGAGTCTGTCTGATGAGAGAGACTATGCACTGGCCTATGCTGTGATGATTTAGGCCTGCGCCAATAGTCACAGCATCTGCGGGATGCATAGATCAAAACTCTATGGCCTAGAAGCAATAGATAGAGGTCATGGTATTTTTTTTAGGGCACAATAGCAGATGCACAATGTACAACTGCTGACTAATGTGCAAATAGAAAATAGGTTCGTATAGGGCGATATTTTTGACAGGGTTTCAGTTGGTTTTTTTAAGAGGTTAACTCATGCAATACCCCACTATTGATCAATCTATTGGCAATACCCGCATGGTCAGGCTACAGCGTCTACCCGGGGATACCTCCAATACCATCTTGGTCAAGCTAGAGGGTGATAACCCCGCCGGCAGTGTCAAGGATCGACCGGCTATCAGCATGATCAAGCAGGCTCAGGCGCGCGGCCAGATAAAGCCCGGTGATCACCTGATTGAAGCTACCAGTGGCAATACGGGTATAGCCTTGGCAATGGCTGCTGCCATGTTGGGCTATCCGATCACGCTAATTATGCCGGAAAATGCCACGGAGGAGCGCAAACAGGCAATGGGTGCCTATGGGGCAGAATTGCTTTTAGTCAGCTCTGAGGAAGGCATGGAAGGGGCTCGAGATCTCGCCCTAAAGATGCAGGATGAGGGCAGGGGAACCGTGTTGGATCAATTTAACAACAGCGACAACCCTCTGGCGCACTATCAGGGAACTGGGCAGGAGATCTGGCGCGATACCCAGGGAGAAGTCACCCACTTCGTCAGCTCGATGGGCACCACTGGCACCATAATGGGGGTATCCGCCTTTCTGAAATCGCAGAATCCGCAAATTCAGATTATTGGTCTTCAACCGGAGGATGGCGCCGCCATCCCCGGGATCCGCCGTTGGCCCCAGGCCTATCTGCCCGGTATCTTTGATGCCGCCAGCGTGGATCAGATTGTGGATATCTCCCAAGCTGAAGCGGAGACCATGATGCGGCGACTGGCTAGAGAGGAGGGTATCTTCTGCGGTGTCTCCTCGGGCGGTTCGGTCGCTGCAGCCCTGGCACTGAGCAAGCGGGTAGAGAATGCCACCATTGTTGCTATTGTCTGTGATCGCGGCGATCGCTATCTGTCCTCGGGGTTGTTTAAAATCTAGTCTCCCGATTGGTGCTAAAGTTGAAGTACTGTTTTAACTTGCCAGTCAAGGCGCTAGTATTAAGTATCAAACAACATGAACAGTGGGGCTGGATCCAACTATGTCACAGAAATACTCCCTCTCAGATCTTCAATACCTGATGGCGCGACTGCGAGATCCCCAGACCGGCTGTCCCTGGGATCTCAAACAGACCTACCAGTCCATAGCGGCCCATACTCTGGAAGAAGTCTACGAGGTGGTGGACGCCATAGATCGCAATGACCTCAACCATCTGCAAGAGGAATTGGGAGATCTGCTGTTTCAAATTATCTTTTACTGTCAGCTGGCCCGTGAGACCGAACAGTTTGATTTTGATCAGGTGGTCGATCAAATCACAGCCAAGTTGATCAGCCGCCATCCCCATGTATTTCCCGAGGGCACACTACAATCGGTGCGCAGCGCCGATATTGATGAGCAGAGCATCCATAAAAATTGGGAGCAGATTAAGCAACAGGAGCGCCAGCAAAAGGGTAAAAATCGTGTTTTGGATGATGTGCCCCGGGCGCTTCCCGCTCTGGGACGGGCAGTAAAACTGCAGAAGCGCGCTGCTAGTGTCGGCTTTGACTGGTCTGATGCCACAGCGGTGATTGCCAAAGTCAGAGAAGAGCTCGACGAACTTGAGCAAGAAATTGCCGCGGGTACTGATCAGAGCCGCGAGGAGGAATTGGGTGACCTGCTATTTAGCTGTGTCAATCTGGCTCGCCACCTGTCTATAAATCCAGAGCGGGCACTGTCGCTGTGCAATCGTAAATTTGTGCGGCGCTTTGAGAGGGTTGAAGAGCAACTAGATTTGGCCCACCGCAGCTACTCACTGGAGGAGCTCGATCAGGCGTGGCAGGAAGCCAAAAAAACTGAGCAAAAAAAGCCGCAATAATTCTGTGCGATACCAGCTATAAGCTGATCTGACTGACCCTCAACTTGTTTGAGCAGTTTAATCAGTGTATGGTTGCCGGCCGTTTTTGAGTACAAACTTTCACTGGTCAAATCGATTTATGCAAATATCTATGATTTGTTTATCCTGTGAGAATGACTATCGATAAGGTAAAGGACTGATGAGATTAATACTATTGGGCCCCCCCGGCGCTGGAAAAGGCACGCAAGCGCAATTTATCTGTGAAAAGTACCATATACCGCAGATATCCACAGGCGATATGCTGCGCGCTGCAGTTAAGTCAGGCTCTGAGCTGGGACGCCAAGTAAAAGATATTATGGACTCTGGAGCGCTGGTGTCCGACGACCTGATTATTGCCCTGGTACAGGAGCGCATTCAGCAGGACGATTGCAGCGGTGGGTTTTTATTGGATGGTTTTCCGCGCACTATTCCCCAGGCTCAGGCATTAAACGATGCCGGTGTGAGTATCGACTTTGTGGTTGAGATTGCGGTTGACGATGAACAGATAGTGTCGCGTCTCAGCGGGCGTCGGGTCCATGAGAACAGCGGGCGAGTCTATCATCTAAAACACAACCCCCCGCAAACTGATGGGGTTGACGATATCACTGGTGAGCCGCTGATTCAGCGCGAAGACGACCGCGAAGAAACAGTCCGCAACCGACTCTCTGTCTATCACAGTCAAACTGAGCCGCTGGTCAAATTCTACCGTGACATGGCCGCAGAGGGTCAGCAGTCTCCCCAGTTCAAATCCGTCGATGGTCTGGGATTGTTGGATGAGGTTCAGGCGCGCATTGTATCCCTGCTCGGGTAACGCGGTGTCAGGTTGGTTGTGCCTCAGTCGATCAACCCACCCAGCAAACAGGCAAGAAGACGAAAAAGACAAACAGACAGTGGGCTGTGCAGCTATGCATAGCCCATTTGCTATCTGGTAAGCTGTTAGAGCAGAAGCACTATAAAATGACACAATCAAAGCGGTTATTTTCGCACTTCACTGTGTTGCTCATTTTGCCCATAGCCAACACTATGCGCTGCAATGAGCGCCTTGTGAATCACAAAAATTCCTCCCTTTTCTCTATGCCATTTTATAGTGCTTCTGCTCTATACTAATACCAATATATCGGATAAGCGTTGCAGAGAAACAAATGACCTCCATTTTGGCGATTGATACCTCCACAGCGGCCTGTTCCGTGGCCCTGCAATGCCGCGGTCACACCATCTGCCGGTCCTCTGCCGAACCCAGATCCCATTCCCAGCTGCTGATGACTATGGTGCTTGAAGTACTTGAAGAGATGGAATGCAGTATCAGCCAACTAGATGTCATCGGTGTCACGGTTGGCCCCGGTTCGTTTACCGGCTTGCGCATCGGCTTTGCCACCGTACAGGGGCTTGCATACGCAGCCGATATTCCGGTTGTGCCAGTATCCACCCTCCAAGTGATGGTCGCGACCTATCTTCGCACCAGTAATACCCAGCAGATCAACGAGGGCGCAGAGATCGTCGCACTACTGGATGCGCGAATGTCAGAGTACAGTGTCGGACGCTACGCAGTTATCGACAGTGTCGGGATTCAACCTTTGGCGGATGATCAACTAGTGACCGAGCAACAGGTATTGGCGACCATAGACCTTGTAAAACCCTGTGCTCTGATCGGTGAGGCCCAGCAGCTAGTGGTAGATCAGCCACAATTGGCCGACCTGTATCAGCCGATCTACCCCCAGGCACAGGATATCCTACCTATCGCCCAAGGCATTTTTCAGCAGGGTGGTGCAGTGCCTGTTAGCGCGGTAGATCTGGTCTATCTTCGCGGTGCCGATGCCTGGCAAAAGCGGCAGCGACTTCGTGAAATCTAACATGGAGGTCTACTATGATTGATGCAACACAGGCTTTTTGGCTAGCTATTATTCAGGGGCTGACGGAATTTTTACCCATCTCCAGCTCGGCTCATCTGATTTTGCCCTCGGCGCTTTTAGGTTGGCAGGACCAGGGATTAGCCTTCGATGTTGCAGTGCACTTGGGCTCGCTGTTGGCTGTGGTCAGCTACTTTCGGCGGGATATGGGTTTAATAGGCCGATCCTGGCTGCAGTCCATGCAGGGTCAGCGCCTCCAGACCCCCGAAAGTCGCATGGCTTGGTATCTTATTGCCGCTACACTGCCCGCCTGTATTGTGGGTTTGGTCGCCGATCAGTTAATTGAAACCCACTTGCGCACATTGGGGGTTATTGCCGCTACGACCCTAGTGTTTGGTCTGCTGTTGGGATGGGCGGATCTGCGCCATCGAGGCGACAAAATCCTCGAGAATATGACGCTAAAAGCCGCACTGCTGATCGGGCTAGCACAGATTTTGGCACTGATTCCCGGCACTTCCAGATCTGGCATTACCATCACTGCGGCGCTGGCTCTAGGATTTGAGCGCCAGGCTGCCGCCCGCTTTTCCTTTCTGTTGGCCATACCTATTATCGCCCTCAGCGGCGGCTATAAAGCGCTGCAGTTATTGGCCAGTCCCGCAGTGGATTGGCTGGTCTTGGCACTGGGTACAGGGGTGTCGGCAATCACTGCCTATCTGTGTATTCACTGGTTTCTGCGCCTGATAAATCGCCTGGGCATGTTGCCTTTTGTGATCTACCGATTGCTGTTGGGGTTGGTGCTGATACTAATCATCAATGGTCAGCTCTAGGGCAGGTTTTACTGTGGCGCTAACTAAAGTGGCATTTATCGGGCTCGGGGTTATGGGCTATCCGATGGCCGGTTGGCTGAGTCGCAACGGTCACCAGGTAACTGTCTATAACCGCACAACCAGTGTCGCCCAGCGCTGGACTAAAACTTATACGGGTCGGCTGGCAGATTCGCCCCGAGCTGCCGCCCTAGGCGCCGATGTGGTGTTTACCTGTGTTGGCAATGATAATGATGTAAAAGACGTCCTGTTGGGTGATCAGGGTGCTCTCGCCGGGATGCACGCAGGTGCTATATTGGTTGATCATACAACCACCTCAGCCCAGTTGGCTCGTGAGCTCGCTGAGAGAGCAGCCGATTTGGACTGCCAGTTTCTTGATGCACCGGTCTCCGGCGGTCAGCAGGGTGCGGAAAACGGCCAACTAACTATAATGTGCGGCGGTCAAGCGCAGGTATTCAATGCGGTTAAACCACTGCTTTCCAACTATGCTACAGCAGCGACTCTGATGGGCTCCAGCGGCTCTGGTCAGCTGTGTAAGATGGTTAATCAGATCTGTATTGCCGGATTGTTGCAGGGTCTGGCTGAAGGTTTAAATTTCGCCGAGCACGCAGGGCTGGATCCCCAGCAGGTGGTCGATGTGATCTCTAAGGGAGCGGCCCAGTCCTGGCAGATGGAAAATCGCTATCAAACCATGCTGGCTGGCGAGTATAATCATGGCTTTGCTGTGGAGTGGATGCGCAAAGACTTGGCCTTTGCCCTTGAGGAAGCCCAGCGCAATACCAGCCAACTGCCAGTGACTGAACTGGTCGACCAGTTCTACGCTGATATCGAGAAATTGGGCGGCAGTCGTTGGGATACCTCGAGTTTGCTGGCTAGGTTAAAAGCCCGTTAACTACCTCTGGCTCCAATTGTCGTATTGAAGAATTTAGGATAGTAGATGAGTCGTAATCAAAATCAGTTTAACCGCGATCTCTGTGAGTTTCTCGATGCCTCGCCAACCCCGTTCCATGCAGTTTCAAGTATGGCGCACAGGCTATCTGAGGCGGGCTTCAGCGAGTTACAGGAATCTCAGACCTGGTCCTTGGAGGCCGGGGGAAAATACTATGTAGTGCGCAACGGCTCCTCGATTATTGCCTTTGTAATCGGGTCTGCCCCAGTGAGTGACTCTGGTTTGAGAATGACAGCTGCCCACACCGATAGCCCCTGTCTAATGTTAAAGCCGCAGCCGGATATGACCAGAGAGGGCTGCCGACAACTGGGTGTAGAGGTCTATGGTGGCGCACTGCTAAACCCATGGTTCGATCGCGATCTGTCCATCGCCGGGCGCATAGTCTACCGCGATGCCGACAATTGTCTGCGACAAACACTGGTGGACTTTCGAGAACCGGTGGCAGTGATTCCAAGTCTGGCTATCCATCTCGATCGCGAGGCTAATTCCGGGCGCACCGTCAATCCACAAACCGATCTCCCGCCACTGGTCAAACTGCTTAAACACGGCGATAGCGAAGAAGATTTTCGAGATATAGTAAGCCAGCGCTTTTTGCAGGATAGCGATCAGGTATTGGATTTTGAGCTGTGCCTCTACGATACCCAGCCGGCGGCGATAATCGGTCTCGATAAAGAGTTTCTCGCCTCTGGGCGCCTCGATAACCTGCTCAGCTGCTATGTGGCCACCCGCGCGCTGATTGAAGCCGATGGCGCCAACACCTGTCTAATGGTGTGCAATGACCACGAAGAGGTCGGTAGTGTCTCCGCTATTGGTGCCGATGGGCCTTTTTTAAAGTCGGTTGTCGAGCGTATTGTTGAGGCCGACAGCACCGCCAGTTGCAGCGCTGCGGCGCTGTCGCGCTCACTGATGGTCTCCTGCGATAATGCCCACGCAGTGCATCCCAACTACCGCGATAAACACGATGCTGAGCACCTGCCCAGACTCAATGGTGGGCCGGTAATCAAGACCAACGCCAAACAGCGCTACGCCACCAACAGTCTGACGGCTAGTTTATTTAAGCAACTGTGCCAACAGGCTGATGTGCCGGTTCAACAGTTTGTATCCCGCGCTGACTTGGCCTGTGGCAGTACTGTCGGCCCGATTGTCTCTTCGCGTCTCGGAGTGGCCACTCTGGATGTGGGGATTCCTCAGTTGGCCATGCACTCCTGTCGTGAACTTGCCGGATCCAGTGATCCCATGGCGCTATCGCAGGTATTGACAGAATTTTACAATACGCCGGGCAAACTTGAGGTAGAGCAGCAGTCATAGCCGTTTTTTATCAGGCATCGATAGTAAAAGAGTATGTATGAGTAATCACAGAGTTTTAACAGGCATCACCACCTCGGGAACCCCCCATCTGGGCAACTATGTGGGTGCCATCCGTCCGGCAATTGCCGCCAGTCAGGATTCCTCTCGGGAGTCGTTTTTCTTTTTGGCCGACTACCATGCGCTGATCAAAAATCAGGACCCCGAGCTGGTACAGCAATCCACGCTGGAAATCGCCGCCGCCTGGCTAGCGCTAGGTTTGGACCCCGATAGGGTGGTTTTCTATCGCCAGTCAGATATACCGGAAATACCCGAGTTGACCTGGCTGTTGACCTGCATGACCGCCAAGGGACTGATGAATCGTGCCCATGCCTACAAAGCCGCAGTGCAGGCCAATCAGGACGAGGGCGAAGATGAGGACAATGCTATCAGTATGGGACTGTTTAGTTATCCCGTATTAATGGCCGCGGATATTCTGATGTTTAAAGCCCAACAGATTCCCGTGGGTCGCGATCAAATCCAACATGTTGAAATGGCGCGGGATATAGCCCAGCGCTTTAATCATCACTACGGCGAGCACTTTGTGCTGCCCACCGCGCAAGTGGATGATAAGGTCGCTGTACTGCAGGGACTGGATGGTCGCAAAATGAGCAAGAGTTACAACAATACCATCCCGCTGTTTTTACCTGAGAAGCAACTGAAAAAGCATATCAACAAGATAAAGACCAACCTCCTGGAGCCAGGTGAGCCCAAAGATCCCGATACATCATCGGTATTTCAACTCTGGCAGGCATTTGCCACCGAACAGCAGACCGCGGATATGCGCGATCAGTTTGCCGCAGGCATCGCCTGGGGCGAGGCCAAAAAACAGCTTTTTGAGTTAATTAATCAGCAATTGGCGGGTCCGCGACAGCGTTACAACCAGCTGGTTGACAATCCATCCGAGGTTGAAGAGATACTAGTGCAGGGCGCAGAGAAGGCGCGCCGGCAAAGCGCCCCGTTGATGGCCGATCTGCGCCGCGCCGTGGGAATCAAGCCACTGGTTTAATTGGCCATTAAAAGGTTTAAATTGTGGGCTTAATAGTGAGATATTGCGTAACTCGCAGTATAATGTGCGCTTCGGATAACACCCGCCGTAACATCGAATTCAAGCTCAAGTGCTAACTAGGGAGACCAGAATGAGCCAAATCAAAATTCTCGGGACAGTGATACTGGCCACAATCGTCGTTGCCTGCAGTGATCAATCGGGCAATGCAGAACTGACCGCCAATCAACAGGCATTAGTGGCCGAGCGTATCGCACCAGATGGGCATGTGGTTATGGCTGGACAAGCCGTGGTCGCTGCAGTTGCCAGCGCCGCTCGCAGTGCTGATGCCATCTATAGTGTCAGCTGTGCCGCCTGTCACGACTACGCTGTTGCCGGTGCCCCCAAGTTTGGTGATGCTGCAGCCTGGGCCAGTCGTCTGGAGCAGGGCATAGAAACCGTCTACACCAACGCTATCAATGGTATACGCGGTATGCCGGCGCGAGGCACCTGTATGGACTGTAGTGATGATGAAATCAAGATTACCATCGACTACATTCTCGAGAATAGTCAGTAATGCTGGATCGCTAAAACTTACCAACCCTATCTGAATAATCAAAAGCCCGCTTCTAATGGAGCGGGCTTTTTTTATGCTGCAATATCAATCTGAGGTGCACAGCGCCAGATCCTTTAGAGCACCTGAGCGCGAATAATCATTAGGGTAAAAATCGCCATCATGGGAGAGATATCAATCATGCCTACGGGTGGTATCAATTTTCTAAATGGGCGCAGATAGGGTTCGACAATCTGCATCAGCAAATTAGCACTTCACTGGATATTTTCTAGTCAAAATTACCAAAGTAATTGATTTATTTGATACAAAATTGATTGCCGGTAACCTATTGCACACTTCAAAATTTACTGTTTAGATAAATAATCAAGACAAGCGTAACTGCCTGTTACGCCTAAGCGAAACCTTTCTTAGATATAAGCACTATCCGCTAACGGCGGTGAATACTTTGTTCAAAGCAGGAAAGTCAACGCTAATTAACCAACTTTCACGGGTCACCTTTAACTGCAAAGGGGGCAGTGGGAAAGAGGCAGAGGTCAAAGGAATGACAACCATCCACTTTTTACCCTTTTGTGCAAATATCGCCAACCGTTTAAATAACCTAAAGTGGCTGCAAGCTAGCCTAAACAAGCTGATCGTCATCGGTTTGTTATATTCACTGCTGGGTATTGGCACAGCGCTGGCTATGAGTCCGGCCCCCTCTCCGGGGATCCCAAAGTTTGATCCCATCCCGGGCACTCCGAATTTATCCATTGATTTGCATCAGACGGACATCGCATTGCGTTGGAATGCTACTGAGTATGCCGAGTTCTACACTGTCCATGTGTATTCTGGTGGTCAGTGGCAAAAAGTCGATGACCTATACAGTACAGAAGCCACCTACGACTATGAGCGAAGTGGTTGGGATCTCAGTGCATTACAATTCAAGATTACCGCCTGTAAAACTAAACCATCATGGGTGTTTTGGGAAAAGGATGATAGGTGTAGTAATCATTCCAATATTGTTTGGCTGCCGCAAGTAAGTCCAACCTTCAGTCTATCTGTCCGTTCAGTCAATCTGATTTCATGGGCGAGCTCAGCAGCCCATAATGAACCGCAAACCACAGAGACAATACAGTTAGAGAGTCCTGCCGACGCAGTAAGTGCGTCGCGATATATAGAGGCAACGTTGAGATTAAAAGATCGCAACAGCGGCGATTTTCAAGATTTTCGTTGGCCGATTGATTTGGATACTGACAACTTTACCGTCACCTCCAGCAAGGCCATTGTCGTCAGACCCGGCAACTACAATGTGGCGTTCCTCGCCAGCGACGGCGGGGTGGATTATGTCGCCAAAGCCTTGAATATCAATGTCACCCGCACCCAAACTCAGCAAGATATCCCTTTGATGCTAAAGACAGTGGTCGGTGATGGTGATGTAACCCTTGATACCCTGAGCGAATTATCGCAATTTAACCTTCAGCCCAGTTCGGCCCAATTGACCGCTCTCAGTCAACCGAAAATAGGGGTCAAGATTGATGATAGCCTTGAAACCCTGCTGACCTTTAATCCACAGTTGGGTATCACTCCGCAGTACCACCTGATCAGCAGCGGATCGCACCAAATCCAGCTAAAAGTTCATGATGCTAGCCTGCTCAAGGGCCGTTCACAGCCCCAGCAGGAAAATCAGTGGATTATTGCCGGTCAGAACCTTACGATGAATCTGATTCCCCTCGTTGGCGGCGTCACCACGACACTAGCCGATGCTGATGGTGCCGCCACATTGAACTTCTTGATTCCGAGTGTGGTGGTGGATGAGGTGGGGGGCGATCCCAATAACTTGCAAGTGATACTCAGCATGAGCGGGATCAACAATCAGCCCGAAGATGTGCTGGTGGACAACCTGATCTACAACGCCACTGCCGATGCTTATCAAGCCCAGTATGCCTACAGCGGTCTACAGGCAGATAAGGTTGCCGTCAGTCTGACCTTTAGCGATATTAGTGGCATGGTTAATCAACTTCTAGGTCGCTGTGTCGTCAATAATCTGACCTTGGATAGCGTCACACGCAATATCCCCTGTCAACTGACTTTGCGACGCAGGGCTATCGGTGGTGACCATCTTCTGGCTGAGTTAGACGTCAATGTTTTCGATGGGCATCATTCCCCGATAAGTGGCGCTCAAATCTATGTTCGTCCTCAACTCAGTCCTCGCCCCGGATCTTTGGGCACCTTTGCAGGGCTAACCAGCAGTGGCCGTTTTGGTACTCAAGGGCATTTAAAAATGCACCTGTTACCCGATAACCATGTGATCACAGCCCAGTATCTGCCTTTAGGAGCCAGCGCACAGGTTAATGTCCCATTGAGTCCCTCTGAAAAACGCAACGAAGACATAATACTGAATGGGGCAGATACAGTGCCGCCGGTGATTAGCCTGACAGGTGAATCTGTGGTTTCGATCTATCAGGGAGATACCTACGAGGATGCAGGTGCCACTGCCGATGACAATGTCGATGGTGATATCACTTCGTTAATTGAAACCAGTAATCCAGTTGACACGAGTACAATAGGTGATTACCTAATCACTTACGATGTTGCAGATCGGGCTGGCAATAACGCGATACAGGTCACGCGCACAGTTAATGTCAATGCGAGACCAGAGATTATTGTCTCCCCACCAAGCCGCATTATAACTGAGGGCAAATCTGATATTATTACTGTGCGTCTCAGTGCCCAGCCCACATCCGATGTGGTGTTGGATGTTGGATCCAGTGATACCGGTGCAGCCACAGTATCACCACCTGATTTAACCTTTACCCCGGTCAACTGGTATCAAAATCAGACGGTCAATGTGACCGGAGTGCAAGACAATGATGTGAGAAATGAGTCGGTTACTGTGATGGTCTCAGTAGACGATGCCCACAGTGATGATGCCTTTGATCATGTACCCGATCAGACAGTGGCGGTGGCAGTTACGGATAATGATACTCCCGACTTTCTGTTTTGTGGAAATCTAAATATAAGTGAAGGTGGTCCGGCAGTTACCTGTTCTGTAGTTCTTACTGCCCAGCCCACATCCGATGTGG
>Ga0213866_10000386_pt1 | contig 36358 bp, 30 predicted proteins | sample PICome_11_FD_160079 | JGI IMG/M metagenome (GOLD analysis project Ga0213866, IMG submission 160079) | Coastal seawater microbial communities near Pivers Island, North Carolina, United States - PICO284 | ecosystem: Environmental > Aquatic > Marine > Coastal | place: USA: North Carolina... | reverse complement strand
TGGTCATCGCGAATCGACCCTTGCCGTAGGGTTTGCGCAGCGCTTGGTAGTCATCGAATTCGCCGTACATCTCGCTTCCGAATTGCGAGAGCATCTTCACCTGACTCTCACTGCCATCGGCGTGAGCGAAGGTCGCATCGTGTGTGTCCTTCGGCTTGAACTCTGACGACCACTTGGCATCGAAGTAGATCGCGTTGGCTAGGACAGCGACTGTCGCCGGATCCAAGCTGTTTACGATGGTCGGGATGCGCTCGTTGGTTTTTTCGTTCACCCAATCGTTGATCGCATCAACGGCGGCTGGCGAAGCGAAGTCCAGCGTTTGCACTTCGGCATCGAGGTATTCCTTGTTGCGCTCGATGAAGAGCTTGCCGACGGATTCGCCTTTGCCTAGCCACATCGCGTTGGCGATTGAGAGCGTGACGCGATTATCCGCGCCGCCCTCTAAATCTTTGCGCAGAGCCAGCATCGACTTGTTCCACGACTCCGTGCTGATGCCATCCGCCCCCAGCAGCTTTGCCATCTCGGCGTAGGTTTCGCCGCCCGCGCCATTCAGCGCAAGGGTGAGCGCCGCCATGACGCTGAATGGCGATGCGAAGGTGTTCTCGCCGGGCTTCTCCTCGCTCATCAACTGCTTGGTGATGCTGAGCGAAAAGTCCAGCGGAGCAGATGCCGACTCGCCGCCTCCCACTTCGCGTCCTTCAACCCAGGTGTCCGGGCGATCGACGGTTGTTGGCTTGGCAGCAGGCGATGAGCACGCGAGCGCAGAGCCGAGAAGGACGGCGCTGATGCCTGCGCGAAGGACGAACGATTGAATCTTCATGTTGAAAGCTCCGAAGTCATTGGGCAAAGGGCGATCACGTGCGTTCGCAGGGGATTGCTTGAGGGGTAGACGCTGTCTTGGCGGTGCAGTTTCGCAAAATCAGGTAAAAATCTCAATGCGCGTTAGAATCTTTGGAATCGCGCATCGCTCTAGCCGCGCCGAACGCTTCTGTAACGCACACGAGGTTCGCCATGTTCACGCTCATCCGATCGCTACTCATCGCAATGCTCATGCTTTTCGCATCAACGCTTTATGCGCTTGAAGCGAGCGAAATTGTCGTTGTTTACAACGCTAAAGTGGAGGGCAGCAAAGATGTCGCCGAGCACTACATGAAGATGCGCGATATCCCGAAGGACAACCTGATCGAGCTCAAGACCAGCGAGGCCGAGGAGATCACGCGAGATGAGTTCGACACCAACATCCGCGCGCCGATCAAGAAGTGGATCGATGCGCACGAAGACATCCTGGCGATCGTGCCCGTCTTTGGCGTGCCGCTTAAAGTGAAGGACACGGGCGGCAACAAGGAGAAAAAGGAAGCCGCCCCTGAGGCTTTCCGCACGGATCGCGCGGGCGTGGATTCGGAGCTGATCTTGCTGCGCACCGACGAGGAAGTTGAAATCGTTTCGGTCTATGAGAATCAGAAACTCGATTCAGAAGACAAGCCCGCGAAAGGCGATCCTTACCTGATCGTTTGCCGCATCGATGGCCCGACGAAAGATATCGCGCTGGGTCTCGTGGACAAAGCAATCATGGCCGAAACGCTCGGAATGAGCGGCACCAGCCTGCTCGATACGCGCGGCATCACCAAAGACGATGGCTATGGCCAGCGCGACAAGATGATGCGCAACGTGGCGCCTGCCTGGGAGAAGATCGGACTCAAGTTCGACCATGACGACAAAGGCCCGGTGGTTGATCTCTCAACGCGCGAGAATCTTTTGCATTACTACGGCTGGTACGAGACCACGCACAAGCCCAAGGGCGAGGTGAAATTCCGAACGGGCGCGATCGCGGTTCACCTGCATAGCTTTGCTGCCAACACCCTTCGCAACACCTCGAAGAACTGGGTCGCGCCGCTGCTCAACTGGGGTTGCACGGCGACCTACGGCACGGTGTACGAGCCTTACACGGTGGGCTTTCCCTACGAGAACATGTTTTGGGATCGTTTGGCGCAGGGCTGGAGTTTTGGGGAAGCCGCGCTGGTTTCGAATCACCTGATCTCGTGGATGTCGGTCTTTGTTGGCGATCCGCTCTACACGCCTTACCGCGAGAATGGCGATGCGCTGCGTCACATCGAGCGCGAGCTGATCCTGGCGGAGCTTGGCGCGGGCGGCAGCAAGGCGAATGCCGATGGCGAGCCTTACCAGATCACCGTCGAGCAGCAGCACCGGATTGGCGTGGTGAGCGCGATGCTCAAGGCGTTTGAAGACGAGATTTCAAAGGCGAGCGAGACGGATCCAACGCAGGCATGGGTGCGCTTCAAGCAGGTGCGGGAACTCGTTGACGAAGAAGCATTTGCGGCTTGGCTGACGAAGCTCTCGGCTCCCTTCGAGGAGATCTTTGAGAAGCGCTTCGAGATCATGAAGGACGTCGTCAAGGATGATGAGAACCGTACTGCCGAGCTCGAGATCGCGTTGAAGGAGTGGCAAGGTCTGGCGGTTCACGACGAAGTGATTGCGCTCGTCGAAGACTTGAAGGAGTCGCACGAGAAGGACTGCGCGAAGCTGCTCGCGAAGGCGGAGAAGAGTTACGAGCGGAAGAAGTACTTTGACGCCTGGCAGGAGGCAAGCGAGGCGGCGTCCTATCACTTCGCGCAGGACTCGCTCGAATCGGCGCGCAAGCTGATCGACAAGATGATCGCGGATGTTGAGATCAAGTCTGAGATCCTGACCAAGGGAGCGGATGAGATCGACGACATGATCAAGAAGGCCGAGCGCTATGCGAAGCGCGATCAGCATCAGAAAGTTCTCGACGAGCTTTGGACCGTTGAGCGCTACCTCGATTGCGCCAGCAAAACCAAGGCGCTAGAGATGATCGCCACCGCCCAAGCCGCGCTCGCCGCTGGCGAAGAGTAGCGCAGTGGCACCGACACTCCTGTCGGTGTATCGCATTCTGATGCGATTGCTCTTGGCGTTGGCGGGGTCTTTCGATTTCAGAGAAGAGATGTTCGCGCAGAGGCGCAGTGACGCAGTGCCTGGCGGATCAGTCAGCGCGCTTTGGCGAGTTTCAGCTTGTCGAGCAGAGCGACGAGCCAAGTTGTTCTTAGAGTTCTTAAGATCAAGAAGTCCATCCGCGCCGAACGAGCCCGACTCAGCCAGCAATCGCCACATCTGTTCTCTCGCGCTCTCTGCGTCCTAGCTCGGCGATCTCTGCGAGATTTCTTGGCCTCGCAAAAGCTCAGCCCATCGCGATTCAGGATTCCTCGCAGAGCTCGCGGAGGGAAGACGCAGAGAGCGCGACAGACCTACTCGATTGATTCAGCGCAGGGGTGGAGCGAAATGCCATGGCTTGCTCTTTCAAACATATCGAAGAAGCCAGCTCTCGGATGCCAGTGATCGGTTGGGCTCGAACTAACAGGGCGAAATCCGCGAGGCGCTGCGGTCCTGCGCCGCTGCGCGAACCCCTCATCCGACCTCGCTACGCTCGGCCATCTTTTCTTCCCACGGGGGAGAAGGTGCTTCGCAGCATTCCGGGACAAGCCGCGAGCGCAGGCGCCACTACACCTCACACTTTGCCATTCACCGCGCTTGCCTCGCTCCCCCACCCTTCTAATCTCCCTAGCGCGCATCAGCGCCGATTCACCAGACCAAGCGAAACGACGAGCGAGTACCACGATGCAGATCTTCAAAACGCAGTTGGCCGAAGCGATCGCCAGCACCGAAGCCGCCAAGACCGCCGGACTCGATGCGAACGCCTGCATCCGATTCTTCAGCACGCCGCCGAATCCTGATCTCGGCGATCTCGCTTTCGGCGCTTTCGCCTTCTCCAAAGCCTTGAAGTGCAAGCCGCCGGAAGCGGCGCAGCAGATTCTCGATGGACTGCAAGCAGCCACGCCCGAGCTCGTTAACAATGAAGGCATCGTCGGCGAGGCGAAGCTCGCTGGCCCATACCTCAATTTCTTCATCAAACCGAGCGCGCTCGCAAGCAAGGTGCTGGATGCGGTGAACGCGAGCTCGCCCGGCAGCGATCCGGCCTCGTGGAAATACGGCAACAGCGAAGGCGGCGTCGGCAAGACGGTCTGCATCGACCTCTCCTCGCCGAACATCGCTAAGCCCCTCGGCGTGCACCACCTGCGCTCGACCATGATCGGCAACGCGCTCTCCAACATCTACCGCGCGTGCGGCTGGCGCGCTGTCGGCGTCAATCATCTCGGCGACTGGGGCACAAGCTTCGGCAAGCTGATTTTCGGCCTCTGCGAAGCGATGCCTGATCTGGCCGAGAAGCTCGCGGACCGCGCCGACGACAACAAAGCTCTGCGCGAGCTCTTCAAAGACATCGACATCGCCAAGCTGAACAAAATCTACGTCGAGTTCAGCGCCCGTGCGAAGAAAGACGACTCGCTCGAAACTAAGGGCAAGGAAGAGTTCAAAGCGCTTGAGAACGCGATTCTTGCGCGCGTGAAGAATCAGCCCGAAGCCCCGCACGGCAAGCGCAACCGCGCAGCGTGGCAGGCGATCAAGGAAATCTCCCTGCGCGAGTTCGAAACCGTGTACGCGCTGCTCGGGCTCTCCTTCGTGCGCTGGCCGCTCAACAATGAAGCGGAGCGCAGCGAGTTCGATGATGATCCCGATGTCTTCCTCAGCAATCACGGCCTCTACACCGGCGAGAGCTACTACGTCGGCGGCTCCCCGCTTTGCGACGCCGTGATCGAGCAAGCCAAGTCAAGCGGCGCCGCGGTGGAGAGCGACGGCGCGCTGGTCATCTTCGTCGACGGCGAAGACAAGCCTCCGCTGATGCTGCTCAAGAACGACGGCGCCACCAGCTACCACACGCGCGATATGGCGGCAGCGCTCTATCGCCGCGAAACCTTCGGCATGGACAAGGGGCTCTACGCTGTAGGTGGCGAGCAACGCCTGCACTTCTCGCAGCTCTTCAAGGGGCTTGAGCGACTCGGCTACGAGTGGGCGGGTGAGTGCGAGCACATCGACTTCGGCCTTGTGCTCAGCTTCGACGAGGAACTCCAGAAGTGGGCGAAGTTCACCACGCGCGGCGGTCGCACCGTGCTACTTCACGACCTCCTCAACGAGGCGATCAGCGCAGCACAAAAAATTATCGAGGAAAAGAACCCCGATCTCGCGCAGGACGCCGGGCGAACGCGCACTATTGCGGAGGCCGTTGGCGTTGGCGCTGTGGTGTTCAACGATCTGAAGAATGGCCGTAGAGCTGATGTGAAGTTTGATTGGGACGAGATGCTCAGCTTCTCCGGCGACACCGGCCCTTACATGCTGATGCAGTACGTGCGCCTCGGCAGCGTCACGCGCAAGTTCGTCGAGCGCTACGGCCAGCCGGGTGATGCCGATCCCGCGCAGCTCAAGTCTTCTCACGAGCGCGAACTGCTCAAGGCGATCGCGAACTTCCCTGAGGTCGTCGAGCGCGCCGCGCGCGAGAACGAACCGAGTGTGATCAGCCGCTACTTGCTGGACACTTCGGCAATCTTTTCCAGCTACTGGTCGGCGACCAAGAACGAGGGCATCGTCGGCGACGATCAGGCGCTCTCAACCGCTCGCATCGCCCTCGTCGGAGCGTTGCGCAAAGTGCTTGGGCGCGGCCTAACGCTGCTTGGCCTGCGCTTGGTTGACGAGATGTAATGCGGAAGTGCTATACTCCCGTCAAGGGCAAATCAATTCGCGAGTCGTAACTCAATGGCTCAGCCACAGCGCTGCGACGCGCTTCCACTACTTGGATTTCACATGAGCGATTCCGCATCGAACTCCGCCACCGCTGAAGCTGCCGCGGAGAGCATCAGCGACGCTGAAGCACCTTTCAAGAAGGCGAGCTTCGAAGCGCGCCTTGCGTCTACGCTTTTGCTCTTCACACTTTTCGCGGCGATGGCCTTCGTGGTCTGGATGTTCATCGTCGATCAAATCTACGATCCAGACGCTGCGCGTGACAGCCAGGTGCCGGAAGAGATTGACGCATTGCAGAAACTCGCCATTGCGATCCAAACCTACCAGATCAACGAAGCAGGTCACGTCGATCTTAACCACATTGAGCTTCACCTCGGTGTGGACGAAGCCGCGACCTTCTTGCAGATGGACGTGAATCAAGATCGTATTCTTTCGCGCGAAGATGCCGTACCTGTGCTTGAGTCGCTGCTCTTGCGCAAAGAGGTTAAGCCGATCGGCATGGAAGTCACCGACGCGCGCATGAACAACGTGCCGCTCGAAGACTGGGAGCGGCTGGGCGGCACGCTCGATACCTTCCGATTCCTGGATGCGAACGGCAACCGCTCGCTGGCGCTGGATGACTTGGGAGTCGAGTAGCATGTATCGGGTGCGCAAACTCAATCGCAAATTGCCCGTCGTCGCGCGGGATGCGCATTTTCGTCGCCCGCGGCTGGCAGACTTCCAACAAGCATTCACCAACGTCGTGCGCAAAGCTTCCTTCGAGCGTGTGCTGCCATCCGCTGCTGAGCTGAAAAGGCTGAACCGCAACCTGCACTCGCCACGCGGCGCGATCTCGGCGGTCGACACCATCAAGCATGGAAACGCCGGCGTGGTGCTGGTTCCCGTTTCCGAGCAGTCGTGCGTGCCGAGTCTGGCCGAAGTTGTGCGCGTCGCGACCGGCCACGGATTGGTCGACATTCTTGAGCGTCGAGATCTTCACCCCTGCGCGCTCTGCGTTTGGCCCGGCATTCCGGCGAGCTTCGACAATGGGCCGCGCTGTGTTGTTGATCGCAATGGCCAGGCGATCCCTACGGCCGGGGCGGTTCTTGCGAGCGCAGATGAAGTTGAGAAGCTGCTCGCGCACTTGCCGCACACAGAGTTCACTCCCTGGCTGCTGGAGCTGCTGCGCGAAGTCTGGGACGAGGATCCCCTCGTGATGAAGTTGCGGCTACTGATGAAGCTCTTTGGCGATTGGCCAGCGATGGCGATCGCGTCGAGCTTCGCCTCAAGGCAGTTGCCCGGCATGATTGGCGAGCGCAGGCCGCGCCTGACTTACCGCGCGCATCTTGGTCACGTGCTCGAACAGTTCCCAGTGATCAGCGTGGTGTCGCCCCTCGAAGGTGGAAGCCTGACCGTCGATAGCTCGGCAGCAGCGGCTCTGGGTGGGCAGTTCGTTCACTTCCCATCAGTCTCGACGACACTTGTTGAAGGCAAAGTCGAGCGCTGGCTGGACAAGTATTCGCTGAAGCCGGAACAGTTGCTTTCAAAGGTTCAACCGGTGGAGTTGGTCAACTCGATCTTCCCCTCAGATCCAATCGGCACGCTCAAAGCATCCCGCGAAACGCTGCTGGCGAAACTCTTCCAGCTAGAGAACGACATGGAGAGCGTGGGCTTCGGCAAGTCCGCGCAGTCGATCGACAAGATTGCCAATCGACTGGATGCGCAGTTCGATCAGCTCGCGGCGGCGATCAAAACCAACAGTCGCTCAGAGCGCGAAATCGCCGTCAATCAGCTCACCAAAGCGCGCAGCTATCTGCGTCCCCTCGGTCGTCCGCAAGGCCCGAGCATGAGCATTGTTCACTACTTGAACTTCTATGGCCCCGACTTCCCACAGATCCTCGCCAGCTCGCTCGAAATCAGCGATGGCAGGCACCACCTTGTGTACCTCGGCGCGTAGGGATTGGGAGTGAGTGCACTAAGTTTCTGAGGTACGGAGCTGACGGAGCCTGCCGGGAAGCGCAATGCTTCAACTACAGACCACGCTGCTGATTCAAGCGACGTACCTCTTTTTCCCAAGTTTCTAGAACTGAGAAAGCGCGTTTTGATCTGCTGTATCGACTCTGGCGGTTGATCTATGCGCTACCCGGCAGGCTCAGTGTTCTCCGTCCCTCCGCAGCTCCGTGCAATCACTCCGATCCACTCGCTCGTACGAGCGTGGCAACGCAAAACGCTTGAAGACCAGTGGCCTTCAAGCGCTTTGAGTTGGTGCTCCGCCAGGGACTCGAACCCCGAACCCGCTGATTAAGAGTCAGCTGCTCTACCGATTGAGCTAGCGAAGCGTGTTTCGCATCCCCGTGAGGGGGAGAGAGAAAGTAGCACACGGGCAGATTGAGTCAAGCGCGCTCTGCGAAATTCTTCTAGCGAAGCTTCGCGGCGAAGATGCGCTGAGCCGTGCCATCCGTTCCTTGCTGAATCGCAAAAGCGTACGAGCCACCCATCAGCGTCATCGCGTCAGCGGTCACGCTCGTGGTGTAGCCGTCCGTGAAGAGTACGCTGCCATCGGAAGCCAGCATGTCCGCGTGGGCGTAGCGAGCAGGCGTTGTCCACGCGCTAGCAGCGCTCTTGGCACTCGAATACTTGAGGCCGTTATGCGTCACCCCCACCAGCACTTGGCCAGCGGCGATGCCAGGCGAGATGAAGTCGATCGAATCGATCCAGCCAGTCAGCGGCACTTCCCAAGGATCCGCGGAGAGTCCGCTCTCAACACCAGGCAGCCAATCCCAGACGTAAGCGCGATTGGCGGTGAAGCTCCCGAATCCGCTGGGCTGCATGAAGGCGACGATCACCTTGCCGCTACCTCCGCCGGGCAGGCGATCCGGATCGACGGCGTCCTGATCCGTGTCGTAGCCCGCGAGCGTGCGCGGATTCGCCTGTGATGCGATGCGCAACGACCCGGACACGAGATCGAAACTGCTGAGATTGTCGATGCGGAACTCGTTTGCATCTGCGCTCAAGCCGTTCAGCATGCGCACGTAAACGCGAGTCTCTTGCGTGTTGCCAGTAGCCGCGTCGCTGAGGCGAGCGTTCCACACAACGAGTGCGCGTCCTTGTGAATCCCAGCCGCTGAAGTGGAACTCGACGATTGTCTTGTCGCGAGTCGACACGGGATTCGCTTCAAACGCGGTATTGCTGATCACGTCGCTGAAGTCCGTATCCACCGGGTTGGCGGCTGTGAATCCCAACGTCGCCGTAGCGGAGGAGAAACTCGCTTGGAAAAGCTCTTCATCATCGTTGCCATTGCGCATCGGGAAGAGGATCAGCGCATCGTTGTCGCCGTTGAACCACACACCGGGTGCGCGGGTGAAAGCGCCGTCGTTGCTCGCCTGAGAGGTGGAAAGGCCATCCAAGCGCGAGGTGCGGGACGCCGATGGCGCAAGCGTGGTGCTGGAATAGCTGCCGTAGAGCGAGGTAACCGTGCGTCCTGCGCTCTCGCGCTGCAGGAATGTGACGATGCTGAATCCGTTCAGCCCGAAGTGAACATCAGGAATCACGCTGAGATCCAGGGTCGCCGTGGCGTCGATCGCATCAATGATCGTAGGCGAGCTGAACGTAAAGGTAGAGGACGAGTCCAGCCTGCGCGAGTAAAGACGCTTCTTCGCGCCGGGCGCTGCACCTTCAGTCTGCCAGAAGACAAGCTGAAAGCTGCGGTAGTCGGCGTCCAAGATGTAGTTGTCCGAGCCACCAATCGCGACGGGATTGAACCCGATCGGAATGAAATTCTCGTTCACCTCATTGTCCACCCGCACTGGAGCATTCCAGACGTTGTTCGAAACATCGTAAAAGGCAAAGCGCAGGACACGCGCAAACTGCGTGCTGTCAAAGAAGTCGTTTGCAGCGTACGCCACACCGATCGCGCCAGCCATGCTCTGCACAACGCGAACATCAGAGATCGAATTCGCTGCGTTCCCCGCCTGTGCGAAGGCTGCGGTGATGCGGGTTGGGCCGCGCACGAATCCGCTTTCGCCGATCCGATATTGCGTGGCGTAGATTCCTGGATCGCCGGCGGCATCATCGGCGAGTGTCAGCACGGTGACGAGTCCGTTGTTCGTGAGCGTGACGCGAGCTGCAACGCTCAGGTTGCCTACGCCGCGCTGCCAAGTCGGGATTGCAGTCGCCGTAACGTCCGCGGTGTTCGCCCACACCTTGACCGGCGTGAGGTAACGATTGGTGATGGAATCGTACACGATCAAGTAGCGCGACACGCCAGCTTGCCCCTGCACGAGAAAGGCCGAGTAGCGCTTGCTGGGTGAGTATGCTCGCACCAGAAAGCTGCCGTTGACCTGATCTAAGCTCGCGTGCTCGCCGAAAGCCATCGCAGCGCTGACACCGCCAGCCCCGAGCGTGCGCCCGAAGGTGAAGGCTTCCTGCGAAGGAGAGCCAGTGCCGCCGCTCGCGTGGTCGGTCATTTCGTTGCGGAAAAGGAAGCTTGACTGCCCATCTGCACTAGCGCTGAAAGTCATGCTGCCGCCAAGCGCCTCGGCATCATCACCGTTCGCCAGGTCGACCCTGCCGTCCTCGGCAATTTCGCCAATCGCTACGGCAGTCTGCGTTTCCACTTCGTCCGCGCAGCCAGCTATCGCCGCAATTGCTGTCAGACAGATTGCGATCATGCAGGAGGAGATTCTCGTCATTTCGCCCTCAATGCGTTGAGTCAGGAGCATCAATGCCCCTCAGATTCGGTGCTCGTTGGATACTAACTCATGACAGAATGAAAGAAAGTCAGGAATAGGGGAGTGTCAGCAACTCTTTTGCAAGATGTGGCAGCCAGACTCCCCTAGATCGCGCTGTCGATCCGCTTCGCGCCATATTCCACGCGCCTCAAGGGCGGGTGACAGGGATAAAAGCGCTCAGCTTTCTTCGCTGCTTTGCGTGGGATTGCCTTCATCATCGAAGCTGGTTTTGCTCAGGTTCGCCATCCATTTGAGAAGCGCAAACGTGATGATCGCGAGCAGTCCGATATCCACCAGCAGCCAGTAGTCATCCATCTTCTCGCTCCTCGCCAGATGATCTGCGCTTCGAAGTTCCCAGCGCTTTCGCTCGCAATCCAATTGCCGGCAAGAATGGCAGCTTGATTGACGGCGGATACAAAGCCACGCCGCAAGTCAGTCCCAACACGTGCGCTTCGATGCCTTCACGCAATCCCAGCGACACGCCCCCCACCAGCGTATCCAGCGCAAAGCCGGTGCGCGAGGGAGTTCGCCTCAGCGAAAGAAGCGGCGTATATGATCGGCCAATCGTGTTGTGATGCAGAGGCGCCGCGAGTTCCGGATACCGATCCATCACCCAGCGCGCAAAGGTATTGCTGTTCGGGCCAGGCCATGCGCGATAGAAACGGCCATCGCGCCGCGGGTAGCTAGCCCAAGTCTCCCTGATGTCGTCCACGATGTGCTGCGCAGCTTCGCCGTAAAGCGCACGGTAGAGTATGACCTTGCGCTCCCAGCGGATGTCTTCGCAGGCTCGCTCAGCCTCGATTTCGGCAAGGGTTGCACCACTCTCAGCATCGTAGATTTCTAGGCGGAACCAACGTTCGCCGTCGAAAAGATCGAACCAAAGGTGCTGCGCGAGACAGGCGGGGAAGGGCATTTCCTTCGCAAGTTGACACGACTTCAGCAGCACGCAAGCGCTTGAATCGCCGCTGCGCTCAGCCAGTACCGATTCCGTCTGCTCGTCTTGCATCCCACTACCTACGCCACTGAATGAGCACAACGCCACCAACAAGCATCAGCAGGCCAAGCATGCGCGGCCAGTCAACCTTGCGCACGGCTTGCCCGAAAACTCCGAAATGTTCCAGCGTCAAAGCCGTAATCGCTTGCCCAAGCACGAAAAGCGCGACGGCCAACGCGACGCCGATCTTTGGCACGCTCATAGCCATAAAAGCGATCAGCGCGAGGCCGCACACTCCGCCGATTAGGATGCTCCAGTCGAGCTTAGCCAGATTCTCGCTTGAGAAGGTGCCGCGATAGATGAGCGGAAGAATCCCCGCACCCAGCAACACGATGCCTGCGTTGACGAGCAGCGTGAGCGGCAATCCCACGCTGCGATTCCATTGCCCATTGAACACGCCCTGAACGGCGCTCGATGAGCCAGCGATCAACGCCAGCAAGAGCCAGATCCACATAGCGACTCCGTTGAAACATGCACATCTTCGATCAAGCTCGATCGTTGCAGTGCACTGCGCCAAGTCTGCGCTTTCGGTTGGAATTGGGAAAGCCTGAATTGAAACGGTTAGCGCCTAGTCTTCATCCATCGTGCCGCTGACATCGAGTAGCTCAACGGGCATGGCGTTGATCTTCTCTTTCATCTTTTTGCCAGGCTTGATGGTGACAATGCGCTTCGGCGGCACTTCGACCTGCGCGCCGGTCTTTGGGTTGCGCGCGCGGCGCGAGCGTCTCGCCCGCACCTCGAACACACCGAAGTCGCGCAGCTCTAGGCGATTACCTTCAGCCAACTCGTGCGTAATTTCATCGATGAAGTGCTGAATGATGTCGCGCGTGACGGACTGCTTCTGTCCGGTGATATCGGAGATGCGCAGAACGAGGTCCTTCTTCGTGATGGTCTGCCCGCCAACCCTAGAACCCATATCGCACCCCGCATTTTCCCATCTTAAACCTGCTCGATGGAGCCAAGTATAGCCCTCGGCCTAATGCTCGCAAGTCGTTACAGGCAATAGGTTTGCAGGGGTGTGTGAGGAGTTTTAGGCAAAGCTAAAAGCGGAAATGGGGCACGATATTTTCGCGCCAGTCAGGCTGAGAATTGGTAGCGCGATGAGGTGTCGTTTCGGCATCTACATTATTAAAGGCCGGCTGAGATTGAGAACGAGCCATGCCTCACATCTTGCGAGCGCGGTCGATCTCGCGTTTCGCATCACGCTTCTTGATGTCTTCGCGCTTGTCCTGCGAGCGCTTGCCTCGGCAGATGCCGATCTCGACCTTCGCCTTACCGCGCTTGAAGTACATGCGCAGGGGAATCAGCGTCGTGCCTTGCTGCTTGAGCTCCTTGCGAATCTTCGCGACTTCCTTCTTGTGCAGTAGAAGCCTGCGATCACGCTGCGGATCGTGCTGGAAGAATGGGCCAGCCTGCGACCACTCGGCAATCAGCGCGCCGTACATCGTCACGTCGTAACTGTCGTCTTTGATACGGCAGAAAGAGCCTTGAAGCTGGCAATGGCCTTCGCGCAGGCTTTTGACTTCGCTGCCAACGAGTTGCACGCCAGCCTCGAACTTCTCGACAACGAAATAGTCAAAGCGCGCACGACGATTGCTGGCGATCAGTTTGATGCCATCGCCGTCGCCGGCCTTCTTCTTGGCATCAGCCTTTTCAGCCTTGCCCTTTTTCGTCTGCATCTTCGCCATGATTCGCCTTGAGCATTTGCCCTTTGCCCGCTGAACAAGCGGAACCCAGCATGATAGCTGGGCAAAGACCACAAGCAATCAAAAGGCGCTCACGCACGCTGGATGATTGATTTCGTTGCCTGTTGACGACGCTTTGCGCACAATGCGCTTTCCGCTCAGAGCGCTTGCCGAGCGATGGATATGAGATTCAGGCGTAAAGCCAAGTTGTTGAAGGGCAGGATTCCAATGGACTACGAAACGATCGTGATGGAGTGCGAAGAAGCCATGGATAAGGCGATCGAGCACATGAAGAAGGAGTTTCGTACGCTGCGCACGGGACGCGCATCGCCCGCGCTGATCGAGAACGTGCAGTTCGAATACTACGGCTCAAAGCAACCTCTCAAGAATGCGGCGACGATCTCCATCCAGGATGCATCGACGCTGATCATCAAGCCCTTCGATGGATCGCAGGTGAAGGTCATCGCCAAGGCGATCACCGACGCGAACTTGGGCTTCAACCCGATTGATGAAGCTAAGCAGATTCGCATCTCGCTCCCGCCGATGACCGAGGAGACGCGCAAGAAGATTGCCGGTCAAGTCAAGGACATGGCAGAGCAGGGCAAGGTCAGCGTGCGCAATGCGCGCCAAGCCGCGAACAAGAACGCCGACAGCTCGCTCAAAGACAAGAACGTCAACATGACGGAAGACGAGCATCGCGATCTCAAGAACGACATCCAAGAGATGACGAACAAGTACAACAAGATGGTCGAAGAGCTGATGAAGGCCAAAGTCGACGATGTGATGAGCATCTAAGCCCATCTCCGTTGATTGAGTTTGAAGCCGCACGCGACTGGAGCAAAGCCCTCGCAGTGCGGCTTCTTGCTTCTCCGCCCGCGCGACTGGGCGGCAATGCTTGAGGCGACATGAACGCACCCGATCACCCACTGCTCACTGCGCGCATCGCGCTTGCGCATGTTGCGGCGCTCAGTCCCTTCCGCGCCGAAGCAAGCGTGCGCTCGTGCGTGCAAGGTGAATCCCTTTGGTTGCGTTGGCCGGGAGCGTTGAACGCGCTGACGCGACGCGTGCTCGCAACACCCGGCGCTCAGCTTTTCGATCACGGCGAATGGGGCTGGAGCGCGCACAACTCTCACTTTCCCTGCGAGGTCCCCGCAGACGACGAGTTTCGCGCTATCGCGGATGTCGTCTCGCCTCAGCAGATCTCGACCGAGAGCCATGGCGACAAGGCGAGCTACGGCTTGCCGAAGCTGACGCTCGAACTCGTCCGCTCAACGCAGCATGAAGAAACGAGTGCGGCGCTGCTCTCGCTCGCCAGACTCTACGCATGGGTGCGCGCTACACCTGAGGTCGTGTGGCAGAGCTGGCGCGTGTGCTGGTTGAAGCAAACGGCGCTGGTTTTGGCGCCGCGTGGCAAGGTCGTGAAGCTCGATGTGCCGCCGCAGCATGTGCAGCGCTTTTGGGGCAGCCGCGTGTTGCTTCCGTCGGGCTTCGCGCTCTCGCCGAAGCTGCCGGATGCGCTGACGCTCGCGCTGTTGGAGGCTGGCACAGGAGAGATTGCCCTCGTGCAAAAGCGCGGCGTGAGCTTGGTTCCGCGCGCATCATTCGGCGCGATAACCCGCGCTGGCCTGCGCCTCGCGATTCAAGGCGGCGCTTGATCCGCAGTAGAACTGGCATTCATGCCAGTTCAGAACTCTGGTCCTTGGCCGCGCAGTGGAACCGATAAGAGCGGCTTGTCCGAGAAGCCGCTCCGGTCCTTCTCCCGCGTGCGGGAGAAGGTGGCTGAGACACGAAGTGTCGAAGTCGGATGAGGGCTCCTCTTCTTTGATTCTCAGCAAAATCCTACATTCGCGGCGCTTCTGCTCGCTTCGCGAGCACCCCCTCATCCGACCTCGCTGCGCTCGGCTACCTTCTCCCCCGAGAGGGAGAAGGAGCTTCGCATACATTCTCGGACAAGCCGCTCTTGCCGATGCAACTGCTCGACCTACGCCATTACTCTAGCTGACTTTGAGCGCTTCAATGGCGCGCTCCATCTTCATCCCGCGCGAGCCCTTCACAAGCAGCGTGTCTTGCGGCACAAGCTGCGTTGAGAGATACGCGCCCGCTTCTTCTGCGCTGTCAAAGAAGGCGACGGGAATGCCGTACTCGGCGACGCGCTCGCCGCACAGCTTCATCGCAGGGCCGACGCACACGAGCAGATCGATCTGCGTGGTAGCGAGCGTCCATGCAAGCTTCATGTGCGTGCTCGCGCTGGCTGCGCCAAGCTCCAGCATGTCGCCAAGACACACAATGCGATGCTTCTTCGCCGTGAAGTCGTTCAGCGTTTTCAATGCCGCACGCATCGAGCCGGGATTAGCGTTGTAGGTGTCGTTGAAGACGACGACCTCGTTGATCACCGTGACCTGCATGCGCTGCGCAACTGGCTCGATCGAGCCGAGAGCTGCGCGCATGTCGTCAATCGACACGCCGTAAATCCAACCAACCGCGATCGCAGCGAGCGCGTTGTACACGTTGTGACGACCGTGCAGCTTCAGCTTGAAAGCGTGCTTGCCGTTCAAGCGAAACTCGGTGCCTTCAGTCGTGACGACGACGTTGCTCGCACGAATCTCGCAACGATCATCGAAGCCGTAGCTCACCACGCGGCAGCGAGCGCGAGCGCGGGCTAGCATCGAGTTGGGATCGTCGTAGTTGATCACCGCGATCGCATCGTCGGTGAGATGTTCGAAGACCGCAGCTTCCTCTTCGATCACGCCTTCGATTGAGCCGAGTCCTTCGAGATGCTCTTCGCTGATGTTCGTCAGCACGGCAACGCTTGGACGCACCATCGCCGTGAGCTGCGCGATCTCGCCAGGCAGACTCGTGCCAAGCTCAATCACCGCATAGCGATGCGCAGGCTCCACGCGGAAGATCGTTTGCGGCACGCCAACAAGGTTGTTGTCGTTCTTCTGATTGCGCATCACGCGGCCACGTTTGGCCAGCACCGCGCTAATCATTTCGCGGGTCGAGGTCTTGCCGTTCGATCCGGCAACCGCGACGAAGTCCGTCTGATGCAGCGATTCGCGGCGCACCCGAGCGATGTCGCCAAAACTCTTGAGCGTGTCTTCCACTTCGATGCAAGGCAGGCCCGCGGGCAGCTCACCTTCGTACGAACGATTGATCAGTGCAGCGACGGCGCCGGCTTCACGCGCTTGCTTGAGGAACTCATGTCCATCGAAGCGAGCGCCTTTGAGCGCGACGTAAACATCGCCATCACCGAGCGCGCGCGTGTCGTTGCTGGCGAGTTTGAACTCAAGGCCCGGCGCAGGCGGAGCTCCTCGCCACCGGCCACCCAGCGCGATGCGAACTTCTTCGAGTGGCATGCCGATCATCGGCTTGCCGTGCAGGGGAAGATCACTCATGGATAGCCCCTCCCAGTTCCACCAGACCCATACGCGCCTGCTCCCGGTCGCTGAAGTGAATCTTGCCCGTAGGCAAAACCTGATAGTCTTCGTGGCCCTTGCCAGCAATCAGGACGACGCCTTCATTGCCAGCGCGCTTCAGTGCGAGACGAATCGCTTTCGCCCGATCCGGCTCGACGTCGTAGCTCGCAAAACTTGCTGCTTGCGATGTTGCAACGCCCGCTTCGCGCATCCCGCTCAACACGTCGTTGATGATCGCCTCGGGATTCTCATTGCGCGGATTGTCGGAGGTCACCACGCAGTGATCGCTCAGTCGTTCCGCGATGCTTGCCATCAAGGGACGCTTGGTTTTGTCGCGATCGCCACCACATCCAAACACGGTTACCAGCTTGCGTCCCTGGCACACGTCGCGCAAGGTCAGACACACGTTCTCTAGTGCATCCGGCGTGTGCGCGTAATCCACAAAAACAACGGGGCCTTCGCCCTCTGCAAAGACTCGTTCGAGACGACCGGGCGCTCCGGTGAAAGTCGCGATAGCCTCAGCAATCACGCCGATCGGAACGCCAAGTGCATGCGCCGTGCCGACCGCTCCGAGAATGTTGTAGGCGTTGAAGCGGCCAGTCAGCGGGCTGGTAATCAACACCTCGCCCACATCCTTCACACGAACATTCATCTTTAATCCGTCGACGCGGCAGTCTAGTTCGAGGGCTTGAACGTTCGCAGCGTCGTCAAAACCGTAGGTCAGCACGCGGCTATTCACGCGATCAACGATGCGATCTCCCCACACATCATCGATGTTGATGACGGCAGTTGCTTCGTTGTCGAGCATGGTGAAGAGTCGCAGCTTGGCCGCGAAGTACTCGTCCATCGTGACGTGAAAGTCGAGGTGATCCTGCGTCAGATTGGTGAAGAGTGCGACGCTGAAGCGTGTTGCTCCGACGCGGTAATTGCAGAGCGCGTGCGAGCTGACTTCCATGACTGCGCTGTCCATGTCAGCGCGCACCATCTCGTCGAGCCAGTCTTGCAGATCCGTTGATTCGGGCGTGGTCATGCTCGAATCAAACACGCGATTGCCAACGCGGCAATCAACCGTGCTGATCAAGCCGCAGCGGCGCTCGGCGTGATCGAGGATGTGCTGCACGAGATAGGTGCAAGTGGTCTTGCCATTCGTCCCAGTGATGCCGACGACATTCAGCTTGCTTGAAGGTTGGCCATGAAAGACAGCCGCCATGCGGGCGAGCGTTCTGCGCGGATTGGTCGAGACAATCTGCGGTAGCTTGCCCGCAAGTTTGCGCGGCGTCAGCACAGCGATTGCTCCACGCGCAATCGCATCGGGCACAAAGGCCACGCCATCGCACTGCGCGCCTGGCAGCGCAGCAAAAACGTAGCCCGGCTTAACCTTGCGCGAATCGTGCGTGATGCCCTGAACATCAGCATCAATCGAGTAGAGTGAGCTGAGCGCGGGGTCAGCGCGACGCAGCAGGTTGACGAGTGCTCGGTACTTCATGCTTCGCTCCAGGCTTGTGCTGAAGGGTTTATTCGATTTCAGAGCTAAGGCTGTCGGCTACTTGCCTTCATCCTCAACCTTCGCACTCGGCTCCACGCCCAAATGCCTCAGACTCTTGTCCATGATCTCGGCCATGTATGGCGCAGCCACGCTGCCGCCGTAGTAGTTCAGCGCGTTGCCGTACTGATTCTTCTTGTGCTTCTTGGGGCGGCGAGCGGTGACGATGATGCTCAGCTTCGGCGCTTCAACAGGTGCGAAGCCAACGAAGCTGCACACGTTTTGATTCACCAGATAGCCGCCTTTGCCGGCGATGCTCGCCGTGCCGGTCTTGCCAGCGAGGCGATAGTCTTTGAGCTGCGCCTGACGCGCCGTGCCGTCGCTCGATACGACGTGCTCCAGAATCTCGCGCATCTTCGCTGCGGTCTCAGCAGAGAAGCCAGAGTCGCCCGCGACTTCAGGATTTTGCTCGTAGAGCACCGTGCCTGCGCGGGTAGCAACCTTCTCAACCACATAGGGCTTCATGCGCACGCCGTCGATCGCAATCGCGTTGAAGCAAGCGAGCATCTGCATGGCAGTCACCTGCACCTGATAGCCCATGCCGATTGAAGGGATGACGTTGCGCATGGCGTTGGGGATGTTCGTCCATTGGTCTGCGCCCGGGAGAATGCCGCGCGACTCGCCGCCACGTGGCCCGCCGATGTCGATGCCGGTGTACTCGCCGAAGCCGAAGCCGCGCAGACGTGCGTCGAGCCTGCCGGTGCCTTCGAAAGGCAGCACTTCTTCAAGCTGATAGTTCATCGAAGGATAGGCATGGCCTGCGTAGATCGACTGAGCGACGTGATTCGCCATTGTGTTCGAGGACTTCACGATCCCCATCCACGCCAGCACGTAGCCTGAGCCATCTCCGCCATGCGCACCAACTTGGTCTTTGCGCAGCACAGGGTGAGAGCCATCGGTAGTGCAGCGGCCACGGGTGTAAACCGTTCCGCGATAGGGAATTGGCGTGTCCCAGTCGACCACGCCGTCTTCCATCGCGCCTGCAAAGAGCAAAGGCTTGAAGATCGAGCCCGGCTCGAAGGCGTCGGTCAGCGCTTGATTCTTCATCGCCGATTGATCGGCCTTGCGGAACTCGTTGGGATCGAAGGTCGGGTAGTTCGCCATGGCCAGCACGCGGCCGGTACTCGACTCGATCACCACGGCGCAGCATGAATCGGGATCCCAGTCTTCGACGAGCTTCGCGAGCGCGTCTTGCGCAAAGTGCTGGATCGTGGTGTCGATCGTGAGGTAAACGTCGGCGCCATCTTCGGGCGCATCAATCTCTTCTTCACCGTTCGGGATGAGGCGTCCGCGCGCATCTTTGCGCAGCTTCTGGTAGCCGTCTTTGCCGGAGAGATAGCGATCATAGGCCAGCTCGATGCCGCCTGAACCTTGATTCGCTTGGTTGACAAAGCCAATCGTCTGGGCCGCAAGATTGCCCTTGGGATACTTGCGCTCGACGCGCTCGCGGAAGTGAACGCCGGGTAGCTCGCCCGCATCCATCGCCTGTCCAATAAGGAAGGCTTGCTCGTTGCTGACGAAGAAGCTGATCGGTAGTCCCGCGTTGTGTTGGTGGCGCTCAAGCTTCTCAGCCAATCGCTGCTCATTCAGCGCGAGATAGGTTGCGAGTCGCTTGGCAACGCGCGGGCGATCCTCGGCGCGAACCTGACGTACGTTAATGAAGACGCTGGTTCCGCTGAAAATCGTCTGCGCCAGAATCTGCCCATCGCGCGAAATGATGCGGCCACGCTCCGGCGGGATCGGGATACGAGTCGTGGAGTTTTCCAGCGCACGCTGCGCGTACTTGTCGTTCTGCGAAACGCTGAGCGCGAAAACGCGGCCCATCGCGCCGAAGAGCAGCACGGCCATGAAGCCGTAAACCATCACGACGCGCAGTCGAACTGCTAAGGCTTTGGTGCGAAATGGGGTTTCAGTACTCATCCGATCTCCTTCATGTGTTGCCTGATCAAACGTGGTTGATTAGTTCTTGCCGGTCTTGCCAGCAGACTCAGGCGGCACAAGCGGGATGCCATGCTGAACGACGAGGCGCTCAATCGACTCGCGGCTTTCAATCGATGAAAGCTCGTTGTCCAAGCGCCGCTTCTCCTCTTGCAGACGACGCTCTTCCTGTTCGAGCAGACCAATCTCGTAGCCGGTGCTCGTGAGCTTCAAGCGCTGCGTGACGACGACGGCGCTCACCGCACCAATAATCAGGACCGAAACGAGAGTGGGCAGAGCTTTCATCGTCATCCTTCCGCTGGAGCGTCTTCAGCGTGCTAGGCGTTCACAGATTCGCAGCTTCGCGCTACGCGCGCGCGGGTTGCGCGCTATCTCCGCTTCATCGGCAACTAGGGGGCGGCGATTGAGCACTTCCACCAACCCTTCTTCAGCCCATTTGCGAAACACCCATTTGACGACGCGGTCCTCCAGAGAATGAAAGCTGATCACTGCAAGTCTTGCGCCCTCGTGCATGCGTGCGGGAGCTTCCGCTAGCATGCGTTCTAGCTCGCCTAGCTCGTCGTTGACCGCGATGCGCAAGGCTTGAAAAGTCCGGGTGGCGGGGTCAATGCGCTGCTTGCCGCGCGGATAGCAGGTGCGGCAAAGCGCGCGTAGATCGGTGGTGGTGTGCAGGCGATCGTCGCGCAGCCATTCTTTGATGCGCGATGCGATGCGGCGGGAAAGGCGCTCTTCGCCGTATTCATAGATGATGCGAGCGAGCTCTTCCTCATTAAGGCGAGTCATCAGGTCGAGGGCAGTCTCGCCGCTCTCGCTCATGCGCATATCGAGCGGCCCTTCGTTCGAGAAGGAGAAGCCTCGCTCCGGCTGATCAATCTGCATCGAGCTAACGCCGATGTCGAAGAGCAAACGATCGGCTTTGCCATCAAGGGCGAATCCGGCTTCGCTCGCTTCGTCGAGAGCTTCGCCGAAACGCGAATACTCGCTGCGAACAAGGCGAATTCTAGCGGCATGAGCTGCGAGACGATCACGCGCCAGATCGAGTGCCTGCGCATCGCGATCAATCCCTATCAGCTTCAGGCCAGGGTTTGCGTCGAGAAGTGCAAGGGCGTGTCCACCTGCGCCGAGCGTGCCGTCCACCAAGACACCGGCATCTGGACATGCCAGGTGCTGCGTGATGTGCTCAAGCAAGACGGGGATGTGCGGGTGATCTGGCTCATGCTCTCTTCCTTCTTCTGGAAGGTGTTGCGACATGATGGCGAAGCTCCAAACACATGCTTGCGCATGGTGTGAAATGCGGTGTCCCTGGGCAGAGCCTTACGCCCCAACGATCCTCAGCATCAACCAGCGCCATGCCTTCCTCGCACGCTGGAGAATTTGAGGCGCAGAGCTGCGCCCAGGAATGAGGGAGTGTGAGTTACTCAGCGTCGTAGATGCCGTCGAGCGAATCCTTCGCGGGTCCGATGCGCTGGCTCTGAGGTTTGGCGTTCTTCTTGTCGCCAGTCGAGACGTTGCGCGTCTTGCGATCAAAGACTTCCGGCGAGAGCTGCGCCGCTGGCTTCCTGCGCTGATTCGGATCGTGCGCGAGGTTCGTCGGGATCGGGTCGTACTTGCGGTGCGGAGGTTTGGCGCCAGCCTTCGGCTCTTCGATCGTGACGTTGCTCGGGATGGGCATGGCGTCGGTCGCTTCCAAACGAGCGCGCTCTTGCTCTTCCTGGGCCAACCTATCGTGCGCCTGAATGCGGCTGAGAATACCGATCACATAGCCTGAAACTGAAACGCCCTGCGAGGGCGCGGGCGCTGAATCGCCCTTCGAAGAGAAGAAGCCCAGTCGTTGAAGCTTCGCCGTGCAGCGCTGCTGGCGCGCGGTCAGTTCTGCGAACGTCTCGCGAGCTTCTTCCACCGAATCTTGTTTTGCTGCATCGACCATGGCCGCCGCTGCTCCGAAGCAATTGGTCAAAACCGTGCTTGCCGTGTCGATCGCGCTTGCCTGACCCATTTCAATCTCCCTGCTATTGCCCACCACAAGAGTACTGGAGTTTGGAGAGAGAAGATCGCTTCTCGCTCCCCTGCGTTCCGAGCACGAAGGCCCAGTCGAGTGCCCACCCTTCGGCGACACTCCGCATGCGGACGGCAAGCCACTCAGCGGTGCGAGCAATTCGCTCTGCGCCACAGCCTGTCAGCCACTCAGATGTTCATAGGATTACGTTCAGAAGCCGGATCAAGCCGGTTGAGCGCAAACCCACCACTTTGCTGCATCGGCTGCCTACGCGTTTGCGTCGGCGCCTTGCGTTTCTTCCCTGACAGCCACTGTGGGCACCGCACCCAAATCTTGGAATGCATCCCACAGGTCTTCGTTCGATTCGTCTTCGCTCTCGTCGAGCATGCGCTCGTAGACAGCCTTCTCGTAGACGCGCAGGGAGTCGCCGCCACCGGTGATGACGAGCTCTTTCCCGCTCAGGCCGCAACGCTTCATGAAGCTCGGCGGCAAGAGGATGCGGCCAGCGGTGTCAAGCTCTACCCGCTCCGACCGTTCCAGCAATTTCTTGATTCGCACGGCGGGACCAGATCCAGCCCCCACTCGCGCAATGCGTTCGGCCCACGCGGAGCCTTCGATGTCGTCCATGACGGAGAAGGCGACTTCTTTGTACCCAGGCACGAGCCACACCGTGATCACCCCGCCTTGAGCCGCTGGCAACATCCCCTTGAACTTCTTAGGGACGGTCACTCGGTTCTTGGCATCGATGGTTGCTTCCGCTTCGCCTATGTAGAGGCGTTGCACTATTGAGCTCCAAAGATGTGATCTATGTTTGGCATCGCTGAGGGGATCTCAAAAAAAACACCTAGCTCCACTTCGCGACACTCGGTATGCAGAGAGGGTATATCGCTGGTGAGTGGACGCAAGCCCGAGATGGAATAAAATCGCCACGGGTAGTACTTTTTCTCGTACAGTGCCGCATACAGCGCTCTATCTAGTTGGTGTTTCGATTCCTCGCGTACTGAAGAGTATGTGACTTCTTAGGTATTGTCAGTAACTACGTAATCACCTCAAGTTATCGTACATTTCCGTAGGTGGGAAAGAGTGTGTTCTCTCCCCAGAACTTTTTGTCGTCATTTGGCGCGAATACGACGCGAAATCCGACCCAATTCGCACAGAAGCGCGAAAGATAGGCCTTCAAGCTATCAACACTCTGAATATCGCGGTCACATTGTGAAGTGGGCGAATCTCCCACGAGCGAACACTGAAGTGGCGATTGCCGACTCCAGCAGCGAGATATCCACAGGGTTCTGGGATGATCGGAGAAGCGGGTTGGGCTCGGGTGAGCGCTCAGAGCCACACTCGCCCAAAGGAGGAAATCTAAATGGGTTCACATGCTGGCGATTAGCGCTCTTGCGCCACACTCACGCCCGTGCCTGACACACTAAAGAGGATCAGCTTCAAATCGCTAAGATAGGCGTACTGGTACTTGATCCCGATCACCGCGTTTGCGCCGAGCTCGCGTGCTTCGGACTCGAGACTTGCCAGCGCTTCGTGCCGCGCCAGACGATTGACGCGCTCAAACTCAGGGTGGCGGCCACCTTCGACGCGATCGATGAAATCTTTGATGTCCTGCATTGCCTCGGGGGCGATGCAAGCCTCTGCGCTGACGAGCCCGAGGTAGCGTTCGGTGCGAAATCCAGGAATCGAGTCGGTAGTACTGAGGTAGAGGGTACCGGTTGGCATGGCGTCTCCAGGGGTAGGTGTTTCAGCCGCGCAGCAGGGAGCTATCATAACGTAGGAAGCAGAAGTGTGATGCGCGAGTTGCGGATTTGCAGCTTGCCGAACGAAAGGCCATTGCCATGCGTAATCGCGTGCTTGCGAGTGTGTTTGCCGCCCTGATGTTGGGGCTTGGAGTCGGCGTAGGCCGTCTGTCTAGTCCGGCTGGCAGCGACGCGCCCGATGCAACCCCTTCCGACGCTATCGCCGTTAAAGAGGAAGCAGCGTCGAAGCAACCAGTTGCTGCGCGCTTGCCTTCGCCACAAGTCGCGGTGAGCTACGACTGGCTTAGCGACATCGCGGCGTTCGAGCGCAAGAGCGAAGCGCCTGCATCTGCCGCCACGCCGAAGCGCGAAGCTCGTGTGAATGCGCGAACTGAAGCTCGCGTTGAGGAGTCCAACTGGAAGGTTGGAATCCTTGGGCCGATGATGAATACACAAGATGCCAGCGATGGCCCAAGCGCATCCGGAGGTGACGACGATGAAGGCGCCTCGCGTCCTTCCGATCTGCTCGACTTCGCCAACTACCGCGCGGCTGGCGATTGCTTCCTTTATTGGGTCGACACGGTGACTACCACGGATGATGAGTTCATCGATCTCGTCACCGCTGAGTACGAATCACGCGATGTCGATTCGCCCTACGACTTCGACGCGATGGACGCCGACGCTCGCCAGAAGCTGATCTACTCGCTGCGCCTTGAGCGCCTCGATGGAAGCTTCGACTTCGATCGCTGGTTCGAGCTCGAAGGCAAAGAGCGCACGCCAGCCCAAAAGCGCCAACTGCGCGAAGACAAGTACCGCACCTGGCTGAGCATGGAAGCGCGTCAGCAATTCAGAAAGCGCTTCACCAAGTCGAATACCTCCACGCTGCGCAGTGCGGGCGCGCCCGATTTCAATGCCGGCGAAGCAGCGATCTACATTCGCATTCGCGATCTGGTGGCGAACGAAGACGTGCTTTATCGCGTTGACCTTTCGCTCTATCCCGAAGGCCTAGGCTGGCGCTGGTATCTCAGCGAGCCCGTTTCTGAAGATGTGCTCGACGACGCGGGCAGCGAAACCAATGGCCCAGCGGCGAAGGACGAAATCGACGAGATCCAAGACCGCATCGCGCAAGCGAACGAGGAGATCGATGAAGTGAATCGTCAGATCGAGGCGCTGCAACAAGAGCGCGCGGTGCTGATGGATCGTCGCCAAGATCTGGTCGCTCGTCGCATCGAACTTGAGCGCGAGCTTGATCCCTACGGAACTCCTGAACGCACGCTGCGCACGGCGCTTGGCGCATTGCGCGAAGGCAAGTGGGAGACTTTCCTAAGCTGCCACTCCAAAGATATCCGCGAAGAAAACGAAAAGAGCGCGGCTGCAAAAGCCCACTTCGTCGCTGCCGCCGGCGGTGATGGCAAGCGCTCTAAAGTTCGCGATCTCGGCCGCATCCGCGAGAAAATCGTGGATCGCGATAACGAGAACATCATCTATCTGACCGTCGACATCACCGTATCTCACCGCAAGAAGCGCAGCTTCAACGAAACGCTTGAGGAGAGCGAGAGAGGCACAGAGCCCGCGCGTCGTACCGGCATTGAGAGTGAAGTGGAAGCTGTTTCTGAAACGAAGCGCATCCGCCTGCGCTTTGTGCAGGAAGGCAGCAAGTGGTTGATCGACGAAGAAATCGCCTAAGCTAGCGCTGCGCATCCAGCTAAGAATTGCGATTCCTCACAAATGAGCGTATTGTGCCAAGATGCCCGCGACCCGCTTCACACCAGCGCTAACGCTTTGATGTGTTGTAGATGAGCGAATAGGTAAAGCATTCCGGCCATGAGGCAGATCAAACGCCCGGCCATTTCTGGAAGGATACGAGCCATGCAGAACTCTCCCTACCCAAACAACAACCCGCAACCGCCGCGCGCGGAGCCGCCCTATGCACGTCAGCATCCCGGCAACATGCCGCCCCCACCGCAGCAGCAGGCATCGTACGAGCAAAGCTCCTATGAGCGGCAGCAGGGTCAAGGTCACCAACAGCAGCCGGCCGGCAATCCCTTCCAGCCGCAGTATCAGTGGCAGCCCGCGCAAGCGCTGCCGAAAGAGCGCAGCGTTGGCACGTGCATCCTGCTCTACATTCTGACCTTCGGGATCTACGGGCTCTTCTGGTACTACGCCATGCACAAGGAGCATCCTTCGCGCAAAGGCGTGGATGACTCGCCCGGCTGGGCAGTTGGATTGATGTTCATTCCGATCTTCAACATCTACTGGCTGATCCGCATCGGCCTGCGACTCTCTGATCGCTTCAACCTGCTGGCGCAACAAGCGGGCGCGCAGGGCGAACAGGTGAACAAACTCTTTGTGTGGCTGCAGTTGGTTCCCTACATCGGCCCCGTGTTCAACATTATCTGGTGGGTTCAGGCGCACGGCGTCCACGAGAACCTCACGGCGATGGTGCTGAACGCGCACGCGCAGGCACGCCATCAGGCTGGTCCGCAGGGGCACGGCCTCTAAGCTGAGCTTGATCCGCTGAAGTGAAAGAAGCGCGAGGCCATTGGCGTCGCGCTTCTTTGTGTTGATGCGATGAGGCTAGACTAGCGTTTCGCCACTATTGATTGCGAAGCCTCCACAAAAGGTCTTTTCAACGCTAAGCCGCAGAGAACGCAAAGGCTCGCGAAGCCTGCCGGATCGGGCATTGCGTGGCTCTGCGCCTGAAGTCTGCCGCCGGGCAAGAACGCCTTCGTTGAGCCGATGGAGCATTCCCGATGAAATCGACGAGGCCGGATCGCATCGCCTTCTTTTTTCTGAACAACCTTCCTCCAGGTGGAGGATGCTTTGCGGCGAGAGCTGCGCGATGTCGGCGAGCATTGCAGCATCCGACAGGCTTTGCGGCCCTTTGCGTACTCCGCGGCTTCGCGTTGAACTCCGATTCTTCTCGCTTGCAGGAGCGCATAAAATGGCGAAACGCTAGTCTAGCCCTCGATCGCCGTTTCCATCGCCTTGTCGCGCAGGGTGAGCGACTCGCCGTCGTGCGAGTAGATCACCTCTTCCTCTTCCTGAATCGTTTGCAGATTTACCGGGCGCGACCAGAGCAGGCTCAGGTTCTTCATCGTGCTGTCGATGTAGCGCTCATCCAAATCCATGCCGATGTGGTCGTGCAGCAGAAGCAGCTCGCCGCGATTCTGGTAGTTGCCGTCGATCACCGTGATCACGGGCTGGCCCATGTTGGTGAGCTGGAAGAGCAGCTTTTCTTTGATCTGCTCGAAGCCGCGCGACGCGATTTGGTACTCACCAGCGCGCGGGTTGTGCTCGAAAGTGAAGAGCTTTTGCTCAGCGCAAAACTCGGGCGTCAGGAACTCGGAGATGAAGCCGATGTCGTCGTAGAGCTTGCGTACTTCGAAGATCTTCTGCTGGCCCTTCATCTCTCCCGTATCCCAATTCGCCTTGCGCTCCATGTCGTCGCAGGCTTCCCACTCCGGCCCGTGCTGGCCCATGTTCCAGCGGCGCTCGATGTCGCGGTAAAGCTCAAGCCCAAGTTTGTAGGGATTGATCTGATTGCGGCCCATCGCCATCGTGCCGGCGTGCAGCGCAGCAAAATCAATGATCTCCGAGTCATCGCAGATGCGCTCGGTCATCATGCGGCTGTGCCAGTAGCTCGCCCAGCCCTCGTTCATAATCTTCGTCATGCCCTGCGGCGCGAAGTAGTAGGCCTCGTCGCGAATGATGCTCAGGATGTCGCGCTGCCAACGGCGCAGCGGCGCGTGATTCAGCAGGAAGAGCAGCACGTCTTTGGCCGGCTCTTCGGGAAATCGGATCGCTGCTTGCTTCGCCTTCTCATGATCAACCCGCGCTTGTTCAAGCTTCTGCTCAAGCACCTGCGGCGGGTTGATGTAGGAATCCATGTAATCTTTGGCTTCGATCTTCTGGATGTCGATGTGCGTGGTCTCGTCCTCGCGCACCGGCTCGTCCTTCTTCGGCTCGCCGCGGAAGGGCAGATAGGGATCGATCAGATTTTCGAGACTCAGGCAGGCGTCGATGAAACGCTCGACGCGATTTTCGCCGTAGCGATCAACGTATGAGCGGATGCGCGAAGCATGATTCGCCATCTGGTTCATCATGTTGCGCTCGGTCTTGCTGAACGCGAGGTTGTTCTTGAAGAAGTCGCAGTGCCCGAACACGTGCGCCATCACCATCTTCTGGCTCACGTCGTCGTTCGAGCGCATCAGGTAGGCGTAGCAGGGATCGTTGTTGATCACGAGCTCGTAGATCTTCGAGAGACCGTACTCGTAGCCCTTGATCAGCCCCTCGAACTGCATGCCGTGGCGCCAGTGCGGATAGCGCGTGGGGAAGCCGCCGTAGGCTGCGATTTCGTTGAGGTTGTCGAAGTCGACCATCAGGAAGCGGGTCTCGAAGAAGTCGAGCCCCATCTCCTCGGCGATGGCTTCGATCTTGATGCGGGCTTCTTCCAAGTGGTCGGGAAGCTGCGTTGATAGGTAGGCGGGTAGCATGCATCACCTCGCTTCACGCGCCGCCATTGGCGCAAGCGCTATTGTATCAGGTTGGGGGGATTCGTCGCAGCTTTGGATTGTTTCGGAGTGAGTAACACTGAGCTCACTGAGAGACGAAGCGGACTGAGCTTGGCAGGTTGAGCGCGGTTGAAGGCAGCGGCGTAGCATCCATGCTTCTCCAGCGCGCATGTAGATACTGATGCTCGCAGGCGGCGGCGAAGAGATTGTCGAAAAGCTCAGCGCTCTGCCAACGAGCACCTCCGCCAAGAGGGCACGTAGCAAACATCTATCGAGTTTACGGCCTGCTTTGGCATTGCTTGACCCGCCAGGCTCAGCGCTCTCCGTCTCTCTGTGAGCTCAGTGCTACTCACTCCGAAAAAGCTCCTAGCGATTCACTCAGAAAGCCGAGCGCGCGCAACGTTGATCGCCTCGGCGCTCGCATCACTCGCGAAGGCCGAGCGCCCAAGCTTGAGCGCAGCGACAGCGCTGGTGCCAGAGCCGCAGAAGAAGTCCCCCACCAGCGCGCCCGGCTCGGTGAAAAGCTCGATGATTCGCTCCAATAAAACGAGCGGCTTCTGTGTGGGATAGCCGCTGCATTCGGGCTGATTGCCGCGCAGTGCAGGCATCTCCCACACGTCGCGCATGAGTGCGTAGCGGTAGTGGCCGCCCTCATCTTCTTCCACTTGGATATTCGAGAAGCCGTAGCGATGCGCGAGATAACGCTTTTCCATCTGCGGGAAGAAGGCGTAGTCCTTGGACTTGGAGTAGACCAGCAAGGTGTCGTGTTTGCGTGCGAGTCGGCGTTTGCTCGTACCGCCGGTGCGAAACGCCCAGATGATCTCGTTGACGAATCGATGCGCGCCGAAGACTTCGTCGCACATCACCTTCGCGTAGTGCACCGCGTGCCAATCCAGATGCAGCACGAGACACGCTTGATCCGATAGAGCATCGCGCATCGCCACCACACGCTCGCGCAACCACGCGATGTAGGATTCCATCGAAGGCCAGTTGTCGGAGTAGCTCGGCGAGCCCTTGCGCCCACGTCGTTTGACGCCGGTGAAGAATGGCGGATCGCAGTAGATCAGGTCTGCCTGGCCGTGATCGCGCAACATGATGCGCGCTGCGTCGCACGCCTCAGCACAATGAAGCGAATAGCGCGTTGCGTCCACCTTGCCCCTTAGGTGATCACGATGCTGGTGAGTTGCGGGAAGATCGCGATCATCAGCCAGAAGAAAGTCAGCAGAATCACCTGGCCGACCCACGCAAGCCACCACAGCCAGCGCCGGTAGAGTCGCTGCAATGGCAGGTTTTCTTTGAACCAGCGCTTCGATGCGCGATGTCTGCTCCACGTGATCAACGCCAGCGAAAGCACCAGCGTGATGCCGATGTACATCAGCCACGCCCAGGTTGGACGCTCGTCTTTCAGCGCGACATCTTCAAAGCCGATCTGACTAAAAAGCTTGGCGACGCCGATTAGCCCAAAGCTCATCGCGATCAAGGGATACATGACGGTCGAGAGCACGCTCGTGATGAGCTGGCCCTTGGGCAGCACTTCTTTGCCTTCGCTGAAGTAGTAGAGCAAGCGGTTCTCGTACACGCTGATCACGTAGGCCAATCCGAATGGCGCAAGCAGCGCGACCATCACGAGGAGCGAGCCTCCCAGCGAAACCTGTCTCTCTGATGTCAGCAAGAATTCGTACACGCCATGCTCCTGCGGTTGCGCAAAATGATGGCGGCAGGATGCGGCAAAGCAGCGAGTGGGACAAGCGCGAAGTTCGATCAGCATGTGCTCTTAGCGCAAAGGCGTGCGCAAAGGGCGAGGCCGGATCATCGGCACATCCGCTCGCGGATAGCGTGAAGAGCGAGTCGCAGCGCGTCTGCGGGCCTCGTGCTCCGCCAGCGGAATCACCATGCGGAAAGTCGAGCCTTTGCCGGGCACAGACTCGATCTCCACCGACCCGCCATGCATAACCGATATGTGCCGCACGATCGCCAGCCCAAGCCCAGTGCCGCCTGCGTGCTTGGAGCGAGCTTTGTCCACGCGATAGAAGCGCTCGAAGATGCGATTCACCTCAGGCTCAGGCACGCCGATGCCGTTGTCAGTCACTGCCGTTACGTAGTTTTCGCCTTCAATGCCAGAAGATACGCGGATGTGACCGCCGTTCGGCGTGTAGTTGATGGCGTTGTCGATCAGATTGTAGAGCGCTTGCTCGAGCGACTTCGCATCGCCTAGCACCTCGGCACCCGCAGCATCCATCAGGATTTCAAGCGTGTGCTCCTTAGCGCGCGCCTTGTCCTCAAGCGCGCTCGCTGCGTTGCGCACGTAGTCGTCAGGTCGATAGCGCTCGCTCTGTTCTTCATCATCGTAAGCTTCAACCCGCGCGAGCGTGAGCACGTCGTTTGTCAATCCCATCAAGCGCTCGGCGTTGCTGGATATCTTTTCTAAGAAGGTCTTCGTGATTGCCGGAGGCATCTCTGCATCGTCGAGCACCGTCTCGACGTAGCCCTTGATCGCGGTAAGCGGCGTCTTGATCTCGTGCGATACATTCGCGATGAAGTCCCGGCGCACGGTTTCCAGCCTGCGCAGCTCAGTCACGTCCTGCACCACGAACACCACGCCGGGCTCGCTCTCGCCTGCAATCTTCAAAGGCGAAACGAGCAGATTCAAAATGCGCGGCGGTGACGCAGTTGTCTCCGTCTCGCCGCTCGCATGGGCATCTTTCCCCAGCTTGAAGAGCTGAAGAAACTGCGGATTGCGAACAACCTCGCCCAGCGGACGACCGAGATCATTCGGCCCAATGCCAAGCAGAACGCTCGCGATGCGATTGACTTCGAGAATGCGCGAGCCGTGATCGAGCGCGATCACGCCGTCCTGCATGGATGCGAGGATCGAGCCGAGGCGCTGGCGATCTGCGCGCTCCGCATCGATGCTGCCCTTGAGCAGCGAGCGCATGCCTTCAACCGCCTCAGCCAAGCGCTCAATGCCAGGCAGTGGCGTGCCGCCAACCACAGGCGCGTTGTAGTCGCCCTTGGATGCCCGGCGCACGCTCTCTTCAAGCTGACCGAGAGGCAGCGTCACCCGTCGCGTCACGAAGCGAGCAAAGATCAAGGAAGCGATGAGACCAAGACAGCCGACCAGAATCGCAGCGGTGCGAAAGGCAGGCAGCACAGCAGCGCGATGGGACTCTTCGATGAATGCGAGCGCGGACAGCCAGAAAAGCAGGATCGCCGCAACGATCACCACCACGCTGTACGCCAACATCTTCCAAAAGATGCGGGGCTCACTCATACTTCCCAACTCCGCTACTTCACGCAGAGACGCCACGCCTCGCGCCACGCCATTTGTACCAGCGTGGTCGCGGCTATGCAGCCTTAGATCCAAGTGAATTGGGGGATGGAATCGCACGGCGTCGGACTTATCCTCTCGCAAAAGCTTGAATGGCCAGTGATTTCAGGCTTTCCACAGCGATTGACAGTGAAATTGACACACTCCCTAAAGACACTCTATGGGCATCACTTACAAGCTCTTCTTTGGCGCGAATACGCTCCTTGCCTACGGCCGAATGAGCTTTCAGCGTCAAATCGCGTACAGGACGGCAAATCTCGCTGGGCTCTTTACGAATGTCTTCTTTCTTCTTTTCAGAGGTTTTGCGCTGGGAGCCTGCTTTGCAGGGCGCGAAGAGATCGGCGGGTTGACGCAGAGCCAAACGCTCACCTACACGACCGTTTCGCAAGCGCTGCTGATGGTGATCCCGCAGTGGGGACGGGCGGAAGTGGCGAACGAAGTGCGCAGCGGACAGATCGCGATGGATCTCTGCCGCCCGATCAGCTTCCCCGCGATGTTCTTTGCGCGCAGGCTGGGGGGCAGCTTTGCCTTTGTTTTCCTGCGCTTTCCAGGGGTGATGCTGGCGGGGCTTGCGCTAGGTTTTCTCAGCGCTCCTGAGTGCTCGTGGGGATTGCTGGTAGTCAGCATCGTGCTCGGCGCTTTGATCTGCCACTCAATCATCTTGCTGGTCGAGCTGAGTGCGTTCTGGATGGAGAGCGAGCGCGGCGTCCGCTACTTCGTGCTCGGGCTGAGCGCTGTACTCTCGGGCTTGATCATGCCGCTACACTTCTATCCCGAGTGGATTCTGGCGATCTCGAAGTGGTTGCCCTTCGAGCACGGGCTTTACACGCCTGTCAGGCTCTACATCGGTGAGGTGGAAAGCGTTCGCGAAGCGCTGACCATGCAGGCTGGATGGGCGTTGGTGATGATCAGCTTGAGCTTCTTCCTGTTCTGGTTGGGTACGCGCAAGCTTACGATTCAAGGCGGGTAGCATGAGCGTTTGGGCGGTTTACGCGCTGCTCGTCGGCGCATCCTTCAGATCGCGGGTCCAGTACAAACGCTCATTTGTGCTGGAGACGCTGGGGCGTGGTGCGCTCACAGGGCTTGAGCTGCTGGCGATTGTTTTTCTCTTCGATCACATCGATGCGATTGCGGGCTGGACCAAGTGGGAAGTGATCTACCTCTTCGGCGCGGGCAACTTTGCACTGGGAGTGGCGGAGCTAGCCACCTCGGGTCTCAACCGAATGCCTGAGCTGGTGCGAAGCGGCGAGCTTGATCGCGTGCTGGTTCGACCGGCATCCACGCTCGCTCAGGTGATGGCGCAGGATGCGGACTTCTACAATCTCGGCAGGCTGGCGCAGGGCATGCTGGTGATCATTGCAGCAAGCTGGTTCGGCGAGTTCGGATTGAGCGTGCTCGACTGGCTGGCGCTCGCTGGCTCGCTGATTTGTGGCGCAGGCGTGTTCGCTGCACTTTTCATCACGAGCGCATCGACGTGCTTTTGGACGATCAACTCCGGCGAGGCCTTCAACGCGTTCACCTACGGCGGCGTTCAGATGGTGCAGTTCCCCCTCGGCGTTTATCCGCGCGCGATTGGGATGCTCTTCGTCTTCATGATCCCCGTCGGGCTGGCACTTTTCTATCCAGCGATGGCAGTCTTCGGCAGAACTGATCCATTGGGCGCGCCCGCCTTCATGCCGTGGCTCGCGCCGGTCGCCGCGCTTGTTTCGCTGCGCTTAGCGATTGGCTATTGGCGATTCGGGATGTCGCGTTTCCAATCGACGGGGAGCTAATCGTAACTCCTTTGTCTTCGCTCGCGAGCGCGGTGAGCTGCCGCGATAGCTCGCCACCCTCCTTTCCTTACCACACCTTCAATCACTCGTGGCATCATGCTCGCGCCAGACCAAAGCAGAGAGCGAAGCATGATCGACCATCCCTACATCAGCGATCCCACCTACACCACCACCGTGATGGCGTGGGACGAGGGCTTGACCTTCTTCCAAGCCGTCAGTCACGAGGGCATCGTGCTGATGGACACCTACTATCTGAGCTACGTGCTCACGATGGTAATTGCGCTCTTCACGATCCTGCGCGCGAAGCACGATGGCGTGCCGAATACTGGCTGGTATGAGCGGCTCTCTTGCGTGATTCACGTGACGGCTGGAGCCTTGCTTGGCGCGCGCGTGTTCTACGCGTTGGTCTACAACTTCTCGCTCTTCTGGGAAAACCCCTCGCTCTGGCTGGGCGGCTCCGGCATGTCCACGCACGGCGCGTTGCTTGGATCATTGTTGGGCGCTTGGATCTGGTCGCGACGCTTTCGCTATCCCTTCCGGCGCCTGCTAGACAACGGCGCCTATCCGATCGCTTACGGGACATTCCTCGGACGCATCGCGAACTTTTTGAATGGTGAGCTTTACGGACGCAGCGCCTCCCCCGATCTGCCCTGGGCCATGCGCTTTCCCATGCGCGATGGGCAAGGCAACGATCTTGTCGTCAACGCGAGCGGCGAGCTCTACTCCGAGATCGTCCGGATCAGCGACACTGGCGCGAGAGAGGTCTGGGCAGAGCCAGCCGCGCTTGAGCAGGGCTATCAGAGCGCAGTTGATTCGGTGCCTTACGAGCTGCCAATCGGTTCGGCTGATGGATCGGCTCGCGATTTCTTTTATCAGGCGATCACCGATCCACGCCATCCAAGCCAGCTCTACCAAGCGCTGAGCGACGGGCTGCTATTGCTGGTCGTGCTGCTGATACTCTCGCGCTTCATCAAAACACCGGGCGCGCGCGCTGCGTGGGCGCTGATCGGCTACGGCGCATCGCGCTTCTGCATGGAGTTCTTTCGCCAGCCCGACCCGCAGATGGGCTACTTCTTGGGCATCTTCAGCACGGGGCAGTTGCTCTCGCTCACGCTGGTGACGCTTGGCGCGCTCTGGCTGCGCTGGCTGATCAAGCACCCTCTGCCCAAGGTCGCAGCAGCGGACCTCGACTCTGGCACAGCCCCAACGACTGAAGAAAGCGGGAATCAAGCCGATCCCAAGGCCCCCTGACCCTACACCAGACTGCAAAGCAGAAGTACACTGTCACCAGTGACCGGACACCTGAAGCTGAAAGCGCTCATGACCAATGCCCTGCACATCCTTACGCTCACGCTGATTGCGATGATGGTCTTCGCCGCCTGCGATACACCTGGCCACATCTACTCGCCGCCCGGCGAGGGGCGCATCATCTACGATCCCGAGCGCGGCCTGATTCGCCAAGCAGGCGATTTGCCCGCCGAGGCTGAAGACAGCGAAGCGCTTTTCCGTTCCGGCATGTTGCGATTCAATCAGCGCAAGTATGAAGAAGCAGCGGCGCGCCTGGGCCTTTACCGCCAGCGCCTCTATCCCGATGGCCCACGCGCACTGGAAGCGGTAATCTGGGAATCGATCGCGAAGCTTGAGAATGCGCGGGGGCAGGACAGCCTATGGCTCGCCGATCACCTCGCGAATGCCTATCACGATGAGGATCCGCAGGCATACGCAGCGCTCGGGCTTGATCCCAACGCGCCGGGTGCCAAGCGCGGGCTGCTCGATCTCGCACGCAATGTGGCGAGCAACTTTTCCCGTCGCGAGCTCAACGACAACTGGGAGCTTTCGCAGGAGATTTTTGTGTACTACTCCGCCGGGCTTGCCGTGCAAACCATCCCCGGCGCGACGATCGACGCAGACGACCTGCCGGGCTATCAGGGGCTGGCGTCGGATCGCAGCTTCTTCACGATGCATGCTCGGCACACGCGGAATCTTGCTTGGTTTGCGTTGTTAGCGGGACAGCCGCGCATTTCGCGTGAGGCTGCGTCTTTCCTTGAGAAGCGCACGCAGAATCGCACGATCCGAAACCCGGCTTTGCTGATTCTCGCTGAAGCCTCGCTGCGGCTCGACCTGCCCTACTACGCTGAGCAAGCCTATCACGACCTTGCTGCCAGCCCCGGCGTTTCGCCGATCGTGCAGGAACAGGCGCTCTATGGCGAAGTTCTCTCGATCATCGCGCAAAGCAAAGGTGCTGAGTACGACGTCGCGGTTTACGAGCGCGCTGAGGCGCGAATCGATGAGTACAAAGCGGGCTTTTTCGCCAATCACCCAAACGGCTCCCGCTTGCTGCAACAGTTCTACAACGCCAAGCGCGAGCTGATGCAGATCGAGATCGAGAAGCTTGACGAAGCGATGAAGACCTACGATCGCGTCTTCGAAGATGATGCAGCCGCCTTCTATCAGCGTCGCTCAAACGAAGTTCGGGCGAAGTTTGAAGCGCTCACGCTTGAGCGATTCAGCAAGCTTCCCGGTGTGAATCAGCTTGGAGGCGGACGATGAATCGCACTCTTCTCGCCATCGCCCTGCTGATCACAACGGCCGCTGCGCTCGCATCTTGCTCAGGCTGGACGGTTACGACGCAGCCTGATAACTCGAATCGCCCGCCGGTGCGCATTTCCATCGGCATCGTGCAGAATCAGGTGACGCCTCCGCGCCCGGGTCTTGAGTACGGGTTCAGCGAACGCCTGAAGGAAGAGATCGCGCTGGATCGCCGCTTCGAGCTCGCGCCTTACGGCAGCGGGACGCGCATCGACATCACGCTTATCGATTTCGACGAACCCGACCTTGTGCGCAACTTCGACAACACCAAGTCTGAAATCGCCAGCAACGCTGAAGCTCGCATTCGCATTCACGGCAAGCGGGGCATGCGCGAAGAACGCGTCAAGGCCTACCAAAGCTACGCCCCCGCGCTCGAAAAGGATACGCGCAACGACGGCCTTGCCAGGCTTTGGCGAGATCTGGCGCGCAAGACTCTCGATGCAATCAGCCCGCATGAATGGGGCAAGG
>Ga0213866_10000384_pt1 | contig 36368 bp, 27 predicted proteins | sample PICome_11_FD_160079 | JGI IMG/M metagenome (GOLD analysis project Ga0213866, IMG submission 160079) | Coastal seawater microbial communities near Pivers Island, North Carolina, United States - PICO284 | ecosystem: Environmental > Aquatic > Marine > Coastal | place: USA: North Carolina... | reverse complement strand
GCGGGCGCACAGGTGGATCGCTTTGCTGATGCCAACGGCACGATGAACTCGATCACCTCAGGCTGAGGTGATGCAAGCAACGCAAGCGTTTCCTCGTGAAGATCGATTTGGATCGGCATCAAAAAACCACCTCTCATTGAGGTGGTTTTTTCAAGCTCCCCCGGCTGGACTCGAACCAGCAACCAAGTGATTAACAGTCACCTACTCTACCAATTGAGCTACAGGGGATTGGGGTATTCGATTGTCGAGCCGCAAAGTTTAGCACACCCCGCTAGGCGATCAAGTCCGGGTTGAAAATCGCGGCCAAGGGGCTCGCAGGGCGGGAGATCAGTCGCGGAGAATGACCACATCGGCTGGATCGACCCGGCAGGTGAGCTGGTCGCCCTCGTTGGCGGGCTGGGGGTTGAGTTCGAAGGCCTTGAGCTCCTGATCGCCGACGGCCAGGCGGTGCTGGGCCAGCGAGCCGAGGTAGATCAGCCGCTGCTGCTTGGCGTTGAAGGTGTTGGGCTTGCCGGTGGCCTGGGCGGCGTCGACGAGTTGGATGGCCTCGGGCCGGATCGAGCAGGTGACCGAGCCGCCCTGGGGCAGGTCGTCGGGGTAGGCGGCGGAGACGAGCTTGCCGATCGCGGTATCGAGGACGATGCTCGTGCCCTCGGTGCCGGTGACCTCGCCGGTGACGAAGTTGGTCTCGCCCAGGAAGTCGGCGACGAAGCGGTTGGCCGGCCGGCGGTAGAGTTTGGCCGGCGGGCCGGCCTGAACGACCTGGCCCGCGTTGAGCACGGCGACCTGGTCGGCCATCGACAGCGCTTCGTGCTGGTCGTGGGTGACGTACACACCGGTGATGCCCGAGGCCTTGCACAGGTCGCGGATCTGCTGACGCATGTCCAGTCGCAGCTTTGCATCGAGGTTCGATAGCGGCTCATCGAGTAGCAGGACGCGCGGCTTGATCACCAGTGCACGGGCGAGCGCGACGCGTTGCTGTTGACCGCCGGAGAGTTGGTTGGTTTTGCGTTCGGCGTACGGCGTGAGCTGGACATTGGCCAGCGCCTCGTCGACGCGCTGATTCATCTCGGCTTTTTTGACCTTGCGGACTTCGAGCCCGAAGCGGACGTTTTGTCGAACGGTCATGTGTGGCCACAGCGCGTAGCCCTGGAAGACCATGCCCGTGTCGCGTTTGTTGGAAGGCCTGTGCGTGACGTCGTCGTCGCCGAAGTGGATCGTGCCGGACGTGGGGTCGCTGAATCCCGCGATCATGCGTAGCAGCGTCGTCTTGCCGCAGCCCGAGGGACCGAGCAGGAAGAACAGGTCGCCCGCAGGGATATCCAGGTCGATCGCGTCGACCGCGGTCGTCTCCCCGAAGCGTTTGGTTACGGCTCGCAGTTTAATCGGCGTCATGGCTGAGACAGCGTAACGGTTTGTGCCCAAACGGTCTAGGAATGCGAACGATCGCTAACGAATTATTGGAATTTCATTGATCGCCCGGGTTCTTGTCGCGATAATCGGGTCAGTGGGGACGGTGTTTGATCCCAAGAACCCGTGGTGGGCGGAGCGTCGCCCATGAACGCGTTACTCGATAGCCAGACCCCCGCCATTAAGTTTTTCGCCGTCATCAGCACGATCGTGATCAGTCTGCTGGCTGTGACATCAGGGGCCGCACTGCTGGGGATGCAGCAGTTCGCTGCTTATTACGATTCGGCGGTGCCAAAGATCTTTGAGTTGGCCGTCTCACTGGGACTGACCGCGGTCATTGCCGCGTGGGTTCTGCACTTGGGCGGGCTGATGGTCTTGCTGGGCTACCCCTACAGCGAAGCTCGCTTCTGGGTCGGCTACGGAGCGACGCTGATCTGTGGCCTCTACCTGCTCTTCGTATTGATGGCCAGCCTCGCGGTCTTCCCGATGTGTGGCACGCAATCATTGATGTAATATGAGGCCTGACTATTGGGCCGCGTCATCATCACACTACGCCAAGGGAGACCCCATGAGGCTGTTCATCATCGCGCTGCTTTTGTTTGCAACTGTCGGCTGCCACGGGCACCACCGACACGCGCAGCGGGTTTGCTCACCCGGGCAGGCGAAGATCACCGCCGAGCTCCATCAAATGATGGATGACTCGGCGAAGGCGTGGACGGCCAACGACCTGGACGGCTTCATGAAGGGCTTCCACAACTCGCCGGACCTGACTTTCGCGATCCCCACGGGCATCACCAAGGGCTGGCAGCCGCTCAAGGAGCGGTACGCCAAGTCGATCGCCAAGAGCGACCTGTGGTTTACGGACACCGAGGTCACGGTGATCACCGCCGACACCGCGCTGGTTTTTTCGCGTTTCAACAACCAGGTGGGGGACGACAAGACGACCTACTCGACGGGCCTGACGACGTTGCTATGCAAGAAGATTGATGGCCAATGGGTCATCGTCCACGACCACTCGTCGGGGCTGCCCGAAGACACGCCGCGCAAAGACGCTGGGAATTAGAAACCCCGGGAACGGCACGAAAATTCAGGGACAGGCCTCTCCCCCAACCCGATTTGTCTGCAATCACCCCCGCCACAAGTCCCCTGCGAACTGTAATGCATGGCATCCACTCGTATCTAATTGATGGCGAAGCTGTTTTTGTGCGCGACATTCGGACCTAGAGCCGGCCTGATAGCCTATAAAAGCCGATATTGCCCCTGCCGAGACGTGTTGTTTCGCCCGGCCACCCCACCTGAAGGACCCGCTTCACCAAGCGACAGAAAGCGAATCATGCCTACACGCCGAGACGTAATCAAAGCCGGGCTCATTGCCGCGGGCGCTGCCGGTGCCGCCGGCTCGACGATGTTCCCGTCCCGGGCGTTGGCCTCGGCTGGCCGGGCGGACAAAGCGCCGATGCGTTTCATTTTCATCCACAAGGGCAACGGCCTGCTGCCCAACACGCTCGTCCCGCCGAGCTTTGACGAGGCGCTCCAGGCAAAAGAAAAGAAGAAAGAGGCCTACACCGTCGACCTCGACGGGCATACCCTGCCGGACTGGATGGCACCCGTTGCCGGGCACCGCAAGAACCTGACGATTTTGCAGGGCCTCTCGGGCAAGATGTGCACGACCGGTCACCACACCTGGTGCTCCTCGCTGGGTGCGTTCAAAGCGAACGAACGGCTGAGCTCGATCAAGTGGGCGACCGTTGACTTTGAGCTGGCCAAGCTCTTCCCCTCCCCGTTTGAACACATCGAGCTGGCGTGCTTCCCGACCGGCGGCGGCAACTCGCGTGGCAACATCGACGGCATCGAGAAGGGCTTCAGTGCCCGCGGCCCGCAGCAACCCAACTACGCGTTCGGCTCGCCCAAGGTCGCGATGCAGGAACTGTTTAAGTCTGTATCCGATGACAAGGCTGCGCAGGCGCTGTACCAGATGGACCGAAAGATCCTCGAGTTTGTCTCGGGCAACCACAGCGCGATCGCCGAGCAACTCGACGGCATCGAGCACATGAAGGTGCAGAACTACGCGGACTCCGTCGAGAAGATCCGCGAGCGGGACGCCAAGATCGAAAAGATGGCGGGCATCATCCGCAGAAACATCCCGAAGATCGACGACCGCTACCTGAAGGAAGACATCAGCACGATCGACCGACAGGACGCGCTCTGCGAGATCATGCTGTCGACGCTTACTTCGGGCATGACCAACGTCGCCGCGTTCACCGCCGACGAGCTTGGCACGCCTTATGTCGGCCTTCCGAAGATCGAGAACGAGCGGGTCAACCTGCACGACGTGGGCCACAACAAGGGCTTTGGCAGCTTGGACGCACCGGCCATCCGGCACGCGGTCCGTCAGCAGCACATGAAGCTGGTCGACAAAATGGTTACCCGCCTCAAGAACACGCCGGAGATCGATGGCAAGGGCTCGATGTTCGACAACACGATGGTGTTCTACTTCCCGGACAACGGCGAGACGCACCACAGCAAGGGCGGCGAGTGGCCGTTCATCGTCATGGCCGGCGACAACACACCGATGAACCTCGGCCGGCAATACATCCGCCTGCCCAAGTACGGCGAAGAGGGCCACAAGACGCTGGGTAACTGGTGGACAACCGCCCTCAATGCCTACGGCAACCCGGTCGAGCACTTCGGCGCCCCCGACACGGGCTTAGACAAGTACGGCATCAACCAGAAGGGCGCGATCAAGCAGTTCCTTTCGTAGGAATGCTCGGCCCACCTCGGCGATGAATATGAAACACACCCGAAGGACTCTAAGACGCCTGACGATTGCGTCCGCCGCTGCAATGATACTGCTGTCGGCTGGGCTGCTGCTCAATAGCGAGCCGTCGGTTCAGGCCGAGCCGCAGGCCAAGCCCGCAATCGCTGGCATGCCGAAGCATATCTCCGACGCCCTGAACACCTACTGCATCGACTGCCATGGCACGGACAAGCAGAAGGGCAAGGTCCGCTTCGATCAGCTCGACACGCTCAGCCCCGAGGATCGGGTCGATCTGCTCGCACGGGCGAACGAGTCTGTTCACTTCGAGGAGATGCCGCCGAGCGGCAAGCCCCAGCCTCCCGCTGCGGAGCGCGACAAGCTGCTTGCCTGGCTTTCGACTCAGCTCAATACTTCGGCGGACAAAAAGCTCAAAGACAAAATGCGTTACCCGCACTACGGGAACTTGGTCGATCATGAGCTCCTCTTTAGCGGGGAGATCAAGGACAAAGCGTTTACGCCTTCGCGTCGGTGGTTGGTGAGCCCGCAGATCTTCAAAGAACGCGTCATGGACGTGTTCCAGCTCGAAGGGCGGGAACGAGAGACCTTCCTCGTGCGCAACTTCTACGGCGTGACAAACCCATTCGTCCTGCCCTCCGATTCGGGCGTTAAGGACTACGACATCGGCCTGCTGTCCGGCGGGCACCTGTTGGTCATGCTCAACAATGCGAAGTGGATCGCGGGCAAACAGGTCTTCGCGACCAAGCTACAGGGCAAAGACCATCGCAAGGCCGTCTTCGACAACCCGAAGGACAGGTGGTACCCCCGCAGCTTCGGTCCTGAGTCATTCAAGGCCATCCTAAACAGCGAAACGGCACCGACGGACGAGCAACTCGAAGCGGCGATCCAGCAGCAGTTTGAGTTGGTGCTGCAGCGTCAGGCCAACGACGAAGAACTCGACAAGTACCTCACTCTGATGCGCGAGATGGTACAGATGGCCGGTAACGAGCGGGCGCTGCTGCAGATATGTATCGCGGTATTGCTCGAGTCCGAGTTCCTCTATCGCGTGCAGTTTGGCGGCGGTGAGGAAGATGCTTATGGCCGAAATAAGCTGACCCCGCGCGAGGCGGCGTTCGCGATCTCGTATGCACTGGGCGACCGAGGCCCGGACGAGGCGCTCATGCAGGCGGCGGAAGATGGCCGACTGCTGACCAAGGCCGACTACAAGCGAGAGGTCGAGCGGCTGCTCGCCAACGAGACCTACTACCGCGGCCCAGTCGACCCTTCGCTCGATGGAGGACACTACAAATCCAACATCACTTCGCACCCCAAGACCATCCGCTTCTTTCGTGATTTCTTTGGCTACCGCGCCGCGGCCGGCGTCTTCAAAGACCCACCCCGAGCGGAGGCCCGGTATCAGAACCCCTCGCGCGGCACCGTTGGCTCGCCCGGCTGGCTGATTTACGAAGCCGACCTGATCGTGACCTACCACGTCGAGAACGATCAGGATGTCTTTGAGAACCTGCTCACCTCCGACAAGTACTTCGTTTACCCGCAACTCACCGGGGACAAGGGCAGGGAGATCATCGACGAGTGGAAGCTGGTTTGGGAAACACTTAAGGACAAGCCCTGGCAGACCGAACCGCAGCGGGTGCTTGAAGAGAACTTCGAATTCATCAAATCGCAGAAGTCGCTGCGTATCAACAACCTCGATGACAAGCGTGCGGCGAACAACCTCGTGACGCACATGCGTTACCTCATGGATTACTTCCCGAAGGGCAAGACCCCGTACCCACGCGGACCTTGGACGCACGGCTACTACATCAACCACTCGATCTTCTACAGCCTGCCACCGACGCCGTTGCGCGGGCAGTACTACACCAAACCCACTTCGCCTGAGCACTGGTCGAAGAAGCAGGCCGAGACGCACAAAGATGGGTTTAAGTGGTGGGACTACCCGCTTGAGCAGCCCTTCTCGATCCCGAACCGTAAGGGCATCCTGTCGCACCCGGCGTGGCTGATCGCACACTCGCTGAACTTCCACACCGACCCGATTAAGCGCGGCCGATGGATCCGCGAGAAACTCTTGGCCGGCCGCGTCCCCGACGTGCCGATCACGGTGGATGCTCAAGTGCCCGATCACCCGGAGAAGACCTTCCGCCAGCGCGTCGAAGAGGTGACGATGCACGACGACTGCTGGAAGTGCCACAAGCATATGAATCCGCTGGGCCTGCCGTTCGAGGCGTTCGATGACTTTGGCCGGTTCCGCACCCAGGAACTCATGGAACACCCGGATAACCTGATCAAGCGCGGCAATGGCAAGTCAACATTCGACGAGTACCCCACCGCACCGATCGATACGACCGGCGCGCTGGCGGGCACGCACGATGCGGCGCTGGACGGCGCCGTCGACGACCCGTTCGAGATGATCGATAAGCTGGCGAAGTCGGACCGCGTGCGTCAGTCGTTTATCCGCCACGCCTTCCGTTTCTACATGGGACGAAATGAGATGCTGTCGGATTCGCAGACCTTGATCAATGCGGATCGTGCGTACGCCCAGAGCGGCGGTAGCTTCCGTGCGGTCATCGTCTCGCTGCTGACGTCCGACTCGTTCATGTACCGCAAAGCGAAGGGTTAGCGAGTTATTGCAGGGCCCAGCTTTTAGGGCTCACGGCACCAGTTCGCCGACGACTTCCTTATCCATAATCTTGACGAGCTCGTCTTGCATCTCTCGGATGCTGACGGCGGAGACGTTCCGCGCCGCACCCAGGCCGTGGCCGTTGACGAGGATGCTAAAGGCGAGGATGCGTGCCTTGTCGTCGGTGCCCGCTTCGGGGTAGACGATGTATCCGGAGAGGGCGGAGACGTGGTTGATCGTGCCGGTCTTGGCGTAGATGTTGCCGGTGAGTTCGTCTTCGTCGGTGAAGCGTTTGTAGAGCGAGCCCTTTTCGCCGGGCCTGGCGAGTGAGGCGATGAAGGGGCGGAAGCTCTTGCTGGAGGCCTGGGCGCGTAGGACCTCGACCAGCGCACGGGCGCTGACACGGTTCTCGCGCGACAGCCCCGACCCGTCGACGAGCTTGATCGAAGCGGCGAGTGTCGGGTCGCTGATGCGCTTGGCGAGGTAGCCGCGTACGGCCGCCGCGCCGTTCTCGAACGTGCCGGGCGCGCCGGTGATCGCGTGGCCCGATCGCTTGAGCAGGGCCTCGGCGTAGAGGTTCATCGAGTCCTGATTGACGCGGTTGAGCACGGCCTGGAGGGTCGTGTTGATCTTGTGCAGGACCTTGCCGTCGGGCAGACGCTGGTCGCCGGCGGGGCGGACGACTTCGTTCACGTTGATGCCGCGCTTCGAGAGCTCGTGCTTGAGGACCTCGCCGAAGACCAGCGACGGGTCGTGCATGGCGACGTCCTGCTGCTGCCGGTTGCGGAGTTGGCCCCGGAAACTGATACGGTTGGAGTCGGGTCTCGTGATGATGTCCCACTGGTCGGCCCGCCCGGTGACCAGTCGCATCTCGGTCTGCACGAATGGGCCGTAGGGATACACGGTAACGCGGGCGTCCTGCCCGGTGCGGGTGGGCGAGGCGTTGACGCGGAAGCAGTTGTCGAAAAAGTTGATGCCCATGACTTGGGCGCAGTACCACTTATGCAGTTGGTTCTTGGGCCAGGTCGGATGGACGCGTTGTTTCTCGCCGTGCTCGAAGACGCGGTCGTCGACGATGATCTGGCCGAACCGATTGAGGCCGGTCTCCTCGACCGCGTCGATCCACCAGCCGAGCATCTGGTCGACGTTGTAGCCCGCCTTTTCGAGGACCTTCGGCGCGCCGAAAGCGGGGTCGCCATCGCCATGCACGACCAGCGCGGGCAGGCCGTCGCCGGCGGGGGCTTCTTTGACGCTGAGCAATTTGAGCTTGGTCGAGAAGGAGAAGTCCTGGCCGAGGGTGTGCAGCGCGGCGGCGGAGGTGACCAGCTTCATGTTGGATGCGGGGATCATCTCGCGCTCGTCGTCGATCTCCGCGAGCAGCAGGCGCTCGCCGACATCCATCACGGAGATCGAGACCTTGGTCCCGCGCAGGTCCCCGCTGGTGAGGAAGTGCATCAGTGCCGACTCCATCGCCGCGGCGGCGGCGGTGGGCAGCATCGAAACGATAAACAGGGCCGCGGCGAGCAGGGGTCGGGCGAGGCGGGGTACATCGGGGCGGGTCGGTGTCATCGGTACAGCCTGATCAGAAGGAAAGACTCCTGAGTCTATCGGCCCGATTCACGGGCGGGCCTGAGAACGCGATTCACGCTGGTCCGTAAATGAAAAAGCCCACGCACGAGGCGTGGGCTTGGGGGTGTCTTACGGAAGGTGCAGGGGGCTTAAGCCCTACTCACCGGGCGGGGACTCCACCGGGGGCTTCTCTTCGAGCCCAAGACCGATGACCCATTTGCCATCGACCTTCTCGAGCTCGAATTCCTCGGTTTCTTTTTCGCCCTTGCCGTTCTCGAGTGTGGAGGTGACCTTGGCGGTGTCGCCTTTGATCTCTTCCTTGTCGGTCGTGATGGACTTGATGCCACCCTCGGCCTTGATCTCATCGGACGCCTGCTTGATGATGGCTTTGAGCTTGTCATCGCCGAGCAGTTCGCCGAGTTCCGGAACGATCTCTTTGACCTTGTTGACGTCATTGGCTTCCATCGCCCGCGCGAACGCCTTGACGGTGTCGCCGGGGCTGACGGCTTTGTCTGCCATCGCGGCCTGGCCGGTGATGAAGAACATCACGGTGACGAAAGCGGCTGCGGTCAATAAGCCAAAGAGAGTTTTCATCGGTCGCGTTCCGTTGGGTTAAAGGTGACCTTACTCAGCAGAGGGGACTTCGAAGTCGTCGGGGAACTCTTCGTCGCCGCCGCCACCGTTAAGGTTGATGCCACCGCCGGGGCCGCCCTTCATGTCTTCGCCCATGGAGACGACCCACTTGCCGTCGACCTTCTTGAGCTCGAACTCTTCCTGCTCGGAGTCGCCGTTGCCGTTGGTCAGGGTCGCGGTGACCTTGGCGGTGTCGCCGTTGATTTCTTCCTTGTCGATGACGACGGACTCGATGCCGCCGTCTTCTTCGGCTTCCTTAGCCATCTGCTTGGCGATGGTTTCGATCTTGCCGTCGCCCAGGTTCTCTTCGAGCTCGGGCATGAGTTCTTTGAGTTTCTCGGCGTCGCCGGCTTCCATGGCGTAGGCGAGTTCCTTGACGGCGTCGCCGGGTGAGGAGCCGCCACCGCCGCAGCCGACGAGGGTGAACGAGCAAGCAAGGATGAGTGTGGTCAGTAAGTGCTTCATGATTTTTCCCTTTCGGAGGAGTGTTGCCAAACGGTTTCCAGTGCTTCGCACCGGGTAAATGCATCGGGGAGGATGATCGGCCCCTCGACCACCAGGGTCGAGACTGAACGGATCAGTGTATCAGGCCAGTCAAAACCCGCATGCTGATACGCGAGATAGACGAGTTCGCTGCAGTACATCGTGTCTTGTTCTGAGAGGTCGAACGCACCGTCGAACGGGATCGCCTGTTCGACGCACACGCTGGCGTATTCACAGGCGTCGCGGGCGAGCTGCATGGCGTCCAGGGCCTCGCCCTTGAGCCGCATGACCTGAACGGCGACGTAGCCGCGCTCGGCCAGGAACAGCGACAACGGGATGCGGGCGACCTGGTCGCCGGCGCCGCCATCGCCTTCGCCGCTCGGGGCGGCGTGGATCACGAACAGGCCCTGGGGCGTGGCTTCGATGAGGCCGACGTGCGAGTAGTGGTTGTCCTCGGTGAAGGACATGACGAACCGGCTCTGCAGTGAGACGCCGCCGGCCACGATGATGTCGCCCGACCGCAGCTCGATGTCGTCGGGCAGGGCGATCGGCGCGACCAGCGAGACATCGGTTGCCCGCTGGATCTGCCAGCCCGCCCAAGCGACGCCGACAATCAACAGGCACGCGAGCGTCGCGAGGACGCGTTTCTTTCGTCGGCTGAGATGGATGCCCCTCAAGCGCTTCATGGGCACCATTGTACTGATCCGCGTGTCTCAGCCCTGTGAATCTGCGGTGAGTGATTCGTACAGCCGGGCATAGTCGGCGTGCATCCGATCGTCGGTAAAGGTGGCCAGAAGGCGTTCCCGACCTGCCAGGCCCAGGTTTCGGCCGGCGTATGGGGCGTTGGGCAACAGGTTGATGAGGGCTTGACTCAAGGCCTCGGGGTCGGCCCTTGGGACAAGCAGGCCGGTCTTGCCCGGCTCGACGACCTCGCCGTTGCCGCCCACATCGGTCGCGACAACCGGCTTGCCCGCTGCCATCGCCTCGAGCAGCGTGACCGACACGCCCTCGCTCAGCGACGTGAGCATGCACAGGTCGGCCCCTGGGATAAGTTCCCTGGCATTGTCGACCGCCCCGGTGAAGCGGACCGCGTCTTCTAGCCCAAGCCCTTTGACCCGCTCTTGTGCCGCGATGCGCCCGCCGCCGTCACCGACGAGGAGCAGTAAGGCGTCGGGCAGGCTCTTGTGGACGTCAGCCCATGCGCGGATGGCGGTGGCGTGGTCCTTAACCGGGTGGAAACGCGCGACCTGCATCACAACCGGGCGGTCATCAGCGATGCCCAAGTGCTTGCGGGCGCGGCGTCGGTCGGCGTCGGTCGGCTCGGGGTCGGGATCGATCCCGTTGTAGATCACGGCGATGCGGTCGGCGGGGATGCCCTCGTTGCGAATGAGCGCCTGCTTGACGAACTTGCCCACGGCGGTGACGCGGTCGCGCTTCTTTAATAAGACCTTGTTCGCGAGCACACGCTTCATGGAGCGGTGGTCGGGGTAGTGTCGGCCGTGCTCGGTGAATAGGATCGGCAGCCGTGGGGATTGACGGCCCAGCCAGCCGCGGGACATCGCGCTATAGAAGAAGGGCGTGTACTGGTGGGCGTGGACCAGCGAGGCGTTGTGCTGTTGGAGCCGATCCCGGAGCCGGCGTGCCAGGGCCTTGTCGATACCCGGTTGGCGGTCCAGTTCTTCAACGACGAAACCTTCGCCAGCTAGTTGCTCCGCGAGTGGCCCCAGCCCATCCAGGCAGAGGAAGACCGACTCAAACCGCTCGCGGACCGATCGTGCCAGGCCCGCAGCGAGCACCTCGGCCCCGGCCCGGTCCAGGCGGTGCAAGACATGCGCGATCACAGGGCGGTCGTTCGCCATGCCCCTCTTTGTCGGCCGGTTCCGCCTCCCCACTATGCAAGCCGGTAGCCAGCCGCGTTTGATCAGGGTTCGCGCTGTATTCAGCAGCGGATCGCTGCCGCTCAAGCAGCCCTTAAGGCGTCAGGAGGGTTGTTTTGATGGGTTGTGGAGGATCAGGGGGTGCCTCCCACCCATTGATCAGCTATACTAAAGCGTTCCAAAACTAGCATTAGAATTACTTATCGAAAGGGTTTGTCCCGTGGTGGGCCCTATGCAAACCATCCGTCTGTTCGTTGAAGTCGCTCGCTGCCGAAGCTTTTCCAAAGCCGCGGCGGTGTTTGGCATCAGCCAATCCGCAGCGAGTCAGCGCATCGGCCAGCTCGAGCGCCGGCTTGGCGTGAAGCTGATTGACCGCTCGGTTCGGCCTTTCGAACTGACGCAGGCGGGCGAGCTCTATCTCGTCGGGGCGGCGGACACGCTCAATCGATTTGATCGGATGGAGCGTGAGGTCAGCTCGCTGGGCGAGTCCGCCGAACGCGTGGAGGGCGCGGTGCGCATCGCCGCGATCTACTCAGCAGGGATCGACCTGCTCAGCCAACTCCGTGACCGGTTCGTCCGTGAACAGCCCGGCGTCAAGGTCGAACTGCGTTACCTCAAGCCCGACCAGGTGCACCAGGCGGTCGTCGATCAGCAGGCGGACCTGGGCATCGTCTCGTTCCCCGATCGGTTTGCGAAGGTGGTCGTCCAGCCGCTGCGTGAAGAAGCGATGGCAGTGGTCTGTCGACCGGACCATGCGCTGGCGGGGCGAAAGACGATCGCGGCCAACGAGTTGTCGGGGCTTGAGAAGGCGGGCTTCGATGCGGAGCTGCCGATCGCCCGTCACCTGCAGCGTTATCTCAAAGACCATGGCGCTACGCCGAGCGTGTCGCACCGTTTTGACAACATGGACACGCTCAAGTCAGCCGTCGCGGTCACCGACCGCTTCGCGATCCTTCCTGTGCGCTGTGTGCAGCGTGAGGTCGATGCGGGGGCGCTGCGTGCGATCCGCCTGACGCCCAAGCTCACCCGGCCGATGGGAGTGCTTACCCGAAGCGGGGTGGAGGAGCTGCCGCCGGCCCCGCGTGCTTTCCTTGATGAACTCATACGGGCCGCAGGGCCCGCTTCTGGTCAGCCGCCGGCCGACTCGACCCGCAAACCGGTCGATGCCCCTCGCTGACTGACCACACGCCCCGGCCATGCCCGTATCGGCCCCGCCACCCAAGGGGCCATTCACCGTTTTTTGATCCGAACCCGACGCGGCCCACGCCGCCGCGAGCATCCTGCCCAAGCTATGCCCGACTCCACGCCTGCCAACCCGAACCGCCTGGCCGCACCCAAAGCCCAAGGCCTGTACGACCCCGCCAACGAGCACGACAACTGCGGCGTCGGCTTCATCGCCAATGTCAAGGGCCAGCGCTCCCATGCCATCGTCGAGCAGGCCCTGACCATGCTCAGCCGGATGGACCACCGCGGCGCCTGCGGCTGCGAGACCAACACCGGCGACGGCGCGGGCATCCTCACGGCCATCCCCGACAAGCTCATGCGCAAGGTCGCCCAGCAGGACCTGGGGCTGGACCTGCCCGAGCTCGGTGAGTACGCGGTGGGCAATATCTTCCTGCCGGTCACCGAAGACGCCCGGGCGACCGCGAAGCGCATCTTCGAAGAAAAGCTCTTGCTGGGCGGTCTCAAGGTTCTCGGCTGGCGCACGCCACCGGTTGACCCTGATGGTGCCGACGTCGGCCCGACCGCGCTCAAGTCGATGCCCGCGATCGAGCAGGTCTTCGTCGCCTGCGAGCCCGGTGCAGATAACGATGCCTTCGAGCGAGCGCTCTACCTTGCACGCAATCGCGTGATCAACACGCTGCAGCTAAACGGATCCGGCGTCGAGGATGGCAGCTTCTACATCTGCTCGCTCTCCTCTCGCACGATCGTTTACAAGGGCCAGCTCACCTCCAGCCAGGTCCCCGCGTTCTACAACGACCTCCGTGACCCGGACTACACCTCACATCTGGCGATGGTGCACTCGCGTTTCAGCACAAACACCTTCCCGAGCTGGGACCGCGCCCAGCCCTGTCGGATGATGAGCCACAACGGGGAGATCAACACCGTCAAGGGCAACAAGAACTGGACCGCCGCCCGCGAAGGCCTGATGAAGTCGGACACCTTCGGCGACGACCTCAAGGACCTCTTCCCCATCGTCAACCGCGAGGCATCAGACTCCGGCTCGTTCGATAACGTGCTCGAGATGCTCTACATGGCCGGCCGAACCCTGCCCGAGGTCATCATGATGATGATCCCCGAGGCCTGGGAAGGTCACGACCAGATGAGCAAAACCAAGCGCGCGTTCTACCAGTACAACGCGAACCTGATGGAGCCGTGGGACGGACCGGCGAGCGTATCGTTTACCGACGGCAAGATGATCGGCGCGTGCCTGGACCGCAACGGCCTGCGCCCCTCGCGTTACTACGTCACCCACGACGACCGCGTCGTCATGGCCAGCGAGGTCGGCGTCGTCGACATCGACCCGGCGAATATCAAGAGCAAGGGCCGGCTCGAGCCCGGACGCATGTTCCTGGTCGATTTCGATCAGGGGCGGATTATCCCCGACGACGAAGTCAAGAACGCGCTGATCAATGCGAGGCCCTACAGCGAGTGGCTGTCCGAGCACCAGCTCAAGCTCGACGAGTTGCCCGGCGCTTCGCCCAAGCCCGCGGTCGAGTCCTCCGATGAGCCGGTACGCATGGACGAGGGCGGCCTGGAAGAAGGGCTGCTCCGCAAGCTGCTGTCGTTTGGTTACACCAGCGAGCACTTGCACATGTTGCTGCTGCCGATGGTGCGCAACGCGAAAGAGGCGCTGGGTTCGATGGGCAATGACCAGGCCTTGGCCGTGCTCTCCGACAAGCCGCGGCTCCTGTACGACTACTTCAAGCAGCTCTTTGCACAGGTCACCAACCCGCCGATCGACCCGATCCGCGAGGCGTGCATCATGGCGCTGGATACGTACCTCGGTCCCGAGGGCAACCAGCTCGACACAACCCCCGTGCACTGTCAGCGGCTGCACCTGCGCTCGCCCCTGCTGACCAACCCCCAGCTCGGCGCGATCCGCAGCCTCAGCGAAACGCCATACCACGGCTGGTCCAGCGCGATCATCGACACGACCTACTCCGCCGAGCCCGGCGACGACGCAGCGGCCCTGCAAGGCGCGCTCGATCGCATCTGCCAAGAGGCGACCACCGCGATCGAGGCGGGCACGCCGCTGATCGTGTTGTCTGACCGCGCGGCCGGTGACGACCGCATGCCACTGCCCGCGCTGCTCGCCGTTGGCGCGGTGCATCACCACCTGGTCCGCACCCGGTCGCGTACGAAGGTTGGGCTCGTGCTCGAGACCGCCGAGGCCCGCGAGGTGCACCACTTCTGCACGCTCCTGGGTTATGGCGTCGACGCGGTCAACCCCTACCTTGCTTACGAAGCGCTACACGCGCTCCGCGATCAGGGCGTTGTCGATAAGAACAAGCACTGGACCGACGACCAGCTCGTCGCCAACTACCTCAAGGCGGTGGACTTCGGCATCAAGAAGGTCATGTCCAAGATGGGCATCTCGACGGTCGCGTCGTATCGCGGCGCGCAGATCTTCGAGTGCCTGGGCTTGAACAGCGCGGTGATCGACCGGTGCTTCGCGGGCACGGCTTCGCGTCTGCAGGGCGCGGGCTTCGGGGTCTTGGCCGAGGAGGTCCGCCGGCGACACACCCTCGCCTATCCGCAGCGCGACACGAAGTCGGCCGGCCAGAATGCGCCGGAGCTGCCCAACCCCGGCGAGTACCACTGGCGGCCGGAGGGCGAGGCCCACGCCTACAACCCGAAGGCGATCGCGTCGCTCCAGCTCGCCGCACGTACCAACGCCCGCGGGTCCTACGACCAGTTTGCCAAACTTTGCAATGAAGACGCCGCGAGCCGGGCGACCCTGCGTGGCCTCTTAAACCTCAAGACCCTGGACGAGCTGAACCAGATCCCGCTGGAGGAGGTCGAGCCCGCAGCGGAGATCGTCAAGCGTTTCCGTACCGGTGCGATGTCGCTGGGTGCGCTCAGTAAAGAAGCGCACGAAACCCTTGCGCTCGCGATGAACCGCATCGGTGGCTACTCGAACTCCGGCGAGGGCGGAGAAGACCCCAAACGCTTCGCACTCGAGCAGTACGAAGACGGTTCGCCCAAGTCCAAGCGCTCGGCCATCAAGCAGATCGCCTCGGGCCGATTCGGCGTCACCAGCTACTACCTGGCCAACGCCGACATGCTGCAGATCAAGATCGCCCAAGGCGCTAAGCCCGGCGAGGGTGGCCAGCTCCCCGGCTTCAAGGTCAACGACTACATCGCGTCGCTTCGGTACTCGACGCCGGGCGTCGGCCTGATCTCCCCTCCGCCGCACCACGACATCTACTCGATCGAAGACCTCTCGCAGCTCATTTTCGACCTGAAGAACGCCAACCCCTCGGCCCGCGTGAGCGTCAAGCTCGTCGCCGAGGTCGGGGTCGGCACCGTCGCCGCGGGCGTGTCAAAAGCCAAGGCCGATCACATCCTCGTGTCCGGTTACGACGGCGGAACGGGCGCTTCGCCTTTGACGTCGATCAAGCACGCGGGTCTGCCCTGGGAGCTGGGCATTGCCGAGACGCACCAGACGCTCGTGCTCAACGACCTGCGCTCGCGTGTCCGGCTCGAGACCGATGGCGGGATGCGCACTGGGCGCGACGTCATCGTCGCCGCCTGCCTCGGTGCCGAAGAGTACGGCTTCTCCACTGCGCCGCTCATCGCGACCGGCTGCATCATGATGCGCAAGTGCCATCTGAACACCTGCCCCGTCGGTGTCTGCACGCAGGACCCGGTCCTCCGCAAGAAGTTCACCGGCCAGCCCGAGCACGTCATCAACTACCTCTTCCTCGTCGCCGAGGAGGCCCGCAAGTACATGGCCCAGATGGGCGTGCGCACCGTCGACGAGATGGTCGGCAGGGTCGACCTGCTCGAGTCGGGCAAGGCGATCGAGCACTGGAAGGCCGACGGCCTAGACCTGACCATGCTGCTGACCCCCGCCGAGAAGCCCGCACACCGCGAGAACGTCGGCGTCCGCAAGCTCATTCAGCAGGACCACGGCATCGAGAACCAACTCGACGTTAAGCTCATAGAGCACTGCCTGCCCGCGATCCAGGACGGCCAGAAGGTCGACTACGCCGGGCCGGTCACCAACCTCGACCGCGCGGTGGGAACGATGCTCTCGCACGAGGTCAGCAAGAAGTGGGGCGATGACGGCCTGCCGCAAGACACTATCACCCTCAACCTGCGCGGCAGCGCAGGCCAGTCCGTCGGTGCCTGGTTGGCCAGCGGCGTGACCATCAACATTACCGGCGACGCGAACGACTACGTCGGTAAGGGGCTTTCCGGTGGTAAGCTGATCGTCCGCCCGCCTGCCGAGTCGACCTTCACCGCTGAGAAGCAGATCGTCATCGGCAACGTCGCGCTCTACGGCGCGACCAAGGGCGAGGCTTACTTCCGTGGGATCGCTGCTGAGCGATTCGCCGTCCGCAACTCTGGTGCACGCACGGTCGTCGAAGGCGTCGGCGACCACGGCTGCGAGTACATGACAGGCGGGCGCGTCGTCGTGCTCGGACCCACCGGGCGAAACTTCGCCGCGGGTATGTCCGGCGGGATCGCCTACGTCTGGGACAAGCAGGAGGAGTTCCGCGACCTTTGCAACATGGAGTTGGTCGAACTCGAAGATCTCGACAACCCCGAGGACGAGGTCGAGTGCCTGAACATGATCAAGCAGCACGGCAAGCTCACCGGCTCGCCTGTTGCACAGAAGGTGATCGACAACTGGGCGCGGGTGCGTGACCAGTTCATCAAGGTCATGCCGATCGACTACCGCCGCGTGCTACAGCAACGCAAGAAGACCGCCGCCGTCCCCGAGGTCGGCCACGCGTAATAAGCCAAACTTAACTACAGAGACACGGAGAACACAGAGGCCAATCAAAGACAGAAGCGAAGAGTTTCAGCAATCCATTATTGCTCATTCAGAACTCTGTGCCCTCTGTGTCTCTGTGGTTTAAATCGAATCGCTTAGGAATAGACATGGGTAAACCAACCGGTTTTTTAGAATTCGAACGCAACCCGATGCCCGCGCGCAAGCCGGATGTGCGCATCGCGGATTTCTATGAGATCTACGAGCGTGCCGACGAGCACCAGCTCAAAGAGCAGGGTGCCCGATGCATGGACTGCGGCGTGGCGTTCTGCCAGTCCGACACGGGCTGCCCGATCGACAACCTCATCCCCGAGTGGAATGACCTGGTCTTCCACGGTCGATGGAAAGAGGCGTACCACCGCCTGGCGAAGACGAATAACTTCCCCGAGTTCACCGGCCGCATCTGCCCCGCGCCGTGCGAGAGCGCTTGCGTGCTGGGCGTGATCGATCCGCCGGTGACGATCAAGTCGATCGAGTGCTCGATCATCGACAAGGCCTTTGAAGAGGGCTGGGTCGTGCCTAACCCGCCCAAGCAGCGCACGGGCAAGACCGTCGCTGTCGTCGGCTCGGGCCCGGCGGGGCTCGCCGCGGCCGACCAACTCAACAAGGCAGGCCACAGCGTCACCGTCTTCGAACGCGACGACCGTATCGGGGGCCTGCTGATGTACGGCGTGCCGAACATGAAGCTCGAGAAGGAAATCGTCCAGCGCCGCGTCAACCTCCTCGAGGCAGAGGGCGTTACGTTCAAAACCAACTGCAACATCGGTGACCCCAACGATGACGCCGCGCACACCAGCCATCATGGGATGGCCGGCGATGCCGAGGTCATCGACGCGGACCAGCTCAAGAAAGACTTCGACGCGGTGCTGCTCGCTTGTGGCGCGTTGGCCGGGCGTGACCTCGACTCGCTGCCCGGGCGCGAGCTCGATGGCGTGCACATGGCGATGACCTACCTGCACAAGGCGACCAAATCGCTGCTCGATTCCGACTTCCAGGACGGCGACTTCCTCGACGCCAAGGGCAAGGACGTCATCGTCATCGGTGGCGGTGACACCGGGACCGACTGCATCGGCACCGCGATCCGCCAGGGCTGCAACTCGATCACCAACATCACGCGCCGTGAGCGCGAGCCGGACGAGCGCGACAACGAGCACCCCTGGCCTGGGCCGACGGGAACGTTCTATGTCGACTACGGCCACGCCGAGGGCATCGCCAAGTTCGACCGCGACCCCCGCGAGTACCAGATCATGCCCAAGGCGTTCATCGGCGATGACAACGGCAAGCTGACGCACATGCGCGTTAGCAAGCTCGAGTGGACCCGTGATCCGGACACCGGCCGCAAGATCAGCCAGGAGGTCGAAGGCTCGGAGCACGATATGCCTGCCGACTATGTCTTCCTCTCGATCGGCTTTACCGGGCACGACACCCCCGCGGTGTTCAAGCGCTTGGGCGTGGATATGAACCGCGGCGTGGTCAAGGCTGAGTACGGCAAGTTCGGCACGAACATCGACAACGTCTTCGCGGCCGGCGATGTCCGTCGTGGCGCTTCGCTGATCGTCTGGGCGATCGCCGAGGGACGCGGGGCAGCACGTGCCATCGATGAGTACCTGATGGGCGAATCGACGCTGCCCGCTCCAGACATGCAGACGCAGTTGGCGTCGAGTGCGGGTTAAACAGCCGAAATCGTTTGACGCCGAACATCCATCGCCGCACGGTGCACCGTCGCGTGTCGCCAGGCAAGTCGCTTGTGGTCCACGTCGTATCCGCCACCGATGACGCAGGCGGTGGGGATGCCGTGGCTTCGTGATTTTTCGATGACATACTGATCACGCTCGTACAAACCATCGTCGGTCAGTTCGAGGTGGCCTAGTCGATCGTCTTTGTGCACATCGACCCCGGCGTCATAGATCACCAGGTCCGGCTCAACCGCTTCAAGCAAGCGTGGCAGGTGGCTGGCAAGCGTGTCGAGGTACTGCTGATCGCCGACCCCTTTTACAAGTGGCACATCCAAGTCGCTTGGCGGCTTCCTTGCAGGGAAATTCTTTTCACAGTGCATCGAGAAGGTAAATACGTGCGGGTCGTCTGCGAAGATCTTCGCGGTACCGTCGCCGTGATGGACATCCAGATCGATGACGAGCACTTGGTCGACCTGTCCGCGATCAATAAGCGTACGGGCACTCACTGCGAGATCATTAAAGATGCAGAAACCTGAACCCCAGCTGCGGTGTGCGTGGTGCGTCCCGCCGGCGGTGTTGCAGGCCAGGCCATACTCCAGCGCGAGTTCGCAGGTCAGCAGCGTGCCAGCCACGGCGGTGCGTGTGCGCGACACGAGTTCCTCTGACCACGGCAAACCGATTTTTCGTACCGCATCACGATCGATCGAGCCATCAAAGATCGACTGCACATACGCCGGATCGTGTACAGAGGTGATCAATTCAAATGCGCCGATATCCGGGCAATGGAACTGCTCCATACGAGCCACGCCCCGCTCGATCAAGAGATCACGGAGGATGCCAAATTTCGGCATCGGGAATCGGTGCCCGTCGGGCAGGGGGGTGACATAGTCGGGCGAATAAACCAGCGGGAGCATGCTGTCAGTTTAGGCGCGAACATGTGAGCAGGTATTGGTTTACGCTATGCTGAGTGGTTCATCCCCTGTTACTTGTAGGTGCTTAGTTTGGAGGATTACATGAACAGTTTCTGTCGAGGCTTGTCTGTGCTGTTCGCACTCTTGGTTGTCTTGTCTGTCACGCAACACGCGCTTGCGCAGGCTCAGCCGACCAAGCCGAACCTGGTGCTGATCCTCAGCGACGACCAGGGCTACGCGGATGTGGGTTTCAACGGCTGTAAGGACATCCCGACGCCCAACCTCGATCGCATCGCCAAGGAGGGTGCGCGTATCACCAACGGCTACGTGACGTATCCGGTTTGCGGGCCCAGCCGAGCGGGGATGATGACCGGGCGCTACCAGGACCGCTTCGGCTTCACGACCAACCCCGCGATCAACCCCAACGATGCGCGCTGCGGCCTGCCGCTGACCGAGAAGAACATCGCCGAGCTGCTTAAGCCCGCAGGGTACACGTCGATGATCGTCGGCAAGTGGCACCTGGGCACGCACCCGACGCTTCGGCCGCTGAAGCGCGGCTTCGACGAGTTCTATGGCTTTCTCTCCGGCGGGCACGACTACTTCCCTGAGAACCTCAAGCTCGAGGACCTCTCTGAAGTCAAGAAGTCGTTCGACTGGTACCGCACCAAGCTGCTGCGCAACGAGAAACGCGTCGCGACCGATGACTACCTGACCGACGAGCTCTCGGACGCGGGGGTGGATTTCATCAAGCGCCGGCACAAGGACGGGCCGTTCTTTTTGTACATGGCCTACAACGCGCCGCACGGCCCGCTGCAGGCCACGAAAAAATACCTCGACCGCTTCCCAGACCTCCAGGGCAAGCGCAAGATCTACGCGGCGATGGTCAGCGCGATGGACGACGGCGTGGGCAGAATCCTCGACACGCTGGACGAACTCGAGCTGGCGGAGAACACGATCGTGGTGTTCCTGTCGGACAACGGCGGGGCGACGAACAACGCCTCGCGCAACTGGCCCTTCCGTGGGCACAAGGGCAAGCTCTTTGAGGGCGGGGTCCGTGTGCCGTTCGCGATCCGGTGGACCGGCACGATCCCAGCTGATCAAAAGTACAACAAGCCCGTGAGCTCGATGGACATCGCCGCGACGATTGTCGCGCACGCCAGGGCAAAGGTTGATCCCGGCAAGCCCCTGGATGGCGTGGACCTGCTGCCTTACCTGACCGGCAAGAACACCAAGGCCCCGCACCCGGTGCTGTACTGGCGGATGGAGCCGAAGGACGAGCTGGCGATCCGCAAGGAGGGCATGAAGGTGATCCTCTCGGACAAGGGCGGGCCGTTCATGTTCAACCTGTGGGATGATTTTGCGGAGAAGAAGAATCTCTACGCGACCAAGCCCGAGAAGTTTGAGGCGCTCAAGGCAGAGGTCGAGGCATGGAGCAAGGATTTTCCCGGGCCTGCGTTCCCCGCGTTGAAAGACTGGCCGTGAATCGTTGCTTTTATTGCTAGAACTGCCCCAACCAAGCATCCCCGCTCGCGGCTTCCGCGTCATTGAAAGCCTTCTTCAGTTTGTTGACGACCTGTTCGCGTAGGGGGTTCTTGCGGACCGCTTCGATGTTGGCCGTCGCGTTGACGGTGCTGGTCGTGCCGACGATGGCGGTATCGACGCCGTCGATGGCAAGGGTGAACTTCAGCGCGATCTCTGGCCACTCGACCTCGATGTGGCCGTGGTAGCCCAACTCGTGCGGGGTGATGTGCATCGCGTTTAGGCGATGGTGGTAGGTCTTGGCGTATTCCTTGTAGAGGCCGCGCTGCTTGTTCAGCGGGTTCCAAGCCGCGTTGGCGATCGGCCGCTTGGCGATCACGCCGACGTGGTGTTCTTTGCAGACGGGCAGCACGGTGTCGATGTTGTGCTGGTCGCAGATGTTCACCGAGGTCTGTATCACGTCGACCCAGCCCATCGCGGCGGCCGCGGCGGCCTGGTCGTTATCGCCCGAGTAGCCGATGTAGGTCGTCTTGCCCGCGTCGCGTGCCTTGATGAGTGCTTCGATGGCCTCGCCTTTTTGCAACACATCCAAGTCGCAGGAGTGCAGCAGGGTAAGGTCCAGGTGGTCAGTTTTGAGGCGCTGCAGCGAGCGGTCAATCGATGCGGTGATCAGGTCGGCCGACCATTCTTCGCCGTCCAGGCCCGCGTCCTTTGTGCCGCACTTGCTGACCAGCACCGCCTCGTCGCGTCGGCCTTCGAGGGCGACACCTAGTTTCGCTTCCGCATCGACATACATCGCCGCGGTGTCGAAAAGGTTGACCCCTTCGTCCAAGAGCATGGCGATGAGTTTATTGACCTGGCCCTGCGGCGTGGCGAGGAAGCCGATGGGCGCGGCACCGAAGCCCAGTCGGCTGACGCTCAGGTCGGTTTTTCCAAGAACGATTCGGTCCATAGGTCACTATCTTAGCTACGTTTGGCGCAGCAGTCGGCCTGTTCAGGGTTGTAAACGGGTTTACAACAATCTTTCAGACTACGGACGCAGCCTGCGGGTGATCAGCGCCTTGAGGATCCGCCCGGCCAGGCGCTGCTTGCTCGAGGGGGCGTGCATCGAGCGGGACCACTTATTCGCCCTCACGACCAGCAGCCCGTACCACACGACGGATGTGCCGATGAGCAGCGCCGCGATCAGCCGGTGTCGGATTTTTTGCTCGGGCACGAACCCAACGAAATAATCCCACGCGATGTGGATGAGCATGACCAGGGCGACGGCCTTGGCCAGTTGCAGCCGCCAGGGTTTATTCATCACGATCAGTCCGAGGCTGAAGGCGATGATGCCGCCCCAGATCGTGTGCATGACCAGCCGGATTGCATTGGGGCCGTGGGTAGCGACCAGCCCCGCGCCTTCTTGCGCCGGCGCGAACCACTGCCACCACGCGCCCTCGAAGAGTGCTGCCCCGAGCCCGGCCATTGAGCCGTAGATCAGCCCGTCCATGGGGTCGTTGAAGTGTTTGCGCACCAGCAGCAGGACGCCGACGGGCACCGCGAGCTTGGCGAGTTCCTCTAGCGTCCCCGCGAGCAAGGCCTTGAGTAGGCCCTGATCGCTAAAGCCCGCTGCGGACTGGATTGCGAGTTCCAATGAGAAGGCGCCCCACATCATCAGCGCGCCGACGGCTGCCGTGGCGACGAGCATCCACCACGGCTCGCGCTCGTGCATGTCGTATCGGTAGACCATCGCCCCGAGGAGCAGCCCGCCGAGCGTGAGAACCAGATAGCCGAACATGGCGTGTATCGTAACGTTTAGCCGTCGTCTGCAAGACGATGCGTCAGCTTCGCCTGATGGCGGCAGTTAAATCGTTACACCCCGACCAGCTCTCCCGCCGTCGCTTCTTCATCAACCTCAGCGTCGTCCTCGAAGCCCATTTCAGTCTCTTCGCACTCCGCAGCGTCGCCCATGTAGTCATGCAGGAGCTCTTCGCCGGGCTGGATCTCGCGCAGTGAGACAACCGTCAGGTCGTCGTAGTACGCCGCGTTCGGCTCACTGCTGTGGTTGATAAAGCGCAGGTCGCAGGTGACGCGCCTGGGGTGAACGCCATCGACCCACAGCACGTACGGCCCGTCAAGCTCGTGTTCCGGGGGCGTCTCGGTTTGCAGGAGGCCGATCACCGTGTCCGCGGGGATCAACTTCGTCGCGAATAGACCACGCCCGTGTAAGGGGCTTTCTTTAACTTCAAACATGATGCGTATGTTCCGTGTTGCCTGGGCTACAAATCGGCAGGCCTGCTGTCCAACACCTTTGGGTTCGGAGCGGTGTTGGAGTGCGAAGTATATCGGCGCGCAGGAAAGTTACAAGGGAAACATGCGGAATATTTACATCGTTAGCGACCTCCCGTAAGGGCGGTGTTGGTTTGGTATTGCAGCGTTTCGTGTTTGTAATGCTGAGCCCCGCCCTTGCGGGAGGTCGCTAACACGTTTATGCGCTAAACCTCGTTGCGCTTACGCGATGGTTTCGACGATCGGCGACAGCGCCTGCGTATCGCGCTCGCGGAGCAGGTTGGTGACGAATGTTTCAAGATCGACCGCGCCCATGTCGCCGTTGTCACGGTGCCGGACGCTGACGGTACCCGCTTCGGCGTCCTTGCCTCCGACGACGAGCATGTACGGCATCTTGTCTTCTTCCGCCGACTTGATCTTGCCGCCCAGGCGGTCGTTCCCCGCGTCAACCGACACGCGGAAGCGTTCCTGCTTCAGGCGTGTCTCGACCTGCTCGGCATAACCCACGAACTTGTCGCTCACCGGCAGGATGCGGACCTGCTCGGGCGAGAGCCACAACGGGAATGAGCCGTTGAAGTGTTCGATCAGCACACCGATGAACCGCTCCATCGAGCCGAACGGCGCGCGGTGGATCATGATCGGCCGGTGGGCCTTGTTGTCGCTGCCGATGTATTCGAGCTCGAATCGTTGCGGCAACTGGTAGTCCACCTGCACCGTACCGAGCTGCCATTCCCGCCCGATGACATCCTTGACGACGAAGTCGATCTTCGGGCCGTAGAAGGCGGCCTCGCCCGGCTCTTTGGAGTAGGGCACGCCCAGCGACTCGGCGGCAGCGATGCACGCGGCCTCGGCGGCGTCCCAATCGCTTGCTTCGCCAACAAACTTGCTGCTATCCGGGTCGCGCAGCCCCACCCGCACGCGGTAGTCGTCCATGCCCAGCGTGCGGAAGATGATCTTCACCAGCTCGATGCAGCCCATCACTTCATCAGCTAGCTGATCCGGCGTGACGAAGAGGTGTGCATCGTCCTGCGTGAACCCGCGGACGCGCGTCATCCCGCCCAGCTCGCCGGACTGCTCCCAGCGGTAGACCGTGCCGAACTCCGCGAGGCGGATGGGCAGGTCGCGGTAGCTGTGCTTGTCGGATGCGTAGATGCGGATGTGGTGCGGGCAGTTCATGGGTTTAAGCATGTAGCCGTCGATGTCGCCCTTCTCCATGCGTGCCGAGAGGTCAGCGCATGAGCAGCCTTCCTCGGCCAGCGACTTCATCAGGTCGGTGTCAACGAGCGGCGGGAACTGCGAGTCCTGGTAGTAGGGGAAGTGCCCGGACGTGCGGTACAGGTCGAGCTTGCCGATGTGCGGCGTGAAGACCTGGCTGTAACCCTGCTGCTCGAGGTACTGGCCGATGAACTTCTGCAGCTCATCGCGGACAACCGCGCCCTTGGGTTTCCAGAGGATGAGCCCCTGACCGACCTTCTCGTCGATGGAAAAGAGCCCGAGGCGTTGGCCGACGACGCGGTGGTCGCGGCGCTTGGCTTCCTCAAGGTTTTCCATGTGGCTGTCGAGCTCGGCCTGCGAAAAGAAGGCCGTGCCGTAGACACGCTGGAAACGGTCGGACGTGACGTCGCCGTGCCAGTTCGACGACGCGACGGACATGACCTTGACCGCGGCGATATTGGACGTCTTCGGGACGTGCGGGCCCATGCACAGATCTTCCCAATTCTGATCGACCTCGCCGGTGACATACCAGGACAGCACATCCGCGCCGGCTTCGATAGCTCGCTCGGCGTTATCGATCTTGTACTTGTTGCCTTCCGACTTCAATCGCTCCAAGCCCGGTGCGGTTGCCAACTCATAGCGATTAAACGCGCGGTCCTCTTCAACGATCTTCTTCATCTCCGCTTCGATCTTCGCAAAGTCGTCGGAGCTGATGGGCGTGTCGAGCTTGAGGTCGTAGTAGAACCCGTTGTCCAAGGGCGGGCCGTAGGCGAGTTTTGTGTCAGGCCAGAGGCGTTCGATGGCCTCGGCCATGACGTGGGCGGCGGAGTGGCGGAGCAGGTAGAGCGCATTCTTTTTGGATTCGTCGTCGCGGTAGTTGGGGATGCCCTTCTTGTTCAGGCGTGGGGCGGTGACGATGCCCAGGCTGCAGTCGCCCGGCAGGGGGCGGTGCAGGTCGTAGAGCTCGCCGTCGACCTTGGCCCCGATGGCGGCCTTGGCCAGGCCCTCACCGATGGAGGCGGCGACGTCGTAGGCGGATGAGCCCTCGGGGAGTTCTTTGATGGAGCTGTCGGGGAGTGTGATGTTCATGGCGTGTTTTGGGGTCAGGGGCGGGGGGCTAGTGCGATATTGTCAATAAAACAGGCCGCTTGTGGGCGGCCTAGGTCGGGGTCTGCTGCTGGGGGTGTGCAGGGTTACCGCTTCGGCCGGCCACAAGGGGTTGTGGTGGTCGTGGTCGTGGTGCCGGTGGTCGTGGTCGTGTGACGCATAGCGGTTCCTGAGTAGAGAAGCCTACCTCGGCTCAGCGGGCTGTCAAGGTGTAATGGCCGGAGAAGTGCAGATTGGCGGCCCTTGGTCGGTGTGGGTTTCCGGGCGTCCGGGCTTGGGTTTTTAAGGCTTTTTCGGGCAGGGGCAGAGTTTCCGGACGTTGAAGACCTCGTTACAATCTTCGGCCCGACTTTGCTTGGAATATCCGGGCGGATGGCCGATGGGGTTTGGACAAAGGGCCGTGATGTATCCGTTGGGATAGACGCCTGTCGAACGGTCCGAGAACTGAGACGCAAATTATGCTCGAAACGCTTTACATCGTAACCCCCGTCATGGGCCTGGTTGGCCTGGTCATTGCGGGACTGGTTTTTATGTCGATCCTTAAATCCTCGGGCGGGACCGGCAAGGTCGCGCAGATCGGGGACACGATCCACCGCGGCGCAATGACCTTTATGAAGCGCGAGTTCATCGTGCTCGGGCTGTTCGCGATCGTGCTCGGCAGCGTGCTCGGCTGGCAGAAAGACTGGTACGAATCGATCGCGTTCTTCGCGGGCGCGATCTGCTCGTCGATCGCCGGGTTCATCGGCATGTACTGCGCGACCAAGGCTAACGTCCGCACCGCCGTCGCCGCGAACGAAGACGGCCCGGCCAAGGCGCTGTCCATCGCGTTCTTCGGCGGCTCCGTTATGGGCCTGACCGTTGCGTCGATGGGCTTGCTTGGTATCGGCGGTCTGTTCTACTTCTTCGTCGCGGGCAGCGAAAACCCCGCGCACGGCGCACACATCATCCACGGCTTTGCGATGGGCGGCTCGCTGGTCGCGCTGTTCTACCGCGTCGGTGGCGGCATCTTCACCAAGGCCGCGGACGTCGGCGCCGATCTGGTCGGCAAGGTCGAAGCGGGCATCCCCGAAGACGACCCCCGCAACCCCGGCGTGATCGCGGACAACGTCGGTGACAACGTTGGCGACGTCGCGGGCATGGGCTCGGACATTTTTGAAAGCTACTGCGGCGCACAGATCGCAACGATTGCGATCGCCGCGACGATGGTGACGACCACGGCAGGCGGCGCTGACGTCGCAAGCCCTGAGGCAGTCGCCCTGATGAAGGAAGGTGCCGCCGCGGTCACGGGCACGCTGATGTACCTGCCCCTGGGTATGACGACAGTGGGCCTACTGTGCTCGCTGGTCGGTATCTTCTTGGTGAAGTTGGTCTCGGCCATGGACCCGGCCAAGGCCCTGCGGGTCGGCACGTTCGGCTCGGCGATCCTGTTCATCATCGCCGCGTTTGGCCTGACTTCTATCTTCGGCGTGAAGATCGACGTGGCCTACTGCGTCGCGGCCGGTGCGGTCGGCGGCATCATCATCGGCCTCATCACCGAGTACTACACCGGCGGCAAGCCCGTCCGCGATATCGCACACTCCTCGGAGACCGGTGTCGCGACGGTCATGATCAACGGCCTGGCGGTCGGCCTCGAATCGGTCGCTGTCCCGCTGCTCACCATCGCGGGCATCATCCTCGTCTCGCACAACTTCGCGGGTCTCTACGGCGTGGGCATCGCCGCGGTCGGCATGCTCGCCACCGTCGGCATCACCATGGCGATCGACGCCTACGGCCCGGTCGCGGACAACGCCGGCGGCATCGCACAGATGGCCGAGATGCCCGAAGAAACACGTAAGATCACCGACGGCCTGGACGCGGTCGGCAACACTACCGCCGCGATCGGCAAGGGCTTTGCGATCGGTGCCGCGGGCCTCGCTGCACTGACCATGATCGCCGCGTTTATTCAGGTCGCGAACCTGCACTTCGCGGTGCCCATGAACCTCGCCATCGATAACCCGGCCGTGCTCGTCGGCATCTTCCTCGGTGGCCTGTGCCCGTTCCTCTCCGGCTCGATCACCATGAAGGCGGTCGGCTCGGCAGCCAACGAGATGATCACCGAGATTCGTAGGCAGTTTAAAGAGATCCCCGGCCTGCTCGAGGGCAAGGCCGAGCCGGACACCAAGCGCTGCGTCGACATCGCGACCCGCGCCGCACTCCGCAAGATGATCCTGCCCGCCGCACTCGCGGTTGGTGCACCGGTGTTCGTCGGCTTCCTGCTGGGGGCCGAGACGCTTGGTGGCATGCTGATCGGTGCGCTGCTCGGCTGCGTCGTGCTCGCCCTGATGATGAGTAACGCCGGCGGCGCCTGGGACAACGCCAAGAAGTACGTCGAAGAAGGCCACTGCGGCGGCAAGGGCTCGGACGGCCACGAAGCCACCGTCGTTGGCGACACCGTTGGTGACCCGCTCAAGGACACCTCCGGCCCGTCGATGAACATCTTCATCAACGTTATGGCTATCGTCGCCCTGGTCATCGCCCCGATCGTCCCGCTGGGACCGGTCTGGGACCCCGGCAACGAGGCCAATGAAGACGCCGAGACCGCGATGGTTCAAGAGGCCGAGGTGGCAGAGCCTTCCGACCTCATTGAGTAGCACACATCATTGGTCAGTTGATCGGTCGTGGTACGATCTGCGCTCCTCCCGAGCCCGGATCGACCGATGACTGATACCGTTCAAAACACACAAGATCTGCCTCTGCCCCTCTCCCGCGCCGCGCGGCATGCGGCGGATCAGCCGATCAGTGAGCTGATCAAGATGGCGCTGGACGACCCGGCGTTGATCTCACTGGCCGCGGGGCTGGTGGACTACGACACGCTGCCCGGCGACGCGGTCGCCCCGCTGATCCAGGACATCCTCAGCGACCCCGACAGCGCCCGTGCCGCGCTGCAGTACGGCACGACCGAGGGCTTCGCCGCCTTCCGCGATCAGCTCTACAGCCACCTCTGCGCACTGGATAGCGCACAGCCCGACGCCTACCCCGGCAGCGCGGACGACATCGTTGTCACGACGGGCAGCCAGCAACTCCTGAACATCTTGGCCGAGGTCTTGCTCGACGCGGACGACATCGTGATCGCAGGTTGGCCGAGCTACTTCGTGTACACCTCGGCGTTGACCGCGTTCGGCGCGACGGTGCGTTCGGTCGATCTCGATGAGCACGGCATGGTGCCTGAGAAGCTCGAGCAACAGTTCTCTGGGTTGTACGCCGCCGGCCAGATGCACCGCGTCAAGTTCGTTTACGTCGTCAGCTACCACCAGAACCCGACGGGCATCACGCTCGGTGAGGAGCGTCGTCGCCAACTGCTGGACATCGTCCGCTACTGGTCGCAGAAGTCGGGCCACCGGATCGTATTAGTCGAGGACGCCGCTTACCGCGAGCTGACGTATCAGGGTGGGGCGCCGCCGTCGATCAAGTCGATGGATGATGACAACCACTATGTTGCGTTGTGCCAGACATTCTCTAAGCCGTTCGCGCCGGGGCTGAAGACGGGCTACGGCCTGCTGCCCAGCGACCTGGTCTCGGCGGTGAAGTTGAGTAAGGGCGGGCGCGATTTCGGGTCGAGCAACTTCAACATGCACGTCATCAGCAGGGCGATTGCATCAGGCGCGTTTGCCAAACACGTCGATGTCTTACGCCAGGCCTACTCGGCCAAGATCCAGGCGACCCTCGACGCGCTGGACGAGCACTTCGCCAACATCGACGGAGTCTCGTGGACCCGGCCCACCGGCGGGCTCTACGTCTGGCTGACCCTGCCCGAGTCGGTCGATACCTCTCGCCCCGGGCCGCTGTTCGGCCACGCGATCAAGCAGGGCGTGCTCTTCGTACCCGGCGTTTACTGCTACCCCAACGACCCGACGCGGACCCCGCCACACAACACGATCCGCCTGGCGGTCGGGGTGCCCAATGCCGAGCAGATCCGCGAGGGTATCGCCCGCCTGGCCAAGGCCGTGCGACAGGTGATCGGTTAATAGGGCAATTTCCTGCTTCGCAGGCCCGGGAATCTACCCTTCCCCATTCGAGCCATTGAAAGAACAATCGCCGGTACACTTTCGGTGTGCTCATTTCTCTGGGTATCCAGTTCCACGACGCCCCGGCGTTCCCCTCCGACATGATGGACCACGGTCCGGGCTTCGCCGAGATTTCGAGTAGCGCTCATCAGGCGATGCACCCGGCCCTGCCTTGGGTCGGGCTTGGCCTGGTGGTGATCGCGCTGGTGCTGGCCTGGCCCTGGTACATGGCGATCCGTCGCAAGCGCCTGATCGAAAATATCCCCACCTCAAAGGTCAAGGGCGTCGCCATCGGGCTCAGCGAGGTGAAGGGTGCTGCACGCCGCAGCGAACCCTTCGTCAGCTACCTCGCCGGTGCGCAGACCGTTTGGTACAGCTACAACATCTCCGAGCACTGGTCCCGGACGGTCACCGAGACCTACACCGATTCGGACGGCAAAACGAAGACGCGCACCAGGACCGAGTCCGGCTGGAAGACCGTTCAACACAAGGAGGTCACCGGCCTGTTCTATCTCGAAGACGACACGGGCTCGATCCGCATCAACCCGCGCCGTGCGAAGATCGAAGCCCGACAGGTGTTTTCTAAACAGTGCAGGGCCAGCGACCCGCTGTACTACGGCAAGGGCCCGCCGGGCCGTGTCTCGGACTCGACCGGCAGGCGCAGCTTTACCGAAGAGGCCATCGTCCTGAACGATGCGCTGTACGTGATGGGCTCGGCCCGGATCCGCAAAGACGTGGTGGCCGCGGAGATTGCGTACGACGAGGACGACCCGCTGTTCCTGATCTCAACGCGCGACGAGTCGAAGATCAGTTCCGGCTATGGGATCAAGGCGTTTTTCTGTGCCTTGTTCGGGGTGCTCCTGACGGGGGTCGCGGCCGGCGTGCTGGCGGTCAACGCGTATCGCGTCGAGCCGACCGAGCCAACAGTATTGATGACGGTGGGCGGGGCTTGCCTGGGCTATCTCGCGGGGCTGTTGCTACTGTACGCGATGCTGATGTACAACGGCCTGGTCCGCGTGCGCGAGCGGATCGGCAAGGCCTGGTCGATGATCGAGGTGCAGCTCAAGCGGCGGGCGGACCTGATCCCCCGGCTCGCGTCGGTGGTCAAGGGATACACGGACTACGAGCGTGAGGTCCAGGAGGGGCTTGCCGAATTGCGTGCCGACGCGTTGGCCGGGCGTGCGCAGGCGCCGAAGGGGGACCAGTTGAAAAGTGCCGAGCGCGTGGCCGACGGGCAGACGGCGCTGCTGACCCAGGTGCTCGCGGTGGTCGAGGCGTACCCCGAGCTCAAGTCCAGCGAGCTGTATCTGAACCTCCAGCGTGAGCTATCCGACACTGAAGACCGGATCGCACTGGCCCGGTCGTTTTATAACGACACGGTCACGGCCTACAACGAGCGGATCGCGACGCTGCCCGACGCGCTGTTTGCCGGGCCGATGAAGATGGGCCGGGTCGGGCTCTACCAGATCGACGCGTTTGAGCGTCGGCCGGTCGAGGTGGATTTGAGCACCCCCGATGATGACGCCGCTGAAACGCAAGACGCCGATCCACCGGCATAATGTAGAATGAGTCGTTCCTCCACGAGACCCCCTATGCAGCAGATCAAAACCTTTATTGGCCGGGAAGACCACACCAGCGAGCTGGATGACGCGGTGAACACATGGATCGCCGAGTCCGGCGTGAAGGTGATTTCGATCACCGGCAACATCGCGCCGCAGTCGATCCTGCCGACCAAAGATGCGGGCGGCGCCGGTGCGCTGGGTGGTGGCGGCAACCCCAGCCGACGCTTTGCGCCTTCGGACCTCTTCGTGCTGGTCACCTACGAGAAGGGCTGACGCGCCGCGATGGGTAAAGGCCTGACGAACAAGAAGCAGCTGGATGTCACCGGCTTCGGCCGAGACCAGGAGGAGCTCCCGGAAATCGGTAGCGGGTTCCTCGACCTGCGCGCGTGGTTCGGCTTCCCCAAGTGGGACGGCGAGGGCGACGACCCGCGCCCGCTGGAGTTGGAGCTCGGCTCAGGCAAGGGCACGTTCCTTGCACAGGAGGCGCCGTTGCATCCGGACACGCTGTTCCTCGGCATCGAGTGGGCCAGCCAGTTCTACCGCTACGCCGGGGACCGGATGCGTCGGCTGGCGATGGGCAACGTGCGGATGCTTCATGCCGACGGCGTGGTGTTTATCCGCAACTTTGTTGCCGACGCGTCGATCCGTCGGTTCCACTGGTACTTCCCCGACCCCTGGCCCAAGGCGCGGCACAACAAGCGCCGGACCTTTCAGGAGGGGTTCCTGCGGGAGCTGCACCGGGTACTGACCCCTGCGGACGAGGCAGGGGCGGGGCGGATCCACGTCGCGACCGACCACCTGGACTACTGGCAGTGGATGCAGGAGCACGCGGCGAAGGTCAGCGACATCTACGACATCGAGCCCTTCGAGCCGCCGGCCTCGGCGGGGGAGGGGGAGCTGGTCGGGACCAACTTCGAGCGGAAATACCGCAAAGAGGGCCGGGTCTTCAACGGGATGGTGCTGGTGAAGCGTTAGGGGCAGAATCCGACGCCTGAAAGCGGTACACTATGGGTTCATTCACCGCACCGCAGGGAGACAGACGATGCGAACTCGGATTTGGAACATGCTTGTTGTTGCCGCGCTGCTGAGCACGGTGGGGATGGTTGGCTGCAAGAACGGCTCGAAAGCCGGCAGCGGCCTGGCCGAGCCCGTCGCGATCTCCGAAAGTGTCAGCGGCAATTCCGCGGCTCTCAAGAGCATCGGTGCGTGGCACATCGAGACCCAGGAAGCCTACGACGCGCTGGGCGATGCCAATATCTTCCCCGGCGAGTTGAACCTCGATAAGAACGACCTGGTCATCGTGGCCTTGGGCGAGCAGAAAACCGGCGGCTACTCGGTCGCGATCGAATCGATCCAGCTCGTCGACGGCGAGCTCGCGGTGACCGGCAAGGCCACCGCCCCCGGCGCTGACGCCGTCACCACCCAGGCACTGACCTACCCCTACAGCGCGGTGCTCATCCCGAACACCGACGCCGACTCGGTCGTGCCCTACATCGACTGATGTGAGGTTCGGCTCAATCTGATCTTTGTTCAGCGCCCCGCCCCTCGCGGGGCGTTGTCATTGGGGGCATCCCTAGAGCCGGGCCGATGGTTAGGGTGTGCCCCCGGACAATCGCCATGCCGATGTAACGCGCCCTCGCATGCTGATGCTGACCCATCGCGTGCCTTACCCGCCGGACCGCGGCGATCGCATCCGCGCGTACCACGTGCTCAGGGCGATCGCCGGGCGATTCGATGTCACGCTTGCCACGATCGCAGACGAGCCCGTGGCCGAGTCGACCCGGGCCGAGCTTGATGCGCTGACCAGCAGGGTGCTGGTTGCCCGCGCTCGGCCGATGCACCGCCGCGCTGCCGCCACCCGCGCGCTGCTCACCGGCCAAGCCATTACGCCGGCTGCGATGCTCGACCGCGCGCTCGCCAGACAGATCATTGACCTGCACCGTGCAAGGCCTTTCGACGTCGTGCTGACCTACTGCACCGGCATGATCGGCTACATCAAAGCCCTTGCCGAGGCGTTGCCGGATGTCCGGTTCCGCCATGTGCTGGACCTCGTTGATGTGGACAGCCAGAAGTGGGCGGGCTTTGCGGAAACGACGCGTGGCCCGATACGGCTGGTCTATAAGGCCGAGGCGCACCGCCTTCGCGCGGTCGAAGCGGGGCAGGTCGTTCCCTTCGACGCGGTGACAGTGATCAGCGAAGCCGAGGCGCAGCGCTATAACGAAACGGTGACCGATCGCCATGAACCGGTCGTGGTGAATAACGGCGTCGACCTGAAGCGCTTTTATCCAGTGACCGATCGAGTCGACGCGGCGCCGACGATCGTTTTTACCGGCGTGATGTCGTACAAGCCCAACGTTGATGCGGTGTGCTGGTTTGCCCGGCAGGTCATGCCGCGCGTGCGCGCAGCGGTTCCCGATTCGCGCTTTGACATCGTCGGCAAGTCGCCTTCGCCCGCCGTGCTTGGGCTCGATGAGTTGCCGGGAGTGTGCGTGGTTGGTCCGGTTGAGAATACGGCCGAGAACCTGCGTGACGCAGCGATCGCGGTTGCTCCGATGCGAATTGCGCCGGGCGTGCAGAACAAGGTGCTCGAAGCGATGGCGTGTGGTTTGCCGGTTGTGTGCTCGTCGCTTGCCGCGTCGGGGATCGACGCGGAGCCCGGCCGCGAATTGCTCGTTGCCGACGAGGCGGATGACGCGGCAGCGCAGTGCGTCCGCCTGTTGACGAATCCCCAGCGACGCGAGGCGATTGGTCGGGCCGCCCGGCAACGCGTTGAGCAACGCTACCACTGGTCCGAAACCACCCGGCCGATGCTGGAACTCCTCCAGCCCACGCCGTCTACCCAAGCAGTTGGTTCCTTATGAAAAACACCGAAGCCCCGATCCTCACCAAGATCATCGCGACGCTCGGACCCGCCTCCGCCGAGGTGCCCACCCTCGTGCGCATGATCGAAGAGGGCGTCCGCGTCGTCCGCATTAACTTCTCGCACGGCAAGCTCGAAGACTTCGACCGCATGCTCAGCGTCGTCCGCGATGCCTCGCACGTCTCCGGCGAACCGATCGCGGCGCTCGGCGACCTCTGTGGTCCAAAGATCCGTTGCCTCGGCGTCGAGGGCGGCACCCTACAGCTTGAGCCCGGTGACCAGGTCCACTTCACCAAACGCACCGTCGACGCCAGCCGAGACCCCGAGACCGGCGTCGTCACCGTGGGCACGACCTTCCCCGACATCATCGACGACGCGGCCCCCGGCAATCGTCTGCTGGTCAACGACGGCGCGATCCGCATGCTCATCACCGACAAGACGCCCGGCGACGACCCGTGCCTGGTTTGCTCGGTCACCGTAGGCGGGACGCTTTCGCCGAAGAAGGGGATCAACCTCCCCGACTCCGACCTCAACGCGCCGTCGCTCACCGATTGGGACCGGCAGTGCGCCCGCTTCGCGATCGAGAAGGGCTTCGACTACCTCGCGCTGAGCTTTGTGCGTCGCGCGGAGGATGTTGTAGAGCTGAACACGCTGCTGCACGACCACGCGAAGCAGCACGCCGAGCTGCAGGACCGCCCGCACATCCCCATCATCGCGAAGATCGAGATGCCCCAGGCGATCGAGGAACTGGATGGCATCATCGACGCGGCCGACGGCGTGATGGTCGCGCGCGGCGACCTGGGGGTCGAGATGGACCTGGCCCGTGTGCCGATCCTGCAGAAGCAGATCATCAAGACCGCCCACGATCACGGCAAGCCCGTCATTGTCGCGACCCAGATGCTCGAGTCGATGATCGACAACGCCTCGCCGACGCGTGCCGAGGTGAGCGACGTCGCCAACGCGATCCTCGACGGTGCGGACGCAACGATGCTTTCTGGCGAGACGGCCGTGGGCAAGTACCCGGCCCAGACGGTCAACTACATGGCCTGGACCGCGCGCCGTTCCGAGCAGTACCTGGCCGACAATCTGCTGCGTGAAGTCAACCCACCCAAGCACGCCCGCGCATCCAAGCACCGGCCCGCGGCGTTGGCGCACGGCGTGTCCGTCATGGTCCGTGACCTGCACGCCAAGTGCGTCGTGATGTGGACCGCGACCGGCGGCGGGGTGCGATACATGAGCCAGAACCGCCTAGCCGTGCCGATCGTCGCGTTGTGCGAGAACCCGCAGACCTTGCGGCAGATGGCGCTGATGTTCGGCGTGCGCCCGGTCTACGCCCCGACGCCCTCGGACCCGAAGCTTGTATTGGAAACCGCCGACCAGATCCTGCTGGACCGCGGTTGGGCCGACCGCGGCGACCCGATCCTGGTTGCGCGTGGCTTCCCGATGGGTGTGGCCGGCACGACGAATACCGTGCAGGTGCACTATGTCGGGGATGTGTGTCGGATCTAATCGTCAGCGCAAAAAAGCGGACCGTCCGGTGGTGGGATCGGACGGCCCGCGTGGGTGGGGTCAAAGTTTTTAAGCCCTCGGCTTGACGCGAACCGGCACGCCGAGGGATCGGTTAAACGCTATTCGATACGGAACCGGGCGATCTCGAGGGCCTGGTCACCGGCCTTGTGGACGTTGGCACGGGAGAAGAGCAGGATCAACCGAGCCGACTCTTGGGCGCCGGATGTGAAGTTGTCGGCCCTGTAGCCCTGGACCACGATGTAGGCGGCGAAGACGTCGCTGCGCACGTCGGAAATTTCGTGCAGCCACTTGGCGAGTATCAGCTCTTCCTCGCGGTCGTCCGCAACACCGTCCGCCAACGAAAGC
>Ga0213866_10000383_pt1 | contig 36373 bp, 54 predicted proteins | sample PICome_11_FD_160079 | JGI IMG/M metagenome (GOLD analysis project Ga0213866, IMG submission 160079) | Coastal seawater microbial communities near Pivers Island, North Carolina, United States - PICO284 | ecosystem: Environmental > Aquatic > Marine > Coastal | place: USA: North Carolina... | reverse complement strand
AAAGAAGAAATAGCAGAACAACATTTAAAAAATAGAAATGTTCTAGTCGCAAACGGAACGGTAGAACTATGATTGTATCTCCAATCGATTGTTTTTATATTTTAATGATTGCAATAATATTCGGTTTTATAATTCACTTAGAAACCAATGTTAAAGTTCTTTTAGAAATGATGAAAGAACACACCAAATGTGATTCAATAAAAGATTCAATAAACGAAGAATAAAAACCCTCTTGTAATTTTCATAAAACGCTAGTATACTGGACTAGATAAATTATGAAACGAGGTGCTTATGAAATTTATAGATGATTTAGTAAAAGCAACAGGTAACGAATATGCAAATGTCGTTGCTGATGGTGTTGCCGCAGGAGATGTAGATGCCTTTGTTGATACAGGTTCTTACATCTTCAATGCTTTATTAAGTGGTTCACTACACGGTGGACTTCCTTCAAACAAGATTACAGCAATCGCAGGTGAATCTGCAACTGGTAAAACATTCTTTGCATTAGGAATGGTCAAACAGTTCTTAGAAGATAATCCTGAGGCGGCAGTAATGTATTTCGAATCTGAATCTGCAATCACAAAAGATATGATTGAAGAGAGAGGAATCGATTCAAGTAGAATTGTTATCGTGCCTGTAGTAACAGTTCAAGAATTCAGAAATCAGGCAATCAATATTCTTGATAGATATCTTGAAACACCAGAGAAAGATAGACCTAAAATGATGTTTGTCTTAGATTCACTTGGTATGTTATCAACTACAAAAGAAATCGAAGATACAGCAGAAGGTAAAGAAACTAAAGATATGACTCGTGCCCAAATCACAAAAGGTGCATTCAGAGTTCTTACTCTTAAGTTAGGTCGTGCTGGTGTGCCAATGATAGTAACGAATCATACTTATGATGTGATTGGTTCAATGTTCCCTCAAAAAGAAATGGGTGGTGGGTCAGGTCTTAAATATGCCGCATCATCAATTATCTATCTTTCTAAGAAGAAAGAAAAAGAAGGAACAGAAATTATTGGAAATATAATTCACTGTAAGAATGCAAAAAGTAGATTGACTGTAGAGAACAGAATCGTAGATGTTAGATTGACATACGATAAAGGTCTAGACAGATATTATGGTTTACTTGACCTAGCATTAGCAAGTGGTGTCTTTAAGAAGGCATCAACGAGAGTTGAATTACCGAATGGCAAAACAGAGTTCGGTAAAACAATCAATAACAATCCAGAAAAATACTTCACACCAGAAGTTATGGAAAGATTAGAAACAGTTGTACAGGATTATTTTAAATATGGAAACAAGAATAGAACAGACAATACTGAAGAATCTGATTCAGAATGAAGAATTCACTCGAAAGGTAATACCCTTTCTTAAAGAAGAATACTTTACAGACCAAACAGATAAATTAGTATTTAATCTTACAAAAGATTATTTCGACAATTACACCAAGAGTCCAACAGTTGAAGCACTTCTTATCAACCTTGATAAAGTGACTACTGTTAGTGATAACATAGTTGCTTCATCAAAAAAACTGTTGGACTCGTTTTCATCAACAGATGATACACCACAAGAATGGTTAGTTGACGAAACAGAATCATGGTGTAAAGACAGAGCAATCTATATTGCAGTCATGGATTCTATCGAAGTTATTGATAAGAAGTCTCAAAGGTCTACAGGTGAAATACCAGAACTTCTCAAAGATGCATTATCTGTATCATTTGATACTCACATCGGTCACGATGTCATTGAAGATGCAGATGATAGATTTGAGTTCTACAATACAGAAGAAGAAAAGATACCATTTGATTTAGAATACTTTAACAAGATTACGAAAGGTGGTCTTCCTAACAAGACACTCAACATTCTACTTGCAGGTACAGGTGTTGGTAAATCTATGTTTATGTGTCATCATGCATCATCATGTTTACTCATGGGTAAGAACGTATTATATCTCACACTTGAAATGTCAGAAGAAAAGATTGCAGAGAGAATCGATGCAAACACTCTAAACATTCCAATCAAAGATATACCTAGTCTATCTAAGAAACAATTCTCAACAAAGATTGAAAGACTGAAAAACAAAACAAATGGCAAACTGATTGTCAAAGAATACCCAACTGCATCGGCTCATGTTGGACATTTCAGACATCTATTGCAAGAACTTGATATCAAAAAAGATTTCAGACCAGATATGATTTTTATTGATTACCTAAATATTTGTGCAAGTCATAGAGTACGACCTGGTTCTGGTGCAAACTCTTATACACTCGTTAAGAGTATTGCTGAAGAACTTCGTGGTCTTGCAGTTGAGTTTGATGTGCCTATTGTTAGTGCAACACAAACTACAAGAAGTGGTTATGGTTCTACAGACATTGGTCTTGAAGATACTTCAGAATCATTTGGTCTACCAGCAACAGCAGACTTAATGTTTGCATTGATTACAAGTGAAGAACTTGAAGAACTTGACCAGATGGTCGTAAAACAATTGAAGAACAGATATAATGACCCTACAATCTTCAAACGATTTGTTATCGGTGTCGACAGAAGCAGAATGAAATTCTATGATGTTGAACAAGATGCACAAGAAGAACTCATCGACAGTAGTGACAATACTGATACACCTATCTTTGATAAAGGTCAGCATTCTAAATTTAGTGATTTTAAGGTATAATTATGGTAAAAGAATCAGCACAATATGATAACTACCTAGATAAAGAAGGTAGAATTAAAGACGAATACAAAGCAACACTGGATAAATTTACAGAAGACGGTGAAGAGTTTGCTTCAGTTTTGCCTGAGATACCTAAATCAGATGCTGAACTAGAAGGTAATTACAAACATTTAATTGTCCATATACAAGACTTAGATTCATTCAAAGACCTTTGTGAGAAACTAGGTCAGTATATTGATACAAAACAAACATCAACTTACTTTCCACTCGCAGACCCTAACACAAACTTTTTCGGTGATACTTACGAGCAACCTATTACAATCGCAGACACATCACGAATGGTTGCCAAACCAAAAAGACAACCACAACCAAGAACTGATTTGTCGAGAGAAAATAGATACAGTCTTCATTGGCAAAATATGCCATCGTTCAATCAACCTCAGATAGAATCTTACAGGTCAATTACAATTAAAATAAGAACTGAAGAGGCATATAAAGAACTACAGAATAGACTTGGCGAAACATACAATGATAAAACAAAAGCAATCTGGCACCCAAGAAAAGTATTCCCTAAGAATTTTAATCTGAGATGGATTCAACCAGATAGACATGATTTACCAAAATATCCAATGTACATTGTATCAAAGACAAGATATGATTCAATGATTACTTCTAAGTCATTCAATCGTATGAAGATACCTCATTACATTGTGATTGAACCACAAGAGAAAACACAATACGAAGAAGCACTTGAAAAGTTCAAAATTACTTATGCTGAACTATTAGTTGCCCCATTTAGTAATCATGGTGATGGACCTGGTCGTGCCAGAAATTGGGCATGGGACCATAGTATTGAACTTGGTGCAACTTCACATTGGGTCTTTGATGATAACATTGCAGACTTCTATAGATTACATAACAATCAAAGAATACGATTTGAAAGTGGTGTAGGTTTTAAAGCAATGGAAGACTTCGTTGATAGATATGAAAACATTCCTGTTGCTGGTCCTCAATATAGATTCTTTGTACCATCAGATTTATACAGACCACCTTACGTAGCAAACACAAGAATCTATTCTGCCCTTTTAATCAGAAATGATTGTAAGCATAGATGGAGAGGTAGATATAACGAAGATACTGATTTGTGTTTGAGAGTATTGAAAGATGGTGATTGTACAGTTCAGTTCAATGCATTTCTTCAAGGCAAAACTGCTACACAAACAGTTGCAGGTGGTAATACATCAGAGTTTTATCATGCAGAAAACTCAGACAAGATAAACAAAGAAGGTTACAACACTGATGGAACAATTAACAAGAGTCAGATGTTGGCAGATATGCACCCAGACGTAGCAAAAGTTGTTTGGAAATATGGAAGATGGCATCACTTTGTTGATTACGAACCATTTAAGTCTAACAGACTTATCTTCAAAGAAGGAATAGAAATTCCTGAAGGTAACAACGATTACGGAATGAAATTAATTACGGATTATACAGAATGAAAAATTATATTATAGCAACACTTACAATTTTACTTACAGCATGTGGAGGCAGTTCACCAGTTAGTCTTGGTGTTTTAGAGATAGAATCATCTCCCCAACCACCTACTCAAACAAGCACGTCATTTGGAAATACTAAAGTTATCGATGGTTACATTTCAGGTGCAAATCTATTTGTAGACATGAACTACAACTTTATACAAGATACAGATGAACCTAGTGCTTTATATGACAATGAAACAAATAGCTATTATTGGGAATCTAGTCAGTTTGAACATATAGAAACTTATACTGCAAGTTGTTTTTATAATAGACCTCGAATTGCAGAGGTGCCTGTCGGTGCTTATGACGAAGACAGAGGTTATGTAGAAGAAGCATACGATTTATATTTTATACCTTATGATAACAGTCAAAGCAATATTACACCCTTTACAACAATCATTGCATCATATTTAAATGATGTAGCAACTCCGGAAATGTCTGTAAGTGAAGGTTGTGCTGAACAAGGCGAAGCAGTTGAAGAGGATTTAAAATTTAAATTCAATGGTTTAGCAGGTGAACTTCAAAACAAATTTGATGTCGACATAACTTATTTTTATGAAGACTATATCGAGTCAGGCAATACAACAAAACAAGCAATCGCAGAAAGACTCGTAGACTTCATGCAAACGGGTTTTGATGTATTAGCAACATTAGAAAATCAATACAACACTACACTAAGGATTCAGATAGATGCCGGTATTGTAGATTACATTATGACAAACACTCAGTTTGATAGTCTTGCAATCAATGTTATTGGTGTCGACAGACAAACAGAAACAGATAATTTTCTTAGAGAAGAGATATTCAGAGTCCAAGATTTAGTCGTAGATACAAACGGTAATCTGATAGACAGCAATGGTGATTTATATACAGCAACTTTTGAAAACATTCAGACTCATGCTAACTTTCATACATCAATAACATATATTTCAAAAGGCAATATTGTAGAAGGTATGCCAGTTACAATAGAACAAATTACTGAAGACAATAGTATTTCATATATGGTAGTATTTTTGGGTGAAGGTAGAAAAGCATACACTGAAGGTGATGTAGGCAGATTTTATAGTAACTTCTCAGCAACACAAAGATTTGATATCTTTTTTACAAATGAAACTAACTATAATTTTGACCATGATTTAGAGAATCTCTTTGAGTTTAGAGATACTACCACCTTTCAAAACATTTATGATGACTTAGTTTCGTTTGAAACTACAATGCAATATGTAGATTACAATAATACTTATCTCTACAGTGGTGATTATCAAAGACTTTATAATAATGAATGGGTGTTTAGTATAACAACAACTACGCAAGAATGTAGGAGTAATTCACAAACTTATACTGGTTCTGAAGCATATCAAATATGTTCAGAATATCTAGAATAAGCTTGACAGAAACAGCCATTTTTTGGTATAATAATAGTATGAAAAAGACAGTAATTTTTGATGTAGACGGAACCATCGCAGATGTTGAACATAGAAGACATCTTGTAAATGGTGATAAAGGTTTTAAACCTGATTGGAATGCATTTAGAAAAGCAACAGAAGATGATACTCCTGTTCAATGGGTTTGTGATATCGCAAAAAGATTCATTAAGCAAGGTGACGATGTTGCATTCTTTTCTGCAAGAAACGAATCAGAAAGAGAAGTTACTGAGAAACAGATTTCAGAATGGATTGGTGATGGTCATAAAGGAGTCTTCCTTAGACCTAATGGCGATTTCAGATGTGATGCAGAATTCAAATCAGAACTTGCAGACAAGTTTGAAGAACTCGGTGGAAAGATTGATGTAGTCTTTGACGATAGAAACAAAGTTGTCGACATGTGGAGAAAAAGAGGAACTACATGTGTTCAAGTTGCAGAGGGTGATTTCTAGTGAAAGCATTACAACCGAACGAAGTTATTGACCTTCTAACAGAGAAGGTCAATCTTAAAAAGGAGTTAAGAGTTGCCAAAAAAGAGAAGAATGAAAAACTCGTACTCAATCTTAAATTAAAAATTCACAGAATAGAAGTAAAAATCTCTGGGCATACGTTGTCAAAAAACTAAATAATAGTATAAAATTATCACGGAGTTTTTATGCCATATACTAATAATCTAGATTTGCCTACAGGTGACACTTTAACTTTACAAGAAAGAAAGGATACTGCTGAATTCTGGAAAGGATTTTACGAAGACACCTCAGATGAATTAAACATATCATTTAAGTATCAAGCAGATGGAAGTTCTGAATGGAAGTATTGGCAGTGGATAGGAACTGGTGGTGCTACAGCATATTGGGCGGATTGGAGAAGCAATCACTCTTCAGTAACTGCTGAATCAGAAGATGGACATGATGTTGCATTCTATGAAGCATGGCAAGATTTTGAAAATGAAAATTTTACAATAGATGGTGTTGCAAAAACTAAAGCAGAAATGATTACAAAGTGGACAAACGAAATCACACAATGTGATACATTGATTGCCGCTGAATCCGAATCATCTGAACCTTCAGAATAAGTCTTTTAAAAATCATAAATAGTACTGAGCTTTACATTTCATTTTGGAAATGTTATAATACAGTACTATGGCAGTTAAAAATCTACATTTAGAACATTTAGAAGACGAAATCATCAACAATGGTATAGATGGTGGTCGTGCATCTATAAACTTTCTCAGGTCACTGAGGGATATGCTTAAGGGCAATGTATCTAAAAGTGTTAACATGACTGTAAAATGGGATGGTGCTCCTGCTTTATTTGTTGGTAAACACCCAGAAACGAATCAGTTTATCATAGCAAAGAAATCTTTATTCAATAAAGAGCCAAAATTTTACACAACAGAACAAGAAATCAAAGACGATTTATCTGGAGACTTACAAGATAAGTTTGTCGAATCATTCAAATATCTATCCAAGTTAAACTATTCAGGCATCATTCAAGGTGACTTGATGTTTACTGATTCAGATAAAAAAGACAAGAAGATTAGTGGGGAAGATTACGTTACCTTTACCCCCAACACAATTACGTATGCCGCACTCAAAGGTTCACAACTAGGCAATCAAATAGAGAATGCCAAACTAGGCATAGTATTTCATACATCATATTCAGGTAGCACGTTACAAGATATGTCAGCAAAGTTTGGAGTTGATACATCATCATTAGGTAATAGTTCAGAGGTATGGGTAGATGATGCATCTTATAAAGATGTTTCTGGCACAGGAAAAATGACCGCAAAAGAGGCAGTTAAATTATCTAAAGCATTGTCAGTCGTGGGTAAAACGTTTAGAAAGATTACTAAGAAAAATTTACAAACATTTAATGATATTAATAAAATGTTACAGTCAAAGGCGCCAGGTGCCACATATAAAACATATGCGAACACAAAGATTAGGTCAGGCAAATTTGACCCATCGTACAAAGACTACCTAAATCATGTCGATAAATACTTTGACGAGAAAGTAATTGCAAAGTTAAAGACAGAGAAACATAAGATACTTAAGACTGAAATCAAAGTTCAAACACTCAGAGAATTAAGAAGTCTTAAAACAACAATCGATGCATTGACAATTTTTCAGAGAGGTTTGATAGAATCTAAAAAGATAATTGTAGATTCATTAAACAGAGTAAAGAGTATTGGTACATTTCAAAAAACAGATACAGGATTCAAAACAGTGAACCCAGAGGGTTATGTAGCAATTGATAAAGAAGGCAAAGCAGTAAAATTAGTAGACAGAATGGAGTTCAGTTTAAATAACTTTACAGTTGCCAAAGATTGGGACAAATAATGAAAGAAGTAAGTTTTACATTTGGAAGATTTAATCCACCAACAACAGGTCATCAGTTACTTGTAAATAAACTCGCAAAATTGGGTGGTGATAAACTTCTATTCACATCACACTCTAACGATAAGTTAAAGAATCCACTTAATCACAAACAAAAGATATCATTTCTGAGAAAGTTCTTTGGTAAAAAAGTTGGTGTGCCTGATGTCAGTGCAAGAACAGTATTCGATATCGCAAACGAATTACAAAATCAAGGTTACGAAAAAATCAATATGATGGTCGGCTCAGATAGAATCAGAGAGTTTGATAATTTACTCAAAAAATACAATGGTGTAAAAGCAAGACATGGGTTTTATGACTTTAAAGAGATTAATGTAGTATCTGCAGGAGAACGTGACCCAGATTCAGATGACGTTTCAGGAATGTCAGCATCTAAGATGAGAGCATATGCAGAAAAGAATGACTTTGATAATTTCAAAGAAGGTGTTCCTACTCGTAGTAATGCAGATAAACTCAAACTATTCAAAGCAGTCAAAAAGGGCATGGGTATAGTCGAAGAGACATTACCTAATTACATGATTGAAGATTTAATCACTGAAGGTGTATATGACCCTGGTATTTTCAAAGCAGTATTTCTATCAGGTGGACCAGGAAGTGGTAAATCTACAGTTGTTAAAGAATTAGGTTTGAATGCCTTAGGACTTAAAGTTGTGAATACAGATAAGGCATTTGAAAACGGTTTAAAGAAAGCAGGTCTTTCACTTGATTTGAGGGGTGCAGACTTTACAAAGGTAGACCCAATTCGTGCAAAAGCAAAAAAACTAACTGCAAAGAATATGGATAACTATATTGAGGGTAGACTTGGAATGATTTTTGACACCACCTCATCAGATGCAAGTAAAATAAAGAAATACAAAAAATTACTTGATACAATTGGATATGAAAGTAAAATGGTATATGTTAACACAAGTTTAGACAATGCTCAAAAAAGAAATGAATCTAGACCAAGAAAATTACCACCCGAAATTGTAAAGAAAGATTGGGACAAAGCACAAAAGAACGTAGCAACATTTAGAAGCATATTTAAAAAAGATTTTGTAGAAGTTATGAATGATGATGACTTAGATACATTGGTAAAAAAAGCAAACAAACTTTACAGCAAATTACTTACATGGTCTTCAGCATTTCCTGGCAACAAACTTGCTACTAAATGGAAAGAGCAACAGTTACTAAGTAAAAAATCATAAATAGTATCATGGACTTACTAAAGAAAATATTAGAAACTAAAAAGGTCGCACAAGATAAAGATATCAAAGACCGTGAGGGAACTCAACCTTCAAAATATTTCTCAGGTGTAAGTAAGAAATCAAAAGCAGCCAGAGATGCACACTTCAAAAAAGGTGCTAAGATGGACGATGATAATCCTGCGGCATACAAACCAGCACCAGGTGATGCTGGTGCAGAGACTAAACCATCTCAACACACTAAGAAATTCAAACGAATGTTTGGTGAAAAGGCAATTCTCAATAAAAGAAACATAAAAGATAAAAAGGCATTACAAAAAGCATATGACCTTCTTTCAAAAAAAGAGAAAGAATTCAAGTCTAATTCTGCATATGTTAGTTTGATGAATCGATTGTATCATACCATTGATGATTTTGATGCAAGTAATATGGATAACAAAGCATATAAAGAATTGCAGAGAGATGTCAAAAAAGTATTAGGTAGAGATTACAAAGAAATTATCGAAGAGAATGATTTTGATTTAGATGATTTAGAAGAAGGCAAACTCGTAGCACCTGCTCATCAAATTATTAGAACAGTCGCAAAAGAAATTCAAAAGAAAATGGAGACTATGTATTCTAAGAGACCTTCTGATGGTGTAAGTCTTATCAATCAAATGGCACGAATGGTCGGAATGACTGTATCAGACAAAAAACAAAAGAAAGGAACTCTATTCTTAAGAATGGGAGATGACTTAGCAGAAGCAAAACTCGATAAGAAAAGGGTTCAACAAAAACTATCTAAAATAAAAGGTCTTACAAAAGACCAACTTGCAACTCTATCTGCAATGAGTCCAAGCACATTACAAATCATAATCAATCAATTATCTACACTCGTTATGGGTGAAGACATAGAAGAAAGACTTGCAGATAAATTGAGACAAAAAGAAAAGGACAAACAACAAGCACATCAAAAAAGAATGATGAAACTCGCAAAGCAGTCTATAAAGAAAAATAGAAAAGAAGACGTTGAGGAAGACAGAGATTATAAAAAAGAGTATGAGAATTATCATTCTAAACCAGAGCAAGTCAAAAGAAGACAGAAAAGAAATGAAGCACGTAGAAGTCTAAAGAATTTTAAAGATATCAAGGGTAAAGATGTCCATCATAAAGATAATAACCCTATGAACAACGACAAATCGAATCTATCAATCGTATCACAAAACTACAATAGAAAAGAACCAAGACTGAGAGAGTCTACAAAAGAATATGGTAAATCACTCAGAAAGATTGCATTAGACAGACAACTCAAAAATATTTCAAAAAAAGACAAAGCAACATTACTTAAAATAGCAGATTTACTTGCAAAAGAAACGAAATAATATGAAAACATTTAAAGAACAAGCAATTGATACAATATTAGACGAGATTGTAGAATCAGGAGTATCACTATACGACAATCCATATAGAGTTGGTTCTCAAATGTACTACGAAGTATTCAAAGAAGCAAGAAGCAGACTTTTAGAAGGTAAATTACGTTTATCTGAACTTAACAGAGAGATACTAGAAACAGACATTGGTGAATATGATGTCTATGAAAACGAACTTGTGCCATTGGATTCACCAATGATGCAAATAGCAGAAGAAGATGAGCCAGAGCTCGACAAACCTAAGGCAGGTGGTCCGAAAAAATATTACGTTTATGTTCGTGACCCTTCAACAAAAAACATTAAGAAAGTTACTTTTGGAGATACCACAGGTTTGAAAGTAAAGTTTGGCGATACAAAAGCAAGAGCATCATATGTTGCAAGACATAATTGCGATACAGCAAATGATAAAACCTCTGCTTCGTATTGGTCATGCAGACTCCCAAGATTTGCAAAACAAGTTGGTCTATCTGGTGGGGGTTCATTTTTTTGGTAATATAAAAGGAGTATATAATGAGTAATGTGATTAGTGAATATATGGGTGATGAGCGAAGAGCAATCATCAGAAAAGCACAAGAGGGATTCGAAGTTGATTTATATCTAGACCAACTTCTTGTTGAAACACGTAAAGTACACAATCATTCTGAGTCTTACGCAGAAGATGTAGCAGAGAATTACGTGCTAAAAATGTTTGATGCAGGCGAAAAAGAAGGTAGTTTTTATGGTTATAATCAAAAAACCGATAATTACGACCCCGAAGTAGATGACTAAACCTTATACAGAGCAACATCTTACAAAACATGGTACAGATGAGCAATATATAATAAGAACGTTTGATAAAGACGTTTTAGAAGAAGAACTTGTCTGGCACCGTGATAGTAGGACAAGAAAAGTAACAACACTTACTGGTAATGGGTGGCAATTCCAAAAAGAGGATTGTTTACCTGAACCTTTAGAAGTCGGTAAAGAAATGGTAATAATTAAAAACACGTATCATAGACTGATTAAGGGTGATGGCAACCTGGTAGTAAGAATAATGGAAATATAAATAATAGACTATGAGTTACAAATCAGAAAACTGGAGAGAAAAACTCGAAGAAGTGCGTAATCACATTACTTTAAAAGAAGGTAGTGTGGAAAAAAGTGCGGACGAGATTTTAGATGAAGAAATTGAGCAAGAGTTAAACTCTTTTGAGGAAGAAGTAATACTAGAGGCATCTGCTGGAGATATGATTGATAAACTATTCAATCTCAAAGGCGATAAAGATGCTGGTTATGGTGTCGCAAAGATGTTAAACATGACTGGTGTTAAAGTTGTTCAAGGTATGCAGAAACAAAATCCTCAGGGATTTCTAAAGACCGTAAAGTCATTAGGTAAAGATAACAAAATCAAACTTGCTACAAACAATGCATTGATGAAAATGTTCAAAGATGCTGGTGTAAAACCACTCAAAGACGAAGTCGAAATCGAAGAAACTCCAGTAGTAGAAGAAGAAGTAACAGTAGAAAAAACAGTTGAGAAACTAACAGAAAGAAACATGTTAGGTAGACTTGCAAAACAATTAAAACTCAATGAAGAAGGTAAACAAAAGATGTTTGACTACTTCGAAAAAGGGGAACTCAAACAATGACAAAAGAATTTTTAGAAGACATTCGTTCTTTAATGGTAGACAGTTTAGAAGAGAAGAAGAAACTAGACCCTGTCGGTAAAGCAGATGCAGATATCGATAACGATGGTGATGTAGATGATTCTGATGAATACCTTCACAAAAGACGTAAAGCAATCGGCAAAGCAATGAAAGATGAGGGTAACGAATTTACAGGTGCCCTAGCAAAAGCAAGAGCAAACAATGAAAAAACGTTCACATGTGCTGGTAAAGAGTATGAAGTCAAAGAAGTAGAAGAATACGAAAAAGACTTAAAGAAAAAAGACATCAAAGAAGACAAAGAGCAAATCAAAAGACAAATCGACCAAGCACGTGCTAAGGTGGCTCAGTTACAAAGATTCAAGCAAAATGCAACAAACAGAAACCAAGCAAGAAAAATGCAACAAAAAATTTGGGACGCCCAAGACAGATTAGAAAAACTTAGAGATAAGTATGAACAGGCGGCAGACTACAAGAAAAAGCAGGGCAAAGACATTGAAGAAGGTAAAGTTCTAAATGATATCCGTTCTTTTTTAGAAGAGTCAATCGGTACTGTTAGAATACCTGATGCAGGACAAGATAGTTCTGGAATCAGAAAGGCAGTTGGCAAAGATGGTGGTTCAGACGGTGGCATGGATAACAAAGAGAAAGTTGGTTACAATGCTCTAAAGGCAATTGCTCAAAAAATATACAGAGCAATGGACGCCGAACAAAATGCTAATAGCAATGAAGAAGAAGAAAGAGCAAAAGATGCCGTTATAAAATACAGAGCAGAATTTCAATCAAAAGCAAAATTCTATAAAGATGCAACTGCCGCTAAAGCAAAGGCAGATGCTAAAAAGGGTTAATAGTGCCCCTAGAAATAGGAACAGATAAGATGAAAAAGGAATATAAGAAAGATACTCCAGGTCAATTAGTTGACAAATACATTGTTAAAAGTCAGAAGGACAAAAAAGACAATGCTAAAAAGTTTTTCTCACAAGTTTTTGATAATCCTCTAAAAGGATTTCCATATAACGAAGAGTTCGAAGTTCATATTAAAGAAGCAGTCGAAGAATTACCAGAAGAAAATTTAGAAGAATCAAATGCCGCACTTCAGAAGAAAGCAGACAAAAGTGGAATGCCACTTGCTGTTCTGAAGAAAGTTTACGATAGAGGTGTTGCCGCATGGAGAACTGGACATAGACCAGGAACTAATCCACAACAATGGGGATTGGCAAGAGTTAATTCATTCGTAACTAAAGGTAAAGGTACCTGGGGTAAAGCAGATAAAGACTTAGCACAAAAGGTATCAGGTTCTAAATCAGAAGAAACAGTTGATGAGTTCTTCGGTTTCGGTAAGAAGAAAACAAAACCAGGTCAGAACATTGGCACAAGTGGTGTTAAAATGTCTAAGCATAAAGTTAAAGGTAAGATTGGTAAATCAAAACCTATTCATCAAATGACAGACAGAGAAAAGGAACTTGAAAAAGTAAAGAAAAAGCATCAACAAAAAGCTAATGCCGCTCACAAACAAAAAGCAAGAGATGAAATAAAGAAGAAATCTCAACAGAGAATGAAGAAGAAGAAACCTAGTTACATGTATGACCCATCAAGAGGATATTAAATGAACTTATTTTCAGAAGCAAAAAATGTATTAGATAAAGATGGTAAAGTTAATGCTTTAGGTCCATATGGTAAGCAAAAACTTACTGGTAGAGAAATGTCTACTTACTTCCGTAGAAACAAAGTTAACGATGCTACAATTAAGAAAGCAGTAGAAGTTGCACTTGATTTAGGTGGTGCAGATACGATTGCACGTAAAGAAATTAAAAAGTTCTACGGAGACAAAGTTCTAAAATCAAAAGAAGTTCAACAAGCATTACAATATGCAAACGAGGCAGTATCACCTGCTCAACAGGCGGCAATCGCAATCTCTAAGAAAGAGAAAGGTGAGAAACCTTTAGAAGAAAAGGTTTCATACGTAGAATACAAATTTAAAAATAGAAAAGATGCTGAAAAGGCAATGAATATTTTTAAAAGCACCAATCTTATCAGTCTTGATATCAATGATGATAATCTGAATGGTGGTGAACTTGCCGTAGATGCAGGTAAAAAAGATATGACTAAACTTCATAAACAAGTTATGAGTAAGTTCAAACCTAAAATTCAGATGCAAGAGTCAGACATGCAGGACGTAGACAATGCACCAAAGAATAAATGGAAAGCATTAGGATTCTCTCAACACCCACATAAAGGATTTGAAGATGAGAGACTACCAAAAGACATGAGAGACTTCAGAAAGAAAGCAAAGACACCTTCACAAATGAGAGTTGAAGATGCCTACAGAGCAATGTGGGAAGATGGTGAGAAATATGCACCTATCGAAGAGAACATGGAAAGAAGCATCATGAAAAAGATGCGAAAAGGTAGAGTAGCAAAAGGAATGCCGAGGTAAATCATGGCAAAAATGTCAAAAGAAATGCCAATCGAAGTCTTTGCAAAGAAAGTTGGTATCAATAAAAAAGAACAAGATTGGATTGTAAAGAACGATAAAGGCACTCATTATGTTAATAATAGTGCATTAAAGAATTCATGGTTATCTTTAAGTTACCCTATCTATGATGGTGATTATTACTTTGCATTCATTCACAAAAAAGCAAGAGTCAACGCACAATACAACGCAAAGGCAAACAGAGAATTAAGAAAATATATTAAATCTACTTTAAGTGCTGATGAAATCTTTGATAAGATGGAAGATTACTTTGCAATGCAATTTAAAGATGCAGGTTCAGGCGATACAATGACTAGAGAAGAACTCTGGACTGCAATCGTTGATGCAAGAAAAAAGAATCCAGTTAAAGAAGATGTAAATGAAATATTTGGTATTTCACAGGACCCTAGATATAGAGCAAAAGTAATGAAAATGCTTGATGACGAGGGTATCAAATACAAAAAAGACGGTAGAAACGCACTCATTATTTTAGGAGTTGCACCAAAAGACCAAAAGAAATTACTCAATAGAATACATAAAGAATTTGGTATGTCTTCTTATAATATGATTGATGAAGGTAAAAAGATGACTTCTGCTCAAAAGAGAGAGTTCGATAAACTATACAAAAAAATGGATGGTGGTAAAGAACATCAAGCAATCAAACAAAAGATTAAAAATCCAGTAAAAGCAGATGATGCCTTTCACTCTTTAGTTATGAAGAAAGTATTAGGTGAAGGAAAGGGAACAGACATATTCAAGAAGTATGGTAGTATAATCAATAGACTTTCTGATAAAGAGAAAGACGAAGTAATTGAATTACTATATCAAATGAATTCTCAGTCAGGTAGACAATACAAACAAGCATTCAGTAAAGTCAAAGAACTTTTAAACATGGAATACATACCTGAAGAAACAGATTTACAAGAAGTTGCACTTGATACAAACATGTTACAAAGACAGTTCCCTAACGTGTGGGCAACAAAAGATTCAAAACTATACAGAGTTTTATCTTCACTCATATCATTTCATGGTTATAATGACAATAAAAAATCATATGACAAAGATAAGAAAAAGTTTGTCGATGCTTTAAGAGGCATTGCAAAGAATCCTAAGAAATACGAAAAAACATATGGTCGTAACTTTGCACAATTTGTAAACAACCCTAAAAAAGGACAAGCATTCGCAGAAGAAAAGGTAGAATTGATGAGTCAAGGTTGGGCAAATGCTTTTGATAAAACAACTATATTAGATGAAGCAGTAGCAGATATTACTGTAGACCCTAAAAACAGAATCAACAGTGGACAACAACAAGCATATCATGGTATGGAAATTGCTAAACAGGCAAGAAGAATGGGTCTGAAGTCAGCAGTTATGCATAAGCATATAAGAATTAAAGGTGCCAAGAAGGCAGTCAATGACTTTTTAAGATTAGTCATAGGTAAATCAAGATACGGAGACCCAACAGAAAAAGATATGTCTACACCACAAGTAGATAAGATGTTAACGAAAGGTTTAAAGTAATGAAAAGTTTTGGAGACTTTTTAGAAGAAGGTGCAACTATACACCAGAAGTTCGTTATTGCTACACAAGTTACAGATGGCATGTGGAAGTTAAACGACCAAGAAGATGATTTAAAAACGGCAAAGCAAAGAATGAAAGATATCTTTGCAAAGACTCCAAAAGCAGTTATCGATGGTAAACTTGCTAAGAAGAAGAAATGGAAATTATATCAGATAGTAAGTTGGGACGGAAAAGGGAAAAAGGCATAATGAAAAATTTATTAGAAACATATAGAGAAATGCATCAATTAGAAGAGGCAAGAATAGCTCAGTATAAACCTACGAAGTTTGAAGGTAAAGAGTTCGATAGAAAGAAAGAACTCAAAGCTTTAAAGACCATGCAAAAAGCAATTCAAAAAATTGCAAAGATGCAAGATAATATGCAATATACTGCTGAAACAGGTGGAACTCCTAGAATTGGTAATCCACATGCAATATATCAAAGTTTAGTAAATGCAGAACAGGCAATATTTGATTACATGGGTGGTATCGAAAGAGGACATTATGATGGTGTCATCGATATGGAAAGAGATTAATGGAAAAAGTATTAACAGCAGATGCAAGAGTTAAAGCATTTAGACAAAAACTTTTAAAGTTAGGTTATATAAAAAAAGAAACTCTTAAAGTCAAAGAAATCATGGAAAAAATCTCTGATTTTGAAATGATGTCTGATGCTGGTAATAAAAAAGTTGCACGTGCTGTAGCACAAGCAAAATCTGAAGCAGATTTGAAGAAGAGATTAGAAAAGATTTCTACTATGGCAGGTGGTAAGTATGCTGAAGCAGGTGAAGATAATGTCTATCAAAGGGCATTAGATGCATTTCATTCAGTTGCCAAAGGTGTGCAAAATAGACCAGATGCTAACATCTTAATGCAATTAAAAAAGTTTAAAGATGTTACTAAAGATGGTGAAGTTCGAACAGATGACATGAAAAAGACTAAAGTCAAAAGAGACGATGCAGTCAAAGTTTATGACATTTTAATGAAGGTTAAAGGACCTGTTCGTGCTAAATACTTACAACTATTACAAAAAGATACTAAAAACTTTAAGAAAGTTTTTAATGCAATCGCAAAATTAAAGGTTGCATAAAATTAAGGAGAAATAAAATGGCATTATGGGGAATATCAGATTCAGATGAATCAAAACCAAAATACCTAAAGCAAGAAGACAAGAATAATTGTGTTGCTAAATCAGAAGGATGGGTTCTTAAGAAATCTGTCGGTTCTAGAAACTTAGAAGAAGTTCTAGTTGCTGTTAGTGGTGGATTAAATCTTGCAACTGCTGTAGGTAACGCAGACATAACAGGTGTATACTTCAAAGATGCATCATACGACCAAGGCGATACAGGAACTGTAGTTGTTAACTACAATGAGAACGTTGACGTAACTAACGGTGCAACATTAGTTGTTACAGGTTCAGTAACAGGTTCAATCACAGCAACTGCCGCGGCACATGATGGTAAAAACAACATCGAGTTTACATTTACTGTCCCTTCTGAAACAGAAGACTTATCAATCGGCGCACAAACAATCAGTGGAACAATTGTAGATGACGGAACATCTACTGCTTCTGATAAAGTGTTTGTTGTAGGTGATAGATTAGGTGCTACAGGAACTGGAACTTACGCAAATATTAGTGTAGCATAATAAAAACAACATAGGAATAATTATGAAAAGTTTTAGAGAATTTATATTAGAGTTTACAGGAGATAGTGCTGGATTATCCTCACGTCATATACCTCATAATGTAGACGATGCTGATGTAAAAAACACAATCAACGCAATATTAGGACACGTAGCAGTATCAGAATTTTTAAACCCAAATGCCGCTGTTGCTCAAATGGAGTCTAAACTAGGTCAACTAGGTATTGCAAGAATGAGAAGTGCAGACCAAGGCGAGATGGCAATGGAAGAAGAATTCGGTGACTCAGGTGAAATGAGTCTTTCTTTCAGCAGATACGGTGAAATCACTGGTAAATCTGTAGACACACCGATTGATGAACTAGATAAAGAAGAAAAAACTTACGATTTAAAAGTAAGATACGAAAGATTAGAAACAGGTTCTTATAAAGTTTACGGCCAGTTAGTTTAATACTAACTAAATACATTTTACATTATGGGTCTTTTTGACAAAATTACAGCGAAGAACTTTTCAGCGTATGCGATGAAGCATTACGATGACCCTCAATGCGAGGACATCGAAGACTTCAAAGAAGATGTTCGCAGATTCAGATATCTCAAACGATTACTTCATAGATATTATGACTTAGGTGAACTCAGAGAACGTCTGATGCTTAATCATATCATCACCCTATTCAATGTTTTCGGTTTTGAACCATGCATGAGAATGTTACGTTTCAAAATTACAGATGACAAACATTGGACATCAATTAAAACAATACTACTATATCTAGGTTATATCACTGAAGATTGGATGCCAGAAATTCACATAGATGAAAAGTTGGCTCAAAGACTTCGTGATTTATAAAGCATAAATAGTTCTATGGCAAACAGAGTTATAGACAGTCTCATAGTTTTCAGAATTCTGAAGATGTTAACTACACCTTTTAAAAAGATGAAGGCGTATAAGTTTGGATTTATTGATGAACGTGGTAATCGAATCAAAAAAATTAAAAATGATGACGGAAAAGATATTGATAATAATCCAATAACAGCAGACGAAAAGAACTCTCTAACACCTTTACATAGACTTGTATTTAATCTCAAAAAAATAATAGAGAAAGTTCCATTTGGTAAGTCAGCATTCGCATCATATGCCGTTGCATTACTACTTCTAAAAGAAGAAATGAATCTACCAAATGACCAAGTAGATGAACTGTTTGAAAAGTTTTATCATCATCTAAAGAAAGAAGGTAAAATTCAACCAGAACAATTGACTGAATCAATTAACGTAGGTAAATTGTCAGCACAAGAAACATATCATCTTCGCACTCAAATCAAACAGAACTTTGAAGAGAATGGTGAAATAAAAGTATATCCAGCAAAAACAAAGGTTAGTGATGTGAAGAAAGCAAGTATAGGATATGGCATCACAATTTACGAAGGATACATAAACAATGACAAAATCATATTCACAGCAGAAGATGTTTATTGAGGCAGTTTTAGAAGTTGACAATCTAGTCTTCAAACCTCAATCAGAACTCAAAAATCCTAAGTATAAAAAGATAAAACTTTTTGATGCTGGTTGGGTGAATATCGTATTGCCACCCCCACCGAATAATTCATCTAAACAAACACTTGATGAGATTAAATTTATACAAAAGTTAGTTGCTAATGCCACTGATGAGGTCAAACAACAATTCATCAATTGCGACCATGACCCATGGTATTATATCAAAGAAGTTTTATCTGAGAACAACTTTGATTACAAAGATGAAACCATAGAGAAGTTAGAAGAAAGTATAAAACCTATTTACAATCATTACAAAGGTCATTTCAACAGACCTAGACCATATCAAGTTGCAGAGTTTTTAAATATAAAATTCGAAAAGTTCAAGTCAGGTACAGCAAATACTCCATCTTATCCATCAGGTCATTGTGTTCTAGCATATGCAGTTGGAAATTATTACACTAAATTATATCCTGAAGTCGCAGAAGATTTAAGAAAGGCGGCAGATATATGTGCGTATGGAAGATGTGAAGCAGGTCTACATTATCCTTCAGATTACAGAGCAGGTGTACAACTTGCAGATGCAATGATGGAATATCTAAACTTTGATATGATTAGTGAAGATGCACCTATGAACTCTACGGGTTCAGCAGTATCAACAGATACACCACTCGTAAAAAGTAGAAGTCTTTATCGCAGAAAGAATCAAGAATACTCAAAACATCTAGACAAACTACTAAGAAAACGTTATAATTAATCGTTATGGTCAAGTTTTTAAATTATCTTGCCTTATTGACCTCGTTGGTCATAGCAGGAATCGCCGCATACTTCTCGATTATAGGTATGGCAACAATGTTTGCAGGTGCATATCTAGGCACAGTTGTTATGATGACGGCATTAGAAACTGGTAAGTTAGTAACTGCCGCATATCTACATCTATTGTGGGAAAAACTAAACTATCTAAAATACTATTTGCTAACCTCAGTAGCAGTGTTGATGTTAATCACATCACTTGGTATATTTGGTTATCTATCAAAAGCAAACATCGAAGTAAATCTTGTAGGAGATGGCAATAATTTAGAGTTATCGATACTTGACACTCGTATTGAAGCAGAGCAATCAAAAGTTCAAAGACTACAGGATAGACTCTCAGGACTCGACCTAGTCGTCACCACAGGTCGTCCACAAGATAGGAATTATATCAATCGACAACAACGTGACGAGAGAAAACAGATTGCAGAAGATATCGATGCATCAATAGATTTGATAACACAATATACTGAAGAAAAACTACCTATACAGAGAAGACAACTCGAACAAACGGCCAAAATAGGTCCAATTAAATATGTGGCCGAAGCAATTTACGGTCAGGAAGAGTCTGTCAAGTATCTTGACAACGCAGTTCGATGGGTAATATATGCTTTAATCTTTGTATTCGACCCTCTTGCGGTGTTACTACTTGTATCAGCAACTGGTATGATTGCACGACCAAGACAAGAAGAAGAGAAAAGACCTATCAATGAAACACGATACGTCATTCAAGTCCCTAAAGATAAACTCAAAAACATTAAGAAAAAAGACTTACAATAACAACCATTTTAGTGTATAATAATATACATGCTATGGTTAGAACGAAAATATTTGTCGTTAGTCATGTCTTCTTTAGACATGGCAAAGTGGGTAAATGAAAACACACTCAATCACAGATGTCCTTACTGTGGTGATTCACAAAAGAACAAATACAAAAGTCGTGGTTATCACTTTGTAAAAGACAATTCATTCATTTACAAGTGCCATAATTGTGGAAAAACCACATCAAGTGTCAATTTTATCAAAGACCATTTTCCTATTCAGCACAAAGAATATCTAAAAGAATGGTTAAAAGACCAGGGTAAAAAACCTGTTCAAAAAATGCCACCTGCAAGTAAGTTCAAGTTTACTCCAAGAGAAATCAATCATCTAAATACAAAAGATGATTCTCTCAAAGCAGTTGCAGTTCCTGTATCAGAAAAGGCAATCGCAAGAAATTATCTCTTAGAGAGAAAGATATCAGAAGAAATGATGAAAGATTTGTGGTATGTTGATAATGCCCAAGTCTTATCATTTCTGAGTCCAAAATACAGAAATCGTGTTTTGGGTAATGACCCTAGAATAGTTATACCATTCTATAGTGAAACTGGTAAACTAATAGGTGTATCTGGTCGTGCAATTAACAGTTCACCTCTCAGATATTTGACTATGAGATTCGAAGAAGATACGCCACTCATCTTCAATCTAAACAAAGTCGACAAAACAAAAACTATCTATGTTACTGAAGGTCCTATAGATAGTTTGTTTTTACAAAACAGCATCGCAGTTGCAGGCAGTGATTTTAAAAAGATAAGTGAAGAAATAAAAGAATGTTCAATACTCATTTTCGACAACGAACCACGAAACAAAGAAATCATTAAAAAGATAGAAGAGGTCATTGACCTTGGTTATCGTGTTTGCATTTGGAATGATACAAGAATATCAGAATGTAAAGATATAAATGATATGATATTAAGTGGATTGACAGAACAAGAAGTAACAGATATTATAGATAGATGCACCACATATGGACTTTCAGCAAAATTACAGTTAAAGGAGTTTAAAAGAGTATGAATTCAGATATCAAAGTAGTCAAGTCTGACGGTTCAAAAGTAGAAATCAATTTAGACAAAATACATAAAATGGTAGAGAAGGCATGTAGAGGCATCACAGGTGTTTCTGAGTCTTTAGTAGAAATGAATAGTGGACTACAATTCTATGATGGTATCACAACAGGTGAGATACAAAAGATTCTTATCAAAAGTGCAAGTGATTTAATCTCACTTGAATCTCCTAATTATCAATTCGTTGCCGCAAGACTTTTATTGTTTGCAATTCAGAAACAAGTATTCAATACAAAATGGAAAGATGCAGAAATCTATCCACCTCTCAAAGATATCATTGAAAGAAACATAGACAAAGGAGTTTACATCAATGACTTATTAGATGATTACTCAGATAAAGAACTTAAGAAGTTGAATAGTTATTTAAGACATAGCAGAGACTTTGATTACACATACGCAGGTTTACAACAAGTTGTAGACAAATACTTAATTCAAGACAGAAGCAGTGGTGTCATTTACGAAACACCACAATTCATGTATATGTTAATCGCCATGACATTGTTTAGAAACTATGGCGAAAATAGATTAGATTATGTAAAGAGGTATTACGATGCATCATCGCAATTCAAAATTAATATACCAACACCAATTATGGCAGGTGTTAGAACGCCGCTTAAACAATTTGCAAGTTGTGTTCTCGTTGATTCAGACGACTCTCTCGGAAGTATCTTCTCAAGTGACATGGCAATCGGAAGATATGTCGCTCAACGTGCTGGAATCGGAATCAACGCAGGAAGAATACGAGGCATTGGTTCGAAAATCAGAGGTGGTGAAGTTCAACATACAGGAGTTATCCCATTCCTTAAAAAGTTTGAGTCAACAGTTAGATGCTGTACACAAAACGGTGTCAGAGGAGGCAGTGCGACAGTCCACTTTCCTATATGGCACCAAGAAATCGAAGACATCATTGTTCTCAAGAATAACAAGGGGACTGAAGACAATCGTGTCAGGAAGTTAGACTACTCAATTCAGTTGTCAGAACTATTCTACAAAAGATTTCTTGCAAATGAAGAGATTACACTTTTCAGTCCACATAATGTGCCAGGTTTATATGAGGCATTTGGGACACCTGAGTTTGATGAACTCTATGAAAAGTATGAGAGAGCAACATCAATACCAAAAACAAAAATCAGTGCAAGAGAACTGATTACAGATTTATTAAAAGAAAGAGCGGAGACTGGTCGAATCTATATTATGAATATAGACCATAGTAATACTCATAGTTCATTTTTAGACAAAGTGAACATGAGTAATCTATGTCAAGAAATCACTCTTCCGACTGACCCTATAGAACACATTGATGGTGAAGGTGAGATTGCATTGTGCATCTTGTCAGCAATAAATGTAGGTGTTATCAAAGACGATGAGATAGAATCTTTATGTGACATCGCAGTTAGAGGATTAGAAGAACTGATTGATTATCAAGAATATCCTGTAAGGGCGGCAGAGATATCTACACGTGCAAGAAGAAGTTTAGGTATTGGTTACATTGGTCTTGCACATTATCTTGCAAAACATAAAGTCAAATACGATGACCCAAAAGCATGGGAAATTGTCCATGAATTGACAGAGAAGTTTCAGTATTACCTATTGAAATCATCTAACAAAATTGCAGAAGAAAAAGGAGAATGCGAATACTTTGACAGGACAAAATATGCAGAAGGCATTTTACCTATCGACACATACAAGAAAGATGTTGATGAATTAGTAAAACCGAATTACAAAATGGATTGGGAGAAACTCAGAAAGGACATTCAAGTTCATGGTCTAAGACATTCTACACTTACAGCACAAATGCCAAGTGAGTCATCAAGTGTTGTATGTAATGCAACTAATGGTATTGAACCACCAAGAGATTACTTGTCAGTTAAAAAGAGCAAGAAAGGTACACTCAAACAAATCGTGCCTCAATACTCACATCTAAAATCTGCTTACACTCTTTTATGGGACATGCCAGATAATACTGGTTATATTAATGTTGTTGCAGTTATGCAGAAGTTCTTTGACCAGGGCATAAGTGGAAACTGGTCATATAATCCTGAAAATTATGAGAACGGAGAAGTTCCTGTATCAGTTATGGCAAAAGATTTACTCAACACTTACAAATATGGTTGGAAGACATCTTATTATCAAAATACAATGGATGGTAAAACTGAAGATGTTGTTGAAGACTTACCAAGTGCTGTAGACGATGCCGCAAATGTGATGAGTGGATATGAAGATGAAGATTGTGAGGCATGTGCAATATGATACCATTTGAAGATAAAACTGTAGAATACAGAATCTTTGATGCGGGAAGTGGTAAGAACATCAAAGGAATAACAAATGAAACAACATGGAAATTCATGTTCGATAGATATGTTGTTTTAAAGAATCTTATACCAAAAGATATTATAAATATGACACTTGATAATTGGAAAGCACATGAGCATTCTGAAAGTTCAGGTCTTTACAGAGAAGAGAATGATATCACGTATAAGAATCCTGCTTCTTCAATAGGTAAATCAACAGCACAATACTCTGCCCCATGGGCAATTGGATTGCACAATTGGTTGCATCAAGAATTAAAAAGACATATTGATTTAGACTTAGGAATTACTTATGCATATTCTCGTAAATATGAGAGAGGTGCATATTTAGGTTCTCATTTAGATAGACCTTCATGTGAAGTTAGTGCAACACTTTGTTTAGAGTATCAATCAGATGATGGTTCACCTTGGCCAATATGGTTAAGGAATGACAAAAACTATATTACAGAAGATGCAGAAACTGTAAAGAATGAGTCACAAGATTATTCTCAGAGAGAAAGAAAGAAAAATGGTTGTAAGCAACTATTATTAGAACCTGGAGATGTATTACTATATCAAGGACCTAATATACCTCATTGGAGAGATTATTTCTTAGGAGAATATAGTTATCATATTTTTGTTCACTTCTATAACAGAAGAGGTGAAATGAGAAGATTAGAGAATTTCTACAAAGATGGTAAGTTGGGTGATAAAGGAATTGCAGGTGATTTAAAAATAGGTACTTTAGAGCATGACGGAAGACTAAGTAAGTATCACTCTGATGATAAAAGACAAGATGATTATGTGAAATTCATGGACGAATATCAACATTATCAACAAACAAGAGAAGGTAGAGAGACATTAGAAAAATGCGTAAATTATTACAATGATTTGAAAAGGGTAGATAAATGACGGTATTTAACAAGAGCAATGTAGATTTTAGAAAGAACAAGATGTTCTTTGGTGAAGAACTAAACACTCAAAGATTTGATGAATTCAAATATCCAATCTTTGATAAACTTACACAAAAGCAATTAGGGTTTTTCTGGAGACCTGAAGAAGTATCTTTACAGAAAGACCGAGCAGACTACCAATCATTAACAGATGCCCAAAAACATATCTTCACATCAAATTTAAGATATCAAACACTTTTAGATTCAGTTCAAGGTAGGGCACCATCCATAGCATTTTTACCTTTCGTGACTCTGCCTGAACTTGAATCTTGTATCATCACTTGGGACTTTATGGAGACCATTCATAGCAGGTCTTACACTCATATTATAAAAAATGTTTATGCAGACCCTAGTGATATATTTGATACAATTATAGATGAACCAGCAATCATCAAAAGAGCAGAAATGGTTACAGAAAAATACGATGATTTCATTGCATTGGGACGAAGAAGGTTATTAGGACTCAAGGTCGAAGACTACGATTTATATAAGGCATTATATCTTGCACTTATATCAGTCAATATCCTAGAAGGGATTCGTTTCTTTGTCTCATTTGCATGTTCATTTGGATTTGGTGAACTCAAAGTTATGGAAGGGTCAGCAAAGATTATATCATTCATTGCACGTGACGAAGCACAACATCTTGCAGTATCACAACATATACTCAAGGCATATAAAAACCATGAGAATGATAAGTTGATGAACAAGGTTATGAGAGATTGTGAGAAAGAAGTCTATGCAATGTATGAAGATGCAGTTGCACAAGAGAAGGAATGGGCAGAGTATCTATTCAAAGATGGTTCAATGATTGGTCTATCTGTTCCTCTACTAGGTCAATATGTAGAATTCATTGCAAACAAGAGATTACGTGCAATAGGACTCAATCCTATATACGATATCTCTAGTGCAAATAACCCTTTACCATGGACACAACACTGGTTCAACAGTAGAGGACTTCAGAATGCACCACAAGAGACTGAGATTGAATCTTATGTCATAGGTGGTATTAAACAAGATGTATCAGATGATACATTTGCAGACTTTAAATTGTAATGGGACATCCTACAAATACCCATATTAAGAATCTACTCGATGAGATACTTGAGAGATTAAAAGAACTAACTAAACAAGTTGAGGAGTTAAAAGCAAGATGATTGAAATATACGGAAAAGATAATTGTCCATTTTGTGACAAAGCAAAAGCACTATGTGAAAGAATCGGTGAAGAGTATGAATATAAACTTCTAGGATTTGATTTCACAAGAGAAGAAATGATGGAAACATTTCCAACTGCAAGAACATTTCCACAAATTATAGTTGATGGAAACAAAATTGGTGGTTACACTGAATTAGAAGAACTTGTAAAGACTGATATGCAATGAGAAAGGTTCACGTATATTTGCCGCCAATCCCAGAGCAAGATGTAGAATGTGAAAGATGGAAACATCTATGCTCTCAGATTGACAGAATATTTTGCGAAGTCAGAATATTCACATGTGGTTTAGACTTTCAAAAGTCTGAAGCAAGAGCAGTTCTTCCCTATTGCATCGAACAAGCACCTAATGGTGAACCAGAAGTCGTAGAGTTTGAAGAAGTATTTCAAAGACATATAATTAACACAGGAAAATCAGAGGACGGATATATAACTTATGACTAAGTATAGATATTATTGTGATGAATGTCAGAATGAATTCGAAATAGAACCCATAAATGAGCCAATCGAAGAGTTAAAACCAACAGTATGCACATTTTGTTCAACTAAAATAGACGATTGGTTTTTTGATGATATAGATGATGAATAAATGCATATATTTTGTAATGTTAACGGACTGTTAGAAAAGGCAGTAAAATTTGCGAACACCTTAGAAATCTCTGATGCAAACGCAGAGATAAACATATATCGTCTCCCTCCCTCATTTCAACAAAAAGGTATCATAGAACACCCTAGAGTATTCAAGGGTAAAACTTATCTCAATATCTATGTAAGATTGGACAGTGAAAGATATGTCACTCTTGCACATGAAATGATTCATGCAAAGCAGATAATAGAAGGTCGTGAAATAGACGAAAACGAAGCATATGCCCTCGAAAGAACGCTTGACAATGACCGCTGATTTTTGGTATACTAACAGTATGAAAAAAGAAATAAAAAATGTAAAAAGAATCTTCGTTGATATGGACGGAGTAGTAGCAGACTTCCTTGCAGGTTGTTCTGAAATGATGGGTAAACCCCTCACCAGTGACGATGCTGGTCATTCTGAGTATGACCTCAGGAAAGAAGAATTAACAAACAAAAGACTTTTTGGACTATTACCTCCGATGGTAGATTATGCTGATTTGATAGGTTATATCAAACACACTGGTCTTCCTTGGGAGATACTTACTGCCGCAGGTACAGTCAACAGAGAGTTAGTTGTCTATGACAAAAACACATGGGTTAGAAAGTATATCGACCCAACAGTTGTTGTTACTTGCACTTACAGTGGAAGTCAAAAAGGTGCCTTTGCAAAAGATGGTTTTGTTCTGATTGATGACAGAGAGAAGAACATCAAAGCATGGGAAGATAATGGTGGAATTGGTATACTACATGAAAGTGCTGAGAAAACTATTGCAACGTTAAAAGAATTAAGAAAAGGAGACTAATATGAAATATGCATATCAAATAAACACTCAGAATGTTGAGGAGTATGGAACTAACTTTTACAAATATAAGGGTGGTTGCACTTATATTGTATCCTTCGATGTAACGAAGGAAATCTTCGAAAAAGATGCATATGGTCCTGGTAACCATGATTATTATCATGTGCCTTCTGTTACAGAAGCATCAGCATGTGCATTAGTCATGCAACATGTGAATAGGTTCAATGGACTTTCAGGTTCATTTGACTATATCACAGGTGTTGAAACTGTTCCTTATGAGGAAAGTGAATCAGCATACTTCTGTGGTTCTTTTGATGACTTGGTTGCAGAAATCGAGTCAGAAAAAGCAGTTGCCTAATTTCTGTACTAAATAGAAGTATGAATAACATATGGACATGGATAAAGTCCTTGTTTTTAACAAGGTATAAGATAACTGTATCATTCAATAAAGAATGGGGAGATGCAGACGATAGGTCGTATATCGTTAAAAAAGTGCTGGTTCAGAAAGAAAAGCACTTGAAATTTCGAACAGATGAAGATAAAATAGTAGAGTACAGAAGTTCTGCAGGACTAAATTATATTATAGAGGATTATGATGATTGAATTATTATTTTTAAGTGGAATATCTCTAATTGCATTGTTTAGTATTTACCTTTTACTTGCAAAGAGTCTAGAAGGTACTAAATGTATTACTGAACCCTACAGAAGCAAAAATGGTAAGTTAAGAACTGCCTTAAGAAACAGGAGAAATTACATAAATTGATATGAAAGAATTAGGAATGGCATTATTAGGAACACTCGCAATAAGTTTGTTCTTTGGTTTTAAGGTATATCCAGATTTAGAATACTCTGGAGTTAGTGGTGGTCATTCATGCACAGGTGAATGTTACGAAGAGTATGTCAGAATAAATGGCACTGCCTCAGAAATAGAACGTATTAAAAATGAACTCGCATCACAAGATGAATTCTCTTCAATCAGAAGTTTATGGGCAGGTTGTGCCGCATGTCATGGTCAGAATGGAGAAGGCATGGCAGTATTTCCAGCACTTGCAGGTCAATCAGCAGATTATATCATCGACAGATTGACTACATATAAGAACAGAGGAGAAGTAGGAGCAATGTCATCAACCATGTGGGCACAAGCAGGCATGTTATCAGAGCAAGACATTGAGACTATTGGTAAATTTATTGAGGTTGAATTGTAATGTATCAGTTTTTTATAGCAATCATACTTGTTCTTGGAGGAACATCATTTTGGTTGTATAACGAAAATCAAACACTCACTGAGAATAATCTAAAATTAAATTATGCAGTAGAGGAACAGAAAGAAACAATGAGAGTAATGCAAGAGAACTTTGAGAAACAAGGCAAAGCATTACAGAATCTATCCAGAAGAAATGCACAAATCGAAGCAGATAAAGACAAATATCTACAAATCTTATCAAAACATAACTTCGAAAAACTTGCAGTTGCAAAACCAGGTTTGATGGAATTGAGATTCAACAAAGGTACAGATGACGTTTTAAGGGAGTTAGAGAATGATACTAAAGAAATTAGTAATCTTGACAGCACTAGCAGTAACGATTAGTGGTTGCTCATTATTAGGCACAAAGAAATTAGAAGTTGTTACAAAACCAGTTCAACTGGATATCATGCAACCAACATTACCGAGAGAGATATCTCTACAAACTCCAAAATGGTATGTTGTATCAGAGGCAAGAATTACCAACCCATGTAAGAAATCAATCTCATTCGACCCTAAAAGATATAATGAAAAGGGTGAAGAAGAACTCAAAAGACCAAAACAATGTGAACTAGAAGATAGAGAGAATCCAGATTGGCCAGTCGGTTATACATATCTCGATAGATTCTTAGATGACATGAAAGCACAAAACAATGGTGATGTCGTTTTCGTAGGAACCACAATAGGTGACTATAAGAAGATGACGATAAACAACCAAGAAGTTCGTAGATATATAAGAGAACTAGGTGAAGTAATAATTTATTATCGTGATGTAACAATGCCGAATGGAGATAAGGGAGTCGGGATTGAAGTGAAAAAGAATGAGACCAATACAGACTAATCAAAGTTTACAAAATCATTATCAACCAGCAAGAGGAACAACATATCACTTGTTTCCTACACCATTTTTTCATGGTCAACTAAATCTTAATCTCAATGAAGTCAAAGCAGATATGGATAGACTCATCGATAAAGTCAAAGCAAAAGAAGGTGATAACGAACTAAACAACTACACAACGTATTTTGACCAAGATGTAAGACAAGAGGCACTTGGATTACCATGGTTCAATTCTTTTGTCAATCAACTCAAAGACACTTACATAGATTTTATCAGTCGTCAATTCAATAATCATGTTGATGGTCTATCAAGGCATGACATTCATTTCTTCTCATGGTTCAATAGATATGGAACGGAACACTCACATGCAGTTCATGACCATGTAAACTCTTTAGTTTCAGGAACACTCTATGTTGATGTTGATGAAGACTCAACCCCAATCAGATTTATCAACCCGAATCACAATGCAGTATTTTCTCACGGAACTATGAGTCAAGAGGTTTGTGTTGATGACCAAATGACAACTATGGGTAGCACATCAGGTTCATCACAATGCGAAATGGCATTCTTTCCACATAACGGAGACTTTTTACTTTGGCCGAGTTATATTTTGCATTATGTTCCTAAGTCACAACTCAAAGACAAACCTTACACAAGATACTCAATATCATTCAACCTCAATCACAAATTAGATTTAGGGTCATACGATGATGGTGATAATATGAGTTATCATTTTTTAAAACAGGAACCAAATGAATAAAGTATACTCAAATGATGAACTCTATAGATTAAGTCCAGTATTGAAACCTGAATTTAAAGATGGAGTTATATACATCGATGACTTTTATGAGAACGCAGAGGACATTTATGATATGATAACATCAAGGTCATATCCACTCTGGAAATATAATGCAGAAGCAGGTCAAACAAGAAATGGTGTTGACTATTATGATTGTAGAATCGTAGATAAGAACGGACATCCGACTAGAGAATATTTTAATGAGCATAATCGCATATTAGATATATGTCGAAAGTATTGGTGGAAAGGTGACTACTCATGGGATATGATTTACGAGTTCAATTGTTTTCAACCTATAAAAGAAGTATCAAATGAGTTACAGCATTACCCTCACATCGACTCACAATTAGGAACACCTGATGAAGCATCAGTGTTAAACTTTCTTGTCTATATGGACAAAGTAGAAGACGGAGGTACTGCTGTTTATGGTGGGGAATGGGTTACTAACGATGAGAACATCAATCTTCTATATCCAGTCGAAGAGAGATTCAAAATAGAGAAAGTTATAGAACATAAATTCAATCGTGCTGTAATCTTTCCTGGTAACTGTATGCATGGTGCATATATCAATGACTATTCTAAGTACAAGGACGACTGGAGATTCACTCAGGTGACGTTTTATAAACCAAAATGAGAACTGAGAGAGACCACAATAAGATTTGGATAACCCCAAATGTAATCAATGAGTTAGGTTGTAAACTACTCAGAGAAATTCACACAAACATAGAAAAGGTAGAAGTTGACCATATACAAGGCAATGATGTAACACCTTCAACACCTATAGATGACAATGCATCGTTCAAATACGATTCACACGATGGTAAAGAAATGTCAGTTCTCAAGGGTGATGAGTTAGATAAAGCACTTGAAGTCATACAAGAGGTTGTTCCCAATCACATAGACTTTGACATTGTCAATTATGCTCAGGTGATTGTATATCGAACTGATACATGTTTTCCGCCCCATAAAGACCAAGCAGATGATAACGATTATGCTACAGCAATCTTTACACTCAATGATAACTATTTGGGAGGCAAATTTACTGTAGAACCAGGAATTACAATTGACAGAAATATGGGGACGATGGTTGCATTCAATAATTCAACTGAAGTGTGGCATTCAGTAGAACCTGTTTATCATGGTGAACGATGGGTATTTGCAGTCTGGTTTGGGAGAGAAAATGTTTAGACCCCAAACTGTAAAATGTTATGTATGTAAAAAGGAGATAGAAGTCTCTGAAGTTAAATATCATACATCAATAGAAGAAGGTTCACCAGCAAAACCATTTTGTGGTCCTGAATGCAGTTTAAAATATTACCAAGAGAAAAAGAATGACTGATAAAGAACAAATACAAAATCGACCTGAGTTGCCTTGGGACGATTCTTTTGGAGACCACATACGAATATTAGACAACGTATTAGATGATGACATATGCGATGCATGTATTCATCAGTTCGATAATTTAGAGGAGAGAGGGTTGTGTCATACACGTAAAGACACAGGTTCTGATTTTCATCAGAGGTCTGATACTGCAATCTATTGGACAGAAATGGACCCAATGATACATAGACCCCTACAAGATATAGGCAATTGGGTTCAAAATGATGTGATTGATTCATGGCAGATAAGATATCCAATCATAGACTCTGGTGTATATCAAGGTTTATACAATGCACAAATGAAAATGCAAAAGACTCGCCCTAGTGAAGGGTATCACAATTGGCATTTTGAAGGAGGCACTACTCAATACGATAGAACAAGTTTACTTGCATGGATGGTTTATCTGAATGACGTTGAAGACGGAGGTGAAACAGAATTCTTATATCAAGGGGTTAGAGTTCCGCCAGTCAAAGGTAGATTCGTATGTTGGCCAGCAGGGTTTACTCATGTTCATAGAGGAAATCCTCCATTGAAAGAAACAAAGTATGCAATTACAGGATGGATAAATTTCATATAGACAAATAATAATTTATAGGTTATAATAGATTACATGGGTTATTTAAATTTAGGTTCAAGTATTAAATATGGACCACATGGTAAAAAAAGAAAGACAAAGGCATTTAGTACTAAATCAAAACGTACTAAATATAATGAATTAATATCTCAGCAACAAAAACTTTATGACCAAGTGATTGCTGAAGTTAAAAAAGATTATCCTTCATGGGAAGGTAATATAACAGGTAATATAACACCTAAACACGAACCAATGCAATATACAGGAGAACGTAAATTGTTAGGGATTGCGGCAATGCATAAGTCGAATCTCGTACCTGTTTTTGCAGAAGATGAAAACTACGCCAAAGATTTGGCAAAAATGAGAAGATAAGGAGAAAATATATCATGGCAATGCACATTGTTACAACTTGTACAACGGACGACCCTTCTAGAAATATTGAAGATGTTCGTAGACTTAAGAAATCACTCGATAGAAATCGAATACTTGAACTTGATTCACCTTGGACATTTTCTGTTATTACTGATTATTCAAGAAATGACATACGTGAAGCATTAGGTGAAAGAACTAAGATTATTCAAGTAGAGAGAGAAGATGAGAATGATGTTTATCATCACCCATCATTTTATGTGGGTTATGCATTCAGCAATTACCACTTCAATGCAGATGACAAAGTTGTCTACTTAGATGCAAATGCAATTGTCAAAATGCCTGTTCAAGCACTTTTATTCGATGGCGTACCTGATAGAGGTGATTGTAAACATGCATCGATTGATACACTTACATTCGAACAACGTGAGAGAATCGAAGCAGAGAATCTACCAGCAATCTATATGTGCGAAGATTGGACAGGTAAAGGTGATACGAAATATCTACCACATTTCATGATGTTCCATTATGGGCAAAACAATGAGATTGCAACATTGTCAGCACAAGAAGATGTCGTTGCAAAATATCCAACATTTCAGCATCTACTTGAAGCAGAATACAATGGTGAGTTCATAAGAACAAAAGCAGGAACTGTTGGAACTTATCGAGTCAATGACGATGATTATAACGATGACTTGATATCTGCATATGAGAAGAACGTGAGACCTTTTTTAGATAAAGAATATGATGCACCTGGTGGTGAAGAAGAAGAGAGATATTTTGCACGTGACCATCATTACAGAGATTTCTGTAAACAAACTAAAATTATCCATATCGATAGACCAGATAACGTTGACCCATTTGAGGATTACTACTTAGAACTTTGGTTACTGTAAAACGTGCCCTGTTCGTCTAGTGGTTAGGACACCGGGTTTTCATCTCGGCAACAGGAGTTCGACTCTCCTACAGGGTGCCACTATTTGAATGTTGACTTTTTGATGCCCTTTAACGATTTATAATCAAGCATCACATGAGAGGGATAGACACCACCTTGCTTATTTCTAATATTTAATTTGAATTCAAAGTAACTATTCTCAAAGGTCACATCGAGACGTTTACCATCTCCACGCATACCTCCATAATAAGCAGTGATTGATGAATTGATTGTTGCATAATTATTAATATGTGCAGGGTCCATATACCAGAAGTCGACACTTCCTCCTTCTTGCCCATGAACCATATAATAGTTTGACCCGATTGCTGTTTTCAGAAATGATTTCAGATTCGATTTATTGACGTGTTTTGTTACATCAACAACATGGTCATTCACCTTAGTGCCGTAATTATTAAAGATTCCACAGAACTTAGGTATGTCAATTCCAAATGTATTCAACAATGCTAACCCTAATTTATCTTTAATCATACCTGATTTAATCTCATCTTGCGATAGAAACGTAGAAACACCTGAGTTCATGAATGTCAGAGTTGACCCGAACTTAAGAGATAGATGTGATACACCACTATTTGCATGATGAACATTCACGTCAGTTAATTTTGCACCGTGTAGACGATGATTATTAGGGGCAATGAAAGGTGAACCCGCAGACTCACGGAGAGGTCGTGAGACGTTAGCACCACCCACTTGCTTCACAACATTCGCAGGACTCTTTTGAATAGCAGAGACCTTATCTACGATTGCTTCAGCAGGACCTTTATAACCATGAGAGGGTTCGACTCCATTAAGTATGTCAGCAATGTCATTGGTCAAATCAACTTCGAATTTAAGACCTTTATTGACTCTCTTACCACCTGCTGGCATGCCTCCAAACTCTTCAGTCTTCTCTAATTTACTTACACTGATGGTCTTCAATGCATTCTTACCTTTGTATTTACCTACGATTTCAAGTTTCTTTCCTTTCTCCATATTACGAATAATATCAGCAAGACTCTTATCATACTTTTTAAATTGCTTACCTGCTATTTTAATTGATGATGCACAAAACAACCCATTGTCTGTATTGAAGTAGCATTTCTTTTTGTTTTGCTCAAAGACCTTATCGACCAGCAAATCTGCTCGATAATCGTATTTCTTTATTTCTGCTAAACTTAAACTAGGCATAATACTATTTATGATAACACGACTATATCCCAAACGTCAACCCCGAACCACGAAGATACACCACGGCGCCAAGGAACCACGATAAAAAGATGAGCTTTGAGCTTGACAATAACCCTCACTTTTTCGTATACTAATAACATGATAAAAACATTAAAGCAACACGGACTACTAGACAGAGACTTTATCACAACTCTAGTAGGTTTATTCACATTAATCACAATAGGAGAAATCATATGAAATTATCAGCACTCGTAAACGAAGTCAACCAAGAGCAAGACTTATATCAAAAGGTCGATGAACTCTGTAATAGATTGACTGAAGTCATGCATAAGACATGGGAACACACTAAAACGACCACGCACCATACGTATTCAGAAGGCCGAAAATACATTAAAATCATATGTGTTGACGAGAACCAAAGACAAGTATGGGGATTCATTAATAAAACAAACTTTAAGCATTTCAAAGTAGGAGATGTATTAAAAAGTGCAGGTTGGAATACTCCAGCATTGAATCAAGCAAGAGGGAATCTCTTAGAAGGTTATGAGATACCTATGGGAACTATGAGACTATATGGTCCAGACTATTTAAAATAAGGAGAAACATATGAATATACTAAACTACACGTCACCAAAGAATGAATCATCACTCTTTAAGAATATACCCATAAAATATAGGCATTCAGAGGATATTGAGACATTATTGAAGTCAGGTTCATATAGGATAAGATATAGAGGACCTCGACACGATTGGTTAGCATTAACGACACTCAAAGCAGATGCAAATGCATTCAGCATATATCCAAGAGAAAGTAGAGGGTGGTGTTAGTCAAAAACCCTTTAGGAATGGGGGTTACGAATATAATTGGAGACTTACCACCAATGAGAATAATATATTCGTGTGCGAAAGTGTGTAATTGTGTGTAAAATAATCAATATTGTTGCACGTAGAACAAATGCGAATATTTCCTGTTTTGCTCAAGCGGTCAAAGGACACAGGGCAGGGAAGGACAACGGAAGTCAAGCGGACTTCGGATATATTTCT
>Ga0213866_10000382_pt1 | contig 36398 bp, 53 predicted proteins | sample PICome_11_FD_160079 | JGI IMG/M metagenome (GOLD analysis project Ga0213866, IMG submission 160079) | Coastal seawater microbial communities near Pivers Island, North Carolina, United States - PICO284 | ecosystem: Environmental > Aquatic > Marine > Coastal | place: USA: North Carolina... | reverse complement strand
CTAATGAATTATTAGCCATTGATTACCATTTCTTGCAGGACCAATATCTTGCAGTAAACTTATCTTTGGCAGTGGCACACTTATGCCTTGCCCTAAATGATTTACGACGTTCTGGGTTAGACTTCTTGATGCGCATATTGGGATCACCAAAACGGATGATCTTTTCTTTGCCATCCTTACACGCCTTAACAACAAACTTCTTAGGACCATCTGGTGTCCGTTGAGGTTTGTTGCATTTCATCTTTGATTTATCGATAGCCATTAGAAACCCACGTAGTAATAATACAGGCCTGCACCTAAACCGCCCCAGATAACGACTACGATGAATATCCAAGCTAGGACTTCCATCATTTCCTGCCGTTCCTTCTCACGCTGCTTAATAGCTTCCTTACGTGCGGTACGGGCTTTAGCCTGATACTCGACCCAAGCGTCGTACATCCCAGGCCTTCCGTACAATCTCATATGGGACTGAAGTTGAGCCTTTTGCTGATTAATCTTTTCAAGTGCTAAGAACTCTTCAAAGTCCGAAGCATCCTTGCCCAACATCTTGTTTAGTGGGTTTTTCTTCTTTGCTTCTGCTTTTGCCTTGAGGTCTTCTTCGGCAGACACAAATGATGCTATAGATTTGCCAACATCAGCCAATTCCCTAGAATTAGCGATTGCCTGTTTGATGACCCCGAATGCGGCATTGGCAGCGGCTAATTCCGCTAACATCCCCGTATCCCCTACGCAGCCTCACCTGCTAATTCAATCGCCTTGCAAGACCCAAAGGCAAACTTGCCTTCTTGCTGCCTTGTGTACAAAAACGATTGTAAACTGACGTTGCACTCATTTGCTTCAAAGAAGCTTTCTTTATAGGCGTACACCGTACAGTCAGTAACCACAGGGCTATTGCACACAACCGCTATGGCTACCCATGTAATCATTTCTTCTTCTTAGCCATGCCACCATAACCATAGGCAGGCTTCTTTTTCATAGCCATACCGCCCATCATCATCTTAGGCTTGGCTTTTGCTGCAGGGTTAGATGCACCACATTTAGCTTTCGTCATTTTCATCGAATACTTCCTTATCCACGTAAATATCAGCATTCTCTACATTGGTGGCTGCTTCGTCTGTATCGAAGTATTCGTCGTAGCCTTTGAAGATTAAATGTTCGTCGTCGGCTTCTGCCTGTGTGATCAGACCTTCTTCTAAAAGAACATCACGCACAGCTTCCAGAGATAACTCCTGACCTGTACGTTCACGAATAGCAGCACGAATGTAGATGAGATTGATCATGAGGATACACTTTCCCCATACCATCTATTGTAACATTGATGGCAGGGCTAGGTCAACACCTTAATTAAGGGTTTCTTTTAGGGGTTTACTTTTCTGACAAGTATGGTATAATTTATTTGTCAGCCGAGCGGTATAATACTATACTTCGTAAGCAATTCGCTTTATCTCCGCACGGCTAATGCCGATATCCCGTAACTCTTTATCAGTCAGATTCTGCATCTGCCAATAAGCAGCACGACGTTCTTGGGATTTCACAATAGCCTTGTAAATCTTATTCCACATTGAAACTCTCCTGTTAGTGGTTGTTATAGATATATTATAACAGCCCTTTATGCAGGGGAGTTTTGCTTTTTCAGAATAGCCGTTATGCAGTCAATAGCTTCTATAGCATCAACCTTAAACCATTCATTCTGCTTATCTTCAGCTATCTTAGATACTTTCCTATGAGCCTTACGCTCTATAGCCCGTCTATCTGTAACATAAACAGAATGAAGTAACTGATAATCACGATACGGACTAGAAGTCTGATAACTTTTAAGCCTGTCTTCAGCATCAATTGCCATACCAATCTTAACCCAACCTTTCCAAGCAGGGTTACTAATCACATAAACATAACCAGACTTCGTATGTTTATAATTCCGTAAGCTTGAAAAGGCCGCATCTTCAAAAGACTTATACCTTCCTGGCTTATAAAGAGGATGAGATGTCGGGATGTACTTACCATCCACAAACATTCTTTTAGCATTCTTCTTCTTGTAAACGTCTAGTCGTCTACGACCACCATCAGCCGCACCAACGTACCACCATTCACCATCTTCAAAGACGACATGCTTAACGTCGATATCGTCGTCAGTCATCGTCTAGGTTAAACAAATCTCCTACAGCACGATCACTGTCTTCTATATATCCTGCTTTTTCTCTAAGCCGTTCAGCCATACGACTAAACTCATGGGCCACTAGGTATAGCTGCCTGTAACCCTCTGCATCACCATAGAAGTCACATAGATCATCTACGACACCTTCTAAATCTACTCTAGTCTCAGTAGCTGTATCTTCATCACCGACATACAGAAACGTAACCAGATAGCCTACGCCATCCTGATCCACTTCAAAATCATGGTCTACGTGAAGAGGAACGCCTAGAGTAATATCTGCACCATATTCACTCAAAGGAATTATCCTTAGTACAATTCACAGACCCACTAAGGGCTGTACTATAAGAATAACTAATGGTCACAATAAAGTCAACCTATAACTAAACTTTACGGTTTAGATTTACCAAACAAAATACAAACAGGCAGGATATTGACGCTTACAGCTTCTAGGGCCGCACGGGGTAGGTCTATAGGCAGGTGGTTTACGGGTATGAAAACCCAATCTCTGGCTGTAGTGGTATACGGTACGGGTACACCCCCCCCTGTCACATGCCCCGCCTGCGTTTGATCGGATGACATAGCGCAAGCCCCTGTATTCATTAGGTTTTTTCTATAGTTTATAGGGCCTTTGACCTAATGGTTATGAGCCGCTATCGTTTAAGCCCTTAAAAATAAAAAGAAAATCAAAACTATTCTAAAAAAAGATTTTCGAAACAAAACCGCAAGCTTTGAAAACAGGCGGGAAACAAAGGCCTCAAGAAATATTGACGTAAACAACAGGCAAGGGCGGGGGCCGTTGCGATGCATGATTAGGGCCTGTTTCCTTTCTGGTTTCCCCTATCCCTTGCGGCCTGTTTCCCTTTCGCTTTCCCCGCCTTGTGCCTTTGTCCCTTTCGCCTGCTACTCTAAGGGCTTTGTTTCCCCTGTTTCCCCCGCCTTTCGCTTTGATATCTAGCAGGCGATATAAGCCCCGCTGAATAGCCCTTTCGCTTATCCATGGGGGAAACCCGCCTTGCGGTTTATTGGGGCCGTTTCTAGGGCTTATTTGGGGGCTTATACGATAGGCAATAAAAAAGCCCCCTGTTTGGGGGCTTGTTTAGTCTATGGGGTTATTTCAAATGTTAGCCCCGTTCGTTTAAAATATTCCTTTTCAAGTTTTTCATATCGCAATGCCCATTGTGCAAAAGGTAATATATATTCTATATCCCTTGCGGTTTCAGGCATTGTTTCTTTCAAATCGGGAATAAGGGTTTTTTCCAAATAATCGCAATGCGCCAATAATTCAGAAATAAGAACAGGGGGTTCATGTTTAGTCATTTGCTTTCCCCTTTCATCAATAGGGCTTTCAATTCGTCAATTGTCCATTGTGATTTGCGGGATAATTCCGAAAGGGTTAAATTCAAATTATTATCATATTCTGCGATAACGTCGGATTTATCCCAACGGCCTTTGAAACCGCAACCCGCAAGAAACGGGGTTTCATAAATGTTATTCATTTCCCGCCCCTTTAACGTCGCAACGATTGAAAGGCCCCGAATGATTAAGGGGCAATTCGTTTTCGTCTAGTTCGCATACTATCCAATCAGTTCGCTTGTGCCATTTGTGCGCAAATATGCCTTGGTCAATCAATTCATTTCCAAGGTTGTGATGTTCCTGTACCAATTCAGAAAACCGCAAGCTTATGTTTCCAAACGCCATTGAATTGCACTCAATTTGCTTTTCTAATTGGTTGCGCAAATAAGCTTTCAAAGTTTCGTTGAATTCTTGCAACGGGATGAAATCCGCTTTGTCAGACATTGCCCCCGCTGAACAATCGCCTTCTATAGCTAACAAACAAAAATTCATTTTAAAGCCCCTTTGATTATGCGCTGCAATGCCCCCATAAAATCATCAAGATATAGATCAAAGGGGATTGGATCATTTACCCCGTTTGCGTCAATCAAGGCCATTTCGTTGCAAAGTAATTCCCCGCTATCGTCATAATGTTGGGCAATCGAAAGGGTTTGTTTTTCGTTTAGTTTTAGTTTCACGTTGTTCATTTTCATTGGTCAGTTTCCTTTTCAAGTTTAGGTTTGTTGCAATGTGCAACCCAATGCCCCCGACTAAGGCAGGGGCTAAAGGTTAAACATTAACGATTGATCATTGCGTTATGGCGTTCCATGCCTTTGATCATTGTGAAATATTCGCTATTAATTTCCTGTTTTAGTTTCTGATAATCAGGGCAATCAATCAGGGCTTTAAACTTAGCGTCATTTTCAGTCACAAGCTTGTTAATGCGCTGCATGAATTGCCTATGCGCTATTGCGTCGGGGGTATTCCCGTTGCGAATATCCGCAAGGCGTTTTTCGTGTTTCGCTTGCGCTATTCTTTCCCGCCGATCATCAAGGGCAATGATTGCAATTGCGATTAACAGGGCAACGGTAACACAAAGGGCTAGGGCTAGGATAATTTGTACAGGGCTAAACATTGGTCATTTTCCTTTCAAGTTTAGGTTAAAGGGGCTTATGCCCCCAACATTTTTTCGAAACGTGTTTCTAGTTTCTCAACAAAGCGTTCAACCCGTTCGGGACAATCAATCATATTGAACTTTTCAATTGGGACATGCTTAAACCAATTTGAAAGTTCGATTGTCTCAACACAAAACACAAACTTTTCTGTTGTTTCGTTGTAAGCTTGCGCATTTTCATCGGTTGCACATTCATTAACGGCCCTTTGCAAGATTGCATTGATATCATTTTTTTGTGGGGCGAATTGATAATCAAAGGCCGCAACCTTGATTGCATCAATTTGCTTTTGATTTGTTGCTGCACGAATAAGGCGGGAAACCGATTGCAAAAATGCGTCGGGGTTTCCCACGTTCAAATGCCCCGCTGCAATCTCTAAAGCTTTGGTTTGCTGTTTGGTCATCATTGGTCTAGTTCCTTTCAAGTTTATAAAAACGAGATTAGGAAATTTTATTGCATTAGTAAAGTGTTTTTTTAAGGCAATAAAAAAGCCCCCTGTTTGGGGGCCTTTGTTCTTTCGATTGTTTGCGGGTTTTATTCGTTGGTTTCCACAAACGAAACTTTTAATTCATAGGTGAAACCGTCGGGATTGAACCCTGCATCAATCAAAGTTTCATGCACGATATCATCAAGAAAGCTTTGTTCATTTTCTGCAAAATGCAAAATTGAATATTCTTGCAAAGTTTCATTATCCATTATCGCCCCCCGTTTCCTTGGTTGCGTTAATAATCAAGGCCCCCGTTATTACACAACGGCGCATTGCGATTATATCCCCCGCCTTTGCATGATGCTTTAGGCCGCTAATAGAAAGGCGATAATCGCCCCTAGTTTTTGTGCGGTAAAAATTCAAGGTTGTGGGCTTTTGCGTTTCCTGAAACCGCCCTTTAATTTTAACACCATTTAAACCGCCCTTTTCCAAGGCCGCAAAATCAACGCCAAACAAGGCCGCAAATTTAACTATTGTTTTGTTTGCGTCGGGGTTTCCCTTATCTAGTATCGTTTGTGTGATTTTAAGAGTGCCAACGGGGCCAAAGGCCGTTTGCAATGCATCAATAAAGCTTTCTATTTCGTGTTTCATTGCACCGTTTCCTTTTCTTGCATTTGTTCAATTTCATACGGGGAAAGCCATGCATTTGATGCATTCGGCAAAACATATTCGCCCCAATGTTGCGGGTTTCCATGTTCGCAAGCTTGCGGTTTGAAATTAAACAGGTTGCGCACTCTATAGGTAAGGGTTTGCAATTTGCTTAATTCTTCAAGGCTACATGTGAAACCGTCGGACATAGACAAAAGCAAATCATGACTTGCATTGTGAAAATCTAAAACCATTTTCAATTCGGTTTCGTTTAGGCGGGTTTTGTTTTTAAGTTTCATTTGGTCATTTTCCTTTCAAGTTTAGTTAAGGCCTAAAGCATGGCCCAAAATTAGCAGGGCATAGGGGATTGCGAAAACCGCAATCGCCCCAATAAAATCCCCTATCCAATCACGCAAACGCATTGGACATATTCCACAATTCACGATTTAAGCGAATAGTTTCAGGCAATGAACAAACCGCCTTTGCCTTGCGGTATTGTCCAAATGCATTGCCATTGTCTAAATGCTTTTGCGTTATTGATCGAACTTCAACGCCGCCCCGCAAAATGCTTTCCTGTATTTTGTTAAATACAACCCATGCATTGTTGCCTATGTCTTCACGTCGGCGGGGGCTTTGCATTTGGTCAATTGTTCTTTGGTCATAATGCGCCCCAAAATTGATATCATCGCCCCAATCAGGGGCCATTTCCCAACGCAAGGCCGCTGCATTATATGAAAAATCTATTGCGTCATTTGTGGAAATTACATTTTCCTGCATTGTTGCAATTCGTTGCATCATACGGGGCAAGCTTTCGGCGGTATCTTTCAACAGGGTTTCAAAACCGTTTGCAGTTTTCTTGCTATGGCGCATTTTCGATTGAAACCCGTCCCCCGCAACAATGCCATTTGAACAAATGAAACGATAAGCCCCCGCAAATAGTTTAAGGGCCGATTTTCCATCATGTGAATTATAAAGAATAATTTCGGGGCGGGTTTCGTTGTAAGGGTTTCGCAAATCGTCATCATGTGCAAATGAAATGCAATGCATTGCAAAGGGTTTGTTTTCTGGTTTTCTGCTAGGTTGCTGCATTGCCTTTGTGGGGCGAAAACCATAATCGCCTAAAATTTGCATCGCTTGCATTGTATTTACGAAACCATATTTCCCCGACGTTTCAGGGCTTTTTGTTTCAGTTAAAACGGCGGGGCAATCATCAATGATTGTGTTAAAATCAAGGGCCGTTGCGTTTTCTTTTTGTGTATAGATTAGGTCAAACATTTGGTCAGTTTCCTTTTCAGTTTAGATTTTAGGGGGCGGGATTGCCCCCCGTGTTTTTGATTATGGGCATTTTATTGCATTAGTAAAGGGTTTTTTTGTTTCATTAGTTTAGGGTATCTAAAACCCACAACCAAAACACAATAAAACCAATGACTTGATAAAGCGGGGCCATGTTTATTCCGCTGCAATCGAAAGGGCGGGGGTTGTTTGTTCTGGTTCAACAATGAAAAGCGATTTTGATTTTTTCGCCTCATCCCCTTTCAATTTCAAACCGATGATTTTGCCCTTTTGTTTCTGGTTCCAAATGTCTGATTTGTCCCCGTTCACAATTTCCCGCCCTAAAAAATAATTTCCAATAGGAACAAACCCACGAAACACAACCGCAACGGGGGCATTTGTTTGCAAGGCCTTTGCAACCTGTTTTTGATATTTCAATTCTTGCGAATAAGAAAAAATCAAATCGTAATTGTCGGGGGTTCTATCCAATCGCCCCGCAACCTTTGTATAATCAAAGAAATAGGCCGTTTTGAATTCTTGCGGTATTTCGTGTTTTGTCCAATCAATATCAGAAATTGTATTTAATCGGAAAGCAGGGCTTTTGCCTGTTTTGTTGCAAAGCTTTACGAAATTATAAATTTCCCGCCGCAATTGTGCCATAAATGCTTTTTGGTCATTATGATAAAATTGCGTTTTTGCAATGCGCCCTTGTCTGACATTGTCAAATTTTCCAAAACCCGCCTCAACTAAACAGGGGGCTTTGCAATTAGCCAACAATGCGGCGGGGCATATTAAATCGTCGGGATAGAGCGAAAGCGACGCAATACGAAAACCGCTTTCCTTTTGTGATTTTGCAATTTTGGTATTACTTGCGTTTGTGTCTAAAAGTTTCATTTGGTCAGTTTCCTTTTCAAGTTTAGATTTGCGCCCCGCCTGTTTTGTGGGTTGGTCATTTCCCAACGGGGCAAACATAGAATTGCAAACCTTGCAGCCCTTTGCAAATGGTTTTTTTGTTTGATTATTTTTTCTGTAATTTTCGCTTGATCTGATTTTTTATTTGTGATCTTTTACATTCCACAAACACGATGCGTATCATACTGCGACTCTCTTTCTATGTAGGTCATATGCAAATTGACGTGCGAGTATTTCTTGAACGATTTTACTTTTACAATGCTTTGGAAATAGAAAGGGGCATGAATGTTACTAACACCAGAACAGGCTAGGGAAGTGGGTGAAGCCCTTTTAGATGCCGCTGAGAATGCCGAAGATAGGGGCAAATCTTATCGGGTCACTTGCGTTGGTAAGGTAGTGGTGGCAACACCATTAGGGGATGCAGGAGTGTATGACGACTACATAGATGTTGCTGTTGTGCAGGTATAATTACATCTGACGTGCGAGTAATTCTTTAGGCCCTTCGGGGCCTTTTTCTTTTTCAGACATAAAAAAAGCCCCCGAAGCGAGGAGCGTGCAACGGGGGCCAGTGGATGAGGCAATGTAGGACAGGGAGGTGGGCCTACATGAGTTAATATTAGTACAAGCCATTAATTATATCAAGGGATAGATTTTGTATTGACATTACTTATGACCATTAGTTAACGTCTTTCACAGGCCCATAACCTTATGGAGTGTGAGATGAGTAATGTTAAGTATTTAAGAAGACGGGTAACCAAGAGACACGGTGTACGGTGGGATGTATCGCCCCCTGATGACATCCAGAAGGCTGTTGGGATGCCTTTTGAGACATTCTCTAACCAGAATGATGCCAAGCGGTATGCAGAAGCTATTGCAGATGCCTATGACCACTACAAACGCACACAGAAGCGTCAGATGTACATAGATGAACACTCTGTTAGTGGTTTAGTCACTGCCTACAAGTCTACCAACGCATGGAACAAGCTTTCTGATAACACCAAGCGTACATACAACCAATTGATCCAAGGGATCATGGTCATGCGGATTGGTGGTTCTAACGTCCTGTTTAAGGACATGCTTGCTGCCAATGTTAAGGTACGCCACGCAGAGGCTATCTATTCTCAACTGTGTGAACAAGTGAGTATGCATAGGGCAAACCATACGTGTAAGGTACTGCGTCGTATATGGTTTGTAGGTAAGCGTCTGGGTAGTGTGCAACTGAACCCCTTTGAGAAGATGGGGCTACAGAAGCTTCCAGACCGTGAGGTTCTATGGGAACCACAACACGTTAAGGATTTTATTGCGGCTGCAGACTTTCTAGGTTGGCCCTCTATCGGGACACTAGCCCTGTTATGCTATGACCTATGCCAACGTCCTGGTGATATGCGTCAATTGACGTGGGAGTGTTACCAAGATGGTGTCTTTAGTTTTAAGCAGGAGAAAACCAACACCCCTGTTGAAATCCCTGCATCCCCAAGATTGGTAGAACGTCTGAAGGACGGTGGTGAAGGCTTCATTGTTAAAGCCGAAGACACCAAGCGTCCATACGACAGACGACGCTACAACAAGATTGCCGCCCGTGTACGTCGGGAAGCAAATCTGCCTGTTGAACTACAGCTACGTGACCTTAGACGCACAGGGGCCACAGAAATGGCTGAAGCAGGCTGTACGGAAGACGAACTGCGCAGTGTTACAGGACACCAAAGCCGTGACGTTCTTTCCATCTATGTGCGCCCCACCAAAAAGCTTGCGGCTGCAGGCATTAACAAGAGGTTTCAATGAGTAGTGACGTAACTGAATCTCGGAAGGCCCTAGAAAAAGAACTGTGCAATCAGTTGGGCATTAACCGTCCACAGGCATCGATGCTGATCGAACGCATGTTGGACTTTTTTAAAGACATGAGAGTGGAATTGAGGAAAGCAGATGAACGCAGAAATACCCATTAGCATAGAGATGCATTTACAGGACATGGGCCTGTTATCTCAGCAACTTGAAGAGTTGGACAATCCTGTTGAGGAACCCAAACGTGAGTTCAAGTTTCGTACCCCAAATTTTGATGAAAACGGGGAACCAGAGTTTTGAAGACCTGCAAGGATTGTGAAGACGTAGCCTATGTATTTTGGCAGCGCATGTGGTTGTGCGCTGTATGTGGATTGAAGCGAATGAAAGGACAACGCTAGTGTATAAGTATCAGCAACCGCAACGAACCTTCCGCAAGAAGATTGGACGACCTTGCCGCCTGTTCGGGAAAGACTTTATCTCTATCTCACAAGCCGCCCGTCACTACGCCTTGAATTATAAAACTGTCTATCAACATGTAAACGATAATCTATTCACGGATGGAGACTTCGCTGAGTATCAGAAAAACAATGGTGCATTTTTTAATGATGAACTTGATTTAGACATTGATGAGTTCGGATTAGAGGTGCCGCACAATGATTGAAGTGAAGTATCTCTATCACGGTGGTGATGATTTAACAGTGGTGAATGCTGCCCGTGTTAGCTTTAACAAAGTGTCACAGTTAGAGTGCATAGATATGCAGAAGGGCAAGTACGCCATGAAGCATCAGGACGAAAAGCTGATCAAGTATCTAGCCAAGCACAAGCACATTAGCCCCTTCGGGCATTGCTTTGCGTCCTTCCATGTTAAAGCCCCTGTGTTCGTGGCACGTCAGTTAGTGAAGCATAAGTTCCTACGTTGGAATGAGATCAGCCGCCGCTACGTGGATGAAGAGCCAGAGTTCTATATGCCTGATGTTTGGCGTGGACGTGCTGAAGATAAGAAGCAAGGATCAAATGGCGTTGTCGAACTGTATAATTGTTTTGATAAACGTAATCCTAATTTTCTCGTAGGTGAAACTCTAACACATTATACGAAGCTGCAAGGTGAACTGTACCAATCTTTATTGGATGCGGGTGTCTGCCCTGAACAAGCCCGTATGGTGCTGCCACAGTCGATGATGACTGAGTGGTACTGGTCTGGTAGCCTAGATGCATTTGCAGACATGTGTGCGCTTCGTTGTAAGCCTGACACGCAGTATGAAAGTCGGCTAGTCGCCAATCAGATTGATGACAAGATGACTGAACTATTCCCCGTGTCTTGGGAAGCACTAAGGATGTATGCAGAATGAATACAGAAGCAGGAATAATAGGTGTAGAACAGGTAAAGGAACATGAAGACGGTTCCGCTACTTATCATTTCCATATGGATGCACACGCTAGAGGGCTATTAGCAGAAGAAGGTTTGAAATTAGTTCTGCACTGTGCCGCTGCAAAGTTAGATATGCAGGTGATTTATGATTTCATCGATGATCATATCAAATATGAAAAAGATATCCGTGAAATGGATGAAGAAGAACGCCAAAGGGCTAAAGAAAGGGAAGAAAAGAACAAGAAATGAAGAATTTTCTCGAAAAAAATAAAATCGAACAGAATTACTGTTTAAAATCAGTAGTTTGGTTGCGGGAGCAGGATTTGAACCTGCGACCTTCAGGGTCTGGGCTACTCTAATGAAATCAATAGGTTATGGGTCACTTTATTTGTTAGGCCCATAACTTTCAACCCTTAACTAAGTGTTGACAGATTTTATTTTCACGATATCCTTCGGATTGTCCCGAAAGGGGCAATATATAAACCATTAGCTAAATAGTGTGGATGATGTACAGCTATAGGGAACAATTAGAATTCATTAAGAATATAAAGATAGCTGAAGGCGGTAGGAAAACTATCGACTGTCCATTCTGTGGTGGAAAGAAGAAGTTCACCATAGACAGATATGACGGAAAGTTAATCTGGAACTGTTACAAAGCTAGTTGCAATGTAAGAGGTGTCCATAATGGCAAACGCAGCATCGAAGCAGCAAAAGCGTTTATTGCTAATAATGCAATTAAAAGGAAAAAGGCTAACCATTATCCAATACCCCAAATCACAACCAAAGTCGAAAACCACAAGCCTGCAGTTGATTTCCTCAAATCCGTGAATTCATGGATAGCTTATGAGAAAGGATACATAAAAATAGCATATGCCCCTGCAGAAGACCGTGTTCTGTTCTACAATTCAGATCATACAGGGGCTGTAGGACGTTCCCTGCGCCCTGCTAAAGCCAAGTGGTGGACGTATGGCACAGTAGAAGGTGGTATAGCTGTAGGCAATGGAACACACGCAGTTCTTGTAGAAGATGTCCCTTCTGCTTGTGCTGTATCACAATTAAATGGGTATGTAGGTTTATCTTTATTAGGTACAGACTTAACTAGGCCCATTAGAAAAGCACTTAGTTCTTACGAAAAAGTAACATTAGTTCTTGACAATGACGCAAGTGCTAAAGCAATAATGATGACCAGTAAATATGCTCAAATAGATTGTATTCGCTTAACCAAGAAAGACCTTAAATGGCTTACTACAGAACAGATAAAGAATTTACTACAGTAAATAGCGTATTTACGTGGGCCTTTATTCTTTGTGGGGGTAATAGTGCTAGAGTAAATCGCAGAATATCTAAATGTCTGGCAAAACGTCGGGCTATTAATTCAGGAGTAGCAATTTACTGGATTAGAAAGAACAGTGACTTGCAGAATCCCCCTAGCGGTCCACCAATCTTTTCCTTATAGCTGCAAATCACTACGCAGAGGAACCCTGCGTTATCAAGCCACCCGTCGAAGCTAACCTAGTACCGACGTAAAACTAAAGGAAAAGGTAAAATGAAAGCACGAGGAATCGTAGTCATTGACTACCAGATCGAAGGCGGTTTTAGAGAAGCTGCTGAAGAACAAGACAAGCTTGAAAAAGCTATTGCAAACATCGTTGATGGAAACAAAAACGTAGTCTTCCACCAAGTAGACATGAAGGAACGTCGTGGTGAGAAAACTATGGACATCAGCAAGATGAAGTTCAGACACGTCTAAATATCTGAATATATTCATAAATCAAAATTAATGGCTCCGAATGCAAATTCGGGGCTTTTTTTATTTCTATTTCCTGTTATCGTTATAGCCCTTAGTAATGACCATTAACTAGGATGAAGCAGAATGGAAATAGAACTTATAAAAACACTACTAAACCATGAGGCTTACCAATCAACACAGGCAAAACTTAGACAATCAATATTCTCAGAAGATGGGGCAGACCTTTACGTCCTGCTTAAAGATGCACATGAGAAGTATGATGCTGATCTAAAACCAGAAGACCTGTATTCGATTTGGTTAGCCAAGAACCCCGTAGCCACTACGTCAGAGATCAATGAGTTCAGGGACAACATCGATGATCTGAAACGTGCTGAAGCTATCACCCCTGAAGTAGCAGGCGACGTGATTGAAAGCCTATGGCGGCGTGAGATAGGTAGAGACATTGCCAACATTGGTATCAATATGTCTGAGGGCGATACGTCTGCCCTGCTAAAGCTACAGTCCCTGATTGAAAAGATATCTGGTAGCTATATGCCAGATGAATTTGGTGAACCAACCACTGATAACATCTACGAACTGTTAGCTGAAACCTCTGACGATAATCGTTGGAAGTTTAACATCGAAACACTAGCCCGTAATGTCTACGGCATCGGCCCTGCAGAGTTTGGGATTGTGTTCGCTAGACCTGAAACAGGCAAGTCAGCATTCCTAATTAGTATCATTGCAGGCCCTGGGGGCTTTTGTCAGCAAGGGGCTAAAGTCCTTTACCTTGGAAACGAAGAACGTACCACACGTACAAAGCTTCGTGCGATCCAAGCCTGCAGCGGTATGACCCGTGAACAGATAACAGAAAATCCTGACTTAGCTATGTCGAAGTATCAGGCTATCAAGGATCGTTTGATAATGAAGGATGTCCAAGAATGGGATTTGGACACAATTAATGCATATTGCGAAAAGATCAAACCAGACGCTGTATTCATTGACCAAGCGGATAAGGTAACGATCTCTGGGCAGTACAACTCTAGCCATGAACGTCTGCGTGAATTGTATCGCAGCCTGCGTGAACTGGCAAAACGGCACGACTGTGCTTTGATTGGTGTAAGCCAAGCCTCTGCAGAAGCAGAAGGTAAAACCCGTGTGGACTTCAGTATGCTTGAAGGATCGAAGACGGGTAAGGCAGCGGAAGCTGATTTGATTATCGGCATCGGCAAGGCTTCTTCAGGTGACGACAATGAGCCTGATAACCGCCGTTTCATCAACGTATCAAAGAACAAACTCTCTGGGTTCCACGGCTATGTGATTGCCATGATCGAACCTGAAGTTAGCCGTTACACGGAGTAATCATGAAAATACTTGTACTAGACTTGGAAACAACCGTTAACCGCTTTGATGGCAAGATCGACAACAGCCCATTCAACCCTAAAAACAAATGCGTGATGGGCCAATACGGGTTCCTTGGATGGGATACTGTTGAAGACGTACAGGTAGACACCTACTACCATAATGAATGTCTTTATCCTGCATCCAAAGAGGGCTTACAAAATGCTCTAGATGAAGCAGACTTGATCATCATCTACAATGCTAAGTTTGATGTCATGTGGCTGCTAGAAATGGGGTTCACTATATCGTGTCCTGTTTATTGCTGCATGATCGCAGAATACGTGCTTGCAAAAGGGCAAAGACAGGAACTGAGCCTAAAGGCTACGGCAGAACGCTACGACGTTACCCGCAAGAAATCTGATCTAGTAGACGAACTGTTTAAAGCAGGTACAGGCTTTGAGGCCATGCCACTAGAAACCGTTATTGAATACGGTATCGCAGACGTTGTGTCTTGTGGTGAGATTTACCTTCGCCAACAGGACGAACTGTCGAAAGAAAATAATCAGTCTCTGCGTTCCGTGATCGATATGATGAACGAAATGCTGATGTTCTTAGTTGAGATTGAACGCAATGGTATCAAAGTAGACCTAGATGTTTTGCGGGATATTAAAGTTGAATACGAAGCAGAACACAAAGAACTAACAAAGCGTCTGGATGAAATCGTTGAAGAGGTTATGGGCGACACTCCTATCAACCTAAACAGCGGTGCAGACATGACCAAGGTGGTGTACAGCCGTGAAGTCATTGACCGTGCCAATCACCAACAAGTTTGGAATATTGGACTAGGTGCGAATGGTAAACCCCTGCCCCCACCCCGTATGAATGATGCACAGTTCAATCGTGCTGTACGTTCTACCACCAGAATAATTGAACGCACACAAGCACGGTGTTGTGATGTCTGTGACGGACGTGGCAAAGTGCAGCTAATCAAAAAGAATGGTGAACCCTATAAGAACCTGACTAAATGTAAGAACTGTTCAGGTGTAGGTGCATTTTACGATCCTACAGGTGTTACTGCAGGATTAAAACTAAGCCCCAAGACACCAAGCTATGCATCTATCAATGGCTTTAAGACTGATAAGCACACGATCAAGGATTTGATCCGACAGGCTGAAAGCAAGGATAATCTTACCGCCGTAGAATTCCTGCAAAAGATGTCACGCCTAAATGCCATTAGCACATATCTGGATTCATTCATTCAGGGCATTGAAACATGGACACGGGCAGACGGTCTGCTGCACACGAACATGAACCAATGTATCACTGCTACAGGCCGTTTGTCTTCATCAAACCCAAACTTCCAAAACCAACCCAAGCGTGGATTTCCTGTTAGAAAAGCGGTTGTAAGTCGGTTTGAAGATGGTCTTGTGATCGAAGCTGACTTTAGTGGCCTAGAATTCAGGGTGGCAGGTGAACTATCCCGTGATCCACAAATCATCGAAGATATTCTGACAGGCAAGGATATCCATAAGCAGACTGCATCGATTATTAACCAGACAGATGCGTCTAACATCGATAAGGATCAAAGACAGGCGGCAAAGGCCTATACATTTGCCCCGTTGTACGGCGGTATGGGTGCAGGTGAGCCTGATCATATCCGTAACTACTTCAGCCAGTTCTTTGTGATCTATGAGGGTCTAGCAGCCTATCAGAAACGATTGATGGATGGCGTAGTACGCAACGGGATCGTGCAGACCCCTAGTGGGCGGCAATACTTCTGGCCTAATGCAAAACGCACCAGAAATGGGCGCATTACGAATGCTACGCAGGTGGTGAACTATCCTGTACAGGGATTTGCCACGGGTGATCTTGTTCCCTTGGCCTGTATCCGTGCGCTACACAAATTTAAGGAACTAAACCTTGTCTCTAAGCTAGTCTTAACAGTCCATGACAGTATCGTAGTGGATTGCCATAAGGATGAACTGGAACAGGTCAAGGAAGCCCTGACATGGGCTATGACGGGTGTTCCTGAAGAGGCAGAGAAGCGTTGGAACTACACGTTTTCTTTACCATTAGCTATCGAAATATCTGGCGGCAAAAACTGGCTTGATCAAGTCGAATTTGATTGACTTATAGCCCCTAGTTATGACATACTATAAGTCCAACTAAGAAAGGGTCACATGATGAATGATCTAACAACAATTGATGGTAGCGAGTTAGCAGAACTAGCAGATATCCTTGGAACTGAAACAGCATCTGGTGGTGGTAACACAAATAGTACAGGTGTACGTGTTCCAAAACTTGATCACCAACACGATGCAGAAGACGACGACGGGAATCCAATGCCCCGTGGTGAGTTTCGTCTACATTTTCCAGACAAGATTGTCTTTGCAAAACAAGTACGGTTCAGACCACTTGCTGCCCACATTCAATATTATTTGTGGGAAAACGACGAGTTAACTAAGTCCCGTGCCTTGAAAAATTTAAACGAAGAAGCCCGTGATACTGCAGGCACGATAGCGTGTGGTATGCCAGAGTGGGAAGTTCGTATGGAAAACAAAGAACTACTAGACAAGTACAAATATTGTCAGCGACGTGTTGTACGGGGTCTTGTATCGATGGAAGGCCATACGATTGATGGGGAAGACGTTTCTGTTGAAAACCAACCTACCATTTATTTTGGTAAGGGCCGTACAAACTACGGTGGTTTCTTTAACGAGTTTATTAAGCGTATTCCAAAAGGTGCTAACATCTTTGATTACGAAGCTACGCTTACGACAGAACGGCTAAAGAACGGCGCAACATCCTTCTTCAAAATTCATTGGGAACCTGACCTAAAAAACAAGTTGCCTATGACAAAAGATGTCTTCGAAACAATGAAGGTTTTTGCTGATACCATCAGGGCTGAAAATAAGTATGTCGATGATATGTACTTCAAGGCTGTTGAAGAGAAGGAACGGGCTAGAAACGAAGATGCCATTGATGGTGCTGCTATAGCTGCCATTGAAGACAGTTTGGACGCAGACTTCGTAGACGCTTAATGGGACTTCAGGAACAAATCCACACGGTCTTAGACCACTTGTCCAACAATGAAAGCGATAAGCTTACCATTGAGGATAGTTGGATCGAAGAGGCAGGAGAGGCTTTTAAGGAAGCCCTTCGTCGCCAGTTCACAAGGCAGGATGAAGACTTTCGTCTGCGCATGTCGAACATTGGTAGACCTCTTTGCCAACTACAGATGGGCAAGAGTGGTGTCACCCCTGATCGGAAACCTTACAACTTCATTATGAAAATGCTTCATGGTGACGCAATCGAGTGTATCATGGATGTTGTGCTGCGTATTGCAGGGGCAAACATTACTGGCGGTAAATCAAAAGTAGAGTTTGACCTGAACGGGCATATCATCAAGGGCGAAGACGATGTTGAGATTGATGGCAAAGTCTATGATATCAAATCGTCTTCACCTTCAGGCTTTGAACGTAAATGGAGTTACGGCATCGATGCTTTGAAAAAAGACGATGGCTTCGGGTATATCGGTCAGATGGTTGGCTATTCTGAAGGGCAAAATAAGCCTGCAGGTGGTTGGATTGTTGTCTGTAAAAGTACAGGCGATGTTGCTGTAGTTGAAGCAAATCTTACAAAAGACGAAATCAAAAGTATTAAGGAAGACCTTGCTATGAAGGTCACTGCCGTGAACGAAGATTGGTCTTTTGAACGGTGCTTTGAACCAGAAGATGATTTCTTTAACAAGAAATACACGGGTTCTAAGAAACTGCCGTTTAGCTGTAACTACTGCGATTACCGTTCCACTTGTTGGCCTAATGCACAGTACCTACCAAAGCCAAAATCTAAATCCAAAAAGATCACTAGGCATTGGTACGTTCAGTATGAAGGAAAGGAACTGTAGGTGGCTATCAAACCTTCGTCTGCAAAGGCAAAGGGGCGTAAGCACCAACAGTGGGTAAGAGATAAAATACTAGCATTGTTTCCTAGTTTGGAAGCAGACGATGTTCGATCAACGAGCATGGGCGCAGGGGGAGAAGACGTGCAGTTGTCCCCTGCGGCTAGGAAACTCTTTCCCTACTCTGTCGAGTGCAAAGCCCTGAAGGCTATCGGTGTATACAAGTTCATTGATCAGGCTGAAGCTAACTGTCCTGAGAATGCCACCCCGATAGCCATTATCAAAGCAGATCGCCAAAAGCCGTTGGCGGTTGTTGATGCAAATCACTTTTTTGAACTGCTTGGAAAACTAAAATGAAATACTCTGATCTACCGCTAAACTCTATGGGCATTGTCATTCACCTTGAGGAAGAAGGTGGCTTCGGTGTCACAGTCATGCACAACATATCAGAAGATTGGTCTGAGGAAGAAGCAGAGCCGTATTTAGACATACTGAATGGCCTGAATATGGTTCTTACCAACGGCTATGACATGCTTGGTATGTACGGTGCGCTAGGGCGTGTCGTTAAAGACTACATTGAGAATGACGGTCCTGAGATTGAATTTGAGCCTGATGAAGAACTGCTAAAGGCAATTGAAGACCGTAAGGTAATCCCCTTCAACAAAAAGAAGCTGAACTGATGCATAGTCGTAACCGTTTAAATGCGGATGCCTATGTCACGCCTGACATGGTGGATAAGCCGCCCCACTATAACAACAGCACCATCGAATGCATCGATGCAATGACCGCAATGGCAGAGGGCTGCGATATCCCTAGCCATGAGGCTTACTGTTGGCAGAACTGTTTCAAGTACCTTTGGCGTTGGCCCTACAAGAACGGCCTAGAAGACCTCAAGAAGGCACGTTGGTACTTGGATCGCTTAATCCAAAAAGTAGAGGAAAACCCAGATGATTACTCATGACGACATTGTGGGCTTTGAATACTTTGATGAAGGTAATGAAAGCTTACGTGACCCTAACACGTATCTAAACTGTACACCTCTGACGATGGTTAAGCATTTTGCAAATGTGTACGGACAAACCCTTAACCATCCCTGGATGAAAGATACAGACAAAGACCTTCTACGTCTTGTTCTGGTCAAAGAGGAATATGCAGAAGTCCTGTCAGCCGTAGAGGCCGAAGACCTACTGAAAGAATTAGCCGACCTTGTTTACGTGACCTACGGGTATGCCGCCACATTTGGTTGGGATTTGGACGAAGCAGTCCGAAGAGTTCATGCGTCCAACATGTCAAAATTGGATGACGACGGTAAGCCCATCTACCGTGAAGATGGCAAGGTACTAAAGGGGCCACACTACGAAGCCCCTGATTTAACAGACTTAGTTTGAGGGAAAAATGAACAACTATTTACCAACCGATTATCAGGCATTTATTCACACGTCACGGTATGCCCGTTGGCTAGAAGACGAACAGCGTCGTGAAACGTGGGCTGAAACCGTTAACCGTTACATGGACAACATTGTTGAGCCTATTATTGACAGTGGCGAAAACGAAGAAAACCTGAACGTAGCCAATGAGATTGAACAGGCTATTCTAAACCTAGAAGTAATGCCTTCTATGCGTTCAATGATGACTGCAGGCCCTGCAGCCGCCCGTGATAATACCTGTATGTACAACTGTAGCTATTTGGCTATTGATGATCCCAAGGCGTTTGATGAAGCTATGTTCATCCTGCTATGCGGCACAGGCGTTGGTTTTAGTTGTGAACGTCAGTATATTAAACATCTGCCAGAAATCCCTGAACAGCTATTTGATAGTGAAACAACTATCGTAGTACGTGATAGCAAAGAAGGTTGGGCAAAGGCATACCGACTACTCATCTCAATGTTGTATGCAGGTGAAATCCCTACTTGGGATGTAAGCAAAGTACGTCCTGCAGGCGCACGTCTGAAGACATTTGGTGGACGGGCAAGCGGCCCTGCACCGCTAGTAGATTTGTTCAACTTCACGATTGATACCTTTAAGGTCGCAAAAGGTCGCAAACTGTCGTCATATGAGTGCCATAGCCTAATGTGCAAGATCGGTGAGATTGTTGTTGTAGGTGGTGTACGCCGTTCAGCTATGATCAGCCTGTCTAATCTATCAGATGATCGTATGCGTCATGCTAAGTCAGGCGAATGGTGGAAAAACGCACCACACATGACCTTGGCTAATAACTCTGTGGCGTACACAGAAAAGCCTGATGCTATGTCCTTCCTGCGTGAATGGACTGCACTAGCAGAAAGCGGATCAGGTGAACGTGGTATCTTCAACCGTCAGGCATCACGCAAGCAGGCAGAGAAGTCTGGAAGACGTGATCCTAACTACGAATGGGGAACCAACCCATGTTCAGAAATAATTTTGAGAGGCCCACGCCTAGACAAAAACGACAATCCTATCGTCGGTACTGGGGGCCAATTCTGTAACCTTAGTGAGGTAGTAATCCGTGCTTCAGATGATAAGAAATCTCTTCTACGAAAAGTCCGTTTGGCAACAATTCTGGGAACAGTACAATCCACGTACACCAAGTTCCCTTACCTGCGAAAAGTGTGGGAACGAAATACAGCCGAAGAACGCTTGTTGGGTGTGTCACTCACGGGCATAATGGACAACACGCTTACCAACGGTAAGGAAGGTGACCTACCTGCATTACTTGAGGAACTAAGGCAGTGTGCCATAGACACAAACAAGGAATGGGCTGATAAACTTGGTATTGAACAGTCTGCAGCTATAAGCTGTGTTAAACCAAGTGGGACGGTTTCTCAGCTTACAGATAGCGCATCAGGCATCCATGCCCGTCACAGCCCCTACTACATCCGTACAGTTCGTGGTGACAACAAAGACCCACTTACACAGTTCATGATTGATCAAGGTATTCCGAATGAACCAGAAGCATTCAAGCCTGATCAGACAACGGTATTTAGCTTCCCTGTTAAGGCACCAGAAGGTTCTGTGGTCACAGCGGATATGACTGCAATTGATCAGCTAAATATGTGGTTGGCTTATCAGCGTCATTGGTGCGAACACAAACCATCAGTAACTATCAATATTAAGGCTGATGAATGGATGGAAGTGGGTGCATTTGTTTACGAACACTTCGATGAAATGTCTGGTGTAAGCTTCTTGCCTTACGACGAACATACTTATCAGCAAGCCCCTTATCAGGAATGCGGCAAAACAGACTACGAAGAAATGCTGAAGCTTATGCCTGCTAAGATCGATTGGGCAAAACTAGCAGAGTTTGAAAAAGAGGATGGGACGAAGTCTTCTCAGACTTTCGCCTGTACTGGTGACGTATGCGAGATCGTAGACATCTCAGCTTAAAGCAAACACCCTATGAGGAAGGCTACCAAGCCTTCTTCTATGGGCAACTGGTCTGCGAATACAGACCCAAATCACTTTACTACAAGGAATGGCATCGTGGTTTCAACGTAGCCTACTTTGAGAATAGGAGTCGAAATGTACAAAGAATTTCAGCGTGACGATTTCGATAAGTTTGATGCACAAGCCCGTGAGAAGGCCAAGAAGTTTTGGTTTCGTAATGGTTTCTATTGCACAGACAATGAAGATGAATACGGCGTAGATTTAATCTGCAGCAAAGGGGATCGTACCTTTTACTGTGAGGTTGAAGTCAAACGTCCGTGGCATGGCGTTAAGTTTAAATACGATACGCTGCACATTCCTGTTCGCAAAGGCAAGTTTCTAAGTAAGCCTACGCAGTTCATGGTTTTTAATAACAGCATGACACACGCAGCCCTCGTAAACAGGCAGGCTGTACTAAGTGCGCCGTGCGTAGAGGTTCCCAATGTGAAAATTCGCTTTGGGGAAAAGTTCTTCGATGTACCGAAGGACAAATTAATCTTCGTCAGTACAATCTAGGAGTTAATATGACTGAAGCAGTAGAAAAAGCGTTTGAAGACGCACAAAAACAATCCCTTGAGGCCGTAATGATCCTTGGCCTGAACGACAAGGGTGGTATCACGATTAATTCAAGCGTTAATAACATTGCAGCAATGCATTGGATGCTTAATAAATCAATCTTTGATATCAACGTATTCCAAAGCAATTCGAAAGAACCTGTGCAGGAAGAAACTGAAGAGAAATCGGAATAAAAAAGCCCCCAGGCCATTGACCTAGAGGCGTTGATTTCATATACTATAAGTGAACTGGCGGTTTGGTCACTGCCTTTTCAAGTTTAGTAGAAGCCCCCTAGTTTTCTAGGGGGTTTTTTCTTTATTGCGCACCAAATAATTGCAGCATGTCACGATCTACCATACCACGGTCTTCTTCACCAAATGCATCTTCTTCTTGGACACGGAATTCGTAGCGTGTACCTAACACAGATGCGCCTGTTACAGACGAAGCTAACGACCTAGCAATTTCGTCAGCTCGTGTGGTTCTTCCTTCTGCCAATTCACGTAGCATACTCTCGAACTTTTTAGGATCAGATACTACAGTGGCTAACACATGCGCTGCAACATCTTTTTGTAGCCGTTCAGCTTCTGCTACAGGAACAGATGTAATACGACGTAGCATTGCAGCGGTTGGATTCATATAGCCTGCAGTAAGCAAGATAGCTGTAGATACCGCATCCCTGATATTTGAGTCACGGGCTGCATTAATGATCGTATCTGAACCTGCTTGTGATACTTTAAGGCGTGATGGTAAAGATGTCTGATACATCATGTTAACCAAGCCAATCACTGCGTCTGACATTTCGCTATCTTTGCCATAAACAGCATTAATAGACTTAAACAGATTACTTGCATCATCAGCCGTAAGCTTCATGGCAGCACCAACAGCCATGTTGCGTCGTGCTTCCGTACCAGACTTCATAGCCACTGGGGACGATCCAAAGATACGTGATCCTACAGTATCCAAAGCAACGGCTTGTAGGGCCTCTGTAGCCATACGACGTTGGGCTTCATCAGGCAGCGTAGCAATAACACCCATCAACTCATTAATACGATTTTCTGAGTTTGATGATGTCATGATAGACGTTAGTGTCTGTTTTGCACTAGACGTAGGAGTGCTACGAACTGGTCCAGATGCTCCCTCACGAATAGAAGGGGCAGCTTTGTCTATCAACATGCCTACAACGCCTTCTTGCGCTGCAATAATGTCTGCGTCTAATTGTTTAACCAGTTCGTCGTTGGCTAATTTAATATTACCTAGATTGCCATACGCACTACTTATCTGATCGTATGCACTTTGTACGTCATTTAGAAGCTGAGTATCCCCCAACGCCTGTAGCTGTTCACGTACAGGTTGGAAGGCATCAAACAGAAGACGTTCAGGGTCTGTTGCGCCTTTAGCTGCACCTGAAGCCACTGCGTCACGCAAAGCATTAGCCGCCTGCGCACGGAATAGATCACGGAATGCCCCATTAATCTCTGCAGGCGAAGTAACACTTTTCAGCATAGTGTCTAACTGGTTCATTAAAGTACCAGTACCGTCACCAATGGCTTCATCTACAAACTGATTAGAACCCATTATCGCATCAGGTTCATTACGACCATAATCCCCTGGTATCTGTCCACGTTCTGTATCGAAACGACGTTGATCTTGGAACTTGTCTGTTAAGCGGCGTACAGGCTCAGAGTTAGCAAAATCAGCCATCGCAGTCTTATAAAGATTATCTGCATTCTGGAAGGCTGCAGAAACGTCAGAAGGCGCAGTATCTATGACATGAGCCATCTGTCCTGCTTCAGTGTCTGTGATATGATCCCTAAACTCAATCAAACGACGTTGAATAGTAGGCTGATCACGGTAACTATCAATTACTGCAGCTAGACTACCCTTCAAATCGTATAGGTCTTTAAACGTAAGTTCTTCAGCCATACGTTCAATTACCTGTTCAGGTGTTTCCATGATAGCTTCGCTTGCAGCTTCACCTGCTACAGGCATAGGATCAGTCTTAGTGCCTACACGTTGCGGCTCAAAGCCTTCAAAGATATCCCGCAAGACGACTGCAGCACGGCCCCCAGAGCCATCAATAGCGTTAGTAGCACGGGTAACCTCAAGCAGTTTACTCTTCAGCAAGCCTGCATCAATTGAGGCTTCGGGTAATGCAGCGTAAGCCGCATCCACTTCGTCCATTGCATTTTTAAATGCCGTGTAACCTTCTGTAGAAACAAGTTCAGTGAGTGCCTGACGTACTTCACGGTTGTTCGTATTAAACAAACCATAACCACCAGTATTCTGTGCAATGATATCCTGAACAAGCGGGTTGTCCTCAAGCACAGTATCCCTTGCTGCTAGTAACTCATCTGTCTGACGGGTTACGTCATCTACTTGCGTACCTAATTCAGCAACTCTTTGATCAGATGCGGCGACGACACCAGAGGCTACATCCTGTGCAGCTTGGTCTATGTTACCATCAGCTAGTGCGTCGGCAGTGTCGCCAATGAATTCACCTATTTCATTAGGTATACGTTCTGCACCAGACTGAATAGCAGGATTGTTCTGTTGGCTACGGAATAGGCCAATCATAGAAGACGACATACGTGCCGCTTCTTCTTGTACCATTTCCTCAAATGCTTCAGGTGTCATAGAATTCTTCATTCCTGCCCGTGTTTCACGGATGTAGGCTTCAGAACCCATCATGATTGCATTGGTTGTGTCGTTATCAATCTGCTTGGTTGCATTGCCCAGTGACAAATCAATTACACGATTGTCGTTTAATACATCAGCAAGCGCAGTGATGCGCAGCTTCATGTCTACTGCGTTCAGGCTTGAGATTTCTGGGTCTAAATATTTAACTACCTCAAGAAGCGTACCGTCAGATATGGCATTGGAAAGAGCCTGTTTATTTGCAAGCTGTTTACCTGCAGAAACTTTACCGTATGCCCATCCAAGACCTTTGCCCATCACAGAAAGCAAACCGTCTGCAGCACCGTTGACTACCATACCGTCTAGGAAAATAGCTAGGTTTTCAGCTTGTGCATCATCAATATTAGGCAAAACAGATTTCACTGCATTGCCTTTAATTAACAAGCCTTCGTCGCCCTCTTTGGACATGATGGCTTCTGCCAAACTTGCACCCAAAGCATCAGCGGCTATTGTACCAGATGCAGTAAGTTGCCCTGTCTTTGCGCCTTCCTTACCATATTTGAGAAGCTTACCACCATAATTGAAAGCTTTCATCACAGGAATAGAAGGGGCAGCGATAGACAATATGGTAGTTGCGATTGCCTCACCACCTGCCTGATCTAAATCCGCACGGTTACGGGCAAATTCACTGTCACCTAAAACAGAACCCTCAGTAACTAAACCACCTATTTCTTGATAGATGTTACGTCCTGCCTGTTCCACAACACGATTAAAAGTGGATTGATCTAGTGTAGGATCAGGGATTAAAACTTTTTCATACTTGTAGTCTGTAATGTTTCCGTTTTCATCACGGACAGGGACATAGCGGTCATAAATACGTCTACCGTCTTCAGTGTAGAAAGAACTACCATCATAAAGATCACGGGTTGCTTCTGTCCACTTTTCTTTATCAGTGTTATACTGATCACGGGCTTTCTGACTGTCTTTTAGTTCAGCACCTTCAGGGTTCACAATGTCGTACCAGATAGAGCCGATACGATCAAAATAACTTAGATCGGGTTTTTCTTTAGTCTCGCCTGTTTCTGGATCAGTGAATGTTCCGTACAAGTTATCATATGTGAAAGCATCACGGGTTTCTTGTGTTACAGGGGCTGTATTTGAAGGAGTGTTTTCAGCAACTACTCTATCTATATAGTCCTGCCAATCTTTCTCTGTTCCACCCTGAAAGACAGGCTGTCCCAAAGAATTAATTTCAGCGTTAGAATTATCAGTAGAAGAATTTTCTTCCTCTTCTTCTGAGGTATCCAAGGAAGTACCTGTTAGATCAACATTATTAGTTTTTAAGTATTCTTCTAAAGTTTGTTCTGCCATCTTACTGCCCTTGTTCTGCTTTTGCAGCTTTGGCTTGTGCAGCAAAGGCATCCAGAACAGCTTGTTTTGGAATACCTTGTGTATTTGCAACTACCGTAGCCCATGAATCTCTGAGGTTTTCAGGCATATCAGCGTATGTTTTGTAATCGCCATTAAACGTGTTACCTTGCCGCCAACCTGAAATTTTAGTTCCTACTGTTTTGTTTTTTACTTCAGGCGGTGTTAGAGTATCGTCTGTTGCGACCTTTTCAGCCTTACCATTTGCCCATTCTACCATGTCACCAAGTCCACGGGACGCAAGATAATCTGGCATAGGCACCTTAAAGCCTCTGGTCAATTCTGGATCATAACGATCAAGCAATTGGATTTGTGGCTCAGTATCAAGATCACTAATCTTACGACTTACAGTGTTGATACGCTGTAATGACTGACTGCGAAGGTTGTTACTAAAGGTTTCGTAGCTTGAGCCTGCCGAAACAATCTGTAGAGCCTTCTTAAAGTCATTATTAGACAGGCCTGTGCCTCGTTGCTCAAGAACTGCAGAAGCATAGGTGTAAGCAAATTTCAGCAACTCAGCTTGGAACTGTGAAGACATACTTGCAGTTTCAGCGAACTGAGAAGCCTGATTATCAATGTACTGCATGACAGTCTCGTTGTCTGCACCACTTAGATACAAGTTGTTCAAGGCTTCGTATTCGTTTCCAAGGCGGTCAATAAGCTTAGTAACATCGCCACCAACTGTCGTTAGGATAGCAGGGTTACCACCCTGTTTAGGATCGACAAAGCTTTCCAAGCGACGGGCAGACTCTAACATTGTTGCAGTCTGTGATCGTGCTTCTCTAACAGGTTTAAGCGTCTTGTCATTAGCCTGTGCCACTAGATCAGCCATATCACCCAACGTCTTCATACTGTCGTTGCGAGTGATTGCATCTGGGGGTACAATTCGTCTGTTTTCGATATCATAAATACCTTGCGCAGATGGTGCTGTTGTAGCCATAACAGTGACTGTTTCGCCATTTTCCTCTGTGATTTTGTAGGTGGTCATAAAAAAGCCACCATCCAGATTAAGTTCTGGCATTGCTCCCGCTTCTGCAGCCTTTCGGGCTTTAATTAAAGCAGTAAGCTGCGCACGTTTATCGCTATCCTTCGGTGCTTGATCCCTAGCAATTTCTAAGACTGCAATGTCCTTAACATCGTCGTAGTCTTCAATCTTAAAGGGTTCTTGTGAGCGTCCTGCGAGAAGGGCTGTGGCTTCTTTACGTTCTTCTTCCGTAGATGCGGCACTATTTACAACATCGTTCAGTGCATCTTCAGATTTACCTCGTAATTCTTTTAAGGCTTCTTCTTTCTTTTGCTTACCTTCAGTCTCATTCCAAAGTTTGATGTTAGCTTTATCTGTTTCCGTGAAGCGTCCTGAAGTATCATTCAAGGCTACATTACGTCCTACGTCACCCAAAGCATTGATGTCCTGCATGGACAAGTCTTGCTTTTTAAATGCACCTTTTGCGTAACCTTCGACTACTTTAGCTTCATCTTCAAATCCTTGTTCACGAAGTTTTGCGATAGTTACATCTGCTAATTCCTGCGTACTTGCATTTGCTTTTAAGAAGGAAGCATCAATCTCTGGTGCTTTTTTACCAAGAGGCGTAATCTTAATGCCCTCTGTAGGCAGAGGTATTGCAGGCTCTTCAGATACAGGCGCAAAGATTTCAGACATCTGATCGCCAACACGCTTGTAGGCATTTTTTTCAACACCATCTTCATCTTCTCCACTGCTTTTAAAATCACCAACATTTCCTGCAGTGATCTTGTTTCCAGTGTTACCAAACTCACTAACAGGCTTTTCACCTTCAGGCGATACAGTAAGTGGGAAATCTCTAGGTACATCTGGGCCTTGTAAAGGTTTGTCTACTTCACGGGTTACAAACTCCAAGCGTCCATCTTGGATCATATTTTCAGTAACAGACATGACGTTACCCACGTCACCATCCATAAGCTGTAACTGTTGTGTGAAAAACGCTAATGCTTCTGAATTGTTATTACTACCGCTGTATTGCTGAGTTAGTATCTTAGCATTTTTAGCAATCTTAGCGTCTTTTTCTTCTTGCTTCTTAGCTTCTTTAGCCGCTGCAGCCGCACGGGCTTTACGGGCTTTTTCTTCGTCGTATGCTCTTTGTTCTTCTAAAGCTTTTTTCTTCAGGTACGTGGGTACGAATACATCAGCAAACCCTTGAGCGAACTCGCCAATATTATCACTTTTAGGAGCATAGCTTGCGGGGTTAACATTACGCCATCTGGACATCTTCATCCCCTTCTTCTGGTGCTTCCATCATTCCAAGCATTGCAGCTTGTTCATCTGCAGGTGCAGCCTCAGTTTCCTCTAGGCTAGGACGACCCATTAAGCCTTCAGTCGGAATATCATCATCAAGAATAGCTACTTGGCCTGTTTCTTCGTCTTCGATAATACCAAGAGACTGTTTAAGCAGCGTAGGAGTGATCTTCACACGGTCACTATCGTCTGTACCCATGTCATATTTAAAGCCTTCGCTTTCAGCTATGATCTGAATGTATCGGGCTACAGGGCCTGCTATCAGGATCGCTAGGTCAATTGGTAGTTTACCTTTAGCAATCGCCTGCATGAGCAAAGCTGATGTTACTGTGGTGACGCTAACTTCGATATCTAGCAGGGAATAAACAAGTTCTGTTTGTTCTGGCTGAGTAAGCTTCTCAAGCATGTAGTCCACGGCTTCATCATACTCTGTAAGATCAGGTGGACGATGCCAAGGATAATTACGGGTATCAGCTAATAGGTTAGCACCTGGAATGGGGGCATCAAACTTCATCGTCTTCCTCTTCTATTTCAGGGGCCTCACCGTCTTCTTCTAAGGATTGCTCAAACCCATCAAAGTATTCTGGCGTGTAGTACAATTCACCCTTGGACATCTCCATTAGGTTCTTAGGCAATTTGCCATCCATGAATTGTATGATTGATTTTTTTACAGCTTCTTGAAATGTCATTGGATCATCCCGTAGTTAACCATCAGATAGCCTTCAGGGCCGACGAACACGGCTTTTGGGTGCGTTTTCTGAACTTCTTGGGCAAGAACACCGACAGTAGGATATTTGTCGTAGCCAATGGCTACAGCTTTGGCATTCCAATCCCATGAATAGGTACGCAGACCGCCTATAACACCGTGGTATTCGACATTTTCTTTTAGGCGTTCATCACTGGATATAATTCCTGGCAATACTGCAGCACCAATCTGTCCGATTGCGCCCCAGATGCCACTGCTACCACCTTTACTGCTTGCTGCAGCACTAATCTCAGCCGCTAGGATACGGGCATCTAGTTCAGCTTCTGTAGCAGCACCTTTATAGATGTAGTCTAGGATGCTATCCACACGATCCCACAGGCGGTTTAGACCTTCTTGGTTTAGATCATAGCTGTTTTTAACATCTTCAGCGTAGGCATCATACAGCATACTAGAGTTTGCTTTCACAACTTCCTGTCGCCACTTCATGTTAGCTGTATCAATATTGTACTGCATTTCTGCATAGAAACGCTGACGACCATCTTCCATATCTGCATTAAATTGTGCAGCGTCGTTAATCTCGCCTGCGTTAAACTTCTTCATGGCGTTTAGCTGCGTATCATTATGCATAGATACTGTAGCCGCTAATTCGTCATAGAACTTTTGGAAGTCGTTAGCTGCTTCTGCACTAAAGATACGAGCGGCGTTAGTTGCTGCCTGATCATTAAACAATGCGTCTACCATTGCCTGCGTATTAATGACTTCAGCTTCTTGTTCCCTAGTAAGGTTAGTAAGGTCCATTTCTAGGAAAGCTTTAGCATTCTGTACGGCTGCAGCCTGACGTGCATCTAGGTTAGCAATTTCAAACTTAGACAGGACATTGGCTTTGTTAATGATAGCCTGTTGTCTGTTATCTAGGTTCTTAGTTGTTAGCGTTTGAAAGAATGTTGCTTCTTTCTCAGCAATACCTAGTGTCGCTTCCATAATGGCATTAGACAGGGCTGCAGTAGCTGCCGTTCCTGTGATACCATTAAAGGCCATTGTACGGTTAACTTCACGGGCCAAGCCTTGCGCCCATGTAGGTATCTTTGGATTGCCATTGGCATCTTTAAACTCTGCAGAGATTGTTTTCATCTGCCAGAGAATAGATGTCTTAGCATCTACAAAGTCACGGCCTTCTTTAGCAAGCTTATCAGCTAGTAGCTTACCCTCAACTGTAGACGTATCGATCACCTTCGACATATCCACAAAGGCGTAGTCGTTAAGGGCTTCACCTACTTCGTTAATAGAACCGTCTTCATTAACACCAGTAGCAGAACCTTTCATGTCGATGGTAAATTCATCTGCATCGACTAGGTTATCATCATCAATAGTTCCTGTGACCGCATCTACGTTTGCAGCCGCATTTCCTGCAATGTCTTCTGCTACGGTATCTGCAGTATAAGTAGTGACAGGCCCTTGTCCTGGGTCTGATGTAGTAGAAATATCATCTACTGTAGTAGCCGTATAAGCAGGACTGTCGCCTAGTGCGTAATTAGGGTTATCAGGATCAAGAGATGTACCTAAAGTTTCAGGATCAATAAGTACGCCGTTGTCGTTTATGAAATCGGCTAGATTAATGCCTTTGTCTTGCAGATACTTGTTTGGATCAGCAATCATGGCTTCAATCTCTGCGTCAGATTTTACCACGCCTGCTTTCTTAGCCCATTCTAGAATATTATCAGCACTAAGTTCACCTGTGCCTGAACCGCCTGCAGTGCCATCACTAGAACCTGCACCTGCGTCCCCTGAACCAGATGATCCACCGCTACCGCCATTATCATTACCAGTAGATGTTGAAGAAGCACCACCACCAGACTTAGGTATATTTAATGTACCGCCTGCATAGATTTTATTTGGGTCAGTAATCTTAGGGTTAGCTTTCATTAAAGCTTCAACAGTAGTGCCGTTTGCTGCAGCAATCTCAGACAATGTATCGCCTGATTTAATCACGTAGTCTGTGTTTGGAGAAAAGGCATTTTTTACTGCATTTGTCGTGTCACTAAACGTGTTCTTAACAAAGCTATCAGAACTGTAGTTGTTCTTTACTGCGCCAGTGCCACCTTTATCAGTATAGTTGTTAACGCCATCTCTATCGAACACACTACCTTCCGTGCTGAAGCTATCTCCAGACTGACCTGCACCGCCACCGTCGAACATATCTTTCAAGCTATCGAAACCAAACATTATAGTTTTTCCTTTTCTTTTTCGCAGGCACGGATGCGGTTGCGTAACTTAGCGTAGTCCGTGATAGCCATATCAATGGCGTAATTATCTTGGGGGAGTGCTTCTATTTCGTCAGCTAAACGAGAAGAGAAGCTTTCGTCATATGAAACGATAGGGGGACAGTAGACTTCTAAATCAGTCCTATAAACCGTCCCTGCGCAGCCTGTCAGTAAGGTCACTGCGACTGCTAGGATTGAAAGTGTCTTCATGTTCAGCCATCGCTTTGTAAAAATCATTGGCCTTTTCTTTGGCCTGTAGTTCGTCGGCAAGAACATTAGCTTTTTCTAGCTTCTTACCATCCTTGCGGCCTAAGACGTACAGGATAGGTAACAGAATGCCTAAAGCCGCAATGATGTAGGTTTTGATCTTGCCGATGAAAAACATCAGTGGATGCCTTCTTTATGGTCTTTGAAACGGGCGTATGCTGCTAAAGCAATGCCGCCGATTGCACACAACAGGAAGATCGTCTTCATGCTATCAGAGTAAGGGACCAAAGCCTCAATCTGTGGTGTTATTTCGCCTAGTGCTGTAGCCGCACCCGCAATGCCTGCACCTGCCATAGTCTTAGACTGCGTGAGAGGCTTTGTAGCAGCCGCTGCAGTGACCTTTTGTGGCATTGTGGGTCCACCCTCATCAGATGGCAACTTAGCGTCACGGGCGAATATAGCGGCCTCTGCAGCACGTCTACGGGTTAGACCATTCAAAACAGTCAGTTTACCGCTTACACGGGCTTTGTTCCAACGCATGATCTGTTCTGGAACATCGTTATAAAGACCTTGGTTCAGCTTCTTTAAAAGTGTAGATGATTGAAAATTGCCTGCGCCAAGGTTAAATACGAAAGACACCAAAGCATCATATTGGCCTTGTGTCAGTGGGACTGAAACATAACGCTTAACGTCTGCTTCTGAATTGCGTAAGTCTTCACGCAAACGTAGTTCTGCTTCGTCTTGGGTGATCTTCATTCCTGAACGAACACCTTTAGTCGAACCCCAACCTATGGTCCATTTTCCTGCACTACATTGGTAGGCTGAAATCATTCCATCAGGTTGGACTTTGTGAAGGCCTTCGAACCGTTTGATCAGTTCGATGCCATCTTGTGAGATTGTATCGGGATGCATAAATTTACCTTGTGGTAGTGAACGGAGAAGCAAACCCACCTGTTGGTACATTACCTTGCATCGCAGGGCTTAGATTGCCCATGCTTGTATTAGCCCCTGCCACGTTTTGTAGGTTCTGTAGATCAAACAATGACTTGTTGATGTTTAGAACCTTGTCGCCAATTCTATTGCCTTGCATGTCGAATGCACGAAGCAAAAGATTGCCGTTACTATCAATGGCCCGTGATATTGTTGTGCCATTTTGATTTACTGTATTTTGAATAAGCTGACCTGTGTCGTCAAAACTGTCACCGATCTGCTTAAAGTCTTGGCGCATCTGCAAATCAAGGTCTGACTGACCTGATGCAATACGAGCAAGGTCACGAAGCTGCGTGTCCATAGTCCGTGAGGTAGCATCGAAACCTTTCTGCGTTTGTAGCGCATTTGCTTCTGAGACATTCATCAAGCCTTGCTGACCTGTTTCTACAGTTTGCTCTAGACCTTGCAACTGACCAGACAAAGAATTTTGATAGTTTTCGGCGTTGGAAAGCATAGTTTCCACGTCCATAGAAACTCTACCGATTTCTGCGCCTGTGTTATCAAAGGTGCTTTGAATGATGTTGCCTTGCTCATCGATGGACCGTGAGATTGTATTCCCTTGCTCATCTATAGAGTTTGTAATCAATTCACCGTTTTGGTCAAAGCTGTTAGCAAGTGCTGTATACTGCGCCTTCGATGTTTCATCAATTGTAGCACCAGTTGTTTCAAGCAATGTCTTAACATTACCAATACGGTTAGATAGGTTTTGACGTTCCATCTGTGCAGAGGCCGCTGAGTCAGAGAAGCCGCCTTCTACTGCACCCGATAGGACTTCAAAGCCTGCCGCTGTACCTTCACCCAAGTTACCAATACGTGAGGCAATACCAGACTGACCTTGGGCCAAATTCTCTGCAGTATTCACCTGACCTGTTAGAATATCAGCCCGTGACTGATTTGCTAATGTTGTATCGTCTGTGTAGCGGTTAACAAAATTATCAAAGTTCGTCTGGAAACCATCAGTTGTTTCCTGCAGCGTACCTGCACGTTCTGCTAGATCACCATAATAAGTATCTTGATTAGCAGACAGGCTATCAAGGCTTTGGTTCATGCCTTGTTGTCCTTCAAGAACATTAGACGAAACCGTGTTTAGCTGATCGCTTGCATTACCAAATGCCGTATTTAGATCGCCACCTAGTTCTGTGAATGCAGTTGTTAAACCGTCATTTTGGCTATCAAACTGCGTGTTCATGCCTGCTTCTAAATTATTAAAAGCAGTGGCTTGATCATTGAACCCTGTATCTACAGCGGTTTGAATGTCTGTGTTTGCCTGATCTACAGTATCGAAGCGACCACCTACATCACTAAAGCCTGTATCGATAGCAGTCTGCAGGCCACCAGTGTTGTTCTGTAGCGCAGTAAGCATATTGTCGTAATACGTCTTACGTCCTGCAGCCGCATCTGTTTGACCTTGGGTTAATGTGTCCCCATATTCGCCTAAAAGGTTACTTAGGTTTGTGAAACCAGTGTTAGTGTTGTTATTGATATTAAAAGCAGCATTATCTACTTTAGTGCCAATACCTGCAACATCACCAGATATACTGTCTAGCTTGCCGCCAGTAGCGACAAAGCCTTCCTCAATCTGTGTACCCATATTACCTTGGTTGCCTGATAAGGCTTTGTACTGATCATCCCCTAAACCAGTTTGGGTGATGTAAGTTTTCTTCTGGAAACACATAGTTAAATCTCCTTAGTAGCCGCATATCCAGTTGGGCTGTATCCTCGTTTTTCAAGAAATTTGCGGTAGCCCGTACTGTCGCTACCTGTGGTGGCACCCATCATGACTTCATAAGCACCGTTTGCTTTCGCCCATTTTTCAAAGTCATCCATTAGGCGACGTAATACTTTAGGTGCGTACCTTCGGTATTTAGGCAGGATAACAAGGGCAAAGTCTCCCGCCTGTTTCTTAGTGGTAAAGTAAGGGGTGTCTATGTACCCATGAAGATACCCCATTACCTTTTTATCAGTCTTATTGATTGCTACTTGGCAATAAATCTCACTGTCTTTATTCAGACTTGCCATTAAGTGTCTTGCAACACTATCTCTGTCTGTTCCAAATTCAGTATAGCGACTGTTGGTAACCAACCATTCTAGAATGTCTACGCATTGTAAAAGGTCAGGTTCTTTAAAGCGACGTACATAAAAGTCGTCGTAGGCCATAAAAACCTCATATAACTATGTGCGGGGAATGTAATCAGTATAGCACTTAGTTATGGGTTATTGCAAGTGTATTATGCAGCATCTACCACTGGTTGTGGTGTTGCATCAACTACCGCCTGTGCCGCTGTACGTTCAGCCACATCAACAGTAATCAGTGGGTTCTCAATGGTTTCCTCTGTAGGCTCTGCCATTGGGTCATCCTCAGAGTAGACCAAGCGTGTGACTGTAGGCTCAACAGGTTCAATGGCTGTGACTGTGATGACTTCATGCATCACATCTTCCATTTCCTCTGTTTCTTCGTTCCAGACCTGTTCACCTGTGGGCTGCATCTCACGCACTTCTGCACGACCATCTGCGACCACATACTGCGCTAGTCGGGCCACTGCTACACGGTAGTCTGCAAGCTGTTGGTTGAACTGCTTTTCGTCTGCCGCTGCTTGTAGGTCTGCGGGAATATCACCGTCGAAACAGTCTGCACCTTCTGCAATGATTGCGTCTAGGACAGTTTGGTAGTCGGTGTTTTCTGAAGCAATAGGAATAGAAATGTTTCCATCTTGAATACTTACAGCTTGGCCTCTTATAATGTTTATTGAATACGACATTTTATAACTCCGCTTTAAACTCTATCCAAGCATTTTGAGTATTATTGGCGTTTAATAGGCCAACATTTCCTCCCGTCATGCCTGTTGCTGTGATTGCAACACCTGTCGCTGTTGGGCTTGATTGATCTATCAGCAAGTTTGATACGGATTTTACAGAGTTGGCAGTAAAAACGTGAAAGTCTGACGCTGCCGAAAAACCTAAAGTAGGAATAGTCCTCATTCTTACAGGATGCGTAAAAAAGCCTTCCGCTTGTGTGCTGGTTTCTATGCTTGCAACCGCAAATCTCTGATAGCTTGAATTATTATCAGCACTGTCGATCCGATAATAATACCTCTGACACAACGCCAGTTCTTCCCCGTAAGACCGATGCTCGAAGGGGGTGGCGACTTTGCCTAGTTCTAGTTGGACACCTGTGATTTGCCATGTGTTTCCAACAGTATCGGCTATATTAACATCCTGACCAGCAAGTCTGTTGGCTGTGTTGTCTGCTGTCCACGTTGACCTTAAATTACCAGAAGTCCATCCAGTCCCTGCTGATAGACCGAAAAAGAATTGCATTCCTGCGGCGTTTGATGCTGGTATTACAGTGTCGGTGATTGGAGGTATTGTTATAGTTTTGTATTCCCATGTATTAGCTTGATTGATGTAATATGAAAAAGAACACATGGTAAAATCAATAAGCTCTTGAACAAACAGCCCAAAAGAACCTGTTTTATTTGATTTTACCCAGAAGCTAATAGTAATAGGTTTTGCACTAGATGTACCAGAGGCAAGAGATACAAGGTCTTGGCACTCAGGTTTATATCTAACACTAGAGCCATCAAGCGTTACAGAGGCACTATCCGCTGTTGTTGTCTCCATCTTTAAAGAATAGTTAAATCCATTAGGCGCATCTGTACTTTGCGACATAGTAAATCTAGCCACATGTTGGCTCATGTCGTTGAACTCCCACCTGTCAATGGTGGCATAAACATCACTACCCCCAACAGCTGCACTAGTTCCCCGCTGCGCCACCTGCATAGCACCATTGATAATCAGGTTCCTACGCCCTGCACCAATCAGGTTAAACTGTTCCTGTGGTGTCTCAGCCCGTAGCATTGCCTCACCAGCTATGCCTGTGGGCTTGTCTAGTTCTGCCAGTTT
>Ga0213866_10000381_pt1 | contig 36407 bp, 52 predicted proteins | sample PICome_11_FD_160079 | JGI IMG/M metagenome (GOLD analysis project Ga0213866, IMG submission 160079) | Coastal seawater microbial communities near Pivers Island, North Carolina, United States - PICO284 | ecosystem: Environmental > Aquatic > Marine > Coastal | place: USA: North Carolina... | reverse complement strand
TGGGCCTTATATAATATAATGGTAAAAAATCTTGATGATATCAACCCTATGGCATTTATTGCATGGGTATCTTTGTTCGGCTTGCCGCAAATGTTTATAATGTCGCTTATAGTTGATAAGGACTATAGCATTGACCTGCTACTAAACGCGCCTATGAAGGAGTGGCCTTCAGTCTTTTATATAGCTGTAGCTGCTACCATGGTTGCTCATGGTTCCTGGTACTATTTGTTAAAAAGGTATCCTGTAAATGTTGTAGCGCCATATTCTTTATTAATACCTTTTTTCGGTATAGCTTCGGGTGTATTACTTTTAGGTGAATTGCTTACCATGGAGATAATATTAGGTGGAATTTTAACAATAGCAGGTGTATCTATTATTGTTATAAGAAAACCAAAATCAGCTAAGGCAGGAGACATAAGTTGATTAATCAAAAGTCACCCAATTTTAATGACAGACCCGAAAAAGCAAGCGTAGATATTCTTGTTATGCACTACACAGGAATGAAAACAGCGGATGCAGCCTTACAAAGAATGCTAGACCCTACAGCCGAGGTTAGTGCGCATTATATGGTGTACGAGGATGGTAAGGTTATAAGCTTGGTTGACGAAGAAAAAAGAGCATGGCACGCTGGAATAAGTTGTTGGCGGGGAATAGCTTCTTTAAATGATATATCCGTTGGTATTGAGATAGTAAATACCGGGCATGAATTTGGATACGTACCTTTTCCAGATAAGCAAATGGAATCGGTAAAGAAGTTAGCCAAAGAAATAATGGAACGTCACGGCATTGAAGCTAGGAATGTAGTGGGGCATTCTGATATTGCACCATCTAGGAAGGAAGACCCGGGCGAGCTTTTTGATTGGCAAGCTCTTGCGGAAGAGGGAGTTGGTTTGTGGCCCGATGTTAAGAAAGTATGGCGTGGTAGCGATGTTCTGGTAGAGCCGGGGAAAGAGGATGTTGATGTTGCCCGTATACAAAAAATGCTTTCTGATTATGGTTACCATATTAGGGTTGATGGATATTTCGGTAGTAAGACCGAAGATGTTATCAAGGCATATAAGAGGCATTTTGTACCTGAACAGCTTAATGTATGTTGGGACAAACTTGCTGAAGAAAGATTAAAAAAGCTTCTCGACATGGTTGGTGAAGGATAATCTTGTAGTCTTATTTTTTACGTATTTTTTTATGAACTAGATAAAGCATAAAAGAATTTGAATGAAGGTTAAAATTTTAATAAAAGTTTTTTTGTTAAAACAGATAATATGGTGGCAAGGATTATGAACGGTAAACAAGGTAATTTTTTTTCAAACAATAATTATGGTGGCTTTAATCAAGGGGGCTTTTATAGTAATGGAGGCGGCAGCCATTATTCCCAATACTCACAGGGACAGCAATACTCACAGCAGCAACAGCACTCTCAGCAGCAACCTCAATACTCTCAGCAGCAATACCCTCAGCAACCTCAATATTCACATAGTCAGCAATATTCACAGCAGCATCAATATTTCCAATCGTCGCAATATACCCAGTCTAATCCTGACTACAATGTAAATTCTCGTTTATCTCAAATGCAAAATCAAATCGATGCAAGAGTTTTTCAGTTGCAGGAGCAGCAAAGACAGCAGTTTAATAAGATTCTGGAATTTGGCAGAGATAGAATGTTGGAATATCAAATGCAAAATAAGACTTTAAGTGACAAGGTTGATACTTTGCAAGATAGTTATCGTACAGTTATTTCAAAGCAAACAGCCATGGAAAAGAATTTTAAGAATGAGTTAGCCAAAAGAGATAAAGAAATAAAAAGATTAAGAGACTCTCTAGATAAGCAGAATGAAGAAAGGCCCTCTAAAAGAGCAAAGCTTGATAAAGATAAGGAAAGTGACGCACCAGATGGCGATAAAAAAATAGCAGCATCGGTTGGGAGTTCAGAAGAGGGAGGTTTTGCCTCGAAAGTGCCAAAGAATAATATTGGAACTGGACGGGGCTCTAAAGATTTAAAGCGCATGAAAGAGCTGTTAGAAGGGAAGGAAGAAAAGACTTTGGAGCGATATAGCTGATTTTGGCATATTAAATTTACTTTTATATCAAAAACGTGTAAATGCTTTTACTTTGAATTCGAAATAAGTATGGATTAGCTATGGATCATTTTAATTATAAAAATGGTGAGTTATTTGCAGAGGGTGTTTCTCTAACTAAAATAGCCAATGAGGTGGGAACGCCGTTTTATTGCTATTCAACAGCGACATTGGAAAGGCACTATAATGTTTTTGCAGGTGCCCTAAAGGATGTTAACGCAACAATATGTTTTGCTGTAAAAGCTAACTCTAATTTAGCGGTTTTAAAGACATTGGCAAGTTTAGGAGCTGGTGGTGACTGCGTTTCTGAGGGAGAAATAAGGCGTTGTTTGGCAGCGGGTATACCTGCAAGTAAAATAGTCTTCTCAGGCGTGGGTAAAACAAAAGGTGAGCTTGAATTTGCTTTAAAAAATAATATTATGCAGATTAATGTTGAGTCTGAGGTTGAGCTTTGTTCGCTCAATGATGTAGCTAGCTCTCTAGGCAAAAAAGCACCTGTTTCATTTAGAATAAATCCTGATATTGATGCAGGTACGCATGATAAGATATCTACAGGCCGTAAAGATGATAAGTTCGGTATTGCATACGAGCAGGCAAGGGATATTTATGCTAAAGCTGCAAAAATGGATAATATTCAAATAAGGGGTGTGGCAACTCATATAGGTTCGCAGTTGACTGAGCTGCAACCATTTAAAGCCGCTTTTGCTAAAATACGTACGTTGGTGGAAGACTTAAGAGAAGATGGGCATGATATCACTCATCTTGATCTTGGGGGCGGTTTAGGTATTCCTTATAAAGACCAGATACCTCCGTCGCCTGATGAATATGCAAAAATGGTGGCAGAAGCTACGGATGGTTTGGGCTGCGAGCTGGCTTTTGAGCCGGGACGACTTATTGCTGGAAATGCGGGAATATTAGTTTCTGAAGTTATTTATTTGAAGAAAACGGCGCATAGGAATTTTTTGGTTATTGATGCTGCGATGAACGACCTTATTAGACCTACACTTTATGAGGCATATCATGAGATAGTTCCTGTTGTAGAAAGGGAAGGGGACTTGCAGATGGATATTGTAGGGCCTATTTGTGAGACTGGGGACGTGTTTGGCAAAGAACGGATGTTGCCTGATCTGGATGCTGGGGAGCTTATAGCAATACGTTCTTGTGGGGCATATGGCGCTGTTATGTCTTGTGAATATAATTCAAGGCTTCTTATACCTGAGGTTATGGTAAATGGTGATGAATTTGCGGTTATCAGAAAGCGTGAAAGCTATGATGATATGTTAGATAAAGATAAGATTCCAAGTTGGTTTTAATTTTTTTTAACATTGCGCTTGCACAAAGCTGCTAATAATAGTATTAACGTCATCTCATTTTTTAAGTGCCTGCGTGGCGGAATTGGTAGACGCTGCAGACTTAAAATCTGTTGTCCTTCGGGACGTGCCGGTTCAAGTCCGGCCGCGGGCACCATCTTTAGCGATTCAAAAAACTTCCTCTGTACTATTAAAATCATGGTGTACTATTCCTTTGCCCATTGTGCTGGTGTTACTGTTGTTGGTTTGCGACGGTAAACTTTTCTTGTTAATGCAACGTTAGAATGTCTTAAAAGCTTTTGTCCTTCTTCATCACTACTTTGGTCGCTACTAACTTTTGCACGTATATCATGGTCTGTGAAATGCTCAGTTACTTCTGTCTTTTCTTTTAATAATTTCATGAACCTATCCCATAAACTTCGCCAGCCGCTTGAAGTTCCTTTTTCGTTTACAAAACATTTACCCTCTTTTGTGCAAAGTAACCAAGGTGATATATCAACAGGCCTTACGCTTATTGCATAATCAACAGCCTCACGAAGCTCATCAGTCCATTCAAAAATAACGCATTCTTTAGTTTTGCTAATGTACAAATGAATCCCGTCTTCTTTAAGGTCTGTTGTTTTAATGCGTAGAAGATCGCTTTTACGTACTGCAATTAATAATTTAATCATTATATAAGCCTGAACTATAGCAATTCCCCCTCTATCGTTCGTATCAGGTTCAAGTTCTAATGCAGCTTTGATTTCCCAATCATTTACATAGCGGTTTCTTGGCTTTTCGCCGGGAAGAATTACTTCTTTTTTAAATGGGTGTCGGTGCAAGTATCCCCACTCAACTGCTTTTGTGTATGCGTGCCTTAGCAGTGCAATCTCACGTTTTGCTGAAACTTTAGCTGGGCTCTTATCATAGTATTGGTAAATGTGCATAGGCAGTATATCTGTAATGGCCATTTCCCCAAATACTTTTCGGAGCTTCCTAGTGTATAAAGCTTCGTTTCTTTGTGATCCTAAAGACTTTTTTGGCGTCACCTCCATTGCGTATCTATCTAAAATATCGGCAATTATTTTTGCATTCTTTGTTATTTCTATACGTTCGGCTAATGTTCTATACATTTCAGGTAATGTCTTTCCAAGGGGAAATAATACACGTCCATCCCATTTGTGCTCTTGTCCTTTAGGCACTTGATAGTAATAAGCATTACGCCTAATACAGCACCTTAGAGGTAGCCCTAAGTTTTCTGGTTTTCTCTTTCTAGGCACTTAAGGCGCTCCAATCAGGCTCAATTGGAGTTGGTTTTTTCTCTTTAGAGTCTACCCCTCCCATTTCTCTGTTAATATGCTCTCTTAATACCGCAAGGCTACCGTCAGCCCTCACACGGCATTGAATGCCCATTTGTCGCAATTGCTTAAGTTGAGCATCACAACGCTTTCTATGTGTTAAATCATATAATTCATCATCTTCAAGGAATGTGCTGTTACTTTTCATGACGGCTCCTTTAGGTTTTCTTTTCCAAATATTACTATTGCGGATGGGAATGGTGCTGAATTTTTAGAATTGCCAAACTTCAATCTTCCTCTGATAAACTCAATATCCCCTTTTAATGCTATATCGTGCCACCATGCTGTATCTGTTCTAGCAGGGACTAAGCAAACTACAGTTGCACCATGGTTTCTACTTTCTGTCTCGGCCTTTCTCATCCATTTTTTTATTTCTCGTCCATATGGTGGGTTCGTCCAACATACTCCCTCCCAGCGTTGAATAAGTCCATCCTCTTCTGGTGTGAAGTATTTGTCGCATTTGGCATTTTCAGGCAAGGCACAAACGTCTAGAGTGAAATTAAACTTCTCATTTAGTGCGGCAAAAAAACTTAGCGGAGTTTCCCATTCATGATTTTTGCTAGAAAAGTGTATATTATTTTCCATCATTTACCTATGTATCGCCTCAGTGCGTTTATTCTCTTGGTCGATTAGTTCGTCACCTGCTTTGTTTTCCAGATATTCAATAAAATTATCTACGGTTTTTAGTTCGCTGGTATCATCATCAGGGATTTCTATATCTAACAGCTCCTCAAATTCTATAATAATTTCAATATAATCTATACTGTCAGCATTTAGATCGTCGTATAGGTGATGGCTTGGTTGGACTTGTTCTATTTGTACATCTAGTTTATCAGCTATGACCTTTTTAATTTTATCGGGTGTCATAATGTGTTTCTCCTAAAGTTGAGGCAACAAAAGTATGTTGCCTCCTATTTATTTTTCTAAATATTCTTTTAGCTTAGGACTCCACTCTTTAATCATTTGGTTTAATTTCTCGTCAGGAGTAATTATAAGAAATATTCCTAGGCCGATAGTTATAGAGTCAGGTAAGCACATTGCTGAAAATATAATGGCAACACCGATCCATGCACTAAGATTTACAAGCTGCCCTATAATATATTTTTTTATCATTACGTATCCCTAAGTTATGTTATAGTAGGAGGTAGTTATTAACTACCTCCTGTTTGGTCAGTGCTGATTAATCGTTTAAAGCTCCAGCGAAAGCGGAAATAAAATCTACCTCCTCAAGTTTTTTTACATCAACGATATCATACTTCGCACCCTTTAAATCATCATCTAAAGATGTTAGGAACGCTTGTAAGTCAGCGTCAATATTTCCAACTGTTAGGAAGGAAATGTTAAACTCGCGCTCGTCACCAACATTGTTAGTAATATCGGTTATAACTTTTTTAACCGCGTCACGATTAGAAGGGGAGCCGTCCGTAGCTACAAATATAACCGATTGCTCATAGCCACCTTTTTTATGTAGCTCCCAAGCTTTATTTATCACTTCGGCCGTTTGCGTTGCAGCTTCATCGGCAGTAAGAGCGTTGATAGTCTCGGCTGCTTTTTCAGCGGAAACGCCAGCAATAACATTTATTTGGTGGCCAAAAGTAATAACATCAATTCCATCTTCATCATATTTTGAAGCTTCGTTAGCAAATTGAATTACTTTCTCTTTCAAGAAGTCAATTCTTTTCATGCCCCCCGCACAATCATTGCTTTGCATTGACCCAGATACATCAACACAAAATATAAAATTATCACCTTTGTTTAGTTCTAAATTAGACATAGTTTTAGTCCTTTATTAAGTTTTAAAAAATGCCGTCTCTCCGTGCTGTCATACGAATTATTTTTTATCATATGGGTACAAGTCGTATAGTGAAACCCAACGCCTTTCAAAGCGGGCAGCTTAACCCTTTCGGGTGTTCTTATTGTCTGAATACATCTACAATTGCACTGAATAGAGAATCTTTCTTTTGTTGCTCCGTCGGTAATTCCGAATAAGGAATACAACAAGGATGAGTCTTTTTTTGCTCGTCCTTGTATTTACCGTAAACCCAGCCTTGCTCAGTTTTCTCTTTGAGCCAGTTGTTATGCATATCCTCAGGGGTAGCATCAGGGTTATTAAGCCTGTGGTGAACTCCATTAATTGCTGATTGTCTTTGCCAATCAGCAGCGTTATCCCAATCTTTTTGTGAATTATCACCAATAGTCTGGCAGTACGCTTTGTTTGTCTGGTGGCAAACTTTTGCAATGTCTTCAATTTTAGTCATAGTCTTTCCTTTTTAATGAATTATAATATTATTGGTGGGGTGTGTAGGACTCGAACCTACTGGAAGTTTCCTTCTAAGATTTACAGTCTTATCCGCTACCTGTTACGGTTTACCACCCCTTAAGTGGCTTCGTTTTCCTTTTTGGTTTCTTTTAATATTTCACGAGCTTCTTTTATGAAGTAGTGATGCTTGCGGTCTATGACTATGTATCGCACATCTTTATCAGCTAGTTTTTTGCGGATTGTAGATGGGTGTTTGTTGTATTGATCTGATAGCTTATCTACATCAGCAAATTTTTCCTCAATCGCTATTGTGGTGTAACGTTCCATAGCCCCATAAGAGCCGTCCTGTACTTTGTCTCTATAATCTTCTAGTATGCCCCAAGGGGTGGGGAATATTTCTTCTAACTTAGCTGCTGGCATAACTCCTCCTACATCCAGTGTCTAACATTTGCCATATATCTAATATCTTCATCTGAGTAATCTTCGTCCTTTAGGTTACAAAGCATTTTGTATCTAATATTTGGACATGGAGAATTGAGGGCGTGGAAGATGGCTATTTGTTCAGCCTCTTCGTAGCTCATATCCCATTTTTCCCAGAATTTTTCTTCTTTACCCGTTACGGTAACTTGGTTGTGGTGGAATCTGCATAGTGGAACTGTCCACTCATCAGATTCTTTTAAAGCCATTCCGTGGCCACCTTGATTCATTAGGTGGTGGGGGTCTATAGGATGCCCCATGCCATTACAATTCTCCCCATCACGGTGTATTGAGCATGGCCCACGTTTTACAAATTTTAAATGTTTTGGGCTTCTGACTACTTCAGATTTATATACAGTTAGTATATTTTTATCCGGAACGACTACCTGACCTAAGAACTGTTCAAAATTCATCATGTGAACGCCACCATCAAGAAGTACATCACAGCGAAGAAACTAAGGAGAGCGAAAAACTCTTTGCCACGCTCTACCCACCATGTGAAGCTATATTCTTCCATGTAACTGCCCTCCTATTATGGACTGAGCTGCTTGGATATTCTGGCGAGCCAGTTTCCACTCTTCTTTTTCGATTGCCTCTAGGGTTTTTGTAAGCTCCTGTAGAACAGGAGAGCTATTTTTAGTAATAGGAGTATTTTGGACGATACTCCTTAATCGCTGTTTTTCTTGTTGCTCCTTATACATAACTTCATCTCCTGTTGGTTATGTATCAACCCTACCATGGCGGTAGGGAGTGTGTCAACAGTTAAAACTACCGCGATGGTAGATACGAGTGGTGAAAAGTTAATGCAAAAAGAAAAACCCCCTAGTAAATAGGAGGTTTTATATAGATATAAGGTGGTAGAGATGTTATTTTTTCTGTTCTATTCTTTCCCAGCCCATTTTTTCATAGCCTTCAGCACATATTCTAGCTTCTTTCACTGGCATTCCCAAAGGATCTCCTGTACATTTAGTTACTTCTCTTGTTTCTGGGTTGTGCAGCATTATTACGGTTGGACCGCATGAGGTAATAAAAAGGGTTGTTATTAATATAAATATTTTATTCATCGTTTTGTTCCTTGTTTAACTTTTGCTTTACATTATTAATTTTTTTTAAGTAACTCATAACTCTTTTCCCTTGGGCATTTGCTAGCTTTTAATTATTTATTAGTACCAAAGATTTGTGCAGCAGTACCAAATTTAATGACCTTACCGTCTTTGAGGGCGATAACATATTCTATTTGCTCAGGGGCGTTTGTCCAAGCCCCGCGCTTATCAAAGCTAAAGTATGTTAAATATTGAAGCTGTCCATCAGATCCTAAGCTACTTGGTTCTCCGATTTTATTAATAACTTCCGTTTTCGTCATGCCAATATCTATTTTATTGCCAATATCTTGAATTATTGTAACGCAAGCGCTTAAAGTTAAAGATGTAATTAGTATTAATATTTTATTCATGGGAAGTTTCCCTCTTAATTGTTAATATTTGTGTATATTGACGATGATTCGTCAATTCCGTTGTTTCTGTAATTATTGTCAGGATTGTAGGTGTTGTATCGTCCCTGAAGGTTTGGTGATGTTTGCGATTCTAGTTTTCCGTTATTGTATGTGTTGTATCCACCGCTTAGATTCTGTTGTTTAATACGAGTGTTTCCGTTATTATCCGTCTCGCAATTATCCGAAGACATAAAATCACAATTATTGTAAGCTTGTGCAATGTTGTAATTTAATAATAATGTTATGGTTAAAATTAGTAGTTTCATGGTTTATTTTCCTCCTTAGAGTTGATATGTATATGCACTGTACTACCATTGATTGAGACGTTAGGCAAAAAAATACCCTCCTTGGAAGGTTTTTTATTATTATCATTTATTGGTAGGACTTTTTTTAAGACTGTTTCTAGATTTTCCTGTATTTCTTTATTAGCCATTACTAACCTGCTTATATATAAGTTTTAAATGTGAATCGTCTAATGCGAAATCCGTCTTATCATCTTTAGCCTCTTTGAATATAGTATAAGACTCTGTGATAAATTGAGCTATCTGCTTTGGATCTAGTTCTTGCATTAGATCGTTCTTAATTAAAAAACTCACAGACTCTGATGCTACTTGCTCCAATAACTCTGCGTCTTCCGACTTATCGTAAAAAGCTTCTTCAATAATATTAGAAGGCTTCACTTTAAGTGCTTTGGCGTATTTATCAATTGTGTCTTGATCTAAACCTCTTTGATCCTTCTCATGCCTGTAAACTGAGTTAGGAGCTATACCAACTTTTTTAGCCAGTGCGGCTTGTGAAATACCTTGTTTTTCTCTGATCTTTTTAATGTTATTTGCCATACTAAAAATATATTTAATTCCTAATTAATAGTAAATCCTCCACATTGGTAGGATAATTTACTTGACCCCGTATCTACCGTCGTGGTAGGGTTGGCTTATGAAGTTACAAACCTACATGAATAAAAATAAGTTAAACGACTCACAAGTTGCGAGTGACATAGAGGTTAAACCCAACAGTGTTTATCGTTATAGGACAAAACGACAAAGGCCTGATGATAAGGTAATGGTTCGTCTCTATGTGTATACCGATGGAAAGGTTTCGCCTAATGATTTTTACAATTTGCCAGACCTACATGAGTCTGGCGGAGTTATAAAAGATTAAATAGTTAATGCAATGATTAATTTTTTAAGATGGGGAGTTATGAGAAAAATTAGGAAGTTGTTTATTAGTAGAAAAATTAAAAAGCTGTCTTATCAGGATATGAAGGAGGTTGGTTTAAGAATGCGACGATAGTTAAAATGGGAAGGTTGGTTGTTATCCTGTTTAGCACTCCTTATGTATCTCCCTACTTTGGTTGCCTGCCAGCCTTTCTTTTTTAACTATTGTGCTAATATCTTGGTTCCTGTGGTGGTCAAGGAAAGGAGGTTAACCTGCGTGTCTGAGCACAAGAGTTTTTGAAGAGTTTTACTCGCATAAACAGACAAGGTTAGCAGACCACCAGTATGGGGAACTCATGAGATATACGCAAGAGCAGTATAATTTTTTGGTTGAGGAGTATGACAAGTGCTACAAGTTGTGGGAGGCAGTTTTAAGGCAGGCTTTACGTGACTTGGATGCAAAACAAAGTAGAGAAAGGAATGTTAGGAATCATGCCTGCTTAGATATGTTCAGTGAGAGTAATGCGGGTTTTGTGAATATTTGTAAGGTTTTAGGCGTTGAGCCGTCCAAAATAGTCAAGAGGGTCAGGGAGAGCCATGGAAATTAATGATATTTTATCTAAGCGTCAGGAGCGATACGGCAATTTTAAGGATTTGGCCGAAACATCGCAGCAGTTTAAATCAGTTATGAAAAATACCCCTAACTGGCATAGATTATCGGCGGATAAACGTGAGGCACTTGAGGTTACATGTACAAAGATGGCGAGAATATTATGTGGTGATTCTGAGTATAAAGATTCATGGGATGATATTGGTGGGTATACACAATTAGTGTCGCAAAGTCTGGAGGATGGTCAATGAAGATCTGGAGCTGGCGACATGCTATTCAAAAAGCCGATCTTCCTTCTACCACAAAGTTGGTGCTGTTTAATCTGTCGGTATATATGAATGAGCGTGGGGATGGGTGTTATCCTACCACAGAGACGCAAGCAAAAGATACAGGATTAAGTGAAAGGGCTGTATGTAAACATATCAAAGCTGCTGAAGATGCCGGCTATCTGATTAAGAAAAAACATGGCTTTTCTGGGCAAGGTTGGAGCCGTAACGAATACAAAGCATCGGTGCCTAAAATTATCAAGAAAGGTACTGAACTAGGGTCAGTGCGTAAGGCTATAAAAAAGAGTAAAAAGGCACTGACCGAGGGTAAGTGCGAAGGCACTGACCCTAACGACAAAAAGGCACTGACCGAGGGTCAGTCTAATACTCCAATTAACTCTTCAGGAGTTAAACCCCTAGTCCCCTTGCAAGGTAGTTCGGTGGATAAGTTAAAAAAATATGATGTTTTACTACACCTTAAAGAAGCTGATTTAATCAGGGCAAAAAGAAACGCACCCGGATGGGATATTTATGCTCTGGTGTATGCGTACAATCTTGGGGTATGGGATAATAAACGTGAGCCTCCGAGAAACCCAAGTGCTGCATTTCCTAAGTGGTGTGGAAAATATACCAAAGGAGCACCACCATCATGACAAGAGAGGAATTGAAGCAAAGGTTTGAAGAATTGGAGGCGATAAATATTCATGATGAATGCATGCCCCCTCCTATGGCTAGGAGACAAGCGAGAGTTAATTTGTTGAAGGAATTAAGAAAAATAGGAATGAAAAATTTTGAAGCAGTGTTTGAAGTTCATAAAGTTGAACGCACGATGGAGAGAGTATGAGTCTTACACCTAAGCAAGAAAAATTTTGTCAAAAATACATTGAAATTGGTTGTAAGTCAGAAGCTTATAGGCAGGCATACAAAGCGGAAAAGATGAAGCCTGCCACGGTTAATAGGGCTGCACATGATCTATTTAAAAACCCCAAGATTACTACAAGAGTTGCTGTGCTTACAGCAGAATATAAAAAACAGCATGAAGTAACTGTTGATAGGATAGTTGAAGAGCTTGAAAAGATGGCTTTTGTTGATGTTAGAAGATTCTTAAACCCTGATGGGTCAATGAAGAAATTGGCTGAATTAGATAGAAGGACTGCGGCAAGTTTAGTCAATTTTGAGGTGGAGGATCTTTTTGATGGCACAGGTGAACAGCGTAAGCATTATGGGCGATTGACCAAGGTGAAGCTTGCAGACAAGAAAGCGTCTCTTGATTCTCTGGCAAGAGTGTTTGGGGCATTTAACGACACTGTTCATAACGTTAATGAAACATATGAGGAAATGATTGCAAGATTAGAAGCGGAGGAAAAGGAAAAAAATGAACAACATGATGGATGATTGGTTGGAGTTTGTTGAGGATATTTGGAGGAATATAATTCCTTCACCTCGGAAGTCTGAAAACTCAAGAGAAAAAATTGCGTTAGCAGCCATGCAAGAGCTAATCAAAATTAGAGACCCTGAATTTATTTCTGTGAATCAATTGGCTGAGGAAAGTTACAGAATTGCTGATGCGATGGAACATGCAGCTTATTCTAGCGTTGAAATAAAGTGGGAAAATTTAAAACAGAGGATAGGCGGTGAGTAAGCAAATATTAGATAAAATTAAGAAAGACTTTACAGAGATTCTTAGAATCTCTGACCGAAAACATGAGGCGTGGAATAATGCAAAACAATCCCTCAAGGCTTTAGATGAGCTTAGGGAGGAAATGCTATGCGACAAAAGATTTATATACAGATGGGTGGAACGAGGGTTATTTGACAAACATACAACCCCAGAGGAGGCGTTAGGTATAATAGCTTTCGGTGATGATGCGCCTTGGAAAGACCCAAACTGGAATTGGGATGTGTCACATAAGGAGTATGCAGATAAGTTTTATGAAAAATTCCCAAAACCCCAACCACCTAAAGGAGAGTAGATAGATGTTCAAGTTCGCTGTGGTAAATGGTTATACAAAGAAAATAATTTCTCGTCATAACTCAGAGTATTTAGCTGACCGACAACTAAAAAGAATTGAGCGATATTACGATTATGTTGCCGTTTACCCATTGAAAGAAAACGGCAAAGAAGTTAACACCCCCAAAGACAAGGAGTAGGGAATGAGCGACTTAACACTTGAAGAAAAAACAGAATACGCAAAAAGCGAAGCAGCCTTAAAGGAAGCTGAAAAGCATTTTTACGAAAAAGCACAACCATTTTTCCCTTTAGGGTTTTCCGTTAATTATCGCAACCCCGGTCATTGGGATATTTATGCACCGCAATGCCCCGGTAAAGTTTCAGCCTTTCTATCTATAAGCGAAGGCAATCGAACTACCGCCCATGATGGGCAACGTGAACGAGCCTTTCGCATACGAGGTGAAAAAGGTGGCGTTTGGGTCGCTGATGAAAGATGGAATCCGTTAAAAAAGAAGGGGGATGAACCTCCTAGTTTTAGATCTGTCATGGCAGCTATGATTTGGATAATGGAAGAATTAATGCAAGAACCAAGTGAGGAATAAATGACGCAGGAACTAATAAAGGAAGCCGAATTTATACTATCAGACAGCTTTCATAATGATGACCACGAAGCCTATGAGGGCTGTTCTACTTGCGAAATAGCATATAAAAAATTAGCCCAAAAGCTCACAGAAGCCTTGAAAGAGCAACAACAGGCTATAGACCCTAGAGTGCTAGAAAAAGCCATAAAAGGATTTAAAAATAGAAAGGCTGGTCATACATATCAAATGATTTACTCAAAGAAGGTTAATGCAGGGCAATTTACTCCTGAGCATAGCGTTGAAGTTTCAGAAGATGATGATTTTTATAAAATAAGAAAGGTAGAAAGATTTTATATAGCAAAAGGGGATGAGGAAATTGAGTGAGATCCTTGCAAAATTAAAAAATGACCTTGAATATTTTGCCACTAAGAACTTGATGATTAAGCCGAAGGTTGGGACTTTTATTCCATTTGAGTTTAATAAAGCTCAAAGATACTTGCATGAGAAGCTGGAGGAGCAGAGGAAGAAAACAAAAAAAGTTAGAGCTATTATTTTAAAGGGTCGTCAACAAGGTTGTTCTACATATGTTGCCGCTAGATTCTACCACAGGACTGTTACTAAGCTGGCGTTAGATACGTTTATATTTGCTCATGAATCTTCTGCATCTGATGCGTTATTTACGATGGTGAAGAATTACCATGAATTTAGTAACAACAATTTCCGTCCTGACTTAGGTAAGTCCAATGCAAAGGAGTTATTATTTCCTAAGTTGAAATCAGGTTATAAGGTTGGTACGGCTGGTACTAAGGGTTTAGGTCGTTCAAAAACTTTCCAGAATCTACACTGGTCTGAGGTGGCTTATTCAAAAGATTGTGATGAACACTCTAAGGGTATTTTACAGACGGTATCTGATGTTGATGATACGGAGATAATTTTGGAGTCTACATCTAGCGGTCAAGGTGATTTCTTTCATAGAATGTGCATGCGGGCATTATCGGGAGATTCTGATTATCAGTTAATATTTATCCCCTGGTATTGGCAAGATGAGTACAAGCGTACATTAGAAGATGATTTTAAGCTGACACAGCCACAAGAAGGGCAAGAAAGTTTATCTGAGCAAGAATATTATGATTTATTCAAAGATAACGGTCTTACCCTAGAGCATCTAGCATGGCGTAGAAATAAGATAAGGAGTGACTTTGAAGGTGATATAATGCGTTTTATGCGTGAATATCCTTTTACTGTTCAGGAGGCTTTTGCTGCCTCTGATGAGGGGAGTTATATCAAGGCGGCACAAATTATCAGGGCAAGAAATACACCATATATACAGACTGAGGCACCTTTGGTTATCGGAGTTGATCCTGCACGTGAAGGAAAGGACAGGATTTGTCTGACTCACCGTAAGGGGCGCAATGTTACTAAAATAAAGAAACTTCCTAAAATGAAAATCACTGAACTTGCATCAGCTATAGCTAAGGAAATAATACAATATAAGCCTGCCAAAGTATTTATTGATGTGGGTGGTCTGGGTGTTGGTGTTTATGACATGCTGGTTGATATGAAGTATGGGAAAATAGTAGTGGCTGTTAATTTTGGTGGTGCTGCTGATAATAAGGATAAATACGCTAATAAAAGAGCTGAAATGTATGGTGAGGCTTGGAACTGGCTGGAGGATTATCCTTGTCATATATCTGAGATTGATGTGGTTATGGCTGACCAGTTGCAGTCTGAATTATGTTCGGTGGGGTATAAGTATAACAATAATCAGGCTTTATTGATGGAGCCTAAAGAAAAATTAAAAGAAAGAGGGCTTCCATCTCCTGATGTTGGTGATTCTTTTGTTCTAACATTTGCTTTCCCTGTTGGTGGGGTGGCTCATAGTAATAGAAATACACATTTTGTAGCAAAAACTAAGGCAGTGAGGTTTTAAATGATTAATAAATTTTTAGATGATGCAACGAGGGTGGCTCCTAGTTGTGAAATCATAGTAAATAAGAGTGCTTTTGATAGAGGGTATAATGTTCATGCACGTATTAAAGGTGACACCAGTAAGGTGTGTCATTTATTTATAAAAGAGGATTTGTCTGATCAGGAGGAGGTTATCGAGGCAATAGGTAATTGGTATAGTGAAAATAAAGTGCCTTCACACGGCTAAAAGGTATGAGAATATGTTAGGAATAAAAGCCCCGTAGGACTGCAATCCTAAGCGGGGCTAAACCTAACTTAAGGCGATTATACCGTGATTGATTTAAAAGTTCAACTTTTGAAAGTTATGAAAATGAAAGTTAATTGTTCTAGTAATAAAAGAATTATATGTGGTGTACAGGCTATATTGTATGCCATAGCATTTGCAGTTATTGCAAGTAGTATCGGATTGTCTGATATATTGCTGGAATTGGTAAAATGACTATTGAATATATCAATGCTGATACGGAACGGACTTGGTATGTAGTGTTTGAGCCTAGGCGTGGGAAGTTTCATTTTTGGCATTTATTTACAAGGGGTGGGTTTGATCATGTCTGGGCATTTACTGAAATAAATGACTCATTAAAACCTTTTGCTAACGGTGTTGTTGCTCTTTGTCCCACTATGGATGAATGTTTGGTTAAGGACTGGTTAATCTCCTGATGAACTTATTTCAAAGCTTCCTGATGATGTTACAGCAATATTAAAATACAAGTCTAAATATAGTGCCTTCAACACGTATCGCCTGCGTGGTATAGTAAGTTGTGTAACTCTTGTTAAGTCATTGTTGGGTATTGGTGGATTTTGCGTTACCCCGCTTGGACTTTACAGGCAACTTAAAAAAAAGGGTGCAAAAAATGGGAAGCAGTAATTCACCGGCTCCGGCTCCGGCTCCAAGACAGGCAGAGCCAGAAAAAAAGAAAGGTTCAATAACATTTGATGAGAATGGTGGTATTCATGTTTCGGGAGATGTTACTTCTGAACAGCTAAAACAGGCAATGGATGACAGGAAGGCTCGTGATGATGCTGAGTTTAAACGTAACTCCCCATCTAAGGGTATTGATAAAGAATCTGCCTCCACAATTGCAGCCCGTGAGCAAAAAACATTAGCTAATCCGAAAAAACAGAAATTAAGAGGAAAGAGGACATTAGTTGCCGAATCTCCTCTTGGTTCGGGAGAAAGTTTGGGATGAGGTCAAGACCTTTTCAAGATAGTGATTATGAGATGGTTGCCAGTTGGTGGGAAGATTGGGGGTGGCCCGCAATACCTAAAGAGTTTTTGTCTAAAAATGGGGTTATTGTATCTAATGGTGGTGTTGATGTATGTGCAGGGTGGTTATATTCGACTGATTCGGCGGCATCGTGGGCTGAGAACTATATTTCAGACAAGTGTGCTTCTAAGAAACTAAGAAAAGGATCATTAGAATTTTTAGTGGAATGTTTAGCAGATAAGGCAAAGGAATTAGGATTCTTAGCGATGATATCATCTGTAAAAAACAAAAGCCTTATTGAGAAGTTAAAGAGTTCAAACTTTGGTAATGAAGAAACCGGAATGACAAACTTAACGAGGGTTTTATAATGGCGGTAGCAACTTCAACAGCATTAGCAACGGCGGCGGCAGTATCAGCAGCAGGAGCAATAGGCGGAACGGCATTGGCAGCTTCACAGGCTAATAGAGCAAATAAAGAGCAAAAACGGCAAAAGTCAATAGCGGCTGATAACCAGCGTAAGCAAGATGCTTTGATAGCAGAAGAAAGAAAGCGTGTTGAGGCTGAGGAGGCTGCTATTCAAGCTGAATTAGACGCAAAACGTCAGGGGGCTGCTGATGCTCATAATGCCCGTGTTGCTGAGGAAAATGTTAATAAACGTAAGAACCGTGGCAGGCGTTCATTGATATTTGGTTCAGAGGTTGGGATTGAAGAGGACACTTTAGGATGAGTGAATTTAAAATAGTTAAAAAGGGTAATGATCCAAAGGAGCAAGAAGGCTCATTAGAATTGCCTGAAGAAGAGGAAGAAGATGCTTAACGTTATATGTGTTCGTGTAGGTCAAAAATACACACCTGATTATGTTTATAAGTTAAAGAATATGGTTTCCCGTCATTTGGAAGAGAAACATAGATTTTTGTGTATGACCGATAATGCATTTCAGGTTCCGGGTATAGATACTATTATGGCACCAGTTCCCATAGCGGATTCTTGGTGTAAGATAGGTCTTTTTGCATCAAACCTAATGACAGTGGAAAAGGGCGAAAGGTGTTTATATCTGGACTTGGATGTTGTTATTACAGGCAGTCTTGACCAGTTGATTAAAGATAAGCTTAAAGATGAAAAAGCTATCCCTATTGTTGATAAGCTAAGTGATGTGGATATTAATCAAGGGTTGGACAATAAGAGTAATGAGTTATGGATTGCGAAAGATTGGCATGATCCGTTTAATTCATCTGTTATGTATTGGGTTCACGGTCAGCAGTCAAAAATATACGGCAAATTCAGAAGTGAAGATATGAATCGTTTACGAGGAGATCAGAATTTAATTTCTGAGCTGGTGCCTGATGCAAAGACATTCAATAAGTCGGATATATTATCATATAAGTTCTCTGGGTTGATGGGCAAGGAAGCGCCTCCTAAAAATGCAAAGGTAGTCTTGTTCCATGGAAAGCCAAAAATGCATGAATTAAATGTAGATTGGATAAATAAGGAGTGGATTTAGATGCCACAAGAAAGCCTGAAAAACCTGAAAAAAAGAATTAAAGATGCTGAAACGCTAAGAGTGCAGCGTCAGGGATTAAATCAAGGGGCGTATGAAATAGCTATGCCTCAGCGTAATTTGTACAATGAAACTAGTGCCGGTGATTCTCGTATGGATGGGGTTTATACATCTGAGGGTATGATCTCGGTTGATGATTTTGTGAATAATGTGCAAAAGTCTATTACTCCGCTATTTACCAGATGGGCTAAATTGGAATCAGGCGATGCTGTAGATAAGGATCAAAAGCATAAATTAGACGTTGATCTTGAGAAAACTACTGAAACATTTTTTACTCATTTAAATAATTCTAACTTTGGTACGGCTTCGGCTGAGGCTTATTATGATTTAGCTGTTGGAACGATGGCGTTGTTATTAAACAAGGGTACATTTGATAATCCTTTGAACTTTCAGGCAGTGCCTACCGCTCATTTAGGGTTAGAAGAGGGTGTTTTTGGAACTATCGGTGGGGTGTTTTATAAAAACAAGATTGCAGCTAGATTAATTGAGGATACATGGCCTGATATAAATATACCTGCAAATTTGGCAAAAATTATCAAAGAGAAGCCTAATCATAAGATAACTTTGGACGCTGTAACTTATTTCGATTCAAAAACCGATCAGTGGTATTATGAAGTATTGTGGTTTCACAATAAAGAATCAGAAAGGCTTTTAACTCGTACTACAAAATATAATCCTTGGATAATTGTTCGGTGGACTAAAATAGCCGGTGAAGTAGAGGGTAGAGGACAGTTATTGAAGGCTTTGCCTGATTTAAAGATGTTAAATCACGGAAAGCAAATGGCAGCCACAACGGTTCAAATGAATGCGTTTGGTTGTTATACAATGGAAGAGGATGGAATTGTAGACACTCGCAGTGCTGAGATTGCTCCCGGTGGTTTCCTTATAGTCAAGAGCAACGGAGGCGGTGGTAGCTCCCCATCTATTGCCGCACTTCCGAGGGTTGGAGATTCACAGAATCAGGAGTTTTTCTTTCAGGGGTTGGAATCCAATATTAAACAATTATTGATGGCTAATAAATTACCTGATGAGGGTGGTGCTGTTAGATCCCCGACTGAGATAATTGAGCGTGTGAAAGAATTTCAGGTTGATTACGGTACTGCCTATGGTCGTATTATGTATGAGTATGTAATTCCTCTGTTTAGAACTTGTTTGATGGTTTTGGAAGAAACAGGTCATATTACTATTCCTAAGATTGCTATTGAGAATCCTGTAAGTGGTAATAAGGAAGAAAAGAAAATCACTGACAATGCAGCATTCACAAAAATTAAAATGTTATCACCTGTGGCAAAGGCTCAGGCGTTAGATGATGTTCAAAGCACGGTTCAATCTGTGCAAATGACTCAAGCTTTAGATCCTCGTTTACCGTTGGTTGCTTATAAAGCTGAAAAAATACCGGAGTGGATAGCAAATAAATTAGGTATGCCGAAAGAATTAGTAAGAGATGAAAAAGAATTGCCCGGAGCATTGGCAACCTTTCAGCAATTATTTGGGGAACAACAACCGGAGGCTCAGGCGTGAAAATGGAATCACCATGGGGAATTGATAAGCAAAATGAACAATTCGCTAAACTAACAAAAGAACAATTAAAACAAGCTCAGGCAAAATATGCACATTTTGCTCAATGTTTTGCAACGGATGCGGGGCAGAAAGTTTTAGCGGATCTTGAAAAAGAATTACATACCCGTCCTACATGGGACCCGAAAAAAGGGCATGAATGGGGATTTTACTACGAAGGTCAAAACGATGTCCTTCGATTTATTATTAATCGTGTAAATATAGTGAGGAAAAATGACTGAAGCAAGTTTAGCATCTGATGTTGATTTGGGAAATAAGGGCGAGCAAAACGCACCTGCTGAAGACCCACGTAATGTAGTGGAACATAAACGGGTTGAAGGTGATGGTCAGGAAAATAAGTTTGAGCGTCCGGAAGGATTTCCAGAAGATTTATGGGATTCTGAGGCCAATGATGTAAAGAAAACCGCTTTAATAGATGCTTATCAGAAGGAATCTAAGCGTACACAGGATTTGAGAAATATTATTGCAAAAGGTGGTCAAAAAGCTCCTGAAAGCGTTGATGAGTACCAAATAGAGTTTGGTGATGAAGTTAAGGATCTAATTCAGGAAAATGATCCGGCATTAGATGTTTTTAAAGCAGCGGCACATAAAAACGGATTGTCGCAAGAACAGTTTAAAGGCGTTATGAATGATTATCTTGCCGGGCTGAAGGAAGGAGAATTACTTGCTCCGGGTGAACCTCCGAAAACTGAGGAGCAGTTAGCAGAAGAAGATAAAAAATTCGTTGAGGGTGAGAAAGCCAAGCTTGGCGAAGAGGGTATGAAAATATTTGATAACCTTAATCACTCTTTTGCAGCTGCATATAAGAACGGTTCTTTGAATGATGAGGATAAAGAAGCTTATATGAATGCGGTTTATAATGCTGAAGGTGTCCAGTTCGTTGATAAATTAGTAAACCTTGCAAGGATGGGTAAGTTTGGGATGGGAGAATCAATCCCTACTAAAGAAATGCTTGGTGAAGGTATGCTGACCAAAGAACAGTTAGACGCTATGGGTGCAGACCCTAGAATGAAAACTGATCCTGAATTTAGAAAACGTCGTTCTGACGGTTATGCCGCTCTTGAAAAACGAGGCTTTATATAACCGCCTTCACGTGATTCACGGTTTTGTTATAATTATAGGTGAGAGTTAAACGGCTCTCCCAACCCTGCGACTACGGCTCCCTGCTTTTAGCATCCCGTATGAAGTCAATGGCCCCCTGGTTTTTGGTCAAACTTTATACGGAGAACAAGCGATGTCTATCGGTGTATCTAGTGCGTTTATAGCTGAATTTAGCTCTGACGTAAAACATGCGTATCAATCACAGGGAAGAGGTCTCTTAGAGCGTGTGCGTGTTAAAAATGACGTGAAAGCGTCTACATATAAATTTCATAAAATGGGTAAAGGCATGGCTTCGGAGCATATTCCGCAAGCTGATGTAACGCCTATGAATGTCGGTAATTCCGGTGCAACTGCAACCTTAACTAACTGGGTCGCTCCTGAATATTCAGACGTATTTGATCTTGAGAAGATCTCATATGATGAGCGTGATGAGTTGGTGAAAGTTGTAGCCGGTGCAATTGCCCGTCGTGGTGAGCAATTACTATTGGATGCTTTGGACGCTGGTGCAAATGCTACTCAGGTTATTGAAAACTTCGGTGCAACTGCATCTGGTGTAACTGTAACTAAGCTTAGGCGTTTAAAAAGACTAATGGATGCTAAGGGCGTTCCTATGGAGGATAGAACTTTTGTTCATGATGCCATTGGAATGGAGCAATTGTTAGGCTCAACCAATGTTACAAGCTCTGATTACAATAGTGTGAAAGCGCTTGTGCATGGTGATGTTGATACATTCTTAGGTTTTAAATTCATACTTATTGAAGATCGTGATGAGGGTGGTGTTGATACCACTTCCAACGTTACGAAAAACTTCGGATTCCATAAAGATGCTATTGGTCTGGCGGTTGGTCACCAGTTTGATACTGAGATCAATTACGTTCCTGAGAAAGTTTCTTGGTTAATCAATGGACGTTATTCTGCTGGTGCGATTGGTATTGATGACGAAGGTATATACGAGCTATTAAGCAATAACACTGCTGTAGTTTAGTAGTTGGCAGCCTGAAATTATCAGGCTTGTTGACATTGTTTTAAATTTAAAAGAGGAACAAGCAAATGTCTTTTTTAAGAGCAAACTTTGGTCCGGTGGGTGGTCAATCTCGTAGAGGGAAAGTGCCAGCCGTTTGGGCTTATAAGACCGATGATGCACATACTGCGGTAGATGCAGCTGGTTATTTTAATGATGTTTCTAAGGAGCTTTCTATAGGCGACATCATTAATGTTGTGGTGGTTACTAATTTAGATGCTTCTAACGAGGCGGCTTCTACATATGGTACTCACCTTGTTAACGCTAATTCTGGTGGTGTTGTTGATGTAACTAACGTTACTGCCGGCACTGTGACAGATAGTGATTAGGAAAGGTTATGGCAAGTGAATTTCCGCAAGGAAAGCATTATAGCAATTCACATTTGGGGCAGACTGTATTTGTATGCGGTTCTGCCCCTTGCTTGCCTGATGAGTATAAAGAAGCTCGCAAACATCGCCCTGATGCTCTTGTAATTGGAGTAAATGAGGCTGTTTCATTTGTACGTGCTGACTTTCTTGTTTCGTACCATGCTGAAAAATTTGATGAGTTTAAGTCTAAATCTCTGAACCCTGAAATTACTACTCACACAGGTAAGGGTTATAGGGAACAAAAAGAAGAGTCTCAGATTGATTATAGATGGGATGGAATAAAAATAGGTGCAACTTCTGCCGGAGATGCTGTGCAGATAGCAAGGCAAATGGGTTTTTCTGAAATTATCATGATCGGCTGTCCGATGAATGGTGGTGATGGTTATTTCAAAGAAACCACTGAAGATGAGGGGTGTCCTCGTTTTGGCTTTAATAATAACGAGATGGTCAAAAGCCATAAAGAAACATTACGAGCTATATCAAACACAGTAAATCTTTCAATGGTTCGCTCTATGAGTGGTTTTAGTAGTGAAATATTCGGGAAACCTAAATGGGGATAAGATATGACAACTACGGATATAAATATAGTAAACAGGTCATTACTGCGTTTGGGCGTAAGTGCAATAGCGGATTTTACATCTAACGATAAATCTAAAATATGTGGTGCTATCTACCCTAGTTTCGCAACGTCTTTATTATCAATGTATAATTGGAGATTTGCCCGTAAGAAATCAGGCAGTTTAACGGCTACTACTGCACCTGATAATGCGTGGAAATATGCGTACCCTACACCTGCGGATCTTTTAACGTTGGTTAATTTTTATAATAGTGGAAATGCGGGAGCAAAACCACTTACTAAGGGTTATGAAAGGTTGGGTGCAAACATCCTGACTAATGAATCTAGTGCGTATATTGATTATACCTACAATATAGATGAAGATCTATGGCCTGATTGGTATGCTGAATTTGTGGTAACGGCTTTATGTGCAGAATTAGCCTATCCGATTACCGAAGAAGATAAGAAAGAGGTGTTTTATCGTAATAAAGCGTTTGGTTCTCCTAATCAAAATGGTGAAGGTGGGTTATATAAGATCGTAAAAGCGATTGACTCTCGCCAACAGCCAGTTGTTCCTTTTGCTACTCCTTCACTACTAGCAGCGAGGTTCAGTTAGATGCCAACTCGTGTTCTTCAGACAAATTTTACCAGAGGTGAATTAGGCCCCGATATGTTGGGTAGGTCTGATGTTGAGCAGTATTATGCAGGTGGTGAGGAATTGACCAATGTGGTGGTTATTCCACAAGGTGGTGTTAAGCGTCGTGCCGGTGGAAAATTTATAGATTCCCCTATGAGGTATATATACAACAAGTTAACTCCTTCAAGTATTTCATCTCCTAATGGTGGGACTACGGCAAATATTGATGATGATGATTCTACTACGACATTTTTAACTACCACAAATATGTCAACAACAGACCCTTATGTGATTGCTGAGTATGACTTTGGGTCTGATGTAACGATGTTGTTTGTTGATATTGTAAGTATAGCACTTACAAATTCCGGTGCTTCTACAACAGGGACTATTTTTATAGAAGTTGCTACGGATGCCGCTCCTTCAACGTGGCTTCCTAATTCACTATCAATTCCTGTAGGTGACACCGGCACATCTACCAGAAGAGCGATTGGTGGTGATTATAGATATTTACGCCTTGTTAAGAAAGGCTCAGGGGATTTTGCTACAAACAAGATTCAATTAACTGAAATGAATGTCTTTGATAATAATGCCACTATATCTGAAACACGAGAAGTATCTTTTGAGTATAATAAAGAACAAACTTATAACTTAGTTTTCACTCATAAAAATATAGCTGTCTATACAGCAGATACTTTTCAGGTAAATATCCCTGCGCCTGAATTTACAAGTGCAAGGTTAGCTGAAATAAACTGGACACAAAGTGCAGATACGGCAATTTTCGTACATGAGGATATTCCTCCACATAGATTACTAAGGATGGGTAGTGATACTTCATGGTCGCTCAATCCGATTGAATTTGATAATATGCCACAATATGACTATACGCCCACGGCTTCAAATCCTGCGGGTACGGTCACACCTTCGGCAACTGACGGGGTGGTTACTTTAACTACTTCAGGTAATGTTTTTACCTCTGATGCGGTGGATGTTGGGCAAATAATAGATGGTGGTGGTGGTCGTGCCAGAATAATTCAGTATTTATCCTCTACCACGGTTAAAGCTATTGTGATGATTCCTTTTTATTCCACTACCGCAATTACCTCTGGTGCTTGGGTTTATGAGGGTGGTTTTGAAGATGTATGGAGTGTTTCAAGAGGTTGGCCAAAAAGTGTAACTTTTCATGATGGAAGGTTGTGGTTTGGCGGTTCCAAATCAAGACCTCAAACATTATGGGGATCTAAAGTAGGATTGTTCTTTGATTTTGACCTTGGTCAAATATATGACGATGATGCTATTGATGTTACATTGGATACGGACCAGGTTAATGAAATACTGAATCTATTTTCTCAACGTGCATTACAAATATTTACATCCGGTGGTGAATTTGCAACGTTGCAATCTTCAGGGACTGCTATTACGCCCACGAATATTGATATTAGAAGGCAAACACAGGAAGGTTCTAAATCAGGTTTGCGTCCTGTAGAAATAGATGGTGGTACGATTTATGTTAAAAGAGGTGGTCAGGCACTAATTGAGTTCATTTTTGATGATGTTCAGCAGGCTTATTCATCTGAACAATTAACGGTGGTATCAAGCCATTTAATTAATAATCCTGTAGATATTGCTGTAGATAAGTCAAATAGTGATAATGACGCAACATTATTATATATCGTCAATTCTGATGGTTCTATGGCGGTGGGGTCAATTCTAAAGTCACAAAAAGTAATAGGATTTACAAGCTTTGAAACGGATGGGGATTATAAAAGTGTTGCAGTTGATGAGGATGGTGTCTGGGTAATTGTTAGGCGTACTATAGATGGAACTATAGTAAATATGCTCGAACAGTTTGATGAAAATTATCTAATGGATTCTTCGTTTATATATTCTGGTGCTGTTAGCTCCGTAACCGGCATTACATGGCTTGAGGGTGAAACGGTAAAGTTAAGGGTAGATGGTGAAAAGCGTGATGATGTTACTGTTACAAGTGGCACTATTTCATTTTCTCCGGCATCTGTATCAACAGTTCAATTTGGCTTAAATGTTCAAACTAAAGTAAAGGACATGCCTGTTGAGATAAATCCTAAAACAGTAAGAGCTCAAAATTTTGTAGGTAAGAAAAAGCGTGTATCTGCGGCAACACTTAGATTTAAAGATACTTCCGGTGTTAAGTTAAATGGTGATGAGGTTTACGTTCCTGATTTTACGGCTTCAGGAGGCAATCAGGCTTTAGAAGACTTTACGGGGTTGGTGCGGGTTGATGGAATTACAGATTATGACGAGACTGGGCAATTATCTTTAACACAGACAGAGCCTGACCCTATGACGTTGTTAGCAATTTCAAAGAAGGTGAATTTTTAATGGATAGTGTTTCACCAATATTTACTGGTAATTCTCCTGTTGGTCCAATGGGACCGGAGTTGCCTTCAGCAGGGTTGTTTGGTTCAGGTGGTGAATTTAAACTTGCAAATACATTACAGACTACGTCTGCTTTGAATACGGGGTTTGGTGGCTTTGCATCATATCAGTATGGTAATGCTCAAAAATCTCAATTTGATATGGAAGCCAAGAGTTTTGAATCTAGGGCAGAAGTTGCAAAATTAAACGCTATTGAAAAATCTAATTTCCTTAGAAAACAGTTATTGCGTGATCTTGGAAGTGCTAACGCTAATGCAGGTGCTAGAGGAATTGATACAGGTAGTGGTTCGCCAGCTCAAGTTAGAACTCAAAGTATTGGAGAGGTAGAAAGAGATGTTGCTAAGATAAAAAGAGGTGGTGAAATAGAGGCTGGAAATGAGCTTACAAGTGCTGCTAGGTCTCGTAGTGAAGGTTCTTCCGCACAGATCGCAGCATATATAAAAACAGCGGGTGGTTTGGGTAAATATGCATTAAGTCAGGTATTATGATGGCAAGACAATTAATAACTACTCCTCAAGTGAGTGTTTATCAAGGTGAAGGTGGTGGTAAGGTTGAAAAGGCTTTGGCTGATGTTAGTTTTGATATTGCTACAGTCACAGCTCAAAAGGCTGAGAAAAAGTATGAGATGGATTTTCAAAATGCTGCGGCATCTGGTATAAATGAAGCATATGGACGTAATCAAAATAATCCTGAGCAGTTACAAAAAGAATTAGAATCTATCCGTGGGGGATTAATTGAAAAAGTGCCGTTTAAGCACCATGATGGGTTTAACGCTCAATTTAAGAGAGCTGCACAGCCATATGTAAATAAATCAACTAACAACCATGGGAAGTTGATTACAGACCAGTTAAAAGAATCTTCCTTGAAAAATATTGATTTAGCTAAAACAGATCTAAGTTCATATGCAGAATCATTATTGAGTGATAATCCTGTGATGGTGGCTGATGCAACGGCCGCAGGGCAAGAGAAAATCAGAGAGGCTATACAAACTATCTCATTAACTGATGCTAATGGAATGCCTGTATTTTCCGCTAGTGAAAGATTTAGAATGTCGAAAGATCTGATTGATAATACCATTTTTACATCTGTAAGAGCTGGTTTTGATGATGCGGAAGATAAAAAAGCGTTTTTAGAAAAGTTTGACTCAGGGGAGTTAACGGCTTCTATATTTTTAGATGATGGTGAAAATTTCATATCATCTCCTATTAGAGATAGAATGGACCGTAAGGTTTTTGAAAAAACCATTAATTATATGGAAAGTGAAATTGACCAGATTGAAAAAGAAGCGGAAAAAAGAGTTATTCAAGAAAATAACATTAAGTTAATTGATGGTGTAATGAGTGGTGAGGCTATCTTAGATCCTACTCGTAAACAGCATAAAAAAGCTATTGAGGATTATTATACAAATCTTGCTCCAATAATTGCTAATTTACCATCTGACCAAAGAACAAGCACGTTAATTGATTTTGTATCAACGGCTGGTGTGTGGCCTGATACTCTAAAAAGCTCGATGGTGGCATCATTGTCAAATGGTTCTCCGGAGCAAAAATCTTCGGCTGCTGATTTAATAAATGCAATATCGGAACAAAACCCTCAGACTATTAATCAAATCAGTGATTCGGTTAGAGCAAGAGCAAAAGCTATAGCAAATAATATAAACGCTGGCATGGATCCGGAGGATGCTGTTGCATATGCTGAAAATAGCGTATTTAAGAAAGATTCTCCTGAGTATAAGGTAAGATTAAAAAGATTCACCGATCCTAAAGATGGGGAAAGAGTGGAGTTTAATGAGGGTGATTTTACGAAATTATTTAGAGATGATCCTGATATTCCCGATGGGATGATAGCAGATTATGACACATTAAATCGTGCATACTATATGGATGAGGGGTTGGATGCCAAAGGAGCTTCGGAACTTGCCACTCAAAAAATAAAATCTCAATGGCGTATTACCTCGGCTGATGGAAATAAAAGATGGATGAAATATGCCCCTGAAGCTATCTATGAAAATCAAGCCGGTACAGAATGGATAGGCGAGCAATTGAAGCATGATTTAGGTTCGATTCCTCAGATTGTAGACCCTGACAATCCCCCTGAAATATATTTGTCTGTAGCTCCTTCGACTATCAGGCAACCAGACCCTTCATATTTGGTATTTATGAAAGATGGTGATGGTGTGTTACAGCCCTTTTTAACCGAGCGAGGAAAGCAAGCGGTTTTTAAGCCTGATTTTGAGACTTCTCCTACATTTAAGAAATTAGTCAAAGAATTCGATGGTGATAAAGAAGCTGCAATGATAGCCGCACGCAATAGAAGGCGTATTAAATTAAAAGATCAAGAAAAAGATGATCGTAGAGAAAGAATATTTGATGCGAAAGATAGAGTATTTATGAACACTTTAAATAGCTTATTGGGTAGAGGAAATGCCGATAATTGATGTTGATGAGCTGGAATCTTCTCCCACTTTGGGGTTTCGTGCATCGCCTGTGCCTGAGCCAGATAAAAACTTTTCTACAAAGGAAGTAATAAAGGCTGCGTTTCGCACTGAAAACACAGTTGGTTCTTTTTTATCTAATGATGTTGAGCGTTCTAAGATAAATCCTGATTTTGACCCATTTGATGATATTGAAGGATTTGAGCAATATGCTACAAGTTTTGTTGATACGAATACTCCTGAGGAAGTGCAGGCGGTCAAGAACCAAATTACGAGAGAAAATCAAGACAAAGAGTTATTAGATCAATCTGGGTGGGTTGGTACTTCTGCTAGTTTAGCGGCTGGTATTTTAGATCCTATTAATTTAATCCCTGTGGGTGGTGCTGCAGTAAAAGCATATAGTGTGGGTGGTAAAATTTTAAAAGGAGCTGCAAACACTGCTAAGGCTGGGTTGGTTGGTTCTACGGTAGCGGAAGCTGCTTTGCATGCAACTCAAGAAGCTAGAACATTGGAGGAAAGTGCTGCAAATATTGCCGGTGCAACTTTGTTATCTGGTGTTTTGGGTGGTGCTGCCGGAGCGTTGGGAAGTAAAGAGTTATATCGTTTGGGTAGGAAAGTTGAAAAGGATCTGGAAATTCCTCCTCCTGATGCTCCTGACATTGCTGAACCTAAAAGTTTAGTTATAGATGATTCTGTGGGTGCAATGAGAACCAACGTCCCCACCACTTTAGAGGAGGAAACTTTAAAATCAGCGTGGGGATTAGAAAAAGGTTTTGCTAAGTTAAATCCTAAACTCCGGTTATCAACCTCTCCTTCGGTGGAATCTAGACGTTTTGTCCAAGAGTTGGTGGAAACTCCATTTTATTACAATAAAAATTCAGAAGGTATTGCAAATCCTATAGCAATAGAAACTATTGTAGGGTTACAAGATGCTAGAATCGGGCGGGCTATTGAAAGCCAGAAAAAAATATATACTGATTATCGCAACAGAGTGAAATCAGAGGGTGGAGAAAAGTTATCCTACTTACAATTCAAAGAGGAAGTGGCAAAGGCCACACGTAGGAAAGATAGCCATATAGTACCAGAGGTATCTGCGGTAGCGAAGGCATATAGAAAGGAAATTCTTGATCCATTTAAGGAAATGGCTGTTAAGGTGGGCTTACTTCCTGAGAATGTAGATATAAAAACTGCTGATAGTTATCTTTATCGTTGGTGGGATAAAAATATAGTATCAGCAAAGAGAAGTGAGTTAAATCCAATAATCAGCTCAGGTCTTCAAAGTGAATATGCTAAAATGCAAGAGGATTTTGCACGTAAAATATCAAAGAAAACTGTAAATATTGAATCAGAAATATCAGACCTTAATCTTTCAAATATACGAGATGAGCAACAGTTTATTGATTCGGGTGGGCAATTTACTGAAAGAGAGATTCTGGATGCTATAAGGGTGGTGCAATCACCTCCTCAAAAACCTGAAACTTTGATCTCTTTCTTACATAAAAATGGTGGGCTAAAAGAGTCAGGAGGTGAATTAAAACATATAGGCTTAACCAATAAGGTGCGTCCGGGCTTTGTTAATAAAGATGGCATGAACTTGGACGATGCTGCTATGAAGGCGTGGGAAGATGGCTTCTTTCCTCAGTTTTCCGAACGTCCTGAAATTGATGACTTGCTAGATGCTATTAGGAGTGATTTTGAAGGAGATCTGGTAGTAAGAAAAGAAGATATAGAAATAGCAAGGGAATTAGAGCAAATAAGTGATGTTCAACGTGCTTTAGATGAGTTGGGAATTGAGTTTGAGAGATTTAAGGGTGTCAGGCGTTTAGAAGATTTTGATTTAGGTGCTATAAAAAAAAGAATTAATGATATTACTAAAACCCGCCGGATGGGGAAAATAGAAAAATTAGCCGCAAAACTAGATGAAATTAAAGGAGAGCAGTTACAGGATCTTGATGCTGATGAATTTGCAGGGATGGCCGATGAAATAATTGATAATATTCTTGGTCATGCCGATACACGTATTCCTTATGATGTGGGTGTTACAACACGTGGCCCTCTAAAAGATAGGACTTTGAATTTTGTAAGAGATGCTGATGTTGAGGGGTTTCTTGTAAATGATATAGAATCGGTGGCAAGAAAATATGTTAATACTATTGCTCCTGATATAGCTATTAAGGAACGGTTTGGAGATCTAAATATTCTGGATAAAGATGGTCCTGTGCTTTCTAAGATTAATGAAAACTATAATAGGCTATTAGAGGCTGCAAAAACTGAAAAAGAAAAAACTTCCCTTAATGATGCACGGAAAAGAGACTTTAGAGATATTGAGGCGTTAATAGGTCAGGTGCGTGGAACTTACGGCATTCCTAATGACCCTGATAGTTTTTTGGTTCGTGCAGGTCGTTCAATCCGTAATTTGCAATACATAAGTAAATTAGGCGGTATGACGGCTTCATCATTTTCTGATGTTGCACGCCCTGTGATGGTTCATGGTGTAATTAATACATTTCGTGATGGGGTAGTGCCATTAATAAAAAATATTAGGGGGCTAAAACTTTCAGCCCGTGAAGTAAAAGAGGCTGGTGCGGCATGGGATATGGTTTTGGATTCTCGTGCTATGACACTGGCTGAGGTTAATAATCCATATGTTAGAGGTAATCGTTTTGAAAAAGGGTTGCAGGGGCTAACAGATACTTTTGGAAAAGTCACTTTAATGACTCAGTGGAATACTGGTTTAAAACAGTTCTCCGGAGTGGTTACACAGGCAAGAATTGTAAGGGCTGTAACAGGAAATAAGGTTAGTAAAAAAGACTCTCGTTATTTGAATATGATAGGTATTGATGAGGCGATGTCAAAACGTATAGCTTCTCAAATTGCTGAACATGGTGAAGATATAAACGGTCTGAGGGCGGTGCATACTTCTAAATGGACGGATGAGGATGCGCAGTTGGTGTATCGTGCTGCTTTAAAAAAAGAAGTAGATAGGGCTATTATTACTCCGGGTGCGGGCGACCTTCCTCTTACATTAAAAAGTACAGAAGCCGGGAAAATGTTAGGTCAATTCCGCTCATTTTCATTTGCTGCAACAAATAAATTACTTATATCTGGGCTACAAGAGGCTGATATTCATACCATGAATGGGTGGATGATGGCTATCGGTATGGGCATGGTTTCATATGCATTTAAAGTTTGGGATCGTGGCGGTGAATTAAGTGATGATCCACGTACATGGATTTTAGAAGGCGTAGATAGATCAGGTGTTTTGGCGGTTTTATCTGAGGTAAATCAGATTAGTAATAAAATGACTCGTGGTGCTGTAAGTTTACAGGCTTTGGCTGGTGCGCCTCCACTTACTCGTTATGCCTCGGCTAATGTGCTTGGAGTAGTAGCGGGACCTACGGTTGGTACGGTTGCCGATGTTTCTCAAGTGGTGGGATCTGCCGCAAATGGAGAATGGACAAAATCTGATTCAAGAGCTTTGAGGAGAATGATTCCTTATCAAAATCTATTACTGGCCCGTCAATTATTTGAAGAAATGGAAAAATCCGTAAATGACTCGTTGGGGGTAAAATGAGCATACTTCTTGAGGATATTATTGAGGAAATAAAAGATATTTCGGAAAGCATGAGTATTCGTGGAGAAAGAGGCCCACGTGGTCGTGATGGTATTGACGGTTTAGATGGTCGTGATGGTAAGGATGGAGAGTGTGGCGAAAAAGGTGAAAAAGGGGATAAAGGTGATCGAGGCGAACAAGGCGAACAAGGTCTAGAAGGTTTAAAAGGCGAAAAAGGTGATCGTGGTGAAAAAGGAACTGATGGGAAAAATGGGAAAGACGGCAAAGATGGGATTAATGGTGTTGATGGTAAGACGATTGTAAAGAAAGTTATATCTGGTGGGTGGAATGCAGTGATTGATCCGCCTTCAAAGCAAAAGGGTGACATGTTAGTATATAACGGTAGTAGCTGGGTAAGATTGCCGGTTGCTGCAACTGACGGGCTTTCATTGGTTTCAGATTCTACAACGGAAACGGGTGTTAGGTGGTCACAGGTTGGAGATGTTGTTATCAGTGAATTACAACTTGAAAATGGTGACGCAAGATTACTTGAAGATGGAAGTAAACGTTTATTAGGGTAGTAATATGGCAGATAGAAAGATAACAGGACATACGGAATTAGCCGCACAGCCCGCTACTGGCGATTGGTTTGAGGTTGTTGATGTATCTGATACTACGGATGCTGGAAGTGGTACAAATAAAAAAATCAGCCGTGCAAATATATTAGGCTCGGTTTTAGATGCTACTACCGCCTCTTTTACTACTGCTGATGAAACAAAATTAGATGGCATTGAAGCAAGTGCCGATGTGACCGATGCAACTAATGTAAATGCAGCCGGAGCGGTGATGGAATCGGATTTTGATGCAAATACAATTTTGGCTGCTAATTCTGATAATACTCCTGCACCTATAGCTATAGCTGAACAAAGGTTGGTCGGGCGTATAACCAGTGGAAATATTACAGGCCTAACAGCTACACAAATTAGGACATTGGTTAATGTTGAAGATGGTGCTACTGCGGATCAATCTGATGCAGAAATTAAAACCGCATATGAAAATAACGCTGATACTAATGCTTTCACTGATTCTGAGAAAACACTACTTGGGAATCAATCAGGAACAAACACCGGTGATCAAAATCTTTTTTCTACAATTGCGGTTTCCGGTCAGTCTAATGTTGTTGCTGATAGCACGAGTGATACTTTAACGTTGGTGGGTGGTTCAAATGTTACAATTACTACAAATGCAACAACCGACACGGTTACAATTTCTGCTTCTGGCGGTAGTGGTGGGGACGCTTGGAGTGATGCGGTAGATTCTGATATAATCCCTGATGGTGATGGTACTAGGGATTTAGGCTCAACAGGTACAAGGTTTGCTGAAACATACACCGATGCACTGGATGTCACTAATAGTATAGTGGTTGGTGGTACGGTGGATGGTCGTGATGTTGCCACTGATGGAACTAAATTAGATGGGATAGAGTCGGGAGCAACGGCAGATCAGACCGAAGAAGAAATACAGGATTTTGCATGGAATGTGTTAGGTGGCACTCAGACAGGTATTACGGTTACATATCAAGATGGGACTAATGATGTAGATTTTATTGTGGGTGGGCTTACTACGGCTCAATTTTCCAGTGCTAATATTTCGCAATGGACTAATGATTCTGGTTACATAACCGCCACACTAACAAATGAAGAAGTGCAAGATATTATTGGTGGTATGGTAACTGGCAACACTGAAACACTTATAACTGTTACATATCAAGACGCTGACGGAACTATTGATTTTGTAGTTGATAATGATTTAAGTAATTATAGCAATGCAACAAGTGGATTCCTTACAGCGTCAAGCACAGCTACACTCACCAATAAAACATTTGATGCAAATGGTACTGGCAATAGTATATCAAATGTTGATTTAGCAAATGATGTAACAGGTAACTTACCAGTTACTAATTTAAATAGCGGAACAAGTGCATCTTCATCTACGTTCTGGCGTGGTGATGGTACGTGGGCTACACCTGCGGGTGGTGGCGGTGGTGACGCTTGGAGTGACCCTGTTGATGCTATAATTACTCCTGATGCTGATGGCACAAGAGATTTAGCAACGACAGGCACTAGATTTGCAACTGGTTATTTAGATGCCTTAAATATTACTAATAACATAGTAGTAGGTGGTACGGTTGATGGTCGTGATATAGCAACAGATGGGACTAAGTTAGACGGAGTTGAGGCGTTAGCAGATGTAACAGACGCTACTAATGTAGCAGCGGCAGGCGGTTTAATTGATACTAATAATCTCTCTGATTTAGCAAATGCTAGCACAGCAAGAACTAATTTGGGCTTGGTAATAGGAACTAATGTTCAGGCGTATGATGCTGAATTGAATGCATTGGCAGGGCTTACATCAGCAGCAGATAAAGTGCCATACTTCACTGGCTCTGGTACAGCTGGTTTGTTTGATGTTACGTCAGATCATAGGACAGCCCTTGGTAATGATGATTTGGCTTTGCAAGTGGCAACTGCAACTTTATCTAGCTCTCAGATATTGAATTTACATACAACCCCGATAGAAATAGTTGCTGCTCCAGGAAGTGGTAAATCTATTTTTATTAATAGTATGGTATTCGGCTTAACATATAACTCCGCTGCTTATGCAGCTATTGCAGCAGGTGATAATTTTCGCATTAGGGAAAATAACGGCTCAGGTGAAATCATTGCTTTGGTAGAAACGTTAGGACTATTGGATCAAACGGCTGATACTATAGTTGGCTTTAGATCTGGTTCGTACGTTTTTTCTCAGAAGTTAACTTTAACAGATAATACACCGCTTGTTATTGATTTGGCGGGGGCGGTTACAACTGGTGATAGCTCTGTAAAGGTAACTACTATTTATGAAATTATAGATCGATCAAGTTATTTGCCTTAACAGGTTAATTTATGGAGGTGAAATGAGTAATAACAACCCTTGGCACTTAGATAAGAAGATAACTCTATCCTTGATATGGTCAATAGTAATAGTTATTGCCGGTGGGATATTTACTACCTCATGGGTAATGTTTGAGCTAAGACTTTTGAGAGATAGAACGGATAGTAATAAGAATGTTATCCAGAGGTTAATTAAAGTTGAAACGGAACTATCTTCTATGAAAAGCTCAATTGAACGTATTGAACGAAACACAGAAAAGGCATTAAACAAATGAGAGAAATAAATAAATTCATAGTACATTGTTCAGCCACTCCCAATGACAGGGAGGTTACTGTTGATGAAATTAGGGATTGGCATGTAAAGGGAAATGGTTGGTCTGATATAGGATATCATTATGTAATACACAGGAATGGTCAAATGTTCTCTGGTCGTCCTGTATCAATTAAGGGAGCACATTGCATAGGTCATAATAAAGATAGCATTGGTGTTTGTCTGGTTGGAGATGATGTATTTACCCCTATGCAATTTGATTCTCTTAAAAAGTTATATGGCATGTTGGCTAATGTATTTCCAAATATGCAGCCATATGGTCATAGGGATTTTACTGATGAAAAAACTTGTCCCAATTTTGAAGTTAAGGAGGTGATATGCTAACCAACATAATAAGTACTGGTTTACAGATATTGGATAAAGTTATTCCAGATCCGGAACAAAGAGAAAAAGCAAAACTTGAATTAATGAAGCAACAACAGGCTGGGCATTTCAGGGAAATGGAAATCTCACTATCTGCTATCGTTGCTGAGGCTAAGAGCCGTGACAAGTGGACAAGTCGTGCCAGACCTTCATTCATGTATGTAATGTATATTTTATTCCTCTCCGCTATCCCTATGGGCTTTTTGTTTGCTTTTAATCCGGATGTGGCTGGGAATGTTACGGTTGGTGTAAAAAATTGGCTGAATGCACTGCCTGATGAATTATACTGGTTGTTTGGAACTGGTTATTTAGGCTATTCGGCTGCTAGGTCATATGATAAGGGAGTACGTAATAATTAAGTAAGATTGTTTGGTCTTCATAAAAAAAGGTCAGTATAATTACTGACCTTTTTTGTTATTTTTTAGTTAGCTATTTTTACAAAGCCAAAGTACCTGGTATACGGTTTTCTTTATCCTTTAAAACTTGTTCTCCAAATGAACCAGAATGCTTTATTACTCCTGAAGTAGCTTTTGGTAACGGTTTAAACGCTTCTAGAGCAGCCTCAGAGCTAAAGTCAGCAAAGTTTTCAGATTGTGTTCTTGCTTCTAATTTAGCTGCCACCTCAGTTTCAACTGCTTCTGTAGCATTTTTAGGTGAATCTGTTTGTGGAGCAGTTGATTTCTTTCTTCCGAATACTCTTTGACTTAAGCCCGCAAGACGACCAGTTCTTTTTGGTTTAGCTGCCACCTCAGTTTCAACTGCTTCTGTAGCATTTTTAGGTGAATCTGTTTGTGGAGCAGTTGATTTCTTTCTTCCGAATACTCTTTGACTTAAGCCCGCAAGACGACCAGTTCTTTTTGGTTTAGC
>Ga0213866_10000380_pt1 | contig 36414 bp, 31 predicted proteins | sample PICome_11_FD_160079 | JGI IMG/M metagenome (GOLD analysis project Ga0213866, IMG submission 160079) | Coastal seawater microbial communities near Pivers Island, North Carolina, United States - PICO284 | ecosystem: Environmental > Aquatic > Marine > Coastal | place: USA: North Carolina... | reverse complement strand
CCGACCTGTTCGACCGGCCCGAGAAGCAGGCCATGGTGCGCATCTTCGACGAGGCACCCGAGATCGATAAGCCCGACACTTCCTGGTACCACCCGGTGATGGATGCGAAGGACGCGCTCGCTCGGCAGAAGCGAAACACCGGCAGCCTGGTCCTCACCGCAAAGCAGGAGCAGGCGCTCTTCATCCAGTACAACTACTACCGCTTCCGCGTGTGCCTGCTGCGTGACGAGCTGATGGACATGGCCGACATCGACATCGATATCGCCCGCGAGATGCTGCGCTGGTACCGCAGTGCCGACCAGCTGCGTGACCAAATCGCGCAGACCAACCTCGCGCTGGTACTTGCGATGGCCAAGCGCACCCGTATGAGCGAGGTCGACTTCGGTGATCTTGTGAGCGAAGGCAACATGGCGTTGCTCCGCGCGGTTGACAAGTTTGATGCGGGCCGGGGCTTTAAGTTTTCTACCTACGCGTGCCGAGCGATCTTGAAGGCGTTCAGCCGCGCGGGTATGAAACTGAGCAAGCACCGCAACCTGTTCCCGACGGGCTTCGACCCCGAGTTCGAGCGGTCGGACTATATGGAGAAGAAGCACGCCGCGGAAGAAGAAGACTGCGCCGACGAGGTCAAGCGGATCGTCGAGATGAACCAGGCTGACCTCACCAAGATCGAGCAGCAGGTGATCAAGCACCGCTTCAAGCTCGTCGCCCCGGACGTCGCCAACGAGCCTGCACCCCCGGTCGTCCGCACCGACGGCAAGCCGCTGACCCTTCAGCAGGTTGGCCAGATCATCGGTGTCACGAAGGAACGTGTCCGCCAGATCCAGAACGGCGCGATGGCCAAGATCCGTGAACGGCTTGAGACCGGCTACCTCGCTTGACCCATGTGACCCAAGCGTCCTCGGCCGTGTGGCTGGGACTAACTATTTTGTGAGACCCTCGGCGCAGTTTTGGCCGGGGGTCTTTTTCTATGCAAGGGCCTACTGAATCAGTGCCTTTGCGAACGCCTCGCCGATCTGGGCCATGGTTTTGCCGCAGCCCAGGTAGTGGTAGCCCGCGTTCGAGGCGCCGCGATTCCAAAGTGCTTCGTCCTCGGGGGAGATCAGCTCGGCCTTGTACTTTTCGACGTAGGCCTTCTGCGCCGCGGCGTCCATCGAGCCGTCGGCGTTGGCGTGGTTCTTGTTCTTGCTCCGCAGCAGGTGGCTCATCTGCCGGACCTTGCCGCGGCTGGCGTCAATCGCCGCGAGTTCTTGGGACCAGTACGGCGCGGTCGGAACGGCAACAACGTTCTTCATGGCTTTCGCCGGCGCTGCCATCGCGTCGCGGAAGTGTTGCTGGCTCTTGTTCTTTGCGTCTGGCTGGATCGGCCCGCCGACGCCCATGACGCCGATGACAAACGGCATCTCAGGCGCGTCGAACTCTCTACGCACATCTTTGATAAACGTTGCCATCAGCTTGCTGTATACGTCGTATCCGCCGGGCTTATGCCGCTCGGGATAGGTCTGCGAGTCGACCATGTCGTTCCAGCCCTGGAACCAGACGAAGCCGGCGACCTCGTAGCCCGCGTCCTTGTCGTAGCCGGGCACGACCTTGCCGGGGTCGGCGAGGACTTTTTTCACATGCTCAGCCATGAGGCGGTAGTAGTGTCCGGTGGCTTTCTTCTTGTCGATCTTCCACTGCTCGAAGTCCTTGGGGATGCCATGGCCCTCTTGCTTGGGATAGTTTTCGAGCTGCCACGCGTTGAGCTTGTAAGGCCCGGCACTGGGCGGGCGGAAGTCGGTGTGAAGGGACTTTCCGCCCCAAACGGTCTTGATGAGCAGGATCGGCCCGTCGTAGTGCTTGGCCATGGTCAGGCCGAAGGTGAACTCGGGACCGATCTTGTCGCCCAATTCGGTGGGGTTGCGTCGTGCGCCGAAGCCCGCGGTTAGTTTGCCCGTGGTCACGCCGTTGTTATCGAAGAATCCTGTGTAGTTGGAGACGTAGACGTTGTTGGCGACGGCGGGGTTGCCGTCAGCGCCGCGCATCAACTTGAGCAGCGGGGCAGTCTTCGGGTCTTCGCCGATGTAGTCGAAGGTGGTGGTCCGTGCGTGGCCTTCCATGTTGGATTGGCCGGCGAGGATGTAGACCTTCAGCGGCTTGCCCGCCCAGGCCTGCGGTGCGATCAGCGTCAGCAGCAGGGCGGCGCAAAGCAAAGCGGCTTTGATTCGGGCGAGGGTTTGCATCGAGATCGGCTCCAAGTAGTTCAATTAAAAAAGCTCACGCCTCTAGCTTAACGCTATGCGGCGTGAGCGGGTTGGATCGGTGTGGCGATCGGCGGTTGCTTACTGGCTGGGCACGACGCGGATGCGGGTCTCGTACTTGCCGGGGAACTGGTAGTTCGCCCAGTTGGCCTGCATCGCGAAGCCGAGCTGCAGCACGCCGGATTTCTTGGCGACGAACGAGTTCTTGGAGCCGACGAGGAACTCCTCGCCGCTGTCGCCGATGCGGCCGGCGAGCGCGCCCATCGGGATGTTGTTGATGTACATGCCGTTCTGCGGGATGCCGTCCGGGCCCGAGACGGAGTTGCTGCCCCACGGGCTCATGGTGATGCGTCCGTCGGACGAGATGATGATCCGGTCGCCCCGGTTCACGCGGATCCCTGTCTTTTTGTAGGCCCGGCAGGTCATATCGGTGCCGGAGATCTCAACGATCTTACGGATCTCGTGGCTGTCACCCCTGACGCGTTCTACGCCCTTGATGTCCTGGAGCTTGACGACCAGCTCGCCGAACTTGGACTTGATGTTGAACGTGCTCTGTTCGATGTTGCCGGCGACGGTGAACTGCTCGGTCACGATCTGGTCGAGTCGGAACATCGACAGGGCCGGCCCTTGCTCGGCGTCGAATTCGTCGTCGCTGACCGAGTAGAGCTCTTCAAGGATGGTCGCGATGCGGACCTTGCGTTCGGCATCGGGGTCGTTGGCGAAGCGTTGGAGCTCGGGGATCAGGCCCGGGCCATAGGACTGCAGTGCGGCCTGTGCTTTGTCACGCTTTTTAGCGTCGGGGCTGCCGAGCTCGTTGATGAGTTGGGTGATCTTCTGGTCGATCTCGGGGTGAGAGGCGAGGCCGGGGGCGAAGCTCTGGATCGCGTCGATGGGGACGATCAGCTTGCCGAACTCGGTCTTGACCGGGATGGCCTGGGTTGTGAGCTTGCCGGTGATGATCGTGCCGTCCATGAGGTGGAACTTGAGCACATCGGATTTGGGCGGTGCGTCAGTGGGAGGCTCGGTCGCGGCGTCGACTGGTGGGGCCTCTTCCTCACCGGCTTCGCCGGCTGTCGCGGTCGGCTGGTCCGATTCAATAGGCGGCGGGACAGGCACGGGCCCCTCGCGAAGCTGGACGACGATTTCATCGACGGCGAGTTCTGCTTGCTCTTGCGCGGTGATGGACAGCGCAACGAGCAGGGCGAGTACAAGGGTTCCAAGTGCGGTTGACTTCATAGCGGGCTGCTTTCAGTGTTGATTCGGTTGGGTTGGTGTGTTGTGGGCAATCAAGTCATTGCATCAAGGCAGGCGGAAGCCGGAGATGCGGTCTTTGGTCACATGGACGATCTGGCGGTCGATGACCATGAGGTCGGCGCGGTCGGTGATGTCTTCACGGTAGTTCGTGAGCTTGCCGGTGGTCAGATCGATCCGGCAGAGACGCTCGTTGCCCGCGATCAGACAGGCGTCTTCGGTAAAGATCGGCTGGCCCGATGCGTCGCCGGGGTGCGGGGTCCACCAGACACGCTCGCCGGTGCGGATGTCCAAGGCGACGAGCTCTTCACCCAGCACGTACACGTGTTGCTTGTCGGTGTGCACGATCGTGGCATCGGCGCCGGCCTCGGCGATCCAGACCCGTGCAGCGTCGTGCTCGCGGAAGGCGACAACCGTTTTGTTGCGCGTGTCCTTGGCGATGACGAGCCCGTCACGTGCGACCACCTCGCCGGTGTGCCAGGCGACGGAGCCGGGCGCGAACTGGCCGTGGGTGCGGAGCATTTGCAGGCCGCTTGGGCGGATCTTCTGCGAGAAGGCCCAGGCGACTTTGGAGTCGATCGGGTCGACCGCGATCAACGCGCCGTTGTTGGTTTGGACCAGCAGGTGGCCCTGACCCATTGTGAGCCTAGGCGACAGCTCGCCGGGCGACTGCATGTTGGCGCCCTTGGACGCCTTGCCCAGCACGACGTTTTTGACCTTCGAGCCGTCGCTGGCGTTGACGATGTTCAGGACAAGCTCCATGGAACTGCGGTAGCTCATGAAGTAGATCTTGTCGTCGATGACCAGGGGTTCGCCGACGACGCTTTCACGGTTGCTCGTACCGGTTGCGGTGTGCCAGTCCCAGCGTTGTTCGCCGGTCTTCACGTCGTGGGCGTGCAGGTTCGAGCTGCTGACCCGCTGTTGGTGAGGGACCACCGCAAGCAAGGTGTCTTCATGGATCGTCAGCGATTGGTGATAGCCAGTGTTCAGCTCATACATGCGCTGCTGGAGGCGCTGGGTGGCTGCATTCTGGTCGCCGACACGCCATAGATCGCTGCCGGTCACCGGATCCAGCCGGGCGAGGCTGCCAAAGGCGAGGGTGTAGAGCCCTTCGGCATCGGCCGCGACGACCGGCGCGGTCAGCTGCTCAAAGACGCCGGCCATGTTGTTGTTGATCGCGAATTGCCGCATCATCTTCATCGTGGTTTTGTCGACGAGCGGGCGATCGAACTCGGGCTCCGCGTCCTTGGGCAGCGCAAGCGTCCCGTCGTGGTGGCTCGGTTGGTGGCTCGGGGTTTCGGTGCGCTGCACGGCGAGCTGCGAGATCAACTCGACCAACTTGGTGGATTGGGCACCCAGTTCGACGGCGGTCTCCGGGTGGCGGAAGCGGGTGTACTCCGCCAGCGTGTCGAAGGACTTCCACTGCTTGGCGCGTGACAGCGCGATGAGCCGGCGGGCGGTGAGCATCGGGTCGTCCGAGGCGGCGGCGGGGTGGTCCGATGCGAAGCGGTACAGTTCCGCGGCTTCGTCGAAGCGGCCCTGTTCAAAGCGGATGTCGCCGAGCGTCTCGGCGGCGGCCGCCGCGGCATCGCAGAGCGCGTAGTCGTTGACCAGCGCGGCGTAGGCCTGCGCCTTGTCCTGCAGCTTGATGAGCCGCTGGGCTTCCTGCAACTTGGTATTCGCGGCCGGGTCGTTGAGTCGACAGAACGTGCGTCGTCCTTCTTCGGGCATCGACGCGATCAATGCGCTCTTGAGTGAGGACAAGGGGCGCAGCACGCCCGCCTCGTCGAGCACCAGGCTGTGGTCGTCTTCGCTCAGCGATTCGATGGTCTGGATGGCTTTGACCCACTCGCCGGCGGCGATGAGTTCGATGGCCTTGCCCGCGGCGGTCTCCTGGATCGCGGTGCCCCCGGCAATCACGCTGAACCCGTCTTGGGTTTCCTGCGTGTTGGCGACCGGTCTCTGGGGCATGAAGGGCATGCCCACGCCGCAGCGCCATCCGAACGCCTGTTGTCCATCCAGGAAGATCTCACCTTGAGCAATCGAAACGCCTGCCAGCATGGTCGCGACGACCCCGAACCTGATCAGATGCTTGCTTCGGCCCGCCATGATCACCGCCCTTCAACGAAGAATTGCCAGAACACACCCATCATATGACGCACAACGCCATTTGAGGGTTCCCATCTTCCCGCTTTTCTGGCCCCCTATGACCTGCTATCGCGGATTTGAGACAAAAGGCTTCTAAAATAAATGGGTAGCCGGTAAGCTGTAACTCGAATTGATTATGTTTCGTTCAATATCTCGACCTCGCCAGGTGGCCCAGAAATGGGCTGCTGTCGCGCTGGCTGCAGGCCTCTGGATGGGGGCCAGCCAGGCCAGTGCAACGATCTTCGACATTGGCGATGCCGACGTCCTTGCCGTCGATCAGCCACGCGTGGCCTTCGGGCTCACCGACGAGTCGACCAGCCCCGCGACACTCATCGGCCCGTTGATCGCTGGTCAGGCGCTCTTGGATACCGGTGCCAACGGCGTGCTGCTCGGGGACCTCGCATACCGCGACGGGTTCGGCGGCGATGTGGACTTCGGTAGCCCCCTCTTCCCCTTCGACTATGACGGCAGCGGCGGGATCGATGCCGACGAGCAGACGGCGCAATACAAAGAGCAAGGCGTCGCCGGTTTCTCCCTGCTCGATGTCCATGATCGCCACGGCCTGCGCATCACCGACAGCGACGGCGTGCAGCACCTGACCAACCCGGTTGATCCTAGCGACCCCGGCAACCCAGGTGTCCGCCCCTTTGGTGACAGCAGCCTGTCTCTGGGCAGCTTCAACGCGATCGTCGGGATGCCCGCGATGGAGGGGCGCGTGGTCGAAGTCGATATGCGTCCGTCGCTGGGTTTTGATTTTCAACGCGTCGCATTCCACACCACCATGGGGCAGGCCGCGTTCGAGAGCGCCGCGTCCATGGACGTCAACCTCCGCATCGTGCCCCCCGAGCACACCGACACGACCCTGCCGGTCAACCTCCGGCCAACCTTCTCGGGCCTGCCCGTGATCGATAACGTTGATGTGAAACACACCGGCGGCGCCAACAGTCCTGGCGGCCAGCAGACCGCTGAAGACTACACCTTCCTGGTCGACACCGGCGCGCAGACGCTCATCATCAGCGAGCAGATGGCCGCCGACATGGGCATCGATTTCATCAATACCATCGATGGCGACAGCAACGGTGAGAACAAAGGCGACGTCGTCGACTTCCTTGAGGTCGGCGGGATCGGCGGGTCAGTGCTGATGCCGATTGTGTTCGTCGATGAGTTCCTGATGCCCACGGCCGACGGCAACCAGATCCGTTTGAACAATCTCAGTGCTGGCGTCCTGAATATCGACGGGGCACCCTTCGACGCGGTTCTGGGCATGAACATGTTCACCACCGGCTACTTCGATGAGGTGTTCCTGGGCGAAACGGACGCGCACGTCTTCGACAAGGTCGTCTTCGATTTCACGCCAACCGACGAGACGGGCACGATGCGTCTGGATTTCTTCCAGACGCCTTCAGCGATCCCCGAACCGGGCACGATTGTCCTGTTCGCCACGGGCTGTGTGCTGCTGGCGGGGCGTCGTAGGCGATGAATCATCACAGCGGCTTTCCTATGCCGATAGCCCACCGGTGAGCGATCTTTCAGACATGGTGTTGAGTAGCGCCCCCAGCGGGCAGGCCGAACTCGTCATGGACGGCCAGCACCTGCGGCGCGTGATCTACGACGGGCTCTTGAGCGCGAAAGTCTCGGTCGACATCGCCACCGCCGACCTCAAGGCCGTGCTCGTCCCCGACCGCGGCAAGACCGCTTCACGCCAGAACCCGCCCTCGATCATCGAGCACCTGTGCCGCATGGCCCAGCGCGGCGTCGAGGTCCGCGTGCTCCACGCCGGCGTGCCCTCCAGCCCGGCGCTCCAGGAACTCAAACGCCTGACCAGGAAACACAAGGGCCTGCCGGACAACCTGATCTTCCGCCGCTGCCCCCGCGTGCACACCAAGGCCGTGATCATCGACGCCGACCGCATGTACCTGGGCAGCGCCAACCTCACCGGCGCCGGCCTGGGCGCCAAGGCCGACCACAATCGCAACCACGAGATCGGCATCTGGACGACCACCCCCGACCTCATCGACGCGGTCAGCCACTACTTCAACCACCTCTGGGAAGCCGGCGCCTGCGAAGGCTGCGGCCGAAAAGACGTCTGCCCGGTGCCGCTGGAAGAGCCCAAGCTTTAGCGATCCTGATTCCTCTGCCACGGCACTTGACCCGCTTCCTGTAGGTGCTTCATCAGCAGGGTTCTTAGCTCCGCGGCTTCTTTGTTGTTCGCTTCCTTGGGCGATTGCTCATAGGGGTCGGCTTCGAGATCGACCAGGCGCATCGGCTCGAAGGGGGTGTCCTGGAAGAGCTTCCACTTGCCCTTGCGGATCGCGTAATACGCCCGGCCCTGGTAGCGCTGGTTGCCCTCGCGACGCACCCAGATCAGCACGCGGTTGGGGTCGCCGGCTTCGCCTTTGAGCCAGATGTGGGCGAGGCTCTGCCCGTCGATTTCGTGGTCGATCTCGATGCCCGCGATCGCGCAGAGTGTGGGATAGAAATCCATCGTGATGCCTAGCTCGGTGCTTCGGCCTTGCTTGATCTTGCCCGGCCAGACGGCGCAGGTCGGCACGCGGATGCCCCCTTCCTTGTGGTCCTGCTTCCCGCCGTTGAGCGGGAGGTTCCGCTGGGCGTGGGGGATCGACCCGCCATTGTCCGAGGTGAAGATAACCAGCGTGTTGTCGGCAATGCCCGCATCGTCGATGGCCTGCATCACTTTGCCGACGTTCTCGTCCAGGTGCTCGATGAAGGCGACGTTCTTCGCGCGCTTGGGATCGAGCTTCGTGTCGCGCGCGTTGACCTTCGCAAGCCAGTCCTTGGGCGGCTGAATCGGGAAGTGCGGCGCGTTGTACGAGAGGAACAGGAAGAAGGGCTTGGACTCGTCCTTAGCCTGCTCGTTGATGTATTCGATCGACCATTGGCTAAAGATGTCGGTCGCGTGCGTGCCCTTGACGTCGATGATCTCTTTGTTGCGGCGCATCCAGTTGATCCCGCCGCGCAGGTGGTTGTAGTAGTCGTTCATCATGTCGCCGAGGAACCCGTGGAAGAAATCGAAGCCGCGGTCGTTGGGGATGTTGGGCGGCTCGAGTCCAAGATGCCACTTGCCGACGAGCGCGGTGTGGTAGCCGGCCTGCTTGAGCATGTCGGGCAGCGTCACGGCCGCGGGGTCCAGGTAGCCCCAACTGTCCTTGGCGTTCTGCCGGATCACGCCGGGCACACCCGCCTTGTCGGGGTAGAGCCCGGTCATCAGCGAGGCGCGCGTGGGCGAGCAGACGGTACAGTTCGCGTAGAACTGATCGAAGCGCAGCCCGCGCGACATGAGCCTGTCGATGTGCGGGGTCTTCATGTCCGGCGCGCCGTAGCTCGCGAGGTCGCCGTAGCCCAGGTCGTCGACCATGATGAGGACGATGTTGGGCTTGTCTGTTTGGGCTTGCGCACAGGCGAGGCCGGGCGTGAGGGCCGCGAGCAGCAGGGCGAACGTGAAGAGCGTGCGGGCGAGTCGTGGGGTCATGGGGAGCTCTGGGTGGGAAAGGTGGAGATAGGTTTATCGTACCGGGTCATGTGCGAGGACTAAAACGTGTGAGAAGTGTGTCTTGTGGGAGGGCGAGGCTCCTGCCGAGCCGAAAGTCTTCTGGCACGCACGGCTCGGCAGGAGCCTCGCCCTCCCAAAACATTTGTCGCAGAACTTCTCGCACACGTTCTTAGTCCTCGTGCACGATGTGCCATTCTTCGTCGAGTCGGCGGTCGGACCAGATGTTGAAGGGCGTCGCGCCGCGGCCGTAGCGTTCGTCGCTCATGCCGAAGACCAGGTGGTCGGGGTTGCCGGTGTCAGTGCTTATCTTTAGGTCGATAATCGGCTCGGGTGTGTTCCACCAGTCGATGGTTTCAATCTCGTAGACGCGGAAGATGCCGACCTGTTGGGGCAGGGTGATGGTTTCGCCGGCCTGGTGCTGGCGGATTAATTCATTCAGCGCCGGCCGGTGCAGGTAAAACGCCACGCGGATGGGCCACTCGGTGATCAGGCTGAAGTTCAAGGCGATGAAGACGATGCCGACGAGGTACGCACGTCGCCCGGGCTTGTACGCGCAGGCTTTGAGGCTGCCGAGCCAGACGCCGAGCAGGATCATCATGGGGATCGTGGCGTAGAACCAGAGCATGGAGAGGAAGAACGCGTCGTAATGCCCGATCGCGATCCCCACGGTGCCGAAGAGTGCGGGCAAAGCGACACACACCGTGCAGAGTAAACCCGCGATCCGCGCGATCGGTGCAAACTTGTAGGCCCGCTTGTTGCCCCAGCTTGTCGGGTCCTCCGGGTCGAACGCGCGGCCGCACTCGGGGCAGCGGGGCTCGGGCAGTGCGTGGAGGTTGTAGCCGCAGGACAGGCAGTGCATGGGGTACATGCTACGCGGCAAGTGGCTGGTTTAGAAACTCAGCACGACAGCGCCGTAGTACTTGAGGTCGTTGTTGCTGGTGTCGTTGGGGGAGTCGGAGTTGTACTCGTTCTCCAGGCCGACCTTGAAGGACAGGCCGCTGGCGACGTCGAGCTTGTAGACCCACTCGAGTGTGGACTCGACGCGGTAGTCGTCGCCGTTTTCCAGGGAGGGGTAGAAGAGGGTCTCGCCCGCGAAGGATGAGCGTTCGTTGACCTTCCAGGAGACGACGGACCCGCCGAAGAGGGCCTCGGGGGTGAACTCGTTGACGGAGCCGTACTCGTAGGTCCCGCCGAAGCCCATGCGTGTGTTGACTTCGAGGTCGTCGGTCGCGGCGAGGGTGTAGCCGCCGCCACCGAACCCGGAGGTCCGGTTCTGGTAGCTGCGTTTGATGTCGTACTTGTACTGGCCCTTGACGAAGAAGAACCAGGGGCTGTCTTCCTGCAGCCACTCGCGGGTGAGGTTGGTTTCGAACTGGCTCTGGTTTTGCCGGCCGTTGGCGTAGGCCTGGACCCAGCGGGAGTTAAAGTCCCAGCGGTCCCGGCCCTTGGTCTGGCGGGCGTTGATCATGACGCGGTAGTTCTGCCGCTCGGTGTTGCCCTCCGAGCCGTTGAGCCCGAGGGTCAGCCGGCTGTTCCATTCGGAGAGGAAGGACATGAAGGGGTTGTCCGCTTCGGCCGCGGCCTTCTCGACGTCTTCTTGGATCTTCTTGGCCGCGGCGTCGGGCGCGGGCTTGGCGGAGGTGTCGGTACCAGACGCTTCCCCCCCGGCTGATGGCTCAGCGTCGGCGTTGGGCTTTGCGCCCTCGGGGGTGATCTTGCTGACGCGTGACCGCTCGATGACGATTTCGCCAAGGATGGCGTGGTCGAGGGTGACGTCCGTCTCGGTCTGCGCGACGACCTTGCCGGTGAGCACGTCGCCGTTGGTCAGCTCGATTGTCTCGGCGGACGTCCCGAGCGTCGCGGCCGCGAGGGCGGCGGTGCAGACGGCTTGGGTCAGTTGGGTTATCCGGAAGGTCACAGCAGGCCTCACTTCTCTTCCACACACGACGGTTGCGGTTCTGTCTCCAATACAGATATCGGCGGAAAGCGGGGGGGGCTTTGCCCAGTCGAACAGGGCGGCTGGAATGATTGGCTGGGGTTGGTTTTAGGCTTGAAATACCGGGTGTAACGCTGCGCAGCAGAAAAACTGATCGGACGCAAGAATCCGGTGTAATGCGGGTGTGGATGGGGCGTCTGCGGGGCCTGCGGGGTTCGGCAAGTCACGCAAGCGTGACCGCTAAACCGCCTGCTTTTAGACCGTGACCGGCTTGTCCTTCTCCGGATCGGGCAGCCAGCGGGGAGCGATCTGCTTGGCGTCGACCTCGGGGTTGGCGTGCTGGACGGCGGCGGCGACCAGGCCCATGAACATCGGCGCGGGGTCGACCGGCCGGCTGAGCAGCTCGGGGTGGAACTGGGCGCCGATGAAGTACGGGTGCCCGCCGTGCTCCTTGAAGTACGGGTTGTCTGCGACGCTGGCCGAGCCCGTCTGCGGCAGCTCGAGGACCTGCATGATGGGCTGCTCGGGGTGCCGGCCGGAGAAGATCAGGCCGTGGCTCTCGAGCGTGTCGATGTACTGCGGGTCGACCTCGAAGCGGTGGCGGAAGCGCTCGCGGATGGTGAACGGCTCGTGGCGGTTGTGCTTGCCCGCGCGGGTGTTGTAGTACAGGTTGGCCGCGAGGGTGGTCGGCTTGATGAGCACGTCCTTGCCGCCCAGCCGCATGTTCCCGCCCAGGCCCTCGATCTTCTTCTGCTCGGGCAGGATGTCGATGACGCGATGGCTGGACTCGGGCGCGAACTCGCTGGAGACCGCTTCGTGCAGCCCACAGACGTTGCGCGCGAACTCGACGACCGCCATCTGGAAGCCCAGGCAGATGCCCAGGTACGGCAGCTTGTTCTCCCGGCAGTAGCGGACGAACTCGATCTTAGACTCGGTCCCGCGGTGGCCGAACCCGCCGGGCACGATCACGCCGTCGATATTGGCGAGTTGCTCGGCGATCGGCGGGGCGCCTTCCTTGGTGACGTCGATCCAGTCCATCTCGATGTCCGCGCCGATCTCAGCGGCGCAGTGCTCGATGGCCTTGTCGATCGAGGCGTACGCGTCACGCAGCGACGCGTACTTGCCCGTCAGGCCGATGCGGGCCTTGTGCTTGCGCGGCGAGGTGACCTTGTTCACGAACCGCAGCCACTTCTCGCGCTCGCGGTCCTCCTGCGTCACGTTCACGCGCTCGTGCAGGTTCAGCGTCGTGAGGATGTGTCGGTCCACGCCCGCGTCGCGCATCTCCGTTGGGATCATGTAGATCGACGGCCGATCGTGCATCGAAAAGACGCGCTCGACCGGGACGTTGCTGAACATCGCGACCTTTTCCTTCGCGCCGTGCTCGACCGGGTTCTGGCATCGGCAGGCGACCATGTGCGGCTGGATGCCCGCTTCCATGAGCTTGTTCAGGCCAAGCTGCGCGGCCTTGGACTTCTGCTCGCCCAGCGCGGGGGGCTCGATGATGTAGGTCAGCGCGACGTAGCACACACTGCCCGGGCCCTCCTCGAAGGCGAGCTGACGCAGCGCCTCGATGTAGAACGCGTTTTCATGGTCGCCAACGGTTCCGCCGACCTCGACGAAGACGACGTCGGCGTGCTGCTTGACCGCGAGCTCGCGGAGCTTGTACTTCACCTCACCGGTAACGTGCGGGATCATCTGGACATCTCTGCCCAGGTATCCGCCGGAGCGTTCCTTGTCCAGGACGGTGCGGTAGACCTGACCGGAGGTGATGTAGTTGTCGCGGGTGAGGTCCTGGTCGAGCATGCGCTCGTAGGTGCCCAGATCCATGTCGGTCTCGAGCCCGTCGTCCAGGACGAACACCTCGCCGTGGCGGTAGGGGTTGAGCGTGCCCGAGTCGATGTTGAGGTAGCCCTCCATCTTGATCGGCGCGACGCGCAGGCCCTTGTCCTTGAGCAGCTTGGCCAACGAAGAGGAGAAGATCCCCTTGCCTAGCCCGCTCATGACGGTGCCGAAGACGACGACGTACTTATGCCGGCCGCGGACATAGCCCGGCGGGATCGGATTGAAAAACTCGGACTCTTGGGTCTGATGCCCGGCCTGTTCTAGCAGGCCTTGGGTCTGATCGGCATCGTCTGGTGAAACGGAGTGGGGCATAACCAACTGTACCGCGCCAGACGGACCGAGACAAGGGGGGTACGTTTTGAGGTCTTTCGTGGATATAATCGGGGTTTCTCCTCTCTCTTTCATGGCACATGAGACCCGATTTGAGAGCAGCAATGTGCTCGATTCTGTTGGGCTTGATGGTCCTGATGGCTGCCGGGTGTAGCTTCAGGCCCGGCCCACTCCCGGTTGGCATGGGGTTCCCTGCGCAGATCGGCGCGCCCCGTGAGAACGACGTGTCCAACATGGACGCCTATGAACAAGTTGTCGTTCAACTGATGAACCACCTGGAGGACGGGGTACGGGTCCTGGGGTCGGTTGAGGACGTGCCCTCATCTAAGCGGGCGGCGGGCATGTTTATCGAAGCCTCGGGCCGACTAGTCGACCTCAGGCGGCAGATGCTCAAGATCAATCCCCACGACGTGATCCCGCCGGACATCATCCTGAACTATGCCCCGCGTTATTTCATGGCCCGGGTCGAGACCGAGCGTGAACGCAGCCGGATTAAAGCGCTTGATCCAGAAGCCCACAAGCCGCTCGAACACGTGCTCAACCGGATCAAAGAGGAGCTGGATCAGGTTAAAAAAGAGATCGAAGCGGAAGATAAGCAGGAGAGCGGCGGCGGGTCATCGACCGGCTGATTGCTGCCGCGCAACAAACGCCGCGTACTGCTCGGGTGTGTCGATGCCCGGCTCGGGGGCGTCGGCCTCGATGACGACGATGGCGTGGCCGTGCTCCAGCACGCGGAGCTGCTCGAGCTTTTCCAACTCCTCCAGCGGCGTCGGCGAGAGCGTCGGATAGGTGCTTGCCAGGAAATCTCGGCGGTACGCGTACAGCCCCGGGTGTTTCCAGTACACCGATTGCGGATTGGCACCCACCCCGCCCGAGTCCCGATCAAACGGGATCAGCGACCGCGAGAAATACAGCGCCCGCCCGTCGACGCTGCGCACCAGCTTGACAATGTTCGGGTTCGTCGGGTCTTCATCCTCGGCAAAACGTGAGCAGAGCGTCGCCATCGGCGCTTCAGAGTCCGCTGCGATGCCTGCGACCAGTGCGTCGATCACGGACGGGTCGATCTCCGGCTCGTCGCCCTGCACGTTGACAATCAACTCGTGATCCGCGCCGATCAGCGTAAGGGCCTCGGCCAGGCGGGATGTGCCGTTGGGGTGCTCGCCGGTCAGTACGGCCTCGCCGCCAAAGGCGCGGACCGCGTCGATGATGACCTGGTCATCAGTTGCGACAACCACTCGGTCCAGGCTTGTTGCTTGGGACGCGTTTTCGACGACGTGTTGGATCAGCGGCCTGCCGGTCTCCGCCAGCAGGGGCTTGCCCGGCAGGCGCGTCGAGGCCATGCGCGCGGGGATGATCGCCAGGGCCCGATTCACTTCAGCTCATCCACGAGCTTGCGGACCTCATCCATCTTCTGGCGGATGTCCTTGTAGTTGATGTCGGTCTGCAAGAGCTCGGACGCCAGGTCCTGCGCCCCTTGGGCGATCTCGACATCCTTTTTCTCTTGGGCGACTTTGATCTTGACGTTCATCAGGTCGTAACGCAGCTCCTTGCCGATTGCGTCGTCCGGGTCAGCGTGCAGTTCCAGACCCTTGTCGACCGTGCTCATGGCCTCGTCCAGCCATTGTTTCTGAACGAAGCACCGACCCAGGTAAAGGTGGGCCTGGGACCGGCTCTTGGGCTCGCGGGTCGCTTCCTGGAAGTTGCCGATCGCGTCGTCGTATTGGCCGGCCTGGAACTGCCGCTTGCCCAGCTCGAACTTGAGCTTGAGGTCGGTCGGGTAGTTCTGGGCACGCTCGCCGTACTCCTTGAGTTCGAAGGCCAGACGTTTCTTCAGGCCCTCCTGGAGCTTGGCCTTCGCGGCCTCGTCGCCCGCCTTGGCCTGCTCGTTGAAGGAACGCAACGCGCGGTTGATCTGTCGCAGTTTTACATCGCCGGCCTTGACCTTGTAGCGGTACTGGCCCAATTGCTCGTGGGCATGCAGCAGCAGCTTGATCGCTTCCTGCTCGTGCCCGACCTCTTCGGTGCGGACCAGGGCATCGACCAGCTTCTGCAGCTTGTCCATGTCCTCGGGGCTCTCTTCGTACTGCTCGCGCGACGCGGCGATGAGCTTGTCCGACTGCGAGCCGGAGGTGTCCAGCTCCGCCTGGATGCGTTCCTGCTCTTCCTTGTCCTTGATATTCTTCTGGAAGCCCTCGCCCTCGCCTTGCGACGATTCCTTGGTGTAGCGTTGAGCGGTCAGGTCCTTGATGCGGTCGCGTATCGCGTCGTCTTCACGGAGCATCAGCGCACGTTGCGCGGCCTGCAGCGCGAGGTCGTACGCCTCGATCTTTTCCATCGCGTCGATGATGCGGGCGTAGACCCGCCGGCTGGGTTTGCCGTTCGGGTTCGCGTTGTACTGAATGGTCAGCCCGCCGAGCCAGTAGGCGATCTCTGCGAGGTTGGCCTCTTCGCCTTCGCGCTGGTTGGCTTCGACGGCCGCTTCCAGCGCGTCGGCCATATGGTTGACGTTGTTCCAGTCGCAGGCCCACGCCTTGATCGCACGCAGCATCTTGTCGACCAGGCTCGGGCCGATCGGTTTGACCTTCATTGGCTTGCCGCCGTTCACGCTCCGCCGCTTGGCGATGTCGTGCAGCTGCTCGTGGCGGTCGAGGTTGTCGGGGTTGTGTCGCAGCCCGCCGACGTAGCACTCGACGGCGTAGTCGAAGTTTTTCGAGTCCGCCGCGGTGTCGCCGTAGTCAAAGAACTTGTTGGCGTTGCGGAGGGAGCGCTTGAAGCCCTCGCCGTCGTCGCCGGGGTTGTTCTCGTCGCCTTTTTTGTTGCCGCCGCCCCCGCCTTTCCCGCCGGTCGATTTCTTGCCTAAACCAAATAAAGCCAAACCGCACCTCGATTCTGTAACTAGCTAAACGATCTACGCCTGCCGCGCGGCTGGGGGTGTCGCGGGCGAACGGGCCAGGCGTCCTCTGCATTATATGCCGTTTGCCTTCAATCGCGTGCCCGGATATCGTCGCCAGACGCAAAAACACCAAGGAAAACCGCGATGACCCGACTCGCCATCCACGGCGCAGCAGGGAGGATGGGCCAAAGGCTCGTCGCTCTTGCCGCCCAAGACAACGCCCTGACCCCCGTCGCTGCCATCGAGCACGCCGCCCACGCCGACCTGGGCACGGACGCGGGCCAACTCGCCGGCTGTGGCGACCTTGGCTTCCCGCTCGCCGACGCGCTTGGCGAGGCCGGCTGCGACGTGCTGATCGATTTCTCGCTGCCCGAAGGCTTCCGCAAGGCCCTGGCGGAATGTGTTCAGCGCGGGCTGCCCATCGTCGTCGGCACGACCGGCCTGACCGATGCCGATCAGCAAGCCCTCGACGCCGCGGCCAAGACCATCCCCGTCCTCCAGGCAACCAACTTCTCGCTGGTCGTCAACGTGCTCTGGAAACTCGCTGGGGAGGCCGCGAAGCTGCTCGAGGGCTACGACATCGAGGTCATGGAGGCCCACCACCGTTTCAAGCAGGATGCGCCCTCCGGCACCGCGATGACACTCGCGCACAAGCTCTGCGAGGCGACCGGCCGAGACCCCAAGAAGAACCTGGTCTTCACCCGTTACGGCCACGACGCGACGCGTCAGCCCGAGGACATCACCGTCCAGACCCTGCGCATCGGCGACGACCCGGGCCAGCACACCGCGTACTTCGCGGGCATCGGCGAACGCCTGGAGATCAAGCACGTCTCGACCAGCCGGGACAGCTACGCCCTGGGCGCGCTGCGTGCCGCGAAGTGGTTGGCCGGCAAGGAAGCGGGGCGGTACGACATGTCGGACGTTTTAGGGTTGTAATCCAACTGTTTAGCGGTCGCCATCAGGCGACTTGCAACGCACTGTTCAACAAAGATACGAAGCCGCCTGAAGGCGGCCGCTAAACGGGCAACTGCGATGACTACGAATTACACCACCGGCACCGGCCAACTGCGTGCGTTCATGCAGCGGCATTACACCAACTTCAACAGCCGGGAGACCCTCGCGGCAGCGAAGGGCTATCAGGCCCACCTCGACGCCGGCGGGAAAATGATGGTCACGCTCTCGGGCGCGATGTCCACCGCGGGCATCGGCCGGGTCTTGGCGCGGATGATCCGGGAGGACAAGGTCCACGCGATTACCTGCACCGGGGCGAACCTCGAGGAAGACATCTTCCTGCTGCTGGCGGGCAAGGAGTACGAGTGGTGCCCGAACTGGCGGGCACTGACCGCGGAAGACGAGCAGGCACTCTTAGACCGCGGGATGAACCGTGTGACCGATACGTGCATCCCCGAGACGGTCATGCGCCACTTCGAGCGGCGTCTGCTGGACCTTTGGCAACAGGCCCAGGCCGACGGGGCACAGAAATTCCCCCACGAGTACTACCGCGACGTCTTCCAACAACCGGATTTTGCCGAGCACTTCCAGATGCCAGCCGAGGACTCATGGATGCTCGCGGCGGCCGAGAAGGACCTGCCCATCTACACGCCCGGCTGGGAAGACTCCACGATCGGCAACGTCTTCACCGCCGGCGCGATGCGGGGCGAGTTCTCACACAGCGTCGTCAAGCTCGGCACCGAGGCGATGGCCGACCTGATCCGGTGGTACACCGAGAACAACAACGCTGACAGCGACAAGCCGAGCGTCGGCTTTTTCCAGGTCGGCGGGGGCATCGCGGGTGACTTCCCGATCTGTGCGGTGCCGTTGATGATCCAGGACCTCAAGCTCGAGGACACGCCTTTGTGGGGCTACTTCTGCCAGGTCTGCGACGCGGTCACCAGCTACGGTGGGTACAGCGGCGCAGTACCCAACGAGAAAATCACATGGGGCAAGCTCGCGGTCGACACACCCAAGTACATGATCCAGTCCGATGCCTCGATCGTTGCGCCGCTGATCTTCGGCTACGTGCTGGGGGATTGATACTTGTTTGAAAATCGTTCGCGTAGGAGATTAGCGGCGGCCTGCAAGGGCCGCGTTTATATTGCAATCAATCTTTTTCAACGCGGTCCTTGCGGGCCGCCGCTAATAGAGGGCGTAAGTTGGCAATAAAAAACGCTCGGCGAATTGCCGAGCGTTTTTAAGTTCAAATTGTCTTAATCAATCACGGGCCGAAGTTACCGGTGTTGTAGCCTTCGGGGTCGGCGTTCAGGCCGGGGAAGAGGACTTCTTCCTGTTCGGACTGGATGATGATGGTCGGTCGGACCAGGATCAGGAGCGTCGACTCGTCCTGCGCGTTGGAGTTCTGGGTGAACAAGCGGTTGAGGACAGGGATCTTGGAGAGGACGGGGACGCCGACCTCGGTTTCGACCTCGCCGACCAGGCGCTGTCCACCGATGAGCAGGGTGCCGCGGTCGGGGACCGAGACGGTGTTGCGGACCTGAGTGATCTGGATCTCGGGGACCTGGATGTTACCGCCGCCGACAAGGACTTCCGGGGTGTTGGGGTCGTTGTCGTCGTCGATGAACGCGCCGCCGCCGATACCGAAGGTGGTCAAGGCGATCAGGTTGGCCAGCGAGGGTCGCAGGGTCATGGTGACGTATCGGCGGTCCGAGGAGATGGTGCCTTCGACGTCGAGGACGATACCGGTCGTGACGACCGAGATGGTCGGGTCAAAGCCGATGGAGTCGGGGATGGGTTCGAGGTCGGAGACGAACGCGGTCTGCGTCGCGACCATGACGTAGGCCCGTTGACCGTTAAAGAAGGTGATGCGCGGTGCGGTCAGCGCGATGGTCCGTTCGGTGGCCTGTGTCGCGTTGAGCAGGACATCGACCTGCAGGTCGTTCAGGAAGCTGTAACCGAAGGTGAAGGCGTTGAGCGCCGTATCGGTGAAGCGGTTGCCGACCGCGGTGCCGGGGCGGCCCGCAAGGCTGATGCTGTCGTTGCTGACACGGATGGGCAGCGTCGTTGCACCGTTGTCTGGTGCGCCGTCGGCGTCGAGGTCGGCGTTGTCGGTGTTGAACACCATGTCGACGTCCAGTCTGAACTCGTCCATGAAGTTCTTGTCGACCGACAGGAAGCGTGCTTCGACGGAGATCTGAACCGCGCGGGTTTCACGCAGCCGACCCAGCAGGCCGATGATCTGCCGGTGGTTGTCACCGGTGGTCTTGATGATCATGTTGCCGTTGAGCTCGGTGAGGGTGGACTCTTCGTCGAGCCATTCGTCGGGGTCGCCGACGGTGGTCTGGATGAGTTCAACGATCTGGTCAACGAGTTCCTGACGCGAAGGCAGTTCTTCGTCCGTGTCATCGTCATCGTCGCCGAAGAGGCCGCCTTCGCCGCCGCCGCCGCCCGAGCCGCCGCCGCCGCCGCCGGAGCCATTGGAGCCGCCGGAGCTGGTGTTGGAGAGCGCTTCGTTGAGGTCGAAGCCCGGTGCATTGCTGAAGTTGGGCACCTGGACGAGCAGGTCACGGATGTCGTAGACCTGGGTCTCGGTCTCGGACTTGAGGTCGCGGAGGGTCGAGATCTTGATGATGCCTTCGCTGACCGTGAAGCCAGCCTTGTCGTCGTCGAACGCGTCGGCGGAGACCTGGTCGAGCACGAGTCGCAGCAGTTGCTGGGCAGGGACGCGGCTCAGGGAGATGGTGACCAGCGAGTCCTGGTCGATGCCGACCAGTTCGAGAGCGGGCCAGTTCACGGCGATGTTCGCGCCGGTGGTGTCGCGGATAAAGGCGATGACCTGGTCCAGCGAGAGGTTGTCGTTGCTGAGCGTGACGATCTTGCGGAGCGAAGCCTGTGCGGCGCGGTTCGCTTCCGACTCGTTGCCGTCTTGATCCAGGCCACGCAGGCGGATCGCGGTCAGCTCGGGCCAGTCGCCGGGGTAGGTCAGGATGTCCGCAAAGGGCGTGGTCGCTTCGATGTTCAGGAGCGACTGGTTAGCGATCTCCAGGTCGCGGTCCCGCTTGAGCTCGAAGCTCTCGACGGCCACAGCGGTGTCCTGGATCATGTCACGCAGGGCCCTGATGACCGGGTTGCCCGGGTCAAGGAACAGGGCGGCATCCAGTTCGACCAGTGCTTCGCTGTACTTCTTTTCGAGCTGCAGGGCGCGGGCCTTGCGGAGGTGGTTCTGGATCTCTTCGATCTTGCGTTCTTCGGTCTCGCGTGCGACACGGGCTTCGATCTTAGCGCGGTCCGCTTCGATCGCTTGCTTGTTGCGGGCATCCACATCGCGTTTAGTCTGATCGATCAGGGCCTGCAGTTGGTTGGCCCGGTTGTTGCGATCGTTGTAGTCGGTCGTGTCGAAGACGTTGCGGTCACGCGCGAGGATGGTGCGGGCCTCGATGACCGAGTCACCAGCGGCCTGGAAGTCCTGATTGAGCAGGCCTTCGTTGGCCTTGGTCATCGCGGCTTCGTACTCGGCGATCGCACGCTTGCGGTCGACGATCAGGTCCTGGGCGTTCTTGTCGAGCACGCCCAGCGGACGCATCTGCTCGTTGAGCTTGGCCTGGGCGTCGGCGAGCTTGGCCTTGTAGCCGTCGTTGTCCGGGGCCAGCAGGGTCGCGTCTTCAAAGAGCTTGACCGCGGCGTTGAGCTGGCCGTTGGCCAGAGCCTTTTCGCCTTCAGCGGCCTTCTCAGCCGCGGTGTTGTTGCGGGCCTGGACCATGAGGTCGCTGACCGGCGGGTTCTTGGAGACGGCTTCCTGCTCAGCGATCTTGCGCTGTGCGGCGGCGAGCTGGGCCTCCATGGCGTCTTTGTCAGCCTGGGCCTTGGCGGCGGCGGCTTCGGCTTCAGCCAGCTGCTTGCGGGCTTCGGCGAGCTCGGCGTCGGACGGCTTGGGGTCGGTCGCATCGGGCTCGGGGTTGTTTTTCTCGGCTTCCATCGCGGCGAGGCGATCGGCTTCCTTCTGACGCTCGATCGCGGCGAGGCGCTCGGCCTCGGCGGCCGCGGCACGGGCGGTACGGACCTCGCTGATCAGGGCCAGCTTCTTGTTGACCGACTCGCTATCGAAGAAGCCCAGCTCGATGCCGGAGTTCTTGACAGAGTTGAGCTTGGACTCGGCGGCGTCGATGTTGTCGTTGACGATGTCCTGCTCGGCCAGAGCGATCAGGCGACGGGCACCGGTGATGTCGCCGTTGAGCTGGCGTTCGATGCCGACGATGCGTGCATTCGCGGTGGCCTTCTGTGCGTCTGTAGCGTCTTCGGTCGCAAGGACTTCCTGATAGACGGCGAGCGCTTCAGCGGGGTTGTCTTTGGCTAGAGCATCGGCTTGACGCAGCAGTGACTCGGCGTCGGGCTTGACCGGTTCGGGCTCAGGCTCGGGTTCGGGCTGAGGCTCGGTGACTTCCGGCTCAGGCTCGGGCTTGGGCTCGGTGACTTCGGGTTCCGGCTCAGGCTTGGGCTCGGTGACTTCCGGCTCGGGTGCGTTGAGCTTCTGGTCGATTTCGAACAGAGCGTTGTAGAAGGGCGGCTGCAGTTCGCGTGGCAGCTGCAGCGGGTCGACCTTGCGGAGGGCGGTCTGTGCTTCTTTGAGCTCGCCTGCTTTGTAGAGCTCCATGCCGGACTCGTAGAGTTCCTGAGCAGTGGGCTGTGCGGCCTGGCCGTAGGCGGGTTCGGAGATCAGCGTAGTGGCTGGCAGGCCGAGGCTGAGGACGACAACAAGGACGGAATTACGGATGCGCAAGGCAAGGCCTCCCAAATACGGTTGGTCATCAGCGTTTGATCAGAAATCGTTTTCTAACTAAACGCGTCACACTCATAGTCTGGTCTGGGTCAACTGTGGGGTGTGCTGATTGAAGCTGGTTCGTTCGTACGCACAGGGCGTGACCGGCTGGTCCGGATCGCGCCATCCACGAAGTGTAAAGCGGGGGGGGGTCTGCTGCAAGTGGAGTTTTCAAAGTAGTTTGGGGCATCATCCGGATGGATGACCCCCGGCGGTGAAGCCCGATCAGGCCCGGGCCCCGATGGGCTCAGAAATAGGGGCCGGCCGCTTGGCGCAGGGGTGTTGACCTTGCTATACTGCCCGGCTCGCCACGCCGCGGCGTCGGATGCCAGGCCAAAGGCGGAATTTCCCCCAGTAACCCAGAATACCAAACACAGATAAGAGGCCGACCATGGCACATAAAAAGGGACAAGGCTCGACCAAGAACGGCCGCGACTCCAACCCCCAGTACCGCGGGATCAAGCTCTACGGCGGCCAAACCGCTAAAGCCGGCTCGATCATCGTCCGCCAGTGCGGCACCAAGTTCCACCCCGGCTTCAACGTCGGCCGTGGCAAGGATGACACGCTCTACGCCCTGACCCCCGGCCTCGTCGAGTTCCAGGGCCGTAAGGTCCACGTCCGCGACGCGGGCTGAATCCGACGATTCCATTGCTTATTCTGAAGCCCACGGATTGAATCCGTGGGCTTCTTCTTTCTTCCAAACGCCATGTTTATCGATTCCGCCAACATCCTGGTGCGCTCGGGCAAGGGCGGTGACGGCTGCGTCGCCTTCCACCGCGAGAAGTTCATCTCCAAGGGCGGGCCCAGTGGGGGTGACGGCGGCAATGGTGGCTCAATTATCCTGATCGCCGACACCTCGGTCGAGACGTTGATGGACTTTTCCGGCCGGCACCACTGGTTCGCCAAGCCCGGCGAACAGGGCAAAAACAAGGGCATGCACGGTAAAAACGCGCCGGACCTGGAAGTCCGTCTGCCCGTCGGCACGCTCGTCTATGAGAACCCACCCGAAGACGCCGCGCCTCAGGAGCCGGACCCCGACGACCCCGATGCGCTCTTCGAGCAGTATTTCATGTCCGGCCAGGAACGCGCCCAACTTGCGGAGATCCGCGCGCCCCAGCCCGGTGAGTCGCCTTCGGGCCCGCTGATCTGCGATCTTGATACGCCCGGCAAACGCGTCGTCATCGCCCAGGGCGGACGCGGCGGCTTCGGCAACGAGCACTTCAAATCCCCGACGAATCAAACCCCACGCGAGGGCACGCCCGGCGAAGAGGGTGAAGAAAAATTCCTGCGTTTAGAACTCAAGCTCATCGCCGACCTCGGCCTGCTGGGCAAGCCCAACGCGGGCAAGAGCACCTTCCTCTCGCGCATCAGCGCCGCAAAGCCAAGGATCGCCGACTACCCGTTTACGACGCTCGCCCCCCAGCTTGGGATCGCGGAGCTTCCCGGCGGTAGCAAAGGCCCGCGTCGGCTGGTCGTCGCCGACATCCCCGGGCTGATCGAAGGCGCCCACGAGGGACAGGGCCTGGGCATCCGCTTCCTCAAGCACGTCGAACGCACCCGCGTTCTGCTGCACCTGCTGGAGGTCGAGCCGACCGATGGCAGCGACCCGATCGAGAACTACCGGGTGATCCGCAACGAACTGGCACAATACAGTGAGGTGCTCGCCAACAAGCCCGAGGTTGTCGTGCTGACCAAGACCGACCTGCTTGGCGGGGAAGAAGACGCGAAGGCCGCGGTCGAGCTGCTCGGCGGAGAACTCGGCGCTGACACGCTGACGATGAGCTCGGCCACGGGGGTCGGCGTTGAGGAGGTGCTCGAGGCGTGCTGGCAGGCGCTGGCCGAGCACAAGCCCGAGCGTCCGGCATGGGTGGACCTGCCTGAGCGTGACAAGCCGGCCGATCCCTCAGCGTAGGCTCACGTCTCTCATGAAGCGTCGCGGCGTGCCGCGAGGCCTCACCGCATCAACCTTGCGCACGGGGTATCATCACACGCACGTCAGGCGACCGCCGCCACGATGTTGACGTGAGAATTGAACCTCTTTGCCCCCGCCTGTTATGACCCAGATCAACCTGCTTGCAGTCAGTGTCGGCAACACGCGTACTCGTGTGGGCGCGTTTGTGAAGGGCGAGCTCTGCGAAGTCTCGACCTTCCGCAACGATCGGCTCGACCGCATTGCCTCCGCGGTTGAGCAGGCCGAGAAGCCGCTCAATGGCGTCGAAGATGCGCACGTGCTGATGTCCAGCGTCAACCCGGCGGTGGCGGAGCAAGTCCAGAAACTGCTGAAAGACCACGTCAACCGGCAGGTCTACCGCGTCGAGCAGGACCTGCCGATCCCCATCGGCCGCCAGCTCGACCCCGAGGCCATCGTCGGCGAAGACCGCCTGCTCAACGCCGCCGCCGCGTACGACAAGCTCAACCAAGCTTGTGTTGTTGTCGACGCCGGCACCGCGATCACCATCGACTACGTCGACGGCGCGGGCACGTTCCACGGCGGCGCAATCGTCCCCGGCGCCCAACTCATGCTCGACTCCCTGCACGGCCGCACCGGCCTGCTCCCCGAGGTCGAGTTCAAGAAGCCCGAAGAACTGATCGGCCACAACACCCGCGAGGCCATGCTCACCGGCACGTTCTACGGCATCCGCGGCATGGTCCGCTCGATCACCGAGGCCATCGCCCAGCACACAGGCCAATACCCCACCGTCATCGCCACCGGCGGCGACGCACAGGTCATCTTCCGCGACGACGAGTTCGTCAACCGCGTCATCCCCGACCTGGGCCTCCGCGGCATCGCCGTCACCCTCCGTAAGCAACTGGAGCAGGGCGAAACGTCGGCGTAAGGCTTATTCACCGCAGAGTTCGCAGAGGGCCGCAGAGCAAGGCGTTTGTAACCGCAGATGAACGCGGATGAACGCAGATGTTGCTCTTGATGGATTGATCTGCGTGTATCTGCGTTCATCTGTGGTTTCAATAAAATTAATCCATAACTCCGCGCCCCTTTGCGATCTTTGCGGTGAATAACGAGCTCCCTTTCAATTCCGAACAATCCGCCGCACTCAGGCAGACCCGCCTGCGGTGGGCGATCGCATTAGTCGTCACCGTCCCGCTGCCCTTTATCGCGTTGCCCATCACCGGCAGCGGCTGGGTCGAGCAGCAGCCCGGCGGCGACGCGAGCCAGTCGATGATGTTCGCCGTGCTCATCGGTATCGCATCGCTCTTGGCCGGGCACGTCGCGCGCAACCAGGCGTACAAGGCCGACTGGAAGGGCGAGGTCATCGGGCCCGCGGGCTATCTCAAGGGCAACACGCTCTTCTTCTCCGCGCTCACCGTCGGGGCGCTCGCGCTGTTCGGCCTGAGCGTGTCGGGCGGCTGGCCCGCACCAACCTTTACCGCCGCGCCGATCGTCATCGGCCTGCTCGTCTTCAACTTCCCCAACGGCCGACCCATGCAGCCCGCGCCGCCCAGGCTCGGCGATGGAGAGGGCCTGTGACCCGCGTCACGCTCACCACCGCCAACACCCCCGGGGCCGTCGCGATCGTTCAGTTGCACGGCGAAGGTGTCGCCGAGGTCTTGCAGCAGCTCACCGGGCGCGACACCTGGCCTCTCCGCCGGGTCATGCTTTGCGCCTTCGCGGACATCGACGAGGGCCTGGCGATTCGCATCAATGACCACACCGCCCAGCTCATGCCCCACGGCGGCCCGCGCGTGGTCCAACGCCTGCTCGAGCACCTCACGCAACAACTCGGCTGCACCTACGCGGCCGCGCCTGACGCCCGCGCGATGTACCCCGAGGCCGCCTCTCTGATCGAAGCGGACATGCTCGACGCGATCGCCCGCGCAACGAGCCCCGCGGCCATCGACCTTCTCAGCGCCCAGCCCAAGCTTTGGCGAGCCCTGCTTCAGCAGGACGGCCCAACCTCCAACGAGCGCAACACCATCGCCACCCGCTCCCAAAGCCTTAAGCAACTCATCACCCCGCCTACCGTTGTCGTCGTCGGCCCTGCAAACGTCGGCAAGTCCACCCTCACCAACGCGCTCATGGGCAAGGCCGTTAGTATCGTCGCCGACCTGCCCGGCACGACGCGCGACTGGGTCGGCGCACTGGTCGAACTGTCCGCGACCGGCTCGATGCGCGAGGCCGTCGCCGTGAACTGGCTCGACACGCCTGGCCTGCGTGACTCGGACGACGCGATCGAGCAGCGTGCGATTGCGTTGGCCAAGCAACAGATCCAACAAGCCAATGTGCTGGTCGCGATGCGCGACCCCGAACAGCCCTGGCCCGAAGCTGCATCGCTGCCGCGCGAGCCGGACCTGTGGGTAGTCAACAAAGTCGATAACGCTCCGCCGCCCGACGCGGATGCGGGACTCGCCCCCGACCACCCGCTGGCCATCAGCGCAGCCAACCAGACCCACCTCGACTGTCTGCAGGCGACCGTGATCAATCGAATAGGGCTGGGTGATCTGCACAACCAGCCCTGGGCGTTCACAAAAAAACTGCTCGCCTGGTGTGAAGCAGGCGAGCAAGCTGATTTGACTGAATATCTAGGTTGAATCAGAACCGTTTAGCGGGCATTGCTGTGCGTCCCGTCTTACGCTTCTTCGTCTTCACCGCCGATGGACTTCCGCATCGACGTGTCGGCCTGGATGTTATTCATCTTGTAGTAGTCCATGACGCCCAGGTTGCCGTTGCGGAACGCGTCGGCCATCGCCTTGGGCACCTCGGCCTCGGCGAGCACAACCAACGCACGGTTCTTCTGTTCGTCCGCACGGTGTTCCTGCTCCCGCGCGACGGCCAGGGCACGCTTCTGCTCGGCCTCCGCCTGGTAGCGCACCTTGTCGGCCTCGGCCTGGTCGGCCTGCAACTTCGCGCCGATGTTGTCGCCCACATCAATGTCCGCGATATCGATCGAGAGGATGTCGAACGCGGTACCCGCGTCAAGACCGCGGTCCAGCACGACGCGCGAGATCCGGTCGGGGTTCTCGAGGACGTCCTTGTGCGTCTCGGCCGAGCCGATCGTGGTGACGATGCCTTCGCCGACACGGGCGACAATCGTCTCTTCCAACGCACCACCGACCAGGCGGGCGAGGTTGGCACGCACGGTCACGCGGGCCCTTGCTTTGAGCTGGATGCCGTCCTTCGCGACCGCGTCGATCGTGCCTCGGCCGGTCTGGGCCGCCGGACAGTCGATGACCTTCGGCTTAACCGACGTCTGGACCGCTTCGAGGATGTCACGGCCCGCCAGGTCGATCGCGCACGCGGTGTCCCAGGGCAGGTCGATCTTCGCGCGGTCGGCGGCGATGAGTGCGTTGATGACGCGCTGCACGTTGCCGCGCGACAGGAAGTGGGTTTCGAGCTGGTTGGTCGAGACACTCAGGCCGGCCTTGGTCGCCTGGATGCGGGCGAGGACGATCGTCTTGGGCGTGACCTTCCGGAACCACATCCCGATGAGATCGAAGAACGACACCGGGGCGCCCGACACGCGGGCCTGCAGCCAGAGGTTGAAGAATTTGCTGAGGATCGCAAAGAGGACGATGCAGATGATCAGGGCGATGACGATGGCGACAGCGATGATGATCGTGCCCATATCGGCGAGTAGCGGGGTGAAGTTCGGCATGATGCGCTCCATTGATTTGAACCGGACCCAGAGAATATAGCACGAGAGACGGGGTCTGGCGCGGGGATATCGTGGCATAGGGAGGGCGAGGCTCCCGCCGAACCGCGCATTGGAAAAAGCCGCCGGCTCGGCGGGAGCCTCGCCCTCCCGGTCAATCGCTCATGCGTTGCAAACACATCTCTGGGCGGCAGGCCGGCGACTTTCCCTTATCATTTCAGATTAAGACTATTTGGGAGTTTGACCGATGCGAGCGATTGTGACCGGACAGGTCGGGGTGGATAAGAAGAGCTACCTGCAGGGCGTTGTTGATTTTGCCGGCGAACGGGGCGAGGACATCACGCTCTACAACGTCGGCGAGATGATGTACGCCGAGGCCCCGGACGTGAATGCCGGGCAGATCCTCAACCTCCCGCTGGCGCGGCTGCGGTCGCTGCGCCGCTCGGCGATGAAGGATGTCATCCGCGATGCCGAGGGCAAAGAGAACGTCATCGTCAACACCCACGCCACCTTCCGCTGGCGGCACGGGCTGTTCGCCGCCTTCGACTTCGACCAGATCAAGGAGTTCGCGCCCGACACGCTGATCTGCCTGCTGGACAACATCGAGGTCGTCCACGCCCGCCTGCACGAGGACTACACCTCCGACGCGACGCTCAAGGACCTCATGGTCTGGCGCGAAGAAGAGATCATGGCGACCGAGCTGCTCGCCCAGGCGCTGAACATCCCCAAGCGGTTCTACGTGCTGTCGCGCGGCCGGCACGAGGACACGACCGAGACGTGCTACCGGCTGATCTGCAAGAACGAGATGAAGACGGTGTACCCGAGCTTCCCGATGACGCACGTCGAGAAGCTGCCGGATGTGAAGGCGGTGATCAACGAGTTCCGCGCGAAGCTGGCCAAGCACTTCATCGCGTTCGACCCGGGCGATGTGGATGAGAAGCTGCTGCTGGATGCGGCGCTGGACGCGGTCAAGGCAGGCGAGGACTTTATCGATGCCGAGGCCGGCACGTTCAAGCCCGGCGAGATGCTCACCGTCCCCGTCCGTCAGGTGCTGGACATCGCCAAGGATGTCGACGGGCAGATCTACACACGCGACTTCCAGATGGTCCGGCAGAGCGACATGATCGTCTCGCTCGTGCCCAACCTCCCGGACGGCACGCCCGGGCTCTCAAGCGGCGTCGAGCGCGAGCTGCAGCACGCCTTCGATCACAGCCGGGAGGTCTACGTCGTCTGGCACCCGGAGAAGAATCCCAGCCCGTTTATTACGGAGACGGCCACGAAGGTCTTCCGCACGACCGAGGAGGCGATGGCCTACTTCGAGTCGCAGGGCTTCCTGATGCAGGGCAACCTGTTCGGGCACTGACTTGCTGACAATTCGCTTGTTGGGAGAGCGAGGCTCCCGCCGAGCCGATAGTCATCTCCAGTTTGCGGCTCGGCGGGAGCCTCGCCCTCCCGTAAACTGATCTCAGCAACACATCTATCCGGAGCACATCATGATCATCTACGGCAGCAAGATGTACGGCGTCAAGAACGTCATCATGGGCTACGGGTCCTGCCCGCACTGCGGGGCGTACGGTAAGCACAAGAGCTACGACGGCCGGAAGTGGGGCCACGTCTATTGGATCCCGCTGATCCCCGAGGGCAAGCCGGCGCGCGTGATGAAGGAGTGCGCCCAGTGCAACATGGGCAGCCACCTGCCGCAGACCCAGGTCGGCAAGCTGTATCGGGATATCGAAAACCTCATGCAGCCGTGCATCCTTGCCGCCAGCGAAGGGGCCCACAGCTTCCAGGATGACCAGGGGACCGAGACGTTCACCGGGCCGTTTTTACTCGACGCGATCGACCTGATGTTCACCGCGGGCTACCGCAAAGAGATCCCCCCGCTGATCAACCTGCTGGACAACGACGCGTCGCGCTACGAGTTCTTTATCGCCAACGGCGCGTACAACGAGATCCAGGGCCGGACCGACGACGCGTTGGCCGACTACCAGGCCGCGAATCACTCGGCCCCGGAGATCGCGCTGCCCTACATGCTGCTGGCAGACTTCCACGCGCGGGCGGGCCGGGTCGAAGAGAATCTGGATATGCTCGACAAGGCGCTCGAGCTGGAGCCGGACAACGTGCAGCTTCTGCTGGTGAAGGTCGACCCGCTCGAGCGGCTGGGCCGGTTCCAGGAGATCGTCGAGATCCTCGACCAGGCCGAGCGCATGGTCCCGGAGTTGGGCGGCGACAAGGCGTTCAAGAAGCAGCGTAAGAAGTTCGAGAAGAAGGCCGCGAAGGCGATGCGGTGAGTCTTTATGTTTAGCGGGCGACGCGAAGCTTCCCATTTGAACCCTTTAAGATAAGTCGCACGGGACGCTTCGCGTCGCCCGCTAAACAGAGTTGTATGAAAAAACCCCGCTCTATCAGCGGGGTTTTCTATTGATCGTCGAGTTTGGCATTTACTTCCGCGTCTGAGAGGTCTTCGTCTTCATCGGCATCGTCCCGGTCATCTTCATGACCTGTTGGCCGCCGGTGCTCATCTCGTTGGTGATGTTCATTTTCCCCTCAAAGACCTGCGTGGTGGTGTAGTCCGAGACGTTGCGCTCGATCTGGCCCTTGCCTTCCATGTCGATGGTCATGTCCATCTTGCTGTTTGGATCGGGGGACATATCCATCTTGACCTTGCCGTCGATGGTGTAGTCGATCACCACGATCTTCTTGCCGTCGACCTCTTTGATCTCGACGACCTCGAAGGCCATCTCGCCCTCGATCTTTGCGCCGGGCAGGCCGGACTGCCCCATGAAAGTCTGCAGCAACTCGTCCTCGGCCTTCCACTTGTCGCCGATACCAACGGGCTTGTCGGGGAACACGATGCGCTGGTCGGCGTAGCTGGCCTTCTTGATCATGTCCGTGGCCTGCGGGGGGATCGCGGCGCCTTCGATGGTGGTCTCCCAGCCGTCGTCGGTCTTAGTCTGGGTCATGGTCGCGCCTTCCATGCTGTCGTCTTCCTGCTCCTGCTGCTGGCCGAAGATCGTCATCTTGGTCTTGGTGACCGCCTTCTCGAACTTGTGCTGGACCTTGCTCGCCTCACTCTCGGTAACCTCGACGAGCGTGGTCTCGATGACATGGTTGGTGCTCATCTCCATCTGGCCCTGCATGTTCTGGCCCTGCATGTTCATATTCAGGTTGCCGGCCTCCATCGTGCTCTCGACGGTGTTGATCGTGACTTCGCCGGCCTTGGGCGCGGGGCCACGCAGATCAACCTTCTCTCCCAAGGCGGGAAGGGTCAGGAGCAGGGCCAGAGCGGTCGCGGTCAGGGGTCGTCGCATGGTGGTTTCCTTGAAGTAGCGTTTTGCGTTGTCTGTGCGTGAATATAGCTCTACAAGCTCATCGGCCTGCGGTTGCACATTGTAGGCGGTGCAGGTCCTCAATCCTGGGGAAATCCAGGGGTTTATTTCGAGCCCAGCGAGGCGAGCAGGGCGGCGTGGCACTTGCAGCCCAGCAGGAAGCGGTCCAACTCGAAGTGCTCGTTGGGGCTATGGATCGAATCCGAGTTGAGCCCGAAGCCGATGAGCAGGGTGTCCAGGCCCAGCTTGGTCTTGAAGTCGGCAACGACGGGGATGGTCGCGCCCTCACGGACGAGCACGGGCGGCTTGCCGGTGACGTCCTGGATTGCGGATGATGCGGCATCGACCCAGGGGCTGTCGGTCGGCGTCGCGACAGGGTAGGCCTCGCCGTGGTTCTCCAGTTCCCATCGGCAGTCGCCGACGTCCTGGCTCTTGACCCACGTTTCAAAAGCCGCGGCCAACTTCTTCGGGTCCATGTTGGCAGGGATGCGGAAGCTCACCTTTGCGCCGGCGAACGATGGGATGACGGTCTTCGCGCCTTCGCCCATGTATCCGCCGTAAAGGCCGTTGACGTCGCAGCTTGGTCGAGCCCAGCGGCGTTCGAGCGTGCTGAAGCCCGCCTCGCCGTAGGGTTGTGCGCCGACGGAGCCGAGGTACTGGTCTTCATCGAAGCCGAGCGTATCCCACGTCGCGCGTTCTTCGTCTGTTAATGCGGCGAGATCGTCGTAAAAACCGGGGATGGTCACGCGGTTGTCGTCGTCGAACAGCTTGCCCAGCACGCGGGCGAGGACGGTGGCGGGGTTGGCGAGCGTGCCGCCGTAGACACCCGAGTGCAGGTCGCGCGATGGGCCGTGCAGCTTGAGGTCGTAGTAGACCAGACCGCGCAGGGCGTAGGTGATCGCGGGCGCCGGCCCGTCCTTGCCCTCCCACATGCTAGTGTCGCTGACCACGCAGAGGTCGGCTGCAAGCAGGTTCGCATGTTCTTTAAGCACCTTGGGCAGGGTGACGCTGCCACACTCCTCTTCGCCTTCGATCAGCAGCGTCACGTGGCACGGCAGCTTGCGTCCGGTTGCCAAGTAGCTGCGCATCGCCTCGACAAACATCATGACCTGGCCCTTGTCATCACACGCGCCGCGGGCGTAGACCTTGCCGTCGTGCAGTTTCGGCTCAAACGGCGGATCGGTCCACAGCTCCAGCGGGTCGGGCGGCTGGACGTCGTAGTGGCCATAGAACAGGACGCGCGGGGCCCCGGGGTTCTCGACCATCGCGTCGGTCGAGCGGGCGATGACGACCGGGTGCCCGCCAGCTTCGAGGACGTGCGTCTCCAGCCGCATCTCTTCGAAGTCGGCGGCCATCCATGACGCGGCCTTGCGTACGTCACTCGCGTAGGCGGGGTCGGTGCTCACGCTGGGGATCGAAAGCAGGTCGCACATGCGCTTGACCGCGTGATCGTGGTCGGCGTCGAGGTGATCGAGGAGGGCTTGGAGGGGGTTTCGCATCGGCCTATAGTATGTTGAATCGAAGAAGTTTTTACCGCTAGTTGCTGAGCAATTTCATGAGAACGTTCGCGATCGCATTCTGCTGTCTCGCTTTGCTCATTCCAACGCGGGCGATGGCTGAAGACCCTGAGAAATCGGTTGCGGGGATCTGGGTGCTGTCGGGTATCGCCGTCAACGGCAAGGCCATCGAAGATGATGATTTCGGCAAGCGGATCATTGTCTTCACCGAAGACGGCATCATGGCGGCGTTCGAGGACGAAGACGCCTTCCTGTCATTTGAACCGGATGATGCCGGTTGGTATGCGCTAGACAAGGACAACACCATTGTCCTGTACGAAGACCGCAATGAGAATGAAAAGCTGGATGACAAGGAGCGGGAAAAAGCCGAGAGGATGACCTGGTCGCGGGAAGAGGAAAAGCTCGTCCTGAGCGTGATCCTGATGAAGGGTGAGGAAAAGATGGTCGTTCAAACGATCCTCGAGCCCTACCAGAGCAACTGATCCATTCGATTGGGATTAGCTTTCCTGGTCGCCGACCGCGATCTGCACCTTACCGCTTTCGACGCGCACGGGGTACATCGGCAGAGGCGGTTCGATATCGGGGTAGTCCAGGTTGTTGCCGTTGCGGAGGTTGTAGGCGTAGCCGTGGAACGGGCAGGTGATCGTCAGGCCGCGGACCTCACCATCTTCGAGGGGCCGCCCGGCGTGGGGGCAGGTGTTGGACACTGCGTAAAGCTTGCCATCGACGTGCAGGACGACGATCGGTTTCTTGTTGACGGTGGTACACAGCCGGCCGCCCTCGGGCAGCTCGTCGGCATCAGCAATCTCGGTCCAGTCGGGCATGGGGGCATGTTAGCGGGGCGGATCGGTTGTGCAGGCCCAGAAAAATTATGCTGGGGCGATTGGACGCGGCTGCCTCGGCGGCGTCTTACTGATGAGGCCGGCAGATGAATGAGCCCGACACGGATTGGCAGGCTTGGTACGACCGGCACGGCCGAGCGCTTTTGTTGTTCGCTCGGCAGTTCACCTCATCATTGGCACAAGCCGAGGACGCGATGCACGACGGATTTCTCCGGTTCTGGAAACGCAGGGAACAGGTGGATGAGCCGCTGGCTTACCTCTACCGCGCGGTGCGGAGCGCGGCGCTGGATCAGCGTCGGGCGGCGGGCAGGCGTGAGGCCCGGGAGCTGAGTCTGGCCCAAACCGATCGGCCTGCAACGCCTGAGCCCTGGCAGCACGCCGCGAAGGATGAGGGTGAGCAGCAGCTTCGCGATGCACTTGCAAGCGTGCCCGAAGCCCAGCGTGAGCTGTTGGTGATGAAGGTCTGGGGCGGGCTGACCTTCGACCAGATCGCGGACGCGACCGACAGCCCGCGCAGCACCGCCGCTGCGCGTTACAGCGCCGCGCTCAAGGCGCTGCGCGAAACGATGCAGACCGAGGAGCCCACGCGATGAGCGAACACGACCTCAACGACATCGAAGAGCGGCTCGCCGCGATGAAGCCGGCCGAGCCCGACCCCGCGGTCAGGCAGCGGATCGCGGGATCGCTTCAGGAGGACGCCGCGCAGGCGCAGCGGCCGCTGATCTTCCGCGGGCCTTGGGCGTTTGTTACCGCAGCGGCCGCGTTGATCGCGCTCGCCCTAGTGCTGCTGCCGCTCATCGGGCAGATCCCGACCAGGCCACCGGTTGCGATCGATCCGGATGCGACGGCACCGAGCGTTGATGAGCAGCAGGACGAACCAGACGAATCGCTCGATGCGATCGAGCCGATGAGGCCGACGCTGCTCGCGATGCACCAGGCGCTGCGTGAATCGCCCGAGGCGCTGGAACAGCTCATCGAACAGGCCGGGGCGTTGGCCGCGCTACCCGCTACCGATCAATCCCAACCGATCCCGACCGCTTCAACAACCTGGCGTCGGGTCCAGAACGAGGAACTGCAATGAAACACGCACGATGGATGCAATGGATGTTGGCACTTGCCTTGTTGGTCGCGCCATCAGCAGCGCTGGGTGACAAACTGCCCGAGCCGCCGCCACCGGCCGACAACGCCGCGGTCTGGTACCTCACCGCGCAGTACTACCTGCTCTCAACGGACAGCGAAGAGAAGCAAGCGCTGTTGAAGCAGTACCGCGCCCCGGACCTGGAAGTGGCGCGCAAGTACGTGGAGCAGTCGGATGCAGTGATCGTTCTCCGCCGCGGCGCTACGCTGCAGCAATGCGGCTGGGCAGTGGACCTCAAAGCGGATGGCCCCAACGCGCTGCTGCCACACCTGAGCATGATGCGCGAGATGTCCCGGCTGATGGCGGTAAGCGGACGGGTCCAGCTAGAAGATGGCAACGCCGACGGCGCGATCAGCGATTGGGCCGCGATGATGCGCATGGCCCGGCACAGCGCGGACGACGGCACGCTCATCGGCTGCCTGGTGCAGCACGCGATCGATCGCTCGGCCATCGAGGTCATCGCGGACCACCTGCACCGGCTGGATCGGAAAGAGCTCGAAACCTTCGATAAGCACCTCGCGGACCTGCCGAAACGTTTCACCGTGCAGGACGCAATCGCGGGCGAGGCAATGATCGGCCACTGGCTGCGGCGTGAGTACAAAACGCTCGGACTGCAAGGGTTCATCAACCTGGTTGGCGAAGTCGATCAAGACCTCTTCAAAGGTATCAAGCCCGAACAACGCGATGAGAAGATGCAGCAGTGGCTGGACGAACTGGATGCGTCATACATTCGGATCTACGGCATCCTTGGCTTGGAGGGCGAAGCCTTCGCCAAGGCCAACGCGAAGTACGAGGAAGAGATCGTGGCATCAAAGAACCCACTGATCCGAATCCTCATGCCCGCCATTGGCAGTGCACGCACGGCAGAACGCAGGGCACAGGCATTGCACGGGATGCTCCGCGCGATGGTCGCGTACCGGTTGGGCAGTGACGATGCGTTTAACGCTGTGCTCGACCCGGCTGACGGCAAGCCCTTTGACCGCGTTCTCACAGAGGCGGGCCTGGTGGTGTCTTCACGGATGATGCGTCGGGACAAGGCGTTATCGCTGACCTTTGACCCCGAGGCGGCTAAACCACTGGATTGATCACTGACTTGATCGTGACAACCCGAACCCTGCCGCGTCTGCCAGCTATCATCCAAGGTGATGAGCAGTGGACGCGTTTCAACTCTTGCCGGTTATGCGGGCGTGGCACAGACGCTCGCGCGTCAGGCGCTTGAGGTCGCGACCGATGCCGCGCCGCACCGGGCTCGCGAGGGCGAGCGACGGTGGGCGATGGCCGAGGCGCTTCCTGCGGCGCGGGTGCTGATCGACCAGGCCACCGAAACGGACCACGCGGCGTTGAACGGCGCGGCCTGCAGTCTGGTGCTGACGCTCTCCGAAGCGAACGGCAAGATCACCGACGGGTTCGGTCATCACCGCCCGAGCTACGGCCTGTTCGCGCTGCACCTGCTGGGTAGCGCCGCGCGATTGCTGGGCGATGATGAAACCCTGGCACAGGTCCGGCAGGCTGTCGAGGCGAGCCTGGATGCATCTTCGATAGACCCCGACCCGCGCTTGGGGATTTGGCGACGCCTAATCGCGCTGCAGCACGGCCTGGAGCCGGCCGAACCCCTCCCGCAGTCTGTCAACGATCCCGCGCCGCTCGTCCCGTTGGGCGTCGACGACCTGATCGATAGCTGGACCTACCGCGAGTTGGTCGGGCTGCACGGCCTGCACCTGAGTAGTCTCCTGCAAAACGACTCCGCACTGGCCCAGCGGGCCCGAATGGCCGCGCTCTATCACTTGGGCCACACCCAGCCGGACTACACGACGTATCAGCCCTGGGCGCTGTCCGCGTTCGCAAGCAATCCACAAACCGCGGTTTTTGCGGAGCAGCAGTTGCACGACGTGGCAACACACCTGAGTATTGAGGGGCCAGGCAGCGCGGTTATGCCCGCGCTGCTGCTGGCCGACGCCTCGGCCGCGATGTCGGGGCGACTGGTGCAGGCCTGGCAGGGTTCATGAGTAAGGAGATTTGTTCATGGCTGAGTTCATCGACGGTTTAAGCACGCCGATACCC
>Ga0213866_10000379_pt1 | contig 36554 bp, 47 predicted proteins | sample PICome_11_FD_160079 | JGI IMG/M metagenome (GOLD analysis project Ga0213866, IMG submission 160079) | Coastal seawater microbial communities near Pivers Island, North Carolina, United States - PICO284 | ecosystem: Environmental > Aquatic > Marine > Coastal | place: USA: North Carolina... | reverse complement strand
TAGCTTCTTTAGACATCTCAGGTGATGTAGATGTTGACGGTACTTTGGAAACTGATGCCCTGTCTATCAATGGTACTACAGTAACCAGTACAGCCGCTGAGCTTAACATTCTGGATGGAGTAACGTCTACTGCCGCTGAGTTAAATATACTTGATGGTGTAACTAGTACTACAGCAGAACTAAACATTCTTGACGGTGTTACGTCTACAGCAGCAGAGCTAAACATCCTAGACGGTAAAGCATTCCTTGATGAAGACGATATGTCTTCCAACAGTGCTACAGGTATTGCTTCTCAGCAGTCCATTAAGGCTTATGTAGATGCACAGATTACTGCTGAAGATTTAGACTTCCAAGCAGACTCTGGCGGCGCACTGAGCATAGACCTAGACTCAGAGACTCTTACGTTTACAGGTGGTACTGGTATTGACACCAGTGGCTCTGGTAACGCTGTGACCTTTGCTATTGATAGTACAGTAGCAACACTCACTGGCACACAGACGCTCACCAACAAGACGCTGACAAGCCCAGACATCAACACGCCTGACATAGATGGTGGTGCTATTGATGGGACTACCATTGGTGGGTCTACCCCAGCGGCGGGAAGTTTTACCACTGGGTCGTTTAGCGGCAATGTGTCTTTTGCAGACAACGCTAAGGCCATCTTTGGCGCTGGCTCAGACTTGCAGATTTATCACAACGCCAATAACAGCTATGTGCAAGATGTTGGTACTGGCAAGTTACACATCACAAGTGACGGAACTGGTGTAAGCATCGACAAAGGCACATCAGAATTAATGGCAACATTTGACACTGATGGCGCTGTAACCCTTTACCACAACAATGCAGCCAAACTAGCCACGGAAAGTGGCGGTGTTTCAATTACTGGCAGCGTGACTGCGGATGGTTTGACTGTTGATGGTGCTTTTTCTTTTAGCACTTCGGTTGACGGAGTAATTAACTCCCCAGCAGCGTTATATCTAAACTTCGACAGCGATAACAATTCTGCTGGCGAAGCGTTCGTTATCGGCTCAAACAGAGCAAGCGGGTCTGGAGGAAATGAGCATTTAAGGGTTGATGCCAGCGGCTCCGTGGGCATCGGGACATCTGGAGCACCTTCGTTCAACACAGGGTCAGGGTTGGAAATCCAACGCGCTGGCCCAGCCACGCTGAGAATTGAAGACACTGGCTCAGGCGGCAAGCCTTTTGAAATTTATGTTGATGACGCTGAAGGTTATGTATTGAACGGCAGGGGCAGTGGGATGCCCATGTATTTCAAGACCGTCAACCAGCTTGCGATGACCATTGATATAAACCAAAATTTGCTTGTGGGTAAGACGTCTCTTGATGTGGACACGCAGGGGATGGTTTTAAGAGGTGGCACTGGCGAATCATATTTCAGTAGAAACAACGATACTCCTATTTATATAAACAGAAATACCAGTGATGGCGATTTAATTTCATTCCGCAAAGATGGAGCAACTGTAGGGTCGATTGGTACCAAGCTATCTGATGGCGGCACAAGCGACGGTGAGCTTTATATTACCAGCGGAAACACCGGATTATTCTTCGATGACATTGGAAGTTATATCCGACCGTGTAACGGTTCTGCTGCGTTGCGCGACAATACAGTAGACCTTGGTAAGTCAGACAGCCGCTTCAAAGACCTCTACCTATCTGGCACTGCTACTGTTGGCACAGCGACCACAGGCATGGTGGCGGTTGGTAGTAGTAACTCCTTTCAGATTCAAAAGTCTGGGACGCATGGATACATTAACCAAAGCGATAGCGGCGATTTGATAGTCCGCATAGGTTCCAGTTTTAGCGAAGTCATGCGTATCGACCAAAACGGCGCAGTCACAAAGCCCAAGCAGCCAGCGTTTATGGCATTAAGGTCTGGTAGCGGCTCAGTCTCCTTTAACGCAGAAACTACTACCGTATTCGCGCTTGATACTGAAGTTTTTGACCAAGGTGCAGATTACAACAACAGCACGTATCAATTTACCGCACCCGTTACTGGTAAGTATCAATTCAATACGCATATCAGGATAAATAGTCTGGATGCGTCAGCAAACTATTACATTTTTTACATTAGAACCAGCAACAGAAACTATTACGAAATTGTAGACCCTAACTTCAGTGCCGACCCTGACTACTACACATTTCAGTTGTCAGCATTGGCAGATATGGACGCTAACGATGTAGCGTATGTTGAGATTTATCAAGCTGGTGGCGCGAATCAATCAAGTTACGACACCGGCGGCGGTGCTAACGGGTTCTCAGGCTACCTAGTTGCCTAAGCGAAATAACTAATCCTAAAGGAGATTAAAAATGGCAGATTTAACGGTATCAATCACACTGAATGACACTCAACAGTCGATTCTAAACAACGACTTGTTAGACATTCAGCAATGGGTTGAGCAAGCAGTGGAAGGCAAAGAAAACAATTGCTGGAAGCGAATGCAGACTGAATGGACTACAAAGCTGATGAACGATGACAGCTTCACAGACCCCATCCCCAGCAACCAAGCGGACTTTATTGCACTGGTTACTAGCAGGGACGATTACCAAACACGCACTGAGCGTGATGCAGCACAGGAGGAAACACCGTAATGCAATGGACAGTATCAACAATGGAAAGAACCCTAAACGACTCAGATAGTGGCTTAGAGAACGTGGTGAACATACTACACTGGCAATGTACGGACTCAGATGGTGAGCATCATGGCCGCTGCTACGGCACTGTAGGGCTATCAGAGCCAGATGCCGACAGCTTTACTGCTTACGCAGACATTAGCGAAGCAGATGCTATTGCGTGGGCTAAAGCAGCCCTTGGCGATGAGCAGGTGACTGCATACGAAGCATCAGTGGCTAGTCAGATTGAACTCAGCAAGAACCCAGTAAGCGCAGCAGGAGTACCGTGGTAATGGAATACATATTTGACGTATTCAACGTACTCACCGCTGCTGTAGCCTTAGCGTCTGCAATAGCTGCCTTAACTCCTACGCCACAGGATGACGTATGGGTAGCAAAGGCATATAAGCTGCTGGACGTAATTGCACTTAACATTGGCAAAGCTAAGCAATAGGTGAAAACAAGTATGACTGTCAATACTGAGATGGATTTAGCTTTAGAAGCATTAGAACGTATAGCTCAACATGAGAGAGAATGTGGTGAGCGTTGGGCTGAAGCTGTAGTAGAGCTAAGGGAATTGAAGAAAGTGGCTGACAGTCATGCAGCCAGATGGGAAAAGCTGGCATGGCTTGTTGTTACTGTAGTAGGTACAACAGCAGCAACAGTAATAACAAGTATAGTGATATAGAGAGATAGAATAATGGCTCTTAGTGATATATTAAGTAACATAGGTGGATTAAACTTAGGAGACCTAGCAACTACAGGTTTGTCTTATGCCGCCTTGCGTGATGAGTTTGGTAGAACATCGGACATAGCTCAACAGGCTGCTGAAGGTGCTAGGCAGATAGGCCAAGAAGCCGCTGCTGCATCACAGTTTAGACCCTTTACTGTAACTACAGGTTTTGGTGGTGTAGAAGCTACCCCTGAAGGCGGGTTTGCTACCGCTTTGTCTCCACAGCAACAAGCTAGACAAGAAGCACTCTCAGGCATCACAGGAGGGCTTCTAGGCGGCTTTACAGGCGCAGGGGTACCAGATGTATCAGGTATACAGGAACAGGCGTTAGGCGGCGTTACAGGCGCTCTCACGGCTGCTCAGGCTCCTATGGCCACTAGAGAAGCTGATGTGTACGAGCGTATACGTGCTACACAGCGTCCTGAAGAACAAAGACGCCAGTTAGCACTACAGGAGCAGCTACAGGCACAGGGACGTACAGGATTACGTACAGCACAGTTTGGTGGCTCTCCAGAGCAGTTTGCACTAGCACAGGCTCAAGAGGAAGCAAAGAACAGGGCAGCCTTAGCAGCACTACAGCAAGCAGGCGCAGAGAGACAACAAGACCTAGCGGCTGCACAAGGCATGTTTGGTTTAGGAGCGCAAGCTGCTGGATTACCTTCCACGCTACAAGCTGCACAACTAGCTAACATTGGTACAGGTCTAGGACTAGAGTACGCACCAGAGCAGCAGCTATTGTCAACATTGACTCCTGCTACAAACTTGTCTAATCTTGTAGGATTAGGTGCAAGACAGGGTGCAGGACTGCTAGCTGAAACTCAAATGTCCGGTTTAGAGGACATAATACAAGCAGAGTTAGCTAAGAACCAAGCACTGTCACAGATTTACGGATCATTGTTAGGTGCTGGTGGACAGGCGGCTGCTGGACAAGGCACAGCCAATATATTCGATCAGATACTTGGTGGACAAACACTAGGTGGTCTGTTCTCAAGTATCTTTGATTAGGGGCTAACATGGGAATCATAAGTAAACTAGGCGGCTTTAGACCGTCACCTCTAACTGGACAACCACAAAGCGGTGGTATGCTCACTCAGTCAGGCATGTCTCCTATTGCAGCATCTTTTGCACGTAATGTAGGTGGCTTAGTTGGGATGGACATGCGCTCTACTCAGGAGAAAGCACAGGCAGAGTTACGTGCTATTGATCCTAAAGATCCTAACGCACAGATTAAAAGTTTAGAAATTGTAGCTAAATACGGCACGCCTACACAGATAGCTGATGCTCTTGGTAAGATACAAACTATACAAGAAGGAAGACAAGAGGCTCAAAGAGTAGAAAATCAAAGATTATCTCTGTTTGAACTGTCGGCTAACTTAGGCTTAGAGATGGGGCCGCAGATACAAAGTGCTGCTCCTGAAGAACTTGTAGAGATTGCTAAAGAACTTAGAAACAGGCAGATTGAACTAGCCACCAAAGGTGACGATGATAAAGCTGTAGAGGCTTTGGCTTCTACTGCTGGTATTACACCTACAGACCTGAAAACACAGTACGGAGACAACCCACCGTCATTTGAAGAAATGAAGACAATTGTCGAGCGTGGAGACAAAGGAGCTATAAAAGCCTATGTACCTGTAGCTGGCGGTGGTGCTAAGATGTACTCTGTGTTAGGCAACAAAGTTCTAATTGATGGTAAGTGGGTTAGAGCAAGTGATGCGGGCTTAACACCCGCTCCGCAAAGAGTACAACAAGAGCAGATTGATGGTATATTCGGTAGAATGCCTGAAGGCGCTAAAGATTTAGTTAATGAATCTATCTCAAATACAATTAAAGATGGGCAAGACGCCGAAGAAATTTTAAGAACCAACGCAGAATCTCAGCGTTTGTTGGATACTGGCGAAATGTTTACAGGGATAGCCGCCGATGCGTTAGTAACGTTTGGTCAAATAGGTAGCTTATTTGGTTTTGATGCTACGTCTGCCGAAGTTACTCAACAGTTCACTCTACAAAGATTTAGTCGTGTAGCTGACATTATTGAAGCCTATGGTGCTGGTACTGGACTGTCTGACGCTGACCGCGATTTTGCATTAGCACAGGCAGGTAAACCTACTTTAGAATACGGCTCTCTTGTACGTCTTCTTGAATTAGAGCGTAAGTATGCTGCTAAAGCATTAAATAACAAAAATAATTTGATTGACTACTTGACTGAGAATGAATACATGACTCCTGAAGCTGCTGGGATATTTGAGTTTACGCGCAAAACTCCCGTAGGTGAAACTGCCGCTATTAATTGGACAGATCTGTAATGAATGTAACCCTGCCTAATGGAAAAGTAATAGAGAATGTTCCAGAAGGAACGTCTAAAGAGGAAATTAAACTTAAAGCTATAGAAGCAGGGCTTGCTACTGAAGCAGATTTTCCTACGCAAGCGCCTGATGGCCCTATGCTGCCTAACATTACAGCAGCGTTAGAAAGAGGTGGACAGCGTATGTCTGCCCTGTCAGGAACACCTGAAGAACGTGCTGCTGGAATGCAGCCGGGAGTTGCTAGGGCCGCTTCTGAAGTTATTGGAAGCACTGGCGACCTTTTAATCGCAGGCTTTCAAGACTTAACACCTGATATGATAAAAGATGCTGTAGGCAGTGCGGTAGAGGGTCTTACGGCTACAGCTAAGAAAGTAGCTGAGCCTGTAACTAAAGTAGCTACATTAGTAGGCGAGACTGAGATAGCTCAGGACGTACTAAATACAATGCAGAAAAGCTGGTCAACTCACCTAGCACGTAAAAAAGAAGACCCTGAATATGCGTATGTAGCTACAGAGCTTGAATCTTTGGTAGACGTAGCAGCGGTTGTAGCACCACCTACAAAAATAAAGCCTATCTTGCCAGAATCTTCAGGACTAGCCAATACAGGTATGGGTCTGGTCAGAGGCGGTCGCAGGCAGCAGGTAGGCAAAAGAAAAGAGCTTGTCACTGAGGCACTAAAACCGTTGGACGGATTTGGTCAAGGCACAACATACACAAAAGGCTGGCTAAGTAAGAAATCTTACGATCCTAGTGCAGACGAACTTGAGATGATTGATGTTGTCTCAAGCATACCTGAGTTTGATCCTAAATCTACGTTTATTGATAACTACAACGTCATTGAGGACTACATTGGCAGACAAGCTAACCAACTAAAAACTGGCATAGCTAAAGCAGGTAATCCTCAGATAGATCTAGACGCGCTTGTGGAGGACATAAGAACAAGAGCAATGGCAGGTCTTGAAGATGAAGTGTACAATAGAAAAGGCAAAGCCCGTAAGATAGAGGAACAGCTACGTTTGTTTGTGGAAAAAGCAGGCAAAGGCACAGCAATAGAGGTCTTAGAGGCTCGTCAGGCTCTTGACAGGGCGCTAAAGAAAGACCAGAGATCAGAACAGGATGTTATTGCTACACCGTCTAAGGCAGGTCGCAGGGCTATCTCAGAGGCTGTACACGAAGCTATAGCAAACAACGTGCCTAATGTAGCTGTAAAGGATCTACTACGCAAGCAAGCACTGTCCTACAGGGCATTGGACGTTGTTGATGAAAAACGTAGATTAGAATTTGATACAGTCATCTCCAGAGCAGGACAAAATCTTAGTCGTGCAGGCGTGAATCTACCAAAGAACCCTGCAAGCCAAGTAGCCACAGGTTACGCAGCAGCAAACATTGTACAGTCTGGCATCTTTCCGTATCTTGCAGCAGCAGGTGCAACTGCCAGTGCAGTATACGGTGCATCTAAAGCAGCCATGTCGCCCTCAACTAAGAAGTTTGTAGGGCTGATGATAAACTCCATGGACAAGGCGCTAAAAGCAGGCAGAGGAAGTGCAGAATTAATGGCACAGCTACGGGCAGACAGGGCTATACTTGTGTCTGTCTTGCAGGACACTCGTTTCGATGAAGAAGAAGAAGACGAAGTAGAGGAAACAGAGTAATGGCAGAGTTCCGTAGCGGTAGTTCTCTCAAGAAGTTTTTAGCCGACACAGATTGGGCTAAAGACCGCAGGGAGACAGAGCGCAGGTACCAAGCTGGTGAGATCAGTGACGCTGAAAGAGGCGTTAGTAACGTAGCTGGACACGTAGAGGCGCTTCTAACCCCTGTAGATTACGCTCTTGAGGGCATGTTTGGTATGTTGCCGCAAGGCCTACAGGACGCGATATCCTCTACAGCACAGAACGTAGGAGAGGCCGTACAGGACACCTCTCTCTATAAGTACGGAGCAGAGTTAGCCAGAGAAAACCCAAGGACTGCTGCTATGCTTGGTGATGCAGCCACAATAGCTGGTGTGTTGCCCGCAGCAAGGATTGTTAAATCTCCGTCCACTACTTTACAACGAGTGACTGAAAACGCTCCTAATGAGCTACCGCTGTTTTACAAAGGTTTAGCGCCTCTTGAGATGGCAGCAGCAGTGCCTTCAACACTAGCCAAAGCAACTAGAGAGGCAATGTCTCCTAGAGCCAGAGCGTCCGCTAGAGAGGGTGTCAACGTAAGGCTGCGGGACACAATCAAAAAGAATGACGCAATATCTGAGTTGTACGCAAAGAAAGCCGCTGGTGCTGACCTGACAACCGCTGAGAAAGCAAAGATAAAAGCACTGGAAGTCAGGCATCAAGAAGACATAGAAAAGATTGCACGCTCTCGTCCATCGTTTACTGAAGGACAACTAGAACAGTCTTCGTTGTTTGGTATACAAAAGACAGGCAATGTGCCTGATGCTCTAAAGACTTTCCACTCTGATTATTCATTCTCAGACTTCGGCCCGTTGACAAGGGACACTTTAGATGTAGGCTTTAAGAACAGGCCAGACTTAGAGTGGGTAGGAGAAGGCACTAAAAATTTCTTGATGGGCAACATAAAGAAAACCTATAAAGCCAAAGATCCATCAAAGTTTCAGTTTGTAATTAAAAAGAACAACGCCTTTACTGATCTTACTCAGGAGGCTAGAATGAAGATAGCCTCTCAGACAGCGAAAAGAATGTACAAAGCTAAGCAAGAGTTGGCTAAGATAGACCCCAGCAAAAAGCAGTTTAAGTCTGTAGACGAGCTAAAAGATTTTGTAGCTTTAAGATTCTTAGACGATTCGGATAGATTAAAGAAATACTTGACATATCAAAAGAAACTAAAAGATGGAGGCAAACTAACAAAGCCTCAGTTAAAGATCTATCAGGAAATCCTAGATGTTGTCAAGGAAAATAGGAACAAAGTTAAGTTTGTAAATAAGTTTGATGGCCAAGTAGTCGTACAGTCTAGCCACGTTTCGCAGTCCAAAGCTGCTGGTGGTGTTGCTGATATGTTTGTGTTTGATTTAGACGGTAATGTGATGCACACAATGCTAGATAAAAACGACCTAGCAGCTATACCTAAAACTGACATTGAGTTAGAGTTTCCTAAAGGCTCTAAGATGATTACAATGACTGAGCCTTATGTGTATAACATGTTTGGAAGGAATGTACCGAAGGCGGGTAATGTCCCTGACTCAAAGGCTTTTAGAGAAGGAATTGAAAGAAAGACAGGTGTTCCTTTCCAGACTACAGGTACTGGACAAAGTAAGAAAGACCTTATTACTCAAGTATCGAGAGGAATAGAGCAGTTCCAGCCTACACCTACAAGACAGGACTACCTAGAGGCAGGAAGCAATATATTAGCAGTCCCCGGCTTGCTAACCGCAGCGGCTGGGGGAGAAAAAGGGGAGCCATAGGCGACTCCCCAGTAGCTTTTAAGCTACATTAGCAAACTTAACCTTCTGCATGTCACCCCGTAGCCCAGCCTTCATATAAGCCGTTGCACGGCCTTCAAAGAAGTTCTGGTGTTCTACCCCTAGTACTTCGTCTAACCAGCCCAGAGGGTTGTCTTTGACGTTGTAGTTGGGCTTTAGACCTAACTGTAGCAACCTACGGTCTGCAATGTACCTGATGTACTTCTGCATCTCCTTCTTAGTCAGTCCCTCTATGTCACCCTGCTCAAACACTAGGTCTAGGAATCTATCCTCTAGTTCCACCATAGTCCTACAGGCTTCATAAATCTCCTTCTTGAAGTCATCAGTCCAGATGTCAATGTTCTCCTGAATAAACTCTCTGAACAGCTTAGTCATTGCTTCAACGTGTAGTGACTCATCCCGTATACTGTACGTAATAATCTGCCCCATGCCTTTCATCTTACCGAACCGTGGGAAGTTAAGCAGGATGATGAAGCTGGAGAACAACTGTAGACCCTCAGTGAATCCAGAGTAGATAGCCAGTGCTTTAGCAATGGACTGTTTATCGCCCTTAGCGACCCGTACAGAGTCAATGTACTCATGCTTGTCAGCCATAGCTTCGTACTCTGCAAACGCCTTATACTCCACCTCTGGCATCCCTACAGTGTCCAATAGAAGACTATAGGCGTGCTGGTGTATGCTTTCCATGTTGGCAAAGCTGGACATCATCATACGTGCTTCAGGCTTCTTAAATATCCTCATGTACCTGTCTACGTACCCAGAGCCTACGTCTACGTCGGACTGTGTAAACAAGCGGAATATCTGAGTCAGCAGGTTCTTCTCCTGCTCCGTCATGTTCTGCCAATCCTTTACATCATTGTGCAGCGGTACGTCTTCAGGGAACCAGTGCATCTGATTCTGCTGTGAGTAGTAGTCGAACATCCAAGGATGGTCAAATGGTTTGTAGTAATCTCTAGTGTCTAGTAGGCTCATCCGTAGTGTTCTCCAAAATTCAGTTCTAGTGTCTCTAGTTTGTCTTCAGCTTCCGACAGCTTTGATATTAGTATGTCCATAGTGTCTACTGTGTGTGGATGCTCAGCGACAGCTACAGGGTTCTCAAAGAAGTTCAGTATATCCGCTTCAGCTTCAATTATCTGTGCTTTGTATCTGGCCCGTAGTGCGCTGTACAGTCTGTTGCTCATGTTCTAGTTCCTCGTAGTATTTAATCCAATCCTCATAGGAAGTCAGTAAGTTTTCCTCCCATATATAATACAAGCAATCATATATGGGATGTTTGACGTTATCCTCTATCATACGTAAGCCCTGAAGTTTCTTTTCTTAACACACTCACATATCAAATGTGCGCCAAACTGTCTACAAACTTTTATCTCATAACCTTTACATTTGACATGCTCAGGCTTGAAGTAGTCCCATTTGTTTACATGTGTAGCGTCAGAAGCACACCCAGTTAGTAGTAACGTCGCTAATAATAATTTAACCTTCACAGCTTAGGCACTCCCCGTCTTCTAGGTTTATTCTTGGTATCTTTACGTTAACATTCTCTGCATTACGTGCCGCTGTGGTGCGGTAGTAGTACATAGACTTCAGCTTGTTTGCACCAACCCAGTGTACGTTGTTGACGTACTCTAGGTACTCGTCATGTGTCTCCTGTGACGCATTGGACGGTGGTGGCTCAAAGAATGTATTAACTGACTGAGACTGACACACATAGGGCTGACGCTGATAGGCGTGTTCTATGACCCATATCTGGTTAATCTCAGGTGCGGTCTTGAATACTTCTTTTTCTTCCTCAGATAGCGCCGTAAGCCCTGCAACAGAGCCTTCAGCAGCAGAAATATCCTTCCATGTTTTCTCATTGTTTATACCTTTGTCCTCCAATAGCTTCTCTAGGTACTTGTTCTTTACACGGTAGCTGCCACTCAGAGTCTTGTGCGTAAAAATGTTAGCACGCGAAGGCTCAATCGAAGGGCTAGTTCCACCACATATAATACTGCTGCTGGCATTAGGAGCAATAGCAAGGAGATGTGAGTTACGGCGACCACTGCCAGCCATATCAGGAGCTTCCCCACGACTTCTACCCAGAACTTTACTAGCGTCCAACGCTCTTTCTTTGATGAGCTTGAAGGCTCTATTATTAAATGATGCAGCGTAAACTCCCGCGAAAGGGAGTCCAGAACGTTGAAGATAAGAATGAAAGCCCATTGCACCAAGGCCAACCGCCCTTTCTCTATATGCGCTATAAGCGGCTCTTGCAAAACCTTGTTTGTTTTCCCCGACATACCCCATAAACTCCTCTAGTGTATCCACAGGTTTGTGTGGATATTCGTCTACTGCATTATCAATGAAATGCTCCAGTGTGTTGTCCAGCATAGTGATTAAATCAGCTATGAAATTATCGTCCTCTTTCCACTCATCAAAGTATTCTAAGTTAACACTTGACAAGCAACATACTGCTGTACGTTCCTCACTTGTAGGCAAGGTAATCTCAGAGCATAGATTACTCTGTCGTACAGACAGCCCTAAGTCCTTCTGCTCCTGTGGTAGATATTCGTTACAGCGGTCTGTGTTGACAATGTACGGCTCACCTGTCTCTGCTCTGGTGTGTACTAGCTGCCACCACAAGTCCCGTGCTGGGACTGTCTTGACTGCCTGCTTTGACTTAGGATCTATCAGCCGCCAAGGTAAGTCATGCTCTACTGAGTATAAGAATTCATCAGATATATTGACACCGTTATGCAGGTTAAGGCACTTACGATTGAGGTCACCTCCAGTAGTCTTTCGCATAGCAATGAATTCTTCAATCTCTGGATGGCTAATGTCCATATACGCTGCATAAGCACCTCTCCTTGTCACTCCTTGGTTGAAAGCCAGCATCTGACTATCAACTACATGCATAAAAGGGATACTCCCAGTTGATTGAGACCCGTTAGAAGTAGCCACGCCGTTACTGCGAACAGCACCCCAATACCCACCCAGACCGCCCCCGCTGGAAGTGAGCCAAATGTTTTCATCATAGTGAGCTGATAGACCACCTCTGGAGTCAGGCACAAAATTAAGAAAGCAACTAATAGGTAAGCCACGAGTAGTTCCTCCATTACTTAGTATGGGTGTACTGAACATGAACCAGCCTTTACTGGCGTAGTCATACAGGCGCTGTGCTAGGTCAAAGTCAGTGACACCGTGATAGGTTGCGCTGTATACTGCTGCACGAGCAAAGGCTTCCTGTGCGTATGTCTCGTCCTCCCAGAAGTACCTGTCCTTCAGTGTGTTCAGAGAGAAGTCATTTAGGTCTTTCTCTCTGTCGTAGTCTATAGTAATCCCAAGGTAATCTTGAGTGCCTGTCTTATACTGCATCTTGATTGTCCAACAAAAACTTCATCAATCGTTCCTCGTACCAACGTGCTTTGCGTAGGTCTTCAAACGGCTTCTTCTTGTACCTAAATCTCCACCTATATTTTAACGCATTTCCACGTAAATAGCCAATGTATTCATCTCTATTTAACATTGCCTCTATAGCTTCTATGCATTCTATACTACCGTTGTTGTAGTGTGGTGGGTTGTCCACCATATTGGTGTCACCAAAGACAGGATGCTCATTAGGCGCGTTGTCTTCTTCTTCTTCGTCCTGCCACTGTACTTGGTACTTGTACTTCTTGTTGATTCTAGTCCATGCGTCTGGGCTTTCGTCATCAATGCTCGTCTTCTTCGTCTGTGTCTGGTCTTGTGTCATCTTGTAGTTCTTCCTCAAACATTTCTAGTCGGTTAATCAGCTTGTCTTCAAACCTGTCAAGTATTTCTTCACTGGTCAATTCCAAGTATTCTACTAAATCATCAGGGTCATATCTTTTCAGTATCATTTCCCTAATCTCATCCATTGTTAAATTATTTTGAGTCAACATATTGCATCAACTTGTCAAAGTCATTTAGTGTGTAGTGTTTGAATCCTTCCTTCTCACACCACTGCCCCATAGTCATCTTAGCGCCCTTGCGTAGCTTCTTGTTAGGATCTGATAGTACAAAGATCAGTTCTGTGTCTATGCAGTCCCTGATGGCTTTGTACTTCATTGTGTCCCCTGTCCTGAAGAAGCCCTTTAGTTCCAGTAGTGTCCCTGTGCGTGTATGTACGAAGTCTGGTTTGTACTTCCTGTGCATAACGTAGGGGACATCAAATGGTTCATACTTAAACTTCCGCTTTGGTGCTATGGCTGCAAATGAAGCCTCTAGCCCTGACCTGTAGATGCTGTCTTTACGTAATCTTGATCTCTTGGACTTTAGGCTCATTTGCCACCTCTGTTAAGTATCTTGGCCCGTAGGAGTATGCAAAAGCGCGCAACTGGGGATAACACGAAAGTTTGAAGTGACAGTATGAGCAACCTGTATCTAGTTTCTGGTTCCCACTCTTTCCATCTGGCACAGGCGCGTAGCAATGCTCTGGCGCGTCCGGTGCCTCTACGACCTTTTTTACGTGTTTGATCCTCTCTACTATGTCTTCCTTCAAGACCTCGTACACAGGCGCTTGTGTGTCCTTCAGGTCATACTTCAGGAAAGTTAGATGTCCGTTCTGCTTGTCCATTGCAAGCCATCCAAACTCTGTCTCACCCTCCGAATGAGCATAAGCCTTGATCTGATCTATATAACCAAAAGGATCATCAAAAGCCAGCGTTGCGTCCTTAAACTTCTTAAACCCGTAGCTGCTGGCTGACTTGACATCGGTTACTACTCCATCTATGCGACAGTCCATGTGGCCTACAATGCCCTCTACTTCGCACACTTTCTGCTCGTCCGTGACCTCATGCCCAGATAGGCGTGTCAAGAACAAAAGCATTTCCTCAATCAAATGTCCGTACAGGAACTTGACTAGCGTGTGTGGCTGCATCGGCTCCTTTGGGCCAGCATTGTTGTAGTGGTTCCACAGGTATCTATCGTCCTTACCTATGTTTGACAGACGCAGCTTACGACCATCAAAGACACCACGATTAGTGAACTCTTTACGCATCAAGTCTTTGACTGCCTCGCCAAACTTCTCAATCTCTGCTTCAGCGTCTACAGACCTATCTACGTTCTTGGTCTTCACCAATTTGTAGATGTCATCAACCAGTGTATGTGTTGTTTTCATTTTATTCCCTGTGGTCTATAAATCGAAGTTTACGAGTGATCGGATGAAAGCCAAGACGGACAACATTCAAATCTTTTTGAAGCTGGCTTCTAGTTTTAGGTGTACTTGAATAGTTCCCACCTCCTACTACTTGTTCTTGAAATGTTTTAACGTCTATCAAAAGTGTTTCCTGTGTTTCTAAGTTGTATGCAATTAAATCTATAGGCCCAGAACACCCAGCATTCCTAAACACTTCGTATCCTTCATCCCAAAGCCAAGTTACTGCATAGTATTCTGCCAAGTCACCCTTACGGCTAGTGTCAGCCTCAGTGTGTTTCTGACCAGTTTTTACCGACACTGTATTCTCCTGTTAATGGACATCTCAGGTTGTAGTGGAGACCAGCAGCCTCTATGCAAGACACTGCTAATCTTCCGTACTTATCTTCCTGACCCTGTGCTACTTCAGCCTGTACCTCATCGTGGATGTTGCCTACAAAGTTATAGTCCAGCTTGTACCCCTGTGCATATTCATCTAGGATAACAAGAGCTTTCTTCATAACTATAGCACCAGCACCCTGTAGTAGCGTGTTCAGTGCTGAGTGTGCGCTACGCACCTGTAGCTGCCTACCGTCTAATCCTCTAAGGTATCCTGCTCCAGCTTTTGCTGCAACTCTCTCCGTAAGATCTCTAAGTGCTGGGAGACCATTAAGGAATCTTGCTCTAAGCGCAGAGCCAGTACGCGCATTTCCCCCGACAATCGTACCAAGTTTTGCATCTCCTGCTCCGTACAGGAATGCGTATATGAAAGTTTTAGCCTGATCTCGCGATTCAAGTCCTGCAAGTCTTTGATTGGCTGTGTGAATATCTCCGTGGAGAATTTCATTAGTGTACTCCTTGTCTCCCATGTAGTGCGCCAGCATACGTAGCTCTAGTCCACTGGCATCAAAGCCGACCAGAGAGTAGCCTTCCGGTACAGTCCAGCATGACCTGCACTCTTTGCCGTATGGAGCGCGTGTGGCAGGCACCTGTGCCAGATTAGGCTCTGAGTGCGTCATACGGCCTGTTACAGCGCCGTTGGTGTTCACTCTGCCGTGTACCCTACCGTCATCGTCCGCAGCCTCTATCCAGCTTTGTATCTGTGCTACACGCTTCTGTACCATCAGGTACTCCGCTATCAGCTGCGCTTCCGGTATGTCAGTGATCTTAGACAGTACAGACTCATCTACAATGGCGTGTCCCTTCTCTGTAAACTTTGTAGGCTTCCATCCAAAATGCTGTAAGTATCTGCCGATCTGCTGCCGTGATCCTAAGTTAAACTCAGGATAGTCTACGCGACTAAACGGGCCACAAACGTCACTCCATTGCTCACCTAGAAACTTTAGACCTACGGCAGAGAGCGTATGATCTTTCTTACACCGTGGCGTAACTTCCTTGATAAATGTAGGGAGAGGACGAAAGGTGTCCTGTACTTTGTCTTCCAGTTCATATTTTTTTTCCTTTAGCAGAGCTAATAGTTGGTGTGCATATTTTAGATCCAGTAGCCAGCCTAGCCTAACCTGTCTGGCGGTTATCCGCTGCACTTCATGTTCTAGTTCTATTGAGGACACATCGAAACCATCCAGTTCTTTTAGTAGGTGCTGGTACAGTTTTTCAGTTACTTCAACATCTCGTACACAATACTTTTCCATCTCAGGCGACAGGCACGACCAATCAGTATGGTCACCTTTAGAAAACCCAAGACGCTCACCCCATGCGCGCAGGCTGTGTCCTCCTTCGCGGTTAGGGCTACTTAGGCGTGACATGACCAGCGTATCCTGTATACGCTCACGGTCTACCTTGATTCCCCATAGGCGCTCCAGTACAGGCAGGTCAAACCCGTATAGGTTCTGTCCTACTACTGGGAACGTGCCTTCCAGCGTAGCAGCCAGAGACTCAGCATCGTAATGCTTACGTACCTCACCGTCCTGCTTTGTTACTGCAATCCAGATGACACTGGGGTTTAGCCCGTCAGTCTCAATATCTAGGTACAGTTCGCTGTTAGAAGTCATCGTCTACGTCCTTGGGTGCTGCCACCTCAGTCATCCTGCCTGTAACCCTGTCGTACTTCAGGTAGCAGGCTGCTCCTGTCAATCCAGCGTAGCGATTCTTCAGGATACGTACTGTAGTTGTGTTACGCTTATCCTCGTCCTCGTCCTGCTGGTTACGCTCCAGACCTATCACCATGTCCGACAGTTGCGCTATCGCCTGTGAGCCTCTCAACTCACTGAGGCTAATCTTGCCTCCGTCCTCATGCGGCTTGCCTGTAGTACGCTTTAGGTGCGACACCAGAAACAGGCCTATACCTAGCTCCTGCACCAGTGTACGTAGGTTAGTCATAATGGCGTCGATAGCCTTACGCTCGTCACCGTTGTCCTGTGCTGACACTACAATGGATAGGTGGTCAAGTATAATCCACTTACAGTCCAGTGCCTTGGCCATGTGGCGTATGCGAGACAATAGTTTGTCCTCACTTGTACTGCCCCAGTGGTCAAACAGATAGAACCGTCCAGAGCCTAGTGTCTGCTCCCAGAATGGAAACGCAGCGTCGGAATCTAAGTCTTCCTCTAGGTGCAATGGGCAGTCGGCGGCTACCGACATGATGCCCAAAGCAGTCCTCGCTACGTCTTCCTCCAGCGCAAGTATGCCAATGTTGTCCTCTGTAGCGTTGAGTAGGTAATACTCTAGCTCCCTGACAATCTGTGACTTACCCATGCCTGAGCCACTGGTGATGGTCACTAGCTCGTATGGCCGGAATCCCTTGGTCATGTCGTTAAGACCTTGCCACGGATACGGTATAGACTTTACCTTCATCTTGCCAGTGATGGCGTCCCATGTGTCTTTACCACACACAATGCCATCGGGCTGATAAGATTTAGCGTCCCACCATGCCGACACAAAATCCCGTACCTTGTTGGCTACCAGCATCTCGCTAGCGTCCTTCATAGGCAGCGTACAGATTTTGAGTTTGCTAGGGCTGAATATGTCCTTGATCTCGTCAACGGCAGTCTGTCCAGCCTTGTCGCTGTCGAAACACACCACCACCTGATCGTAACCTTCCAGCCACTCTAATTGCTCTTTTATCTCCTTTGCTGCTGCTGATGCGCCAGAGCGTAGCGACACCACGTCCCATTTATTATCGAACATCTCAGACACGCTCAGCGCGTCCAGTTCGCCCTCTGTTATCGTTATGTATTTACCCTTACCGCGACACGTATTCTGCCCAAACAGCCCTACGCCTTGCAGTGTGCCTGTTGCGTAGAAGTCCTTGTTTTGCACCACACGTACCTTGCTACCCTTCACCTCGTTAGTGTCGGTTGCGTAGTATGGGTAATGGTGTCTGCTGATCTTGCCTGACCTGTCAAACTCCACAGTAACGCCAAACTTGGCGCATGTAGCCTGTGATATTCGACGCTCAGGGATAGCGGCAGTGGCACCGTTAAACTCTAGCGGTCTTTTTTCTGCAATGCTCACAACTTCACCATTGGCGCTCTCGCGGTGGTTACACCCAGCAGAGAAGCAGTGGGCCGACCCGTCACTATAACGGGCCAGCGCATCACTACTACCGCACACTGGGCAGGCTTCGTGCTTTACAAACTTAGAGTTCTGCATCTATTCCAGACGCATCTTCAGCAAGTTCCAGCACTCGCACAGCATTCAGATAGGTTGGCGTCCCGTGTACTGGGTGCGCTGGGCCTGTCTTGTAGCTAATGCGTACCGTAGAGCCGCGAGGTATGTCACCAGTAAAGGGGTTATCATTGGCGTCAATGATCTTCACCGGAAACTTACTGGCAAACTTTCGCTGTGCCATGTTCTCGTACTCTTTGATTTTCACACCCTGAGCTGACAGCATTTCTGCTGTTGCATCGTCCAGAGTACCCGTCAAGGTAAACCGTCCAGTATCTTGACCCTGATAAGTCTCAGTCTCACGCAAGTTACTAAACGCTACCTTCATTTCTGCTACAGCCATCTATAGACTCCTATGGTTATTGTAGATTACTAAAAATGAAACTTTAAGAATATACATTATGTTTATTCCTTCGCTCCATAGGTATTATTATACAGTATTTTCAGATCAACGCAAGTCCTCCTAGTTAAAAAGTTCAAAATCTAGCTCATCAATTTGCACCTCGTCCAGATAGAGCGACTCGTATTCCTGTGCGATTATCGCTCTGTTGGATATGGTATAGCAAGTGTTGCACAGGTCTATGTGCTCCCCTGTCTTGTGGTCTTTCCTAGCTAACTCTATGTCGCTCAGTGGGCCACTGTTGCACGCTTTGCACCTCATTAGTGCACCTCCCTGTTGAATAGTTCTTTGTGCATGTCGTTTATTTCCTCGTCATTTTTGTTGGCCAGTGTTAACGCTAGCCATCCTGTAGCAGCGTTGCACACTTCGGATATTGACATGGTATTTAGTCGATACTCTATCAAATCGTTCTCTTGCAGGTCTCTCATTGTCAGATTGTCGGGTTCTCTATCGTCCGTAACGTCTATGTTGTGTGATATTTTGTCGCTCATGCTGCTAGTAACTCCATTGGTGGTTTTCGGTTCTCAGGCCATCGCATGTCGATAACCTGTGGTTTGTACTGGAAATAGTATACACGGTAAGCCTCCAGACTGCTAGCGCGTTTGCACTCGTCAGGCATGCACTGTGGCGGTGGTGTATGGTCTATTGATCCTAACTCTGGGTTAGGAATGCCCTTAGGAGGATTCCACAGCGCCTCTGAGCACTTTTGCCACGTTAGATGTACCTTACCATAGCGTTCTGTGTACTCCTCTGAGAGAGCCTTAAAATGCCTGTATAGCCATCTATAGTTTGCTGCACTTTCTCTGGCCCAGACAGTGCTAGGGTGATTCCTGTGCGCTACTTTGTACGGTACATCATGGTTGCCAAACTCATGGTGTGCTGTGCATAGCATTTGTGCTGATTCCAGAATCATCTTAACCACATGTTTATCACACTGCATCTGTGCTGCACGCACAGGGTTAGTTGATATATAAAAGATGTTCATGCCACCGCCTTCTCTGCTTGTTCTATGAAAAATTTAGTCTGCGTGCGTAGTGTCCATGAGAAATCCTCGCTGTCAATACCTTGTGTGAATAAAATATCCTCTAGCAGTCTACGCGCAGCAGGTTCCGACAGGCTATCCACTATCTCGTACACTGACTCCATTAGTCGCTCGTCGTTCGCTTCTTTATATTCGTTGCTCATTTGTTTTGCTCCTGTTGCTGTTGTTCCATAAGTTCACGTAGTCGCTGCTTAAATTCTGGCATGTCCATAATCATAACATGCTTTCTGTCTCTCTCTGACCATGCAATAGCAGAGTCGAGCAATATATCTAAATCATCCATCGTTCACCCCAGTAAATAAGTTTCAATTAAAAATGATACACCAACAATGCCTAGTATTACAACATAGGCGGTGCAAAAATCTTTTATAGCGTCCCAGATCATCATTAATATTCCTTTCCCCATTGGTCGGCTATGGCTTGTGCAATTCCCTGAAAGGTTTTGCTTCTAATTTTCCATCTGTCTTTTGACGGCGGCAAATAGTGCAGCCGCTGCTGCTGGTTTTTTGGCAATGCGTCGTACTGCTTTTTCACGTTATGTGTTTCGGTTAACTTAGGCAGACCATGCAACCATAGCCCTGTCTTTTTAGACTCAGGATGCCCAAACATCCAAGGCTGTACGTATTGCGTTGGTTTGAATGGTAGCACGCCTACAGGGTTTTCCATACAAACCTTATCACATACACTGGTAGTTAACTCCCAGAGCTTTGTAGTCCACTCGATAGACTCGATTCTCTGGGCATGTTTTGGCATACCTTTACCGTACCATGCATTACCTGACACTGCCAAGGCTGTACAGGGTGGATGCATTATAATCAAGTCCCATTTTTGCGACAGTATTGCGTCTTTACAGTCGCCCTGTAAATGGTACGGACTCCCGTCATCCGCAGGTAGTATGTCATTTGACCAAGCATTATGGCCTAGTTTCCTAAAACATTCTCTAATCGTTCCACTTGATTCGCAAGCAATTAAAACGTCCATAATCAAAAACCCCATAGTGTCAAAGTGTGTTCCCAGTCTACCAGTAAGATAAACACGAGTCCAATAATCATTAATTTATATTTCCAGTCTTTTAACATCTATGCTGCCTCTCCTGTCAGATTGTACAGGTCTGCCTGTGGTACTTCCTGTGCGTCGATACCCTGCAACCATTTGTTGATGTGTCGGCTAGTAGTTACCGACCACTTTTGCTCTGTGCGTACATAGCTGCCTGATGCTAGCTGGGCTGCAACTGGTGTCTCGTAGCTGAATAGAACCACAGCGCCACAAGGCAGTGTTAGTTCTGTCTGGTTAGATGCAATTTGTCGTAGTTTCATGTGTGAACCTCTGTTGTTAATGTGTGAGCAGTTTACACTCGTCGTGCTCAGGACGCAACAGGCAAGTTTTACATCGTGGCCTAGGATGGTTCACGGCTATGCCGCTGTTAAAAGTATAGCCCTTGCAGTTTAACCACTGGCTTTACTGGTATGTTGTTGATAGTCGCCTCAGCGTTAAAGAAACTCTCTAGGCCTGTGTCAGTGTACCACTGTTGCAGAGCCTCTAGTGTCTCTGGTAAGTCATACTCTGTATCCACAGGTATATCCATTATTAGCTCTATGGCTCTGGATAGCTTGTTGTATTCTTTAGCCACCTCTAGTTTAACGTCCCAGTGTTCTAACTCTAGGCTGGCGAACTCCATACCTTTGTCGTGTCTTAGCTCTGCAATTATGTCTCGTGCGTTAGTCATTTGGTTTGCCTATGTAGTTATTAATTTGTGCAGCCATGATAGCGTGTGGATCACTGGTGTCAATAACTAATTGATATATGCATATAACTATATGGTGGTTGCAATGGTTTGGATTGTGTGCTTGTGGTTACTTGTGATGACTATGGGGTACTATAGTTCCCCTCACATGTCAACATTTGCATTCTCTTGTTGACTATGGTAGGCACTGGCACCCCCAAGCATAACACAATCCCAATGTCAACCTTGTATTCCATTGTAAACTATGGTAGGCCATAGAATCCCTAGCATTGTTTGCTATTGTTTGCAAGTGTTGACATGAGGGCGTGGGTGTGTTATTGGGGGCGGGGGAGGGCATTGTGTTCCTTAGTAATTTATAGTACCCACTAACGTACAAAATAGGCCAAAATTAGGTTAAATTGACCAATAGTTAGTCCTTACTAACCTCTTGTAAACAAAAGAAAACACAAGTTTACCGAAAACACACTAAAAGGACACTCTAATAACTAAATAATCTAAAATAATGCTTTACTTTTGCACAAAAGTATGCTATAATTAAAAAGTATTCTTAGGTACTAAGGTAAATACTTTATGGATCAACCTAAACGTAAAAGAGGGAGACCAAAGAAGACTGATGTAGTCTCTAAAACCGCTGGAAACAGAGGTAAAGTTGGGCGGCCAAAGGGTGACGCTAGCATTATTAATGAATATAAGGCTAGAATGCTTGCTTCACCTAAATCTAACAAGGTTCTGGAAAGTATTTTTAATGCTGCTCTTAACGATGACCATAAAAATCAAGCAGCAGCATGGAAACTAGTTATGGACAGGATGCTGCCATTGAGTTATTTTGAAAAGGATTCAGCCAGTGGACGACAGAGTGTGTCAATTACTATCTCAGGCGTTGGGCAAGTCGCCACAAGTGTCAATGACCCCAACGAAGAAAAGACCATTGAAGGAGAGTACACGGAAAGTGATATATAAATACTTCAAGTTAGATGACTTTAAGTGTCAAGAAACTGGTGAGAATGAGATAGATGAAGACTTTGTTAGAAAACTAGATGAGCTAAGGGAAGCATGTGGTTTTCCTTTTGTAATCACCAGTGGCTATAGGTCACCTAAGCATTCCATAGAATCTAAGAAGGCTAAGCCGGGAACTCATGCCCAAGGTATAGCTGCGGACATTAGAACCACTAGCGGTCAACAGCGTCATAAGATTATTAAGGCTGCTATGATTATGGGATTTAACGGGATAGGTGTCGCTAAGAGCTTTGTGCATGTAGACACTAGGCAATCTAGTCCTGTTGTGTGGTCATATTGAATGTGTCTGGGTTATGGGAACTTTAAGCATTTTAGCTATATACCAGACAGTAAAATATGACTGACCTAAACATAGAGTTACTCCCTTGGCAACAAGAAGTCTGGGGAGACACCACAAGGTTTAAGATTGTAGCCGCTGGTAGACGTACTGGTAAGTCCAGACTAGCGGCATGGTTGTTGATTGTTAATGCCTTGGAGTCCAGTAAGGGGAATGTGTTTTATGTAGCACCGACCCAAGGGCAGGCTAGAGACATCATGTGGCAGACACTGCTTGAACTAGGTAATCCAGTGATTGTGTCTAGTCACATTAACAATTTGCAGATTAAGCTAATCAACGGTGCGACCATATCGTTGAAAGGCGCGGACAGGCCAGAGACTATGCGTGGTGTGTCCTTGAAGTTTCTGGTCATGGACGAATACGCAGACATGAAGCCTGAAGTATTTGAGCAGATTCTTAGGCCAGCCTTGGCTGACCAAAAGGGTAATGCGTTGTTCATTGGTACGCCAATGGGACGTAATCACTTTTATGAGTTGTATCAGTACGCTGAGTTAGAGGATGACCCAACGTACAAAGCGTGGCACTTTACAAGCTATGACAATCCTCTGTTGGATGAGGATGAGATAAACGTAGCTAAAAAGAGTATGTCAAGCTATGCGTTTAGACAGGAATTTATGGCGTCCTTTGAAGCCAGAGGTTCTGAAATGTTCAAGGAGGATTGGGTCAAGTTTGGCGAAACTCCTGAGTACGGTGACTACTACATAGCCATTGACTTAGCTGGCTTTGAGGAAGTCAATAAGCAACGTACTAAGAACAGTAAACTGGACGAGACAGCCATAGCGGTTGTTAAGGTCAATGACAATGGACATTGGCATGTAGAGAACATAGTGCATGGGCGCTGGGAGTTGTCTGAGACAGCCAGAAAGATATTTGAGGTTGTCAGGGACTACAGGCCCATAGGCATAGGGATAGAGAAAGGTATCGCTAGACAGGCTGTTATGTCCCCGCTGACGGACATGATGAAGCGGTACGGGATGTTCTTTAGGGTTGATGAGTTGACCCACGGGAACAAAAAGAAGACTGATAGAGTCATGTGGGCGCTACAGGGCAGGTTTGAAAATGGTTTCATTACCTTATCCAAAGGCGAATGGAACAGTCGGTTCTTAGACCAGTTGTTTCAATTTCCTGACCCACTGACACATGATGACCTTGTGGACGCACTGGCTTACATAGACCAATTGGCTAAGATAGCGTACACATACGACTTTGAAATAGATGACCATGAAGTTTTGGACACAGTAACGGGGTACTAAGATGGCTAAAAGAGGACTTTACTCAAACATACACGCTAAACGCAAGCGTATTGCCAGAGGGTCTGGTGAAACAATGCGTAAGCCCGGTTCTAAAGGCGCGCCTACTACCAAAGCCTTCAAACAAGCAGCTAAGACAGCTAAAAAAGGGAAGAAAAAGTAATGGAGTACGGTGACAACGACACCCTTGCCACTGAGCAACATATTGAAGATTGGGTCATGGACAAGTGCAATACTTGGCGTGACCACTACGAATCAAACTACGCAGAGCGTAACGAAGAATACTACAGGCTCTGGCGCGGTATCTGGGCAGCACAGGACTCAGACAGAAAGAGTGAAAGAAGCAGAATTATCAGCCCTGCACTACAGCAGGCTGTGGAGTCCAGCGTAGCGGAGATTGAGGAAGCTACGTTTGGTCGCGGTAAATACTTCAGTATTACTGATGACATGGACGATCAGGACAATCAGGACATTGTGTACCTGAGAACCAAACTCCACACTGACCTAGAGAAAGCAAAGCTACGTCAGTCCGTAGGAGAGTGCCTTATCAATTCAGCAGTCTTCGGAACAGGGATTGGTGAGGTAGTGCTTGAGGAAGTCAAAGAGATGGCTCCCGCCACCCAACCTATCATGGGTGGTGAGTTGACAGCAGTGGGTGTCAATGTGACTGACCGAACAATGGTCAAGCTGCGACCCATCCTTCCTCAAAACTTTCTCATCGACCCTGTTGCTACCAACGTAGACAATGCGCTTGGAGTTGCTGTAGATGAGTTTGTGTCGCGCCACTTGGTAGAGGAACTACAGGAGTCTGGAGTGTACGCTGATGTGTACGTTGGTAACGCTCCAAGAGACTATGAGCTAGAGCCTGACCAAGAGCTATCCAGCTTTGATGACGATAAAGTACGTCTAACAAAATACTACGGTAAAGTACCTCGACATCTGCTACTGAAGTCTGAAAAAGAACTGATGATGCAGGACGGCGATGAGGACATAGCTGAGATAGAAACACTTGTAGAGGACGATGACGAAACAACTGAAAGTTTTTACGTAGAAGCAATCATTGTCATTGCCAACGGTGGCATACTCCTGAAGGCTGAAGAAAACCCCTACATGATGGGTGACCGCCCTATCGTTGCATTCCCTTGGGATGTTGTGCCGGGACGGTTCTGGGGTCGTGGTGTTTGTGAGAAAGGCTATAACAGCCAAAAGGCGCTTGATACAGAGCTTCGCGCACGTATTGATGCCCTATCCCTTACTGTCCACCCAATGCTCGCTATGGACGCTACACGGCTTCCTAGAGGGTCTAGGCCAGAAGTGCGCCCCGGCAAGATTGTCCTAACCAACGGTGACCCACGGCAAGTCCTACAACCCTTTAACTTTGGTCAAGTTAGTCAGATTACATTTGAGCAAGCCAATGCGTTACAAAGAATGGTACAGATGTCTACAGGAGCGATTGACTCTGCTGGCATCCCCGGAAGCATCAATGGAGAGGCTACAGCTGCTGGCATCAGTATGTCTCTTGGTGCTATTATTAAGCGTCACAAACGCACACTAATAAACTTCCAAGACTGTTTCCTAATACCGTTTGTTAAGAAAGCTGCGTGTCGTTATATGCAGTTTGACCCCGAAAACTACCCTGTTGCTGACTACAAGTTCAACGCTACTTCCACACTAGGCATCATTGCCCGTGAGTACGAAGTAACACAGCTTGTACAGCTACTACAAACAATGTCACAGGACTCACCTCTGTACAACACACTTATAGAGTCCATCATTGACAACATGAACCTGTCAAACCGTGAGGAACTGACTGCTAGACTACAGGAAGCAGCACAGCAATCACAACCTACTCCAGAGCAACAACAGTTGGCTCAGGCTGCACAACAGGCACAGCTTGCCTTCCAGCAGTCTCAGACAGCAGCGTTGAATGGACAAGCCACTGAGTCACAAGCCAGAGCGCAGAAGATGGCTGTAGAAACTCAGTTGGCACCGCAGGAGCTAGAGATTGACAGGATCAAGGCCATCACAACCAACCTACAGGCAGGCGACCAAGACGATAAGGAGTTTGAACGTAGGCTGAAGATGGCACAAACCATGCTGAAAGAGAAAGAGATTGACCTCAAGATTGGACAGCAGCAACAGCAAGGACAGTAACATGGTAGTAACCTCCGTACAGTTTCAAGACGCTATTAACCAAATCAACGCCAAGTTTGAACAACTTGAAAACAAGATTAAGGAACTAGAATCTAAGAATGAAGCGAAAAAGCCAGCGCAGACGCGCAAGACTAAACAAGAGGCTGCTTGATGAGCGACAAGAAGAAAGACCCCCGCTTAGAAAGAGCAGGAGTATCTGGCTACAATCAACCTAAACGTACACCTAACCACCCAACTAAAAGTCATGTAGTAGTTGCTAAAGAAGGCGATAAAGTAAAAACTATACGCTTTGGTCAACAAGGGGTGACAGGAGACAGACAGAACACCGCACGTTCTAGGTCTTTCAAAGCAAGACATAAAAAAAATATATCTAAAGGTAAAATGTCTGCTGCGTACTGGGCTAACAAAGTAAAATGGTAGAAAGGACTAAAAACATGATGGAATCTGAGTTTATACCTGTATTTGATGACCCTGAAACAAGTGCTTTACGGCTCAACTCAGAGACAATCTCCTACTTAGGAGGTTCCCTCATTGAAGCACAAGACCCTGATGTACAGCTAGAGATTCTGGAGATGATTAAACAGCATTCTGCTTTTGTCATAGAAACTAGCACAAAGATAGTAAACAGAAAGTCCGGCAAGTTACGGGCAGTATAACAAGGAAAAACAATGACTGATAACGCAATCAAGGTGCCACAGTGGGCGCTACCTATCGCAGCAGCCGCTGTTAGCCTCGCTGTAGCTTGGGGTGTCCTACAGGCTAATACAGCCCACGCATCAGAGGACAGGGAGCGTATTGCTGCTATAGCGGAGCAAGCCGCAAAAAAGGCTCAGGAGAATGGGCAGGCACAGGCAGTGACGGAGCAGAAGGTGGAAGCAATAGTCAACTCTCTGGCTCGTCAGGAGAAGATTCAGGAGAAGACCAACGAGCAGATACAAGCCCTCGTACAAGCTCTCCTAGCCAAGTAGACTATGACCCAAGAAACCCCACTTTGTTCTGCGACATGCGTGAGTACAGGATGCTACGCTATGTGCAACCACCAGCAGAGCGACACAGGGTCGCAAAGAACTGGCTGCTGTTCAACAAAGGACAGTGCGGATACGGTGCGGAAGTGTATGTGCGCAACCAAGGCCCAAGAATCCTTGGCACAGCATGGGACACCAAGCTAGTAATTTTAACTTGGGACTTGAAAAAGCCCACAGCTATTAAGAAACAGGCTGTCAAGAAAAAGAGAAGAATCTAATGGAGACCATGCTAATCTTTATGCTGGTTATTCTTGAGAAGAATGTACCAACACTGGAGATAGCATTCCGTGAGTTGACTTCCTGCCTTGAATACAAGACAGCCTTAGTGCATCAGGATGTCGGTCAGAACGCTATTGTAATGCCTAAGACCAGACACTTTGATGCGTATTGCGAACCCAGAGTAGTGCCTGTATCTGATGTAGGTACTAAACTGTTACTTAGAGACCCACCCAAAACAGAGGAAGACTGATATGCCAAGAGGAAAAGGAACCTATGGAAGCCAAGTAGGACGCCCACCTAAGAAGAAAAAAACAATGCAACGGCGACCTGCACGAAAACCTGTTAAAAAGTAAAAATAATACTTTACTTTTTGTTAAAAGTATGATATAATCTATCTTGTATCTTAAACTAATTAAGGGAATACATAAGATGACTAAAGAACTTGAAGTTTACTTTGCTAACTACTTTGAGATGTTTCGTTCAGAAGGTTGGAAACAACTTCTTACTGATTTGAACCAAAATGTAGCGCAGATAAACTCAGTTGAACAAACAACAGATAATGAGAACTTGCACTTCCGTAAAGGACAACTTGCAATACTTGCTACTCTGTTTAATCTAGAAACTCAAATTAACAATGCTGAAAAAGAAGCTAAAGAAGAACCACAAGAAGAACTAGAGCTAGAAGCATAATGTTCAAATTGTACGACTTCAAGTGTCTTAATGGGCATGTATTTGAAGCATTAGCAGCTGAAGACCAACACACTATTAGGTGCGAGTGCGGTTACAGTGCTAAAAGGATTATCTCTCCTATCAGGTCTAAACTAGACCCCATCAGTGGGGACTTCCCTGACGCCACTAGGCGTTGGGCTAAGGCTAGGGCGAGTCACATCCAATACGAGAAAAAGCAAAGTTCGTAGCTAGAACCCTTTTTTTAATCTCTCCATAATACTAAGGTACGGAGTTTAATAATGGCTAAAATAATTGAGCGTGAGGATGAGCAAGCGTCTACTGAAGACGTATTTGCTGAACAACAAGAACAACCGGAAGTGGAAGAACAGGTAACTCCTAGTGAACCTGAGATTCCTGACAAATACCAAGGTAAGTCTGCACAGGAACTTGTACAGATGCATCAAGAAGCTGAGAAGCTATTGGGGCGTCAAAGTTCTGAAGTAGGTGAACTACGTAAGGTTGTTGACAATTACATCCAAGCACAACTCACCCCGGCACCACAACAAGAAGAACAAGTCGAAGAAGTAGACTTCTTTACTGACCCTGAGAAGGCAGTAGCACAGGTTATTCAGAATCATCCTAAGATTAAGGAAGCTGAATCAGTAAGTCAACAGTACAAGATGCAAACTGCATTGTCTGCACTGAAGACTAATCACCCTGACATGGAGAGTATCCTAAAAGATACAAAGTTTGCAGAGTGGATTCAAGCATCTAAAATCAGGACGAAGCTGTTTGTAGCGGCAGACAAGCAGTACGACTACGAAGCTGCTGATGAGCTTTTCAATCTTTGGAAAGAACGTCAACAGATGATTGGTCAGGCTGCAAACGCTGAAAAGCAAAGTCGCAAGCAAGCAGTACGAACAGCTAGTACAGGCAATGCCAGTGGTAGCTCTGAATCAAGCCCTAAGAAGATTTACAGACGCGCAGACATTATTAAACTTATGAAAGAAGACCCACATAGGTATGCTGCTCTACAAGACGAAATAATGAGAGCGTATGCTGAAAAGAGGGTCAAATGATATATCTTAGGAGATATTAAATGACTGATTCTACATATCCCGCGACTGGGGGGTTTGTTGACAATACTAGCGCAGCAACCTTTATCCCAGAAATTTGGAGTGATGAAATCATCGCTTCATACCAAAAGAACCTTGTTTTAGCCAATCTTGTAAAGAAGATGTCAATGGCTGGCAAGAAAGGCGATACTATCCATGTACCTAAGCCTGTACGTGGCGATGCACACGCTAAAGCAGAGAACACTGCTGTAACTGTGCAGAACGCTACTGAAAGCGAAGTGCAAGTATCCATCAACAAGCACTTTGAATACTCACGCTTGATTGAGGATATTACGGATGTACAAGCCCTGTCTTCTTTGCGTCAGTTCTATACTGAAGATGCTGGCTATGCGCTGGCTAAGCAAGTTGACACCGACCTGCACTCTCTGGCTACAGGCTTGGGTAGCGCGGGTTCTACATCTTCCACCTACTTGAACAACGGTGGTACTTTCTTCGTAGACGCTTCTAACGGCCTTTCTACTTACACTGCTGACACTGTTGTTTCTGCTGACGTATTTACTGACGCAGGCTTCCGTGGCATCATTCAAAAGCTAGACGATGCTGACGTTCCTATGGACGGACGTAGCTTCATTATCCCACCTGTTGTCCGCAACACTATCATGGGTATTGACCGCTATGTTAGCTCTGACTTCGTAAACAACGGTCAGGTTACAAACGGCCAGATTGGTCAATTGTACGGTATCGACGTTTACGTTAGCACTAACTGCCCGACTGTTGAAGCTGCTGCTGATAACTCAGCTAGCTCAGTAGACTCTTTGGGCGCACTGTTGCTCCACACTGACGCTATCGTCATGGCAGAGCAAATGGGTGTACGTTCTCAGACTCAGTACAAGCAAGAGTTCCTCTCTAACTTGTTCACTTCAGACACACTGTACGGAGTAGCTGTACTTCGTCCTGCGTCTGGCCTGACTCTGGTCGTTCCTGCTAGCTAATAGCAATTGAGCATGGGGCTGCTTCGGTGGCCCCTAGCTTTCTTTTTAAGGTGAGTATATGTGGCAATCTTTGATTGGGCCTATAGCAAATATAGCAGGTACTTTCCTTAAAAACAAAGCTGCTGAAAAGCAAGCTGTCCATGAATCCAAGATGCGCCGTATTGATGCGGACGCTGATTGGGAAACTCAACAAGCCGCAGCATCTCAGTCCTCTTGGAAGGACGAGTGGTTTGCTATTATCCTAAGTTTACCGTTGATAGGTGCCTTTATACCGTCAATGGTTCCATACGTTGAGCAGGGGTTCACTGTCTTGTCTACAATGCCGGACTACTACAAAGCATTTCTTGGTGGCGCTATAGCTGCCAGCTTTGGTATTAAAACCTTGTCTAGCTGGGGCGGCAAATGAGAGTAGAACAATTCTTCTTTGGTAACCCTTTTGAGTCAGAGTTTGACTTACCTCCCGGCTTCATGGGCGGTGTTATGCTGCCTGAACAACAGGAAACCCCTACACCAGTGCCTACTATTGTAGAGCCTGCTAAAGTAGAAGTCCCTAAGATGTACAGTGGGCCTTCTGAACTACCCATTGCAAACCCATATTTTCCAGAGCCTACTCAAGAGGTAATCCCTGCAAGTTACGGTGGGCCTTCTATGCTACCCTTAGCAAATCCTTTGCTTGTAGAACCTACTCAAGAGGTAATTCCTGCGAGCTATGGTGGCCCTACCTCAAAAGATACTCAGGAAGAACAAGAAGAAAAAGAACAAGCAGGAGTCACATCTCCACTGGCTTCTAATCCTCTGTACACAGCGGGACAGCTAGGCTCTATTACTGACGCATACAAAGACGTACTAGCTTCTGGAGCAACCACAGATGACCCAGACGAAGTAAGTGCTTACTATGATTTAGGTCTTAGAGAGTCAGAAAAAACTTCAGGGTTAGACCCCTTTGCTGATACCTTTGGCTCTGAAGCCGCAGGTATGGGCGGCGCTGCAACTGCACTGTCAAACGTTGTAAGTGCAGAAGATTACGCAGCGTCAACCACAGACTACACTCCTGAACTTTCACAAGACCAAGGCGACTTTACAGGTAAACTAAACAGATTTACAGCGACTGCTCAAGAAGACCTTGGTGGCTTTCAGAACGAAATAAGAACATTACTGCTTGACAAAGTACCTCAAATACAGGCAACTACAGGTGCAAACTACGAGCAGGCCCTGTACACTGCGTACACACAAGACCCTGAAGTACAACAGATTCTAGGCCAGTACGGTGTTAATCCTCTTTTCTCAGACAGCACAGGACAGTATTTGTATGACCCTTTTAGCTTTGGTGAGCTAAGAACATACGAAATAAACGAAAGTGACTTTGCTACTGGCGTCAGGACTCTTGCTGAAATAGGCAAGGCTGTTATGGCTGCACAGATAACAGCGGGTGCTACACAAGCATTGGGTAATATTTTCGGTGACGTTGGTTTATTTGGCGAAGAAGTTATAACTACAGGAGTAGACGCAGCAGGTAATCCTATATATGCTGTTGACACAAGCGGTGTAACAACTGTTGGAGATGTGGTCGATGTAATTACGGGCGGGGCTACTCCGGCAACAGCTGAAGGAGCCATAAGTGGTATTGCTGGCCCTGTTAACATGCTTACTGGCGCATTAGCAATAAAAGATGCTGTAGACACAGCACAAGCTACAGAAGACGCACCTGACTTTGCTTCCGCTGAAGCAGAAATAGTAGCAAAGCTGGGCGATAATCTTTACAAGCCGGGAATGTCTTTAGAGCAGTTTATACAAGCTGCTTATCAAGTTGCTTTTGAGGGTAGAAGACCTGACCAAATAACTAACGAACAAAGGCTAGCAGTCAGAGACTTAGCTTCTTCTGCTTATGACAGAGTAGACAAAACTACAACAGTTCAACTGGAAGATACAGAAGAAACTACAGACACTACTGAAAAAGCAGTAAGGCCAGATGAGCCTGAAGAAGTTATAGCACCGCCAGAAACACCTTTAGATGTTATTACTGAGGATATAACTTTAGACGATGCTCTTGAAGCAATTGAAGTAGACGATTTTGAAGAAGACATAGCACCACCAGCAATTGACATAGGTGAAACAGGCAGTAGCGCAGCCTCATCGGCAGCAGAAGCACAAGAAGCAGCAGAAGCACAAGAAGCAGCAGAAGCAGCTGAAGCACCTCCAGCAGAACCCCCTGCTGCTCCACCACCTCCACCACCTCCACCGCCGCCTCCTCCGGCATCTGGGGGAATGTTTACACAAAAGCAGGTAGATGAGTTAGTATCCGCTGCTTTAGCTGGTGCTACTTCTGGGTTATTTACTGCTGAAGAAGTAGAAGAAGCCAAACAAAAAGTATTAGATAATCTTCCTGAAGACACTACTTTGTTTGACCAAGGAGACATAGACGCTGCTGTTCAAGAAGCTGTGAGCGAAGTAGAGGCAGATTTTAGCGCAGAAAAAACAGGTCTTGAGTCCACTATTGAAGGCTTAGAGGGTGAACTAGAAGCAGCGGGTACAGCTATTGAAGGCTTAGAGACTAGCTTAGAAACAGCAGAAACAGCTTTAGAAGCTGCACAAACTACAGCGTCATCTTTACAGACTGAGCTAAATTCTGCTAATGAAGCAATAGCTAACCAAACTGGCACAATAGCAGCCCAAACAGAAAGCATACAAACTTTAGAATCTTCGGTAACCACTTTAGAAGGAACTATAGATTCTCTAAACACAAAACTTACTGAAGTTACAAACGCTAAAGACGCAGCAATAGAAGCTGGCAACACTGCTCTTTCTGAAGCTATGAAAGCTGCTGAAACTACACTACAGAATACAATAAGTGAGGCAGCAACAACTTTAGAAAACGCTATAGCGGCAGGAGAAACTAACGTAGCAGCTGCTGTAGAAGCTGGTCAAAATGCTGTAGATGCTGCTGTAGCCGCAGGAAATGCTGCTGTAGAAGCAGCGGAAGCCGCAGGAGCAACAGCAGTATCAGAAGCAGTAGCAGCAGGAGAAGCTGCAACGGCAGCAGCTACAGCCAAGGGAGAAGCTGACGTAGCGGCAGCAGTAGCGGCAGGAGAAGCCGCAGCAGCAGCCGCAGAAGCCGCAGGAAAAGAAGAAGGCTTTGGTGAAGGTCTAGGACAAGGACGCGGAGAAGGCGTGGGTGCGGGTACAGGGTTAGGTCTTGCTCTAGGGCTAGGCGCTGGCATGTTACAGCCCCAGTCAGTAACTAAGACAATGTTTGAAGACTTTGAGTTTGAAAAGAAATATGAAGCTCCAGAGATACTTGCAGGGCTTACAGGCTTGCCAGTATACCAAGCTCCTAAAATTGGGTTATTCCAAGGACTTATTTAATGAGTACACAATACTTAACATTAGTGAACAGCGTACTTAGACGCTTACGTGAAGATGAGGTGTCCGCAGTAGCTAACACAGCGTACTCTAAGATGGTAGGTGACTTTGTAAATGACGCAAAGACACAGGTAGAGAATGCACACGATTGGTCTACACTTAGGACTACAGTAGTTGTCACAACATCTTCAGGAACTTCAGAATATAGCTTGACAAATGCTGGAGAACGTGTTAAAATATACAGTGTCATTAACGACACCTCTAATTTCTTTGTTACCTATCAAACACCAACATGGGTAAACAATGCAGTATACAACGCTGGGTCTACTAGCGGTGCACCATCGTACTTTACTTACTCAGGTGTAGATAGTTCAGACGATACACAAGTTACATTGTACCCTACACCAGACGGTACATATTCTTTACGTTTTGACTTAATAGCGAGGGAAAGCGCACTAAGCAATGACACAGACACGACTGCATTGCCTTCTAATCCTATCGTTCATATCGCAGTCGCTTTACTTGCAAGAGAAAGAGGAGAGACTGGCGGCACGACTGCACAAGACTACTTTGCCATTGCAGACCGTCATTTATCAGACGAGATTGCGCTAGACGCATATAAGAACCCTGAAGAATTTATTTTTAGAGTCCCATAATGGCTGAGCAACGTCAGAACATATACATTGGTGCGCCGGGGTTTCGTGGGTTAAACACTCAGGACTCTCCTGTGGGTCAAGACCCGTCCTTTGCTTCCATAGCAGAGAACGCTGTCATTGACAAGTATGGACGTATTGCAGCACGTAAGGGGATTAACAAGCTGACTAGCTCAGCAACACCGCTGGGTTCCAGTATTGGTGTAGAGACTATATTTGAGTATGTGGATTACAGTGGTGACAAGGTAATCTTCTCCACTGGTAACAACAAGATATTCACAGGCACCACTACACTAACTGACGTTACACCGGGCAGTTACACAGTGTCCGCAAACAACTGGAAGATTATAAACTTTGCTGACCATGCTTACTTTTTCCAGAGAGGACATGAGCCACTAATTTACACTGACCACGGCGGCTCTGGCGCATTGGAAGTTTTTAGTTCTCATAGTCACGCCACAGGTACACCACCGCAGGCTAACGAAGCATTAGCTGCCTTTGGTCGTGTATGGGCTGCTGACGTTACAGGAAACAAGCATACACTGTACTGGTCAAACTCTTTAGCAGGGCATGAGTGGTCAGGCGGTAGTTCAGGTAGCTTAGACGTTACTACAGTCTGGCCTACAGGACATGATGAGATTGTAGCACTAGCGGAGTTTAATGACTTCCTAGTTATCTTTGGTAAGCGGAGCATTCTACTGTACCAAGGAGCTTCCTCACCGTCCAGTATGACACTATCTGATACTATCACTGGTATCGGATGTATTGCTAGAGACAGCGTACAGAGCAACGGTACAGACCTTATATTCTTGTCTGACTCAGGTTTACGTAGCTTAGGTAGAACTATCCAAGAGAAGTCTAACCCTATTGGCAACGTATCCAAGAATGTACGTGACACTATGATGCTGGCTGTAAACACACAGACAGGTAACATTAAGTCAGTATACAGCCCAGAGGAAGCCTTCTATCTGTTGTTCTTACCTACTACTCTTGAGGTGTACTGCTTTGACATGAGAGGTACACTAGAGGACGGTAGCTACAGGGCGACTACGTGGTTAGGAAACGCACTTTTATGTGCGGAAAGAGCAGAGGACGGTACTCTGTACTTTGGTAACTCAGTAGGTGTAAACAAGTACAGTGACTACTTGGACGATACTGACACATACACATTCAAATACTTCACTAACCCACTGTCCTTTGGTGACCCATCCAGAGTTAAGATGCTTAAAGAGATTAGCTTTACAGTCATCGGTGGCTCAGGTAGTGAGATAGTAGGCAACTGGGCTTACGATTATACGGAAGGTTACAGTAAGCAAGCATTCACTGTTGCTACAAGCCTTATCGCAGAGTACGGAATATCTGAGTACAACGTAAGTACATCAGAGTACAGTGCTACGATTGTTATTGACGTTGCTAGACTAAAGGCAACAGGGTCAGGCAAAGTAGCAACCATAGGCATAGAAGCAACAATAGACCAGAGAGCCTTGTCAATACAAGAGCTAAATACTGAAGCAGTTATAGGTAGACTTATATAATGACTGATTATACAAAAACAACTAACTTTGCATCTAAGGACTCCTTACCTTCAGGCAACGCTAACAAGATTGTCAAAGGCACTGAGATTGATACAGAGTTTAATAACATTGCAACAGCGTCAGCAACTAAGGCAAACATTGCTGGCCCTACGTTCACTGGCACAGTAACTATACCCACAGCGGACATTAACGGTGGTGCTGTAGACGGTACGACCATTGGTGCATCCAGTGCTTCCAGTATCGTAGGTACAACCATTGTAGCAAACACCAGCATCAACATTGCAGGTGACGGAGCTACTGTAACTGGCATTAAAGATGAAGATGACATGTCTTCCAATAGTGCTACTAAACTGGCTACTCAACAGTCAATTAAGGCATACGTTGACAGCCAAGTAACTGCACAGGACTTAGACGTTACTGACGGTTCCTCCAGCATTGACATTGACTTAGATAGTGAGTCTCTGGGCATTCTAGGCGGCACAGGGATTGATTCTACTGCATCAGGTACTGGAGTAACCCTAGCAATAGACAGCACTGTAACAACCCTTACAGGCTCTCAGACGCTGACTAATAAAACACTGACTGCTCCTACGCTCACAGGTACAACAGTAGTAGCTTCTTTAGACATCTCAGGTGATGTAGATGTTGACGGTACTTTGGAAACTGATGCCCTGTCTATCAATGGTACTACAGTAACCAGTACAGCCGCTGAGCTTAACATTCTGGACGGAGTAACGTCTACTGCCGCTGAACTAAATATACTTGATGGTGTAACTAGTACTACAGCAGAACTGAACATTCTTGACGGTGTTACGTCCACAGCAGCAGAGTTAAACATCTTAGACGGTAAAGCATTCCTTGATGAAGACGATATGTCTTCCAACAGTGCTACAGGCATTGCTTCTCAACAGTCCATCAAAGCCTATGTAGACTCTCAAGTAACTGCACAGGATTTAGACTTCCAAGCAGACTCTGGTGGCGCACTAAGCATAGACCTAGACTCAGAGACTCTTACGTTTACTGGTGGTACTGGTATTGACACCAGTGGCTCTGGTAACGCTGTGACCTTTGCTATTGATAGTACAGTAGCAACGCTTACTGGCTCACAGACTCTTACGAATAAGACACTGACAAGCCCTGACATAAATACGCCTGATATAGATGGGGGTGCTATTGATGGCACTACCATTGGTGGCTCTACCCCAGCGGCGGGTAGTTTTACC
>Ga0213866_10000378_pt1 | contig 36661 bp, 28 predicted proteins | sample PICome_11_FD_160079 | JGI IMG/M metagenome (GOLD analysis project Ga0213866, IMG submission 160079) | Coastal seawater microbial communities near Pivers Island, North Carolina, United States - PICO284 | ecosystem: Environmental > Aquatic > Marine > Coastal | place: USA: North Carolina... | reverse complement strand
AAGAAAAAAAAAAAAAAAAAAAAAAGAAAAAAAAAAAAAAAAAAAAAGAAACAAAGAAAAAAGAAACAAAGAAAAAAGAAAAACTTAAAAAAAAAGTAACTAAAAAAAAAGTAAATAAGACAGGTGGTGGGGTATTAGGTGATTATGTTAAAAGTTTGCAATAACAATTTTCGTAACTTATTTTTTTCCATGTAATACAATTTCCATAAGAATCATATTTACCCAAATGTTTATTTCTACATTTTTCACAAACTTCTAAATATTTACAATTATCATTATATGTAATTTGTTTATTTGAAACATTAATTGTAATTTTTTTGAATTTCATAATAATATATTACAATTTTTTTTTAAGTATATTATTCATTATTACTATCTCCTAAACTAAAATTAAATAATGCCTTATTATTACCACTACCACTTTTATTTGGCATATAACTACTTAAAGTTACTGCAAAATTACTTATATTTTTAGATTGAATATATAAGGTTCCTGGTCCAACAAATTTCATACCAAAACCTTCCCCGCCAAAAAAAGAACTTGTTAATGTTTTTCCCATATTTACTATAGTGTAGTCCATTTTTTTTTCTGCAGCTAAAAAGTAACCGTTATCGACAATAATCTCCTTACCACTACTTAAAACAATTTTTTCAAAACTACCATAAGCACCTAACCAAAATTTTCCTGCATTACCATCTGTTGTTTTAATCGTTGGTAATACACCTCCTTCACTTGAACCAATTAAACCAAAAAATCCTTGTGTTTTAACTCTTGCTTCAATTAAAATATTTAATGTACTACATAAATATGACCCTCTTGATATATACCATTCTTCGTTTGGTGAAATTGATATATCTATAATATCACCGGGTAAATCAGTACCGACGGCAATTGTTCCATCTCCTTCAATTCCAGTATAAGTAGTATAAAATAAAGATTCGCCCCCTAAAAGTCTCCAAATACCACTTCCAACATTATCAAATTTAATTTCACCTTTTTCAATACCACCTCTCATATATAATAGAGCACCGGGCGATGTCATAATTTGTTGATTTTTTAAAAGATTTATTCGTAAAAATACAGAACCAGGTGACCCAATTCTTGTTACTTGAGCTATTTTTTTTGCAGATTTTACATCTTTTTCAACTTGTTGATCAGGTTTAGATGTTTTAGTAGATTTTGTGATTTGAACAGGTTGTGCAGGTTGTACAGGTTGTACAGGTTGTGCAGGTTGTACAGGTTGTACAGGTTGTACAGGTTGTACAGGTTGTACAGGTTGTACTGATTTTTTTACACCAGGATGTAATATTACTTCTCCTCCTTTTTTTTTTTTACTATCTGACCTTCCTCCATTGTATTTTTTCATTATTACTATTATTAATTATACATAAAATAATTAATATAATTTAAAGTATTATTTTCAAAGTAATATAAATCAACAATATTTTTTTTAAATTCATTTTTAAAAGTCCATTCTAATTTATAATGTTTAATTTTATTATTAATTGGAATATTTAATTTGATATTATGAGGCAATTCAATTAAATAATTATCATCTAAAGGTGTTCTTTCATATAAACAAGGAAATCTTTTATTATATATATATTCCTTATTTAAGTAGTTCGTAAATTTAAGTGGGTATTTCAAATTAATATTTGAACCAAATAAAAAATTATTATCAATGTTTTTTAGAGTATTTAGAATTTTTACTTTATAATTATCATCCCAATAAAAATTTGCATTTTCTATACTTTTTGTTTTATAAATAATATTATCTAGTTCATTTGTAATATTATTATAAATTATATTTATATTAAACATACATTCTTGATTATATGGGTGATAGATACATATATCAATATTATTTTCAATATATCTATTAACATACATTTTTACATTATTATCAATCAAAAAAACTTTAGTATTATTATAAATACTATAAATTGTATTTGAAATATTGATAACATTATTTTTATAAATATATGAGTCGATATTTGAATATTTCCTTTGTAATAGTAATTTATTGTTATAAAATTTCCATTTATAACATTTGGTATAATAGATATTGTCGTTTAATTTTTCAAAAATATTATTCCAATGTTTTTTTTCAATTATTCTTGATAATTGTAAATTATTTCTTGCATAAATCATGAAAGAATTAATACTTGATATAAATAATAAGAAAATAAACAACTTAGACATCCGATATATAATATATAAATATTATTTATATATATTTTAGAAAAACAATGTAAATTTTATTAACTGGTTATCAAGGGTATATAGGTTCTCATATTTATGATTATTTATTATTAAATAAATACACTGTACATGGTTTATATATAAATAATTTTGATATTATAAATTATAATAAACTTAATAAACAAATTAAAACAATTATACAGTTAGTTAATTATAAAATATAGTAGAATTGCAATTAAATTCATTAATATATTATGAACACAATAATGTAACATTAATTAATATAGGTACTGATATAACCGTTTTAGAATTTATAAAAATGTATAATGTAAAAAAATATAAATATGAAGGTAAAAGAGAAGGGATATAGAAATTTCAATAAATAAAAAAGTACATATCTTAGAAAAATTTAAAAATATAAAAAATGTTTTAAAAATAAAAAATAAATTAAGATATGTACTTTTTTTTAATTGTATTATAAGTTTTTTTACTAAAATCTATTTTTATATTAAAAAAATCTAATTTTATTATACAATCATATATTATATCATCAATATTAATTTTATTATTATTATGATAATAATAATTGGATAAATCACATATTTTGATTTTATATTTACAATCATTTAAGTAAACCTTTTTAGTTTTCATAAAATATCTATATCTTTTAGTAGAGTTATTTTTGATAATATACAAAAAATCCTTATTTAAATTTAAAAAATATACACCGTGATTAATATAAGCACTATGGAGTGCTAGTATCAATTGTGTGTATACATTTAAAATATTTTTTTCATCTATGTAATGAATATTATAAAAATTATAATTATGCATTATAATAATAGACTTTTCATCAGTACATTTATTAACATAATTATCTTGATCATCTTGATTAATATTATTAATATAATTAAAAAAATTATCTTCAAATTCAAAATAAGATATATAATCAATAAAATTAATAATATTTTTTAATTTAATAGAAATAAAAAATTCTTTTTTTAATAAATCATTATCCCAATCTAATAGTTTAATAATAATACCCGAATAAAATGATTTTAACATTGATTTATAATAACTTTTTGAATTTACTTTTAAAAATAGTAAATCTTCATTTTTTGTTAAATCATATAAGTGTTCTTTTTTTTCTGGTAAATAAATAAATGTGTCAATATTACTAATTTTTTTATAGAAATTCATTATATTAAATAAGGTTTTTATTTTTAATTACTTTTTATCACACATAACTTGGAAATTCATAACGCCGTCTGGATTTCCAGGAGCATATCTATGTGTTGCTAAACCTTTTGCCCAATTATTAATATTGTTAGATGGATTTATTTTGTTATTTTCAGGACTTGGTCTTATATCGTTGTCTTCTTTTGGAATTTCAATGAGAGGCACATGATTATCTTTAGCAGCCATTCTATAGTTCGTTGGAACTCTATCAAAACATTCTAACGCAAAATCTTGAGGATTATTATGTAACCATTGCCATCTATTAACAGTAGTTTCTTTCAATGATATAGTTGGATTGGATAATCGTGTAGATTCTTGTGGTGCAAAAAAACTTCTATCAGACATTTTATTAATATCACAACCACTACTTTTGTTGTAAGAATTTGGTAAATAATTTTTTGTATTGCATTTAGAATTTTTATAATTTAATCCTAATAATTCGCTAGAATCATCAATCGCTGAATTCATAGAACACAAATCGTGACCATAATTTTGAAATCTTACAGAAGGATCATTGGGTAAATATTCACCATTATTATTAGCATCATTATTTGGTACATTTAATTTATATAAACCCGGACCCACAGTTCTTTTTAATTTTTCTTCGTAGGAACATTCATCATAATTTAAGCGTGTATCACTCGATTGAACTTTAACACTCATATTAATTAGTCTCTAATAAAATAATATAAAAAAAATAGAATAATTTATTTATTAAATTCCATTTTTGGAGGTAAAGGAATTGATTTATACATAATTGATTGACACGAACCTAAATGATTCATAGTTGTATCTATTGGTTCGGTTTTATCATTTTTGACAACATTGTCATCCGTTGGTATATAATAATTAGTACCACATTTAGATATTAATCTTGTTTGACCTCTTAATTCACTTTCTAAATCAACAATATTACCTTTAATATGTGAAACATTTGTACCTCCAATAAATCCTAATTGATGTCTACATTTATTTTCATTTTCATATCTTAAAGGTGCTAATACATAACTTAAAGTATTAACATTTTCTTGCAAATCTTGCTTGTAATTACAAGTATCATATTTTGTTCTATTAAAACTCATATCCCTAATGTTATAAAATATTTTTTTATTAAAAATTTAGTATTTACTATTAAATATTTTATTAAATTCTGCTCTATTTTTATATGATCTAGTATCTTCACCTCCATTTGTCCATGACGGAACAATATTATCTGGATTTTGTAAATCTTTTAAACAATCCACAAGTGGAAAACCGATTCTTAATTCATTTTCCATAATGTTTTTTTTACATTTATTTTGATTAGTATCATTTCCACTTAATACCTCTAATTCTTTTTCTAAATCACCTTCCGCCCCTTTTAATAAAGGGGGTGCTTGAAAAACTCTTTCATATAATTGTATTGAACATTTATCATGTGTTAACGATTTAGGATCATTTCTTAAAGCGGAATAATTATCAACAAGATTATTATCAACTAATCCGTAACCACATCTACCTCTTAAATTTGGATGTTCTAATGCCATTTTCGGTAATGAGCAAATTGTTTTATCATCTTTAGAATTAAAAACAGCATACTCATTATAAATAGAATAATCATACATTTCTTGGTTATTATTTTCTCTTGAGTTTTTCCAACAAGTATCCGATGCTATATTTGTATCCATATTATATTTATAAGCTTCTTTTACACTCATAATTATTATCTTTATCTATTAAAGAATAATTAAAAAAAAATTAAGAAAATATTTAAGTTTAATCTATTTATTCTTGTTTATATTTAATAATTCTTCCAGTATTTGTATCTCGCTCAACATAATTACCCTCTAGATATACTAAACCATCTTCATATCCTTTCATTTTTGATAAATCATCTATAACTTTATCTGATCCAAAATAACTGTGTGAAATTACAAAATTATGATTAAAATTATGACCAAGAGTAACACAAACTGTATTTTCTGCAATAATATTATGATTAGTATCTAATACAAGATTATAAATATAGTCACAATCTACAAATGCAGTATTCATTGAAACAGTATATGGAAATACCCAATTATAATTTTGAGAACTTTTGCCAATTATTCCCGGATAAGTTACATCAATAACCGGATGATATGGCGTGATAAACAAATTTTCTTTAATACCTTTGATTTCGGTTAAGAAACATTTATTATTAATACATTTCATTTTAATTAAGCATATTACAGTGCTCACTTTATTATCTTTATCAAGTAATTTATCACCTTTTTTGATATCTTTAATTTTCTTAATTGTATAATCAGACATTATAATATTTGTATTACCATGAAAACATCCATTACTTTGACAATTAAATGATTGTGAGAAATTAATTGGAGAACTAACACCTCTTGTTACACCTCTTGTTACACCTCTTGTTCTATTATTGCCAATATCATTACATACAATATTTGATGGTACCTGAGGGGGTAAATTATCATAAATATCATTTAAGTCATCTACAATTTTATTAAATAATTTACCTCCATAAGATTGAATACTACTATCTTTAAAATTATTACATCTTTTATCTCTATGTGCTTCTCTAAATGAATTGATATAATTTTTCCCCCATCTTTTATAATTAGTGTCTTCAATAGATTGAATAATTTGTTCTTTAAAATCTTTAAAAATATTGTTATTATTATTTTTATATTTTTTTTCGTAATTATTAATATTATCAATTAGTAAATTATAATCATTTGTATCAAGCGCTTCAATTAAATCTTCTCTTGAAATTGCAATATCTAAATCTTCATCTGAAATATTATTGCATTCTAAATGTTTAAAACCACTTACTAGTTGTCTTTTATTATTATCTAATGTTTTATATGTAATAGTAAAACTTAAAATGTCATTACATTGTTTTAATTTTTCATTTGTAATTTTAAACATATACGATAAATCGTGACCATAATGAATAGAATTAATATATTTTTTATTATTTACTAATGACATATTATAACTTTTTGCATTTATAAGGAAATTATTATATGTATTATCAATATCTAAACAAATATTTCTATTAATAGTAGTTTTAATATAAGCAAGAGAATTAATTAGTACAGTACCAACAAACCCGGAGTCCGGAATAAATGAGAAATTGCCATTACCGATTTTAGCAATATCTACTAATAGTTCTGTATCAAGGGAATAGCCAAAACCATATGTATAAATATTAGGAATAACAATATTCTTTTCACTATAATTAGCAATTTTTCTTTCAAGTGTATTAATAATACCTCTGGGTGGTAGTAAATGAGAACTTGGAATACCATCTGTTAAAAACATAATTGCTGAAATTCTGTTATTTAAAGTATCATTAGAAGTTTCAAATTGTTTTAAACCTTCATTAATACCTGCCCAAATATTTGTTGCACCTTCTACTCTTAAATTATCAATTAGATTAAATAAATAACCTTTATTACTTGGTGTAACATTTGTAAGATTACATAAAACTTTTGTATCTGATGAAAATGTAATAATAGAAATTCTATCAACAGATGTTAATGAATTAAGGATCATCTTCAAAGAATGTTTTGTAATATCTAAAATAGTAAATCCTACATCAGTATTAACTCCATTTTGTGTAACATATGCAGGACTTGACATTGAACCAGATACATCAATTACAGTAACTATGTCTAATGGAGCAGTATTTGTTCCTTGAATTGGATTAATATCTAATTTGAAATAAGTATCAATATCATTTGAATATTTAGATAAATTTAGATTAATTGTTACATCTTCTGGTTTAAATTTATTTTCAATATCAATTTTATTATTATTATCGTTAACTACTAAATTAGATAAATTAATAATATCAAGTAAAGCTCTATTTGGTTTTAAATGAGATCTTAGTAGTGTATTTCTTGTAATTGGAGATGTTAAATTATTTTCTAACCACTTGCAAATAGCATCATATTCATAAGAATTACCTTCATTATCAATATATGGATTTGACATAATATTGTGAGTAATAGGACATAAAAATGAAGTAGGAATATTAGTAGATGACATATTGTTATTTATAATTAAATAATTAATAAAATCATTTTTTATTTTATTAATTTATTTTCAATTGTAGTTTCGTCAATATTCATTATTGCATCTACAATTACATTTGTAAAATTATTATTATCATATGGGGTATCATATTCTTTTTCAAGAACAGTATTTAAAAATTCTTTTACAATCCAAGAATTTTTATTTTGACTATTACCAATTTTTTCATAAATATTATTACCATCTTTATATAATTTATTAAAAGTTTCATTAATACATTTATGATCTATTTTATTTTTATAATTTGTTGACCATATTTTGTCTCCCTGAAAAACACTATGATTATAACTTATTTTTTTTACAGTGTTTATAGAATCAAAATTGTCTTTTGAAAAGGTTATAGATTGTGAGAAAGTTGTCATTTGTCTATTAATTATTTATATAATTATTTAATTCTTATATCTGAATATATATTATTAAAACATTCAGTTCCACTATCGGTTTTGCATGTTTGATAATCTTTATATAACCATTCTGCAAATATTTTTTGATCATTACTTGATTTACTATTAGGAACAGTGTAAAAAATTAAATTTAATGGATTAACACCATATATATCATTATCATCGTATGATATACTATTATTTGTTATTTTATTTATTTTATCCTTAATATATTTGTTATCATGTTTACATGCGTTATAATTATTTTTAATAGTATTTGTATCATATATATTATTGTTCATAAATGGGTTTTCATTTGTTGGTAAATTACATAATTCATTATTCATTAAAGTTAATTTATTTGAATTTAAAAATTGCTCTTTTATTTTGTTTATTTTATCTATATTATTATAAATTAAATATGATATCATCATTATTATAATACAAAATAATATAGATTTTATTAAGAATTTTTTATTTAGCGATACTAATGCAAATAATATACTTATAAATATTATTAATCTAACAATAGTGTTTAATTTTTCTTCATCACTCATATAATCTTTTGGAATTAATGTTGATTTTAATAATTGATTTATATCTGATGTCCAAAACATCTTATTTATTTTTATTTTATCTCTATATTATGAATATTAATTATTTTTATTTTTTTCTGCTAATTTTTTTCGTAATTTTTTTTGTGCTGCTAATTTTTTATACGCAGCTTCATTGACACCTGTTCTACCACCTTTATTTTTTGCCATATTTTTAATTGTATTTAAATCAGGCATATCACCATCTCCATTATTTGCCATCATTTCACTAAACATATTCATCATATTGCCCATATTAGCCATATTATTAGCACCAGTACTATTTTGATTTTGTTTTCCAAACATTCCGGGCATCATTGAAGCAAATTTCATAGCGTCTTGCATTAAATTTTCTTGATTTAATTCTCCACTAGATAATTTCGCTGCCATTTTTTGACTAACATTAGATATAATATCACCAAAACCACTATCTGGATCTCCTAAACTTTTAAGTACATCTCCATTTTTATTCATTGATTTATGTAATTTATTTACATCAACATCGTTTAATATTTCTTTAGCAAGTTTACCAAGAGTTGTATTTTCCATACCACCCATTTTCATATCTACATTTTTCTTTATTTTAATATTTTTTATTTTTATTAAATTTAAAAGTATTTTTTTATAAATATCTTTTTCATCTTCTAGTTCAGTTATATCATCGTCTGTATAATTATCTTTTTGCAATATTGTTAATATTTTTTCTGATTCTTCATCGGATAAATCTTGTGAATAGATAAAAAATACACTCAAATAATGGTGACATAAATATTCGTTTCTAAATATTTTAAGAATATCTTTTATTGTTACATTATCAAGTATTTGAACATCTTGATTACATGTCAACCAATAAGAAATATCATTATTTAATGGTGTTTCTTCTTCTTGATTTTCTTCTTCTTTATTTTCTTCATTTTTTTTTTCTGTAAAATTTAGTTCTTTATAACTATTATACAAGTCATTTGTTAAATGAGTTTTAATAAAAGTAATATATTCATCGCTACTTTTATCTAGAGTTAAATAGTTATTTTTAATTATATTAAAAACTTTTTTTGCAGTTTCGCTTTTATCTCTATGTTTTTTTGCTATAGTTTTTAATTTTTTGATTAAATCAATATAATACTGATTTAATATGTATAATTTAGTCATATATATTAATTTCCTTATCTATATTATATTTTTTTGAATTCTTTATATAATTTAAATAATATCTTGATTTCGTTTATTTAGTAGTTCTTCTAAACTCGGTAATTTTTTATCTCCTTTATCGACTGATGACTTTGGATTTAATGCTGATGATGCAATATCAAAATCATTATTTTCAATATTATTATCAGTATTTGTTAATAAATCCCAGGAATAATTTTTATCTTTAAGAAGATTATCACTATTTTCATCTAATGATGAAAATTTATCAGACATACTACTACCTAAAGTAAATGCAGAAGGTTCATTCTGATTTTCCTCAACTTCTGTAAATACTGTATTTTCTTGCGAATCTTTAGTTTCTTTATTTAATCGTGTATTATTGTCCTGATTAAATAAAGCACCTCTATTTGGTAATAATAAATAATCAAATACTTGTTTTCCATATAGTATTTCATCATTATTAATTTTATTTTCTTTTGGGATTACAAGTGCTGGCACTGAATGAATCATTTTATCAATATTATAACCATTATTTACCATTGTTTCAACAGATATGGTTTTAATTATATTATTTTTATCGTGTTTAGAAATTGCATCTAATAAAATATTACAATGTTTACACTGATTAGTATAAAATAAAATCATTACTTAATTTAGTTAATTTAAATATTCTTATATATATTCTATTACTTAAGATTTTTATATATAAATTGTGTAGAGTATAATGGAATTTAAAGAATCTGATATGTCAAATAATGAATTATCTAATTGGGAAAAAATAAAAAACAATAACAAAAATTTTCTTTACAATTTATCAGAATCTAATATTGAATCGTTTACAAATATTGATGATAGTTTTTATTCATTAACTGGTGAAAAAATTGATAATAGTAAATTAAAACATAATAATATGGACCCTTTTTTTATAAAAAAAACACAAAACACAAATATAGAAAATTATATTATTGATAATGACAAATCTGTTAACAATTTATATAATAATAAACGAGAAGTTTCTAGAGATAATTTTTTTTCACCTGATAAAAATATAGATAATATAAATGGAACATCATTTCAGTATGAAGTTTTGAAAAATAGAAAAAATGAATCTGTACTTAATTTAAATAATAATGTTTTTCCTATTGACCAAATCCGTGTTGGCCCTGGATTAGACGATGGATTTAATGATAGAGGTATGGGTGGATTTCACGATTATAACACAAATATATTTGCAAAACCTAAAAATATAGATGAACTTCGTTTTGATAGTAATCAAAAAGAAAAAACATTTGCAATTGATTATCAAGCGCCTAAAATTGATATTGGGCAAAGAGGTATTGTTAATCCTCCTTCTAAAAATAAACCAGAAAGAGTATACGAACAAACTGCCGATAACTTCTTTAAAACAACAGGTTCAGTATTAAAAGATACTAATAGACCAATAGAAAATCTTAAAGCTACCAATAAACAAGATTCACATGTTGATTATGCAGGTAATGTTAAATTAACAAAAGGTGGAGTATCCGAAGAAGATACATATAACAAAAAATCATATACTATTTATGATAATGAACGAAAAACAACAGAATGCAAAACTGTTATGAATAATCCTACATCAATAATTAAAGCAATTGTTGCACCAATATTGGATGGTGTTAAATTATCTAAAAAACAATATACAATTGATGCTGCAAGAGAAACAGGTGGTAATGTTTCATCCGAAGTTAATAAGGCAACTGTATATGATCCAGTTAATCATATTGCTAAAACTACAGTAAAAGAAACAACCGTGCACGATTCACAAAATACAAATTTAAAAGGCAATGACGGAACATATTCTGGATTACACGATGATGCTAAAACAACCGTTAAAGAAACTACAATTCATGATTCACAAAATAGTAATTTAAAAGGTAATGATGAAACTTATTCTGCATTACACGATGACGCTAAAACAACTGTTAAAGAAACTATTATTCATGATTCACAAATGCTTAATTTAAAAGGCACAGTAGAAGAAACTTATAAAAATTATGATGATGTAATGAAAACAACTGTTAAAGAAACAACACCTGTTACTGATAATATTAGAAATATTGGACCAACGGTATATAGAACTTATGTTTATAATCCCGATGAAGTTGCTAAAACAACTGTAAAAGAAACAACTATTAAATCAAAAACAGAATATGGATTTATCGGAGGATTATTAAATAGACTCGTCGGAGGATATTTCAATAAAGATATTAAACTGAATAATACAAATAAAGAATTTACTGTACAAGCTCAAAGAAACGGTAATGTATCATCTATACACGATCATAGACCAGTTAAAAGAGACGCATATTATGAAGCACCTCAAGATGAAACAAGAGAGAAAATATTAATTGCGGCAGGACATACACCAAATCCAGGTAATATGAATATTAACATTGATGCAAAAGATGTTACTATGACTGTTGACAAAGACCCATTGCATAATAATAATTTTGGAAATATAAGTAAGATATATCAAGAACGCGAACCTAATAATCTTTTTAGACAATCAATAACTAAAGAAAATTTACAAGATAATGCATATGAAAATAGATTAGATAGTTCAATTATGGATTCTTTAAAATCAAATGAATTAAGTATTCAAATTAATCCAATTAATTAAAATTCATATAAGAAATTTATAACTATTTAAACTAATTATGCAAGTATTACTTGATACTAAAAAAGAGTATACTAAATATATTCAAGAATCAATTTCTATTTCTATTTCACAAAAAATAAATAGTTATCACGATAATGCAGTTTCTAATAATATGGGTCTAAAAGGATTTCAAAATAATTTAAATTTAATAAAAAAATGGGATGAAAATACGATTTCTGAAGAATGTGAATTTTTAATAAAGAATAGTAAGTATAAAAATTTAAATAAAATATACGATTTTACTATAAAAACTTATATCAAATTAAGGTTGATTGAATTAGATATAGATGTTTCAAATATAGAAAATGATTATGAATATCCATGTTTAAAAACATTTATACATAAATGTTATATAAATGTATCTATATGGGCATGGAAAAATCCATTTTTATTTTTTAAACAAAATTTAAAACAAATAGAAATACAAAATAATTATAATATAATTGAAAAAAATGTAAAAAAAATAGTTAAAAATACTCTAAGAGAATGTGTTCCAATTGATAAAATAATTAATAATCTTAAAAATACAAATAATATTATTAAAAATATAAATGATTATCAATTGAGTAAAGATTATTTTAAAGAAGATATTGACATTAATAATAAGAAAAAAACAAATAATAATTTTTTTAATTCTTTAATGAATTATGCAAAAAATACTATTTATAAAAACAAAGAAGATTTTACAAATAATAATATAAATTTAATATCAAATGAACAAGAAAATAATAAATATGTAACACAAGAATATGATATTGATATTAACCATGTTAAATCTAAAAAAGATCAAGAATTAAATGAAAAGTTTCAACCGGAAGAAGAACCAGAAGAAGAACCAGAAGAAGAATCTGAAGAAGAAGCAGAAGAAGAATCTGAAGAAGAACCAGAAGAAGAATCTGAAGAAGAACCAAAAGAAGAATCTGAAGCAGAAACTGAAAAAGAATCAGAAGCAGAAACTGAAAAAGAATCAGAGGCAGAAAGTTTACCCGTATCAGATGCAGAAACTGAACAAGAAACAGATATTGAACAAAAATCTGAAGAAGAATTTGAAAATGAATCTAAATCAGAGTCTGTAGCAAAATCAGAATCAGAAAAAAAAGTTAATAAAAAAAGTAAAAAAAGTAGAAAAAGTAAAAAGAAATCTAAGATATTAAATATAGAAAAAAACAAAAATAAATTTATAATTGAAACTTCATCATCAGAAGATAATAGTGATAGTGATATTGATATTTATAATAATATAAAAAAAGTTATATGGTAAATAGTGCGAAAATATAGTAAATTGTTAAATGATATATTTATATAGAAAATATGTATTATTATTATTCATTACTAATAACAATAATAGTATTTATATTTTTTCAAGTAAAAGAGTATAACGACTTAAAAAAGAAAGAAAAAAATTACAATTTATTTAATATTAATAATGTAATTTATTTTATTTTATCATATATATTATTAACAATTCTATTTTTTTTTATTTTTGAAAGTAAAAATATAAAAAAAATAAATTTTGATAAAATTAAAAAAGAAGAATTAGAATTTAATAATGAATTATTAAGAAAAATTCCTGAAAATATAAATACCGGTTTTGTACCATTTGATGAGTAAAATACAATTATTTTTATATATTAACAATAATTAATAGAATGAAATTAGAATTGAAAAAATTTGATCCTGGAAAAATAGCCGGAGATTCTGTAGTAGTTTTTATCGGTAAAAGAAATACAGGAAAATCATATTGTATGAAAGATATTTTAAGTTTTCATAGAAATATTCCTATTGGCGTCGTAATAAGTCCTACAGAAAAAGCAAATGGATATTTTGAAAAATTTATACCAAAAATGTTATTATACGACGAACCAGAAGAAAAAATAATTAAAACCTTTCTTGATAGACAACAAAACATATCTAAAGAAAAAAAAGCAGAAACAGCAAAATATGGCAGAAGTAATATAGATAATAGAGCATTTTTAATATTAGACGATTGTTTATATGATAAAAAATGGATTAATGATAAATCAATAAGATCTATATTTATGAATGGCAGACATTATAAAATATTTTTTTTAATTACTATGCAACATGCTATGGGTCTTCCACCAGTTTTAAGAAATAATTTAGATTATGTTTTTATATTTAGAAATAATATTGTTAAAGAAAGACAAAAAATATATGATAATTATGCTGGTATGTTTGCAAATTTTGAGGTATTTAATCAAGTAATGAATCAATGTACAGAAAACTATGAATGTCTTGTAATTGATTGTAAAACACAAAGTAATAAATTAGAAGACCAAGTTTTTTGGTATAAAGCCAAAGAAGTACATTTTAAAATGTGTAGTACAGAAATGTGGAATATGCAAAGTTTAGAAGAACAAAGAAGTTTACAAGGGTTAGGTGTAAATGATGATGAAGATGATGAAAAATACGATGCGGGTGTTTTTGCAAAGAAAAAAAATAATCCAAAAATTAATGTTAAAAAATCAAATCATTAATTTAAGCAGGAGATAATGGATAATAATCATTGTAATCATTTATATATCTACCTGGTATATAGTAATTTGTAGTTCCATTAGATGTAACAGAAACATATTTTAATTCAGATATATTATTTACATTATTATTAGCATATTCTTGGTATGATATAGAAAATATTTCATAATTTGTACTACCAATTGTTACAGTTGTTACATTATTATTATCAGATGAAAATCCAGATAATAATGTTTCTAAATCTGGATTTTCATATCGTGTAGCACCCGCATCAGTTAAATATTGATTATCAGTTCCAACATTCATCCATATTCTACCTAAATCATTTTTGCTTGGGTATTCATGTGCTGATGGATAATATATATATTCTTCGTTAACATATTGACCAGGTACAAATACAAATACACCTTCTACAATATATGAATTTTCTCTAACATTAGATTCAACTTCATAATTTACAAAATCTTCAAAATTTAAATTTAATATACCATCCCCTACATTATCAGTTGTATTTGCATCAAATTTAGCTTTTATTTTTTCACCCAATCTTTTTTCAATATTATTAAATTTTTTACGAGTATTTGACATTTCTACCGAAACATCAGAAACTTGAGTTAATTTTTGCCATGTAAAACCATTATCTTGTGATATATAATATACATCAGGTATATTTGCATTACCTATAGCGTTTACTCTATGTTCAACATAATGTGTTTCTAAAATTGGTGTACTCGAACCAAATATAGCATTTCTTTCTGCTTGTGTTAAAACTAATCTAGGTTCTAAGTTGCTATCTCTTTCAGGGTCTGGTGTAACTAAATTTCCACTAGAATCATAAGAACCATCATTACCTTCTAATATGTTCATAAATTTAGTGAAATTTGCTAATTTGGCGTTAGCATCTACGCCATCAACAACAGCATTTTGAGTAATTTCGGTCCAGTTGTTAAAACTTAAACTAGTAATATTAGTTATTAGTGTAGTATTAGCAATGTTTGTAACATCTTTGTAATATATACCTTTATATTCAATCATAGAAGTAGTTAAATCAACAGTTTGACCACTTTCTGTTTTTATCCAAGTATTTCCATTATCAGTTGTTAAATAGTAAATTCCATTATTTTGTATTGCTTTATTTAATATTTTTGTATTTTCGGCAAACGCTAGTTTTTTAGGGGTCGTTAGCGTAGCGTTCTCATCAAGCTCGTCTAAAGTTTCTTGATTAACAATAATTGAATAATATACTACATAAGCACCATTATTATAAATAACAATATCTTCGTCTTCATGTACTGTATAATCACCAGTAGCAGTTATATTTGGAATAATATTCCAATAATCTCCATTGGTATCTGTTACATACCATCTATTATCTGTAGATGATTGTATTGCCTTATTTTTTATTAGCGTTTCATCTCTAAACATAGTTAGAATAGTTAGATCAGTTCCTGTAATATATGAATCTCCAATATAATTTATATTTCTTAATCTCCAATATCTTCCTAGTTTGCCTTTACCAGGGAAACTAATATAATTTTTGTAATCTTCATTTATGTATTTACCTGGTATATAAAATGTTGAACCAGATTTAAGGTAGTGATATCTTGTTAATAATCTATGTGATACATATTCTCCTGCTAAACTTGTACTATCTGATTGTGTAATAGCATGATCTGATGCATATTTGCTCATATTTAATAAAGCATCTAATTCGCTACTTGTTAATAATAATCTACCATTTGTCAATATATCTAATGTAGGTTGATGAACAATTTCATAACCCATATTTGTATTTCCACTACCAGTATTTCTAATATCTCCTAAAGTTACTTTAACCCAATTATAACCGTAATCATTTGAAATAAAATAATCAGTACCATCCCTTAAATATTGAGTAGTATAGTATCTATTTCTTTTATTATGTTCTTGCCAACCATTATGATTATCAATATCTAATTCTATTGTTTCTGAATTTACAATAATAGGATCTATTCCCGTTACTTTTACAATCCAATTATCTCCATTATCTTCTGTTAAATACCATTTATTTTCGGTAGTTGAAGTTGATTTTATGGCTTTAAATTTTGATGTAGAAGCATTAACAACAGTATTTTTTTGCTGGGCTGTTAAAATTGTATAATCACCATTATTAACATCATCTAATGCCGATTGTACACCCGTATCAGTAAATATATCATATACATTACTATCGAAATCACTATCTATAGCAGTAGTTAATGCATTAAGTTCAGTAGGTGTTAAAGTTAATCTTGTTCCTCCTTCAAATATAACAGAAGTTGCCGCGTGATATACTTGAGTACCTACTACAGGTCTTGTAGAAACTTCCTGCCAATTAGTTCCATTATCAGTAGTAACATAGAAAGCATTATTAAGCGTTGTATGTTGCATATATTTGGTACTTAATATTTTAGTAAAAGTAAAATCAGATAATAAGGTATTTAATTCTTCTCTTGTTAATTCTATTTTTCCTTCATCTAATAATTCTTCAGTTGCATCATGTTCAATTAATTTTTTATTGGAATCAAGTATTGGTACAGCAGTTACTTCTTGCCATAATCTACCAATTCTATCATCTATAACACTAAATTGATAGTCATTTTGTAAAGCAGATGCTTCATCGTTATCCTGCCGTTCAAGTCTTTCTTCATCTAATCTAGCAGTATTAGCATCATCTACTGCATGTTGTACATCGTGACTTCTCATAACAACTACCCATTTTTCGGTTTGAGCGCCTTCGTTTCTAACATAATAATCACCGTATCTTAAAGTAGCGCCGTTTTGATCCTCATCATTAGCATTCAATTGAGGAATATCTCTTGTATCAAGTAAAACTAAAGTTGAACCTAATCCACTTCTATTTGTGGCATCATTATCATATGTTATTTCATATGTATTTTTATCAACAACAGAATCAACAACACAATATCTATTTTTAGTATATACTCTATCATCAACTTTAAATTCTTCTCGATAACCATTAACAGAAACATTAGTATCAAATGTGTCTAACAAATTTTTGAATTGAGTACCCGCAGTTATAGTATTATTTAAACGTCTTCTATTTGGGATTTTAGTTAAACTTATTCTTTCATCAGTACTGTCCATAACAACCCATATTTGTCCAATTCTAGTGCTAGCCTGTCTTATTTTTTCAGCTTCATGTAATACATCTTTAAGTTTAATATCTCTAACTATTTTATAGTGATAATCCTCATCATCACTTCTAGTAACTAACCACCTATATGGCGGAACAGCTTTATAATAAGTTGTTCCGCCACTACCCTCAATATAATCATCTGGAGTTAATTTTAATTCATCTAAACGATTTTGAATTGAAATATTGATACCATTTATTATTTCGTGTGAAGCGGTAGTATCGACGTTTATTATATTTGATCCATTTAATTGAGATGTAATATCATCAATAATTAATAATCTGCCAGTTGTTGGTCTTTCAGTACCAATTAAAGACCATTTTGTACCAAATTCAAATTTTTCTGGTAAATAATATTGTCCATATTCTAAATTTTCTTGATTTGGTATTAAATTATTTTCAAACACAATATATTCATTACCATATTTAGTTATTCTATTTGTTTTGCTATCAACTTGAGAATCTACTATATATGACTTTTGTAAACTATTATCATCTAATATATTAATATTATTTTTTAAGAATCTTTCTAAAGGTTGCATTGTATTTTCTCTAAAAACTTCTATTAGATTATTATTAGATACATTAACAGGATCTTCTGTAGCAGTCAATAAATATGTTTCCATTTGAGCATGTTGAACTACTAAACCAGCAGGGGCGGATGCAGTATTCCAAGTTGTGCCGTTATCTTTTGTAATCCAATATCCTTCTTCCACTGGTTTTTCTATAGATTTCCAAACATAATAAGGTCTTGAAGTTCCATCAATCATATTTTCAAAATTGTATTTACTCATTCTTTTGTCATTTTCAAGCATTTTAATCCATATTTTACCAACATCACCTGTAGTTCGTCTAATATCTTTTGCTGTATTTCTAATTTCTTTGATATTAGTATCAACAATATTATTAAATGCATATTGAGCATCGTTACTTCTTATAGCTAACCATATATCATTACCATTATCAGACAAATAGAAATCACCATATTTTATATTATTTGGTTTTATTTCTGGCGAACCACTATTCATTATTCTATTTGGAACATCTCTATGATCAAGTAATACATATTCGTCACCATAAACAATTATTCTGTTTGTTTTGCTATCTCTTGTAGAATTAATTATATTAACATAATATTTATCAAATGGATAATTATAGTTTTCTTTATATCCTTCAAAATTATTATTAACTAAAAATTCTTTAAGTTCATCACTTGTTTTGGATGTATGATTATTTAAACGAGCATCATTTAATGTTCTTGAATTATTATAATCAATTGTATAATATTTATTTGGATTAATTTCTGTATTTAATACATAATCATCATAATAAAATAATAAATCTCTTATATTAGATTTATTATTAAAAGTATCTAAATCATATGCTTCAGTATTTACATATGAAACTAATTCAGATAACTGAGTATCATTAAGTACTTCAGATAAATCTCTACCTTTTTCAGGTTTAGTAGCACCATTATTATATGTTTTCCAATGCAATGGTGTAATAACTGGATAATAAAATCTACTATTTCTTGCATCTGTCAAAGACATTTTTTTCCATATTTGACCTGGAACATCAGAAGTTTGTTTTATATTTAATGCTTCATTTTTAGTATCATTAATAGTTATTTGATGGTGCTTATCATAAATATGTTGATTTTCTGTACTTCTTACCGCTAACCATACATATATTGGCATTGGTCTATAAGCAGTTGTATTATCTGCACCAATAATATAATCTGAAGTTTGTAAATTTAATTTATTTAATTCATGATTGGTATACTCGTTAGCGGTTAGTGTTACAATATCATTTGTAGGACTTGTTAATAAGTCGCTTAAATTTTGATGATATAATTCTCTGCCATAATTTGGTACATCGCCTTTTTGTATTAATTTCCATTTTTTGCCATCAAATACACCAGCATTAGCATTATTTTCAATTACTTTATAATAAATATCTTCACCGTCATCTGCTGTTGCAACATAAATATAATCTAGTGATTTAATATTTAAATTATCTAAATCATTTTGAGTAAATACTATATTAAAGTTGCTTTCTGTTAATTCTATTTTTATACCAATATTTGCAATAGTGTCTTTTTGCGTGTCTGTTAAAATTGTATAATCACTATCATCAACAGCAGATAATGCTATAGAAATAGCATTATTTGTAAAAACAGTGTAATAATTACTATCATATTCAATTAATGTATCTCCAGATGTATAGGAAGTAAAACTTGTTTCTGCAACTTCTATCCAATTATTTCCGTCATCTTGTGTTAAATACCATGTACCATCTGTAGTTGATTCAATTGCTTTATAAGATAAAGCAGAAACAGAAGTAATTGTAGTTGGTAATAAACTTCTTAATATATTTGTTAAATCACTATCATATAATTCTCTACCGTAATCTAATTTTTTAGTTTGATTTGTTAATATCCATTTATATCCAAATAGTGATGTTGAATCAGAATCATAATAGTCACCATATTTTATATTTGCGGGAATATCAGTATTATTCAATAATACATAAGTATCACCATACTGTTTAACTAATTTACTATCCATTAATATATTTTGTGTATCAAAGTCTGTTTTAGAATTTAATATATAGGAAGTATCTACATCACCATCCTTTATAATAGTATTATCTTTTAAGAAGTTTTTAACAGGTGTACCAAGAGTTTCTTCTGCTAATTGTCTAGATTCTTCGTAATTAATTACCCAATAATTGTTGTCATCTTCTGTATTTAATATATAATCATCATAATTAAATTTAATATCATTGATTAATGGTAGTGTAACAAAATGGCCAAGAGAAAATGTATTCCCATTTATATAATTTAGTAATGCTATTTTAGCATTTGCTTCTAAAACATTTGATAAATCTCTACCAACAGTAGGTCTAACACTTGATCCTGTATCAGTCCATTTAATTGGAGTTATTTCTGGATAATAATATTTAGAATTTCTAGGATCATTTTTATTCATTTTAACCCATATTTGTCCTGGTTTAGTTTGTAAAGAATCTTTTGTTTTTATAGCATTTAATCGCACACTTCTTACTTCAGTTTGATGGTCTTTTAAATATGTATTATGTGCATATGCGCTTCTTGAAACCATCCATACAGTTCTACCTACTTTATAATAATCGCCATATTCAAATGTTAATGATGTTGAAATATCACTCGCATTAGACTCTCCAACATTTAAAATAAATTTTTTTCCTAATTTTGTAATATCAATACCACCTGAATCATTTACCGGATATTGATAAGCATTTGGGTGCGACATATTATTAACATCAGAATCAACTATATGATATCTTGGGTATAATTGATGATAATAAATAAAATTTGTTTTATTTTCGGTTACAGTAGTTGTATAATTTGCTTGTGTTGGTATATAATAATAAGTATGAGGAGTACCTGTACTAGTGTTAGCTGTTTTTATTTCAACATAACTATAAATATTTAAATAATCAAAAGATAAGCCTATTTTTCTATTAGCTTCATCGCCATCTGTCCAACGAGGTGCTTTAGGTGTAGTTCCAGGCAATGTAAATTCTGTGAAACTACTATTAATTGCATCATCATAATTTGCAGAAGAGCTATCAACAGCAGCATTTATTTGAGCAATGATACTTCCTTCGGTGGGTATTGCACCAGTTTGAGTTAAATCAATTGATTCAATTTTATATCCATATAATGGTTTGTCTGTACCATATAATGTCCATTCTTTGCCAGAAGGAGCAATTGTTTTAGTAGTTAATAATTCAATTAAATCAATAACTTTCTGGTTTTCAGCAGAAACTTCATTACCCTCGGCAACATTAGTATTAACTTGAGTGATAATATCATTAATTTCTGCAGTTAAATCACGAATATTATTAGTACGGTCCGGAAATAAATATCTATTCATTCTTTCATCATCTTGATCCATTTCTACCCATATTTGACCGGGAGTAGTACTAGTATCTTTCTCTCTTATGGCTTTTCTATGTATTTCTTTTAATCTATCGCTATTTTTATCTTTTGCCTTATTTTTATTTATAGATTGAATTGCAGCTGTTCTATTTCCATATGTAGATGCATTGCCACTTTGACCTGTTTCTTCATCGAATGTTCTTCGTTCTTGAACTCCAGGCAAAGACATTACATATGTTTCTATATAGTTATCGGATGAAGACATTAGTTGAATATTATCTAATATATATATATATATTTTATTTATAAATAAAAAAAATGATTTTAATTTATTAAATAAATTATTATATAAAAATAATGTATCGTAATATCAAATCAAATTTCCTTCAAAGATATGCGGATGTAGAAAATTGTATTAAAATCCCAAATAATTGTAAAAAAAATATTAAAGAGGTTAATGATAAAAAAATGAATTTAAGAAAAAAAGATAGTATCCATTCTCATAAAAATATGAGAAAACAAAATAAAGATTGGAAAGATTTTAATCAATCATAAAATTTAAAATAATGTTTATATAATAGATTCTATTTTTTTATGAAAAACATATATTTAAATGAAGGTAGTTATGGTTGTGTAATTAAACCTGGCATAAAATGTATAAAAAAAATTAAAAAGGATACTATATCAAAATATTTCATAGATAAAAAAGAATGGTTAAATGAATTAAACAATAATAAAATAATAAATAAATTTTTAAAAAAAGAACATAAAGTAAAATTAATAGATTATTGTTCTACGATTAAAAAAGAAAGGATATTAATTGAAAATTGTAAATTATTAAATCAAAAAACCAAATATTTATATAATATAATATATGAATATGCTGGTATAGATTTATATAATTTAATTTCAAAAAAAATCAAATTTAAAGAAATTTTTTTAAAATTTGATACAATTTTTGAAACAGTTAAATTATTAACAGATAATAATTATATACATTTTGATATAAGATTGCCGAATATTGTATTAAAAAATAAAAGATTAAAATTGATAGATTATGGTTTAATGAAAAATAAAAATATAGAGAGTAAGTATTTGAATAAACTTAAAAAAATAAAATTATATTATTTACCACCGGAATTCAATAATGATAATTATAATTATTTATATATTAGAATAATAAAACTATTACAAAAAAATAATAGTATTATTTCTTATAATAGACAGAAAAGAAAACAAATAACATTGATAATTAATTTTATTTTAAATAAATTAAAAAATAAAAATAAAATTCAAAAAATTGACACAAAGAAAATTGATATATATATGATAGGTATTGTATTACTTGAATTATTAATATTTTTAAATATTAAAAATAATTTAAATTTATCAGATAATGAATATAATTTAATATTAAAATTTATTAAAAAGTTAATAGATCCTAATAATAAAAAAAGATATAGTGTAGATAAAGCATATTCGTCATATAAGAAATTAAATAAATTTTTATATAAAAAGAATACCCCCTGAGAGGATTGAACTCTCAACCTTTGGCTTAGAAGGCCAACGCTCTATCCAATTGAGCTAAGGGGGCGATAAAATAAAAAAATGGCAATAGTTTTCAAAAAACTATTTAAGTATATTTAACTAAATATACAACGCTTTAAAAATTGCTGGATGTTAATTATACAATTAACTTTATAGATATCATTAAAATTGCTGGATGTTAATTATACAATTAACTTTAATTATAGTCTTGATAAAATTGCTGGATGTTAATTATACAATTAACTTTTTTTTAAATTTTTTTTATTATAAAAAAATAAAATGCTCTCAGGGAGACTCGAACTCCCAATCTTTGGCTCATAAGACCAACGCTTTAACCGATTAAGCTATGAGAGCATGTGATACAATTTGTTCACATCTATATATATAGAGTTATTCTTATATGATTTTATATAATTATCTTAAAAGTATATAAGTTATATATGGGTATATAATACCATATAAACATAGGAATAATGCCTAGAAAAAAACGATTAGATGTTGTTAGCGATGAAAAAAAACAAAAAAATAATATTATAAATACAATGATAAATGATGATGGTGATGACCATATGATATTACAATTACCTATTAATAAAAATAATATTAATAATATAACAAATATTGAAATTACACCATCTGACCCAATTCCATACGATGATAAAGAATGTTATTTTTATTCGGATAAAAATTCAGATATACCTTTTAATAATATAATTTTAAATAAACAATATAATAAGATTGATTATGACAATACTTTAAAAAATATTAATAAAAATGAAAATAATAGTTGTTGTTTTTGGTGTATTCATCAAATTGAATACATGTCTTATGGTATGCCAATATCATATGATATTCATACAAATACTTATTCATGTCATGGATCTTTTTGTTCTTTAGAATGTGCAAATGCATATAATTTTTCAATTAATTCCGGTTCAGATAAAGTTTGGGAAATAAATAGTTTAATACAAATGATGGCAAAAGTATATAATTTAAATATTCCAATAAGACCTGCGCCATCTAGATATTTATTAAATATATTTAATGGTGGAACTATGACAATTAAAGAATATCGGAAGTTGCACAAAACTAGCGAAACATCACATATATTGAATTTACCACCGATGGTTAGTATAATTTCTAGTTATGAAAAAATAAATACATCTTATATTAAATCATTGTCGGAAAATTTAAAAAAAAATGATATAACTAAACATTTGTCATTTAAAGAAAAAACAAATACTGCTAATATATTTAAAAATAAAAATTGATTATTTTTATTTATAATAAAAACAATATTTCTAATGAAAGTATATTTTACAGACTATAAAGTTTCAACAATTACTTGTAATGCCAATATTGGCAATGATATTGATATTGATTTATCTATATTATATGAATATATAACACCAAATGAAGATAATAACAATATTATATGGATACAAAATTTGAGGGATAATTCTCAATTTACTAAAGGAACATATCCAAAAAAAATTAGAAAATCAAAAAAGAAAAATAAAAAGAAAAATAGATTTGATAATCAAATTACTATTATATTTAAAATTGAATTTAATTATATGCCAAATATTAAAATTTTTAAGAATGGTAATATACAACTTACCGGTATTAAATATACTAAGGATACTGAATATATTGCATACCATATTATTGACAAAATTAAATACATTTATAACAACATTGATAAAAACATTGATAAAAAGAATAATGAAGATTTCATTAATTCCTTACAATATTCAAATTTTAAAATAAGAATGATTAATAGTGATTTTAAAACATATACTGATGATAAATTAATAAATAAATTTATTATTAGACGTAAAGAATTACACAATATTTTAATTAGTAATAAATATAATAATAAAAGTAGTTTTCAACCAGGAATATATCAGGGTGTTAAATTAGAATATTATTATAATAAAAATAATGATGGTAAATGTATATGTGAATTTCATTCATTCAATAAAAAAAATACTAATACTGATTGTAAAAAAGTAACAATTGCGATATTTGAAAGTGGGAGCATATTGATAACAGGTGGAATTAATTTTGAACAAGTTGAAAAAGCATATGATTATATAACATCTATTATCAAAGACAATGCAGAAACTATTTATAAACCACAATTAAATATTATAACATAATACATTATATTTTTCAGGATTTATAAAATTATATTTGGTAGGTTTTGGATTATTTCCAGGTCTATATGAGCTAGGAATATGATTTTTTGCATAAAATTGTTCTGCATATTTTTCTGCAGTAGGTTCAATATATGTATACATTTTATCTGATTTTTTAGAATCTTCATAATTTATTTCATGATCTATAAAACTATAAGTACTCATTTGTATAAATATATTTCAATTTATCTATTTTTACAAATTATTTTATTTTTCGTGATATTCTTCAAACATGTCATTGCCTACTTTTTTTGATGCATCATCAAATGATATTTTATTTTCAATTATATTTTGTCTTAGAGCAAGCATATAGTATAATCTATCCATATCAATATCTTTTTTAAGTGACATATCAGATAAAAATGGATATCTTTCAATGAAAAATTTATAATTATTTTCAAAATCCTTTTTATTAACATCACTAATATCGGTATTTTCTATATCGTATTTTTCTCTAACTTCTTTAATTATTTCTAAAAGTTTTTCATTAGTATATCCATCTTTTACAAAATCAACATTATTTTTATCTCTTTTATTTTTCATTTTATATTAAGTAATATTTTTTTTTATATAATTTTAATCCACATTTCCGGAAATAAATCTTTGAGATTTTTATTACTATTTGCTGGACCAAACCACTTATTTGGATATATAATATTATCTGAATTTGAAAAATATGCACCAAACCAAGAAAATGTACTATTTGCTATTATAATATTATCACAATTTGACATTAAAAGCATTTGTTCATAATTAACGATACTATTTGATACTTTAATAAAATTATATTTTTCATTTATTTTTTTTAAATTTATAATATATTTATTTACAATATTGTCATCACATTCTTGACAGAAATATAATATATTATATTTACTTATATCATTATCAATCAAATGTTCCATTTTTTTTAATGCTTTATAATAATAATCAATACATAGTATTGGATGAAAATTTTGTAAATTATAATAATCACCTATTCTAAAATGAATTGCTATTGTTTTTTTATTAAAGTAATTATAGTATTTATCTCTAATATTTTTCTTTTTTATATCAATATTTAAAATTTTTTTAATATTATCATAATGTTTTATAAAATATTTATCACTTTGAAAAAATCCATTAAGATATAAATCCCTGTTTTTATCAAAAAATATCTCATCATAATGAAAATTTTTTTCGTTATATATATTATTGTTTTCTAAAATATTTTCACTTGATATATTTATTTTATCATTTAATTCACATAAAAAATTATCAAAATAAGTAATATTATTACCAAATATCGTATTACTATTTGTTTTAATACATATTTTATAATCTATTTCATTTTCCAAAGATAAACTAATACCATTAAGTATTTGAAATAATTGATTACCCAATTGTGCTTTTAATATTATATGTATCATTAAATTTATATAAATACATATTGCTTAAATAACAATAATGAAACACATTTGGATAAATATAGACCAAAATAAAAAAAGAAATGAATTTATGACAAAACAATTCAATGACAATAATATTGAAAATATAAGAATATCTGCAATTACACCAGCAATTTTTGATGAAGTTTTACATAAAAATCATAAAAGACCATTAACATGTAAATATCCTGGTTGTGTTACATGTGATTACGAATTTGCATGTTTATGCAGTCATATAAAAGCGATGCAAGAATGTTTAAAATATGAAGATGAATATTTTGTCATAATGGAAGATGATATATCCTTACCATTTATAATAGATTATAATAAAATAATAGATGAATCACAAAAAAAGTTTGATATACTTCAATTATTGATATTATATAATAATACAATTGACAGTTTGTATAATATTTATAAAGAGAAGAATATTTTATTTATTAAATGGCAATATTTATTACCATCTACCGGGATGTATATTATTTCTAGAAAAGCTGCCGAAAAATTAGTTAATTTATATTTTAATGAAAATAAATATGATTTTAGTAAATTTGATGGTCAAATTGTTGCAGATGTATTATTATATAAATCTGTAAATACTATATGTTCAACAATACCATATTGTTATCCCAATATTAATATGGGTAGTGAAATACATCCGGAACATTTGTTATCACATCAAAAAGCCATTGATAGTATAAAAAAAGTAATTGATAATGAAAAAAATTATCCATTTATTATTAAAAAAATTATTTAACTCCTATATCATCTGTTTTTTGTAATCCGTATGTTTCATCAAAAAAATATGTTGCAATTAATTTTTTTCTCATTACTCTTAATTCTTTACATACTTCCAATGATAATGAAGTATCATTTAACCACAATTTAAATAATTTATTATAAAAATCTGGACATTCTGTCATATACGGATATGAATTAGCATCAGAACACGCGAGCATAACTGCTTCTTCTGCTAATCCTATAATATGTGAAAAATGTTTTGTAATACAATCTCTGCATCTTTTATTTTTATTTGATAAATGCTCTTCTAATAATATAGATTGTTTTATTATTTGATGCATATTATATTTCGGATCACTTACAGGATCTATTGAATCACAAGTACTTTTTGTACAAGTTTCACCATCATCTTTTTCTTCATTTTCATTTTGAATTGCAAAATTATTATAAAACTCTTTTTTATTTAACATATCATCATTCTTTTTAGTATCAATATATCTATAATATATTAATATAACAAATATAGCAACTATTAATATTAATATTAATGTATATTCATTTTCCATTATGTTTTAAATAATATCCTCTATATAAATATAACATATAATATATAATATTTTTATTTAAACTTTAAATAAAATATTTTATCCTATTTTATTAGGACAGAAAGAATATGTTAGGAGGTAGTAATTGTAAGATATCAGGAGGTAGAAAGAATATGTTAGGAGGCAGCAACTGTAAGATATCGGGAGGTAAAAATAAATCAAAAGGAGGGTCTGCTTGTAAAATAGACGGTGGTGCAAAAAAAAAAAACGGCAAAAAAAGAGGGGGAGGCAAAAAAAGAGGTGTAAAAAAAAGAAAGGGTGGTGGTTTCTGTATAGGCAATTTACACCCATATGAAGACAGTGTGTCTTCTAATAATTCTTTAGTTCCTGCATCGGCTTCCCTGCCAACTCCTATGCCCATTGCTGCGTCAGCGTCTATGTCTCCTGAATTTCAAATGGAAGGTGGTGCAAAAAAAAGAAAAGCTGGTCCATACGCAAAATTTGTAAAAAAACATTTTGCGTCTGTTCAAAAAAAACACCCTAGTTGGAAAGCAACCGATTGTATGAAAGAAATTGCTAAAATGTGGAGAGCCCAAAAAAAATAAATAAATTTATTTAAAAAAAAATGATATTATTATTTTTATATAATTATTTAATTAATAATGAACGAAGAAAGATTCCAAAAATTAGATAGTATTGTTCAAAATGTAATTTTAAAATTTACAAGTAGAGCAGAAGTAGGATTTGAAAAATATAAAAAAAATATGGATAGAAACGATCTAAGTATTATTCAATGGATTGATCATTCAATTGAAGAAAAAATGGATGATATTATCTATATGCAAAAAATTAAAGCAGAATTACTTAAACTAAATATTTCAGATATTAAAACCTAGATTTGTAAGTATTCTTTCAACTGAACTATATTTTTCTAGTAAACTATCTATCTTTTGATTTAAATTATTAATATTTTCAATATGCATATTTGAAAATATTATATCATTATGATATTGACTTAATATATTTTGTATATCATATATATTATTATTTATTGTTGTTGTTTCATTTGTTACATATTTAGATAAATTAATATAATTATCGTTAAGTGTCAAAGATTTATAATCATAATTAATATTTGAATTTAATTTTACAAAATTATATCTATCATTATATTCATTAAATAATTCTTCTTCTATATTTATATCTATGTCCCTTGTAATTATATTTCCATTTATTACTAAATTTTCATTATATATATTATCAATTATATATTTATTTTTTTCTCCTTGATATATATTATCTAGTGATAAATTATCTATCTTATTCACAATCATATTATTAATATCAATTATATAATTAGATAAATTTATATTATTATTAATTCTATCATTTTCTAAATTTAATATATAATTTGACATACTATCTTCAACGCCTTTTGCTATTCTATTTTTTAAGTAATCACTATCCGCAATGTTATGATTTGTTAATTCGTTTATATATAAATTACTATAAATTGTAGTCATATTATTATCAATATTAATATCAAGATCCTTTGATATAATATTACCATTTACTATTAAATCATCATTATACATATTTTTAACTATAAATTTATTTGTATCTCCTTGTATTACATTATCCAACGATATTGTTTTTATTTTTGTATCTACAGTATCATTTATTATAATTAACCAATTTGATAAATTATTGTCAATAATACTTTTAATTCTATTTTCTAAATATTCATTATCGCCCGCTATTATATTTGATAATCCTTGATTATATTCGTTATTATAATATTCTTGTAAATCTTTTTCAATATTTACATCAATATCTTTAGTAATTATATTACCATTAATTACTAGGTTTTCATTATATATATTACTTATTATAAATTTATTGATATTTCCCTGTTGAATATCATCAAGTGTTAGATTATTTATTTTATCATTTAATAATTTATTAATATCATTTATGTACTTTTCTGACGATATGCTTAATAATGATTCTATTTTAATTTCTAAATTTGAATTATTACCTATAGTAGGTTCGTCAATTATTACATTTCTTAGTATATTTGATATATTTGCATATGTGTCTCTTTCATCATGAAAAGGATTTATAAAAATATTACTATAATATAAATCAGTATAGTAGTCTGTATCAAATTCTAGTAAATCTATACTTCTTGCTTTTAAATTTCCTAAAACAATTAAATCATCATTATAAACATTATTTATTATATATTTATTACTAGTTCCTTGTTCCACTCTATCTAATTGATGTAATCCCATAACATGTTTTATATTATTTACATTATCTAGTATTTCTGTAAATTGTAAGTTTGATAATAGTAAATTTGAATTTTTATAAAAATCATGCAGTCTTTCTTCGGTATAAAATAAATTAGAACCCTCAATTAAATCAGAAGTTGTTTTATCATTTAAATTTATATTTGTTATATTTTCTCCATTACCAAAGAATTTAGTACATTGTATATCACCATCAATATCTATATTTTTTTCAATATTTAATTTATTACCAATAAATCCTCGTTTATTTATTACCAATTTATCATCATAATTATTTGATATTTTCAATACATTACCTTCTCCAATTTGTTCAATATGAATTGAATCATTAATACCATAATTTATTATATTAATACAATCAGAATTATACATTGATTCATTTATAATTGTTGCATTATTACTTAATATTGTATTGTGTGATTTTAATGTTCCTTCAATTTCTAAATCATCATCATATATATTAGAATATATATATTTATTGTATTTTCCTTGATTAATTTTATCCAAACTAATATTTACAATATTAATATCTAACAAATTAGATATATTTAAATTAGAATTAAAAATATCTGTTAAATTATCTTCTAATATTGTTATTCTATTGATATTATTTTCAATTAAATTATTTACAATATTAGAGTTATTATTTAATCTTATTATATTTGAATCATTATCAATATTTGTTATGAAATCTGTATTTTCTATTTTATAAATTAAAACATTACTTGTCTCATTTATTTTATTATTTAATTGTGTTATTAATGTATCATCAATATTTGCAATCAAATCCAAATTATTTATATAATTAACTAAATTATTTGAAGTTTCTAATATTTTAGTTTCAAAAATATTAGAAACTTCGTTATCAATATTTAATATTATATCATAATTATTAATATAACTTATTAATTCATTTGACGTGTTTATAACTTTATTTAATAATATATTAGAAACTTCATTATCTATATTTGTTATTAAATCATAATTACTTATATAATCTATTACATAATTTGATATTGAATTAATTTTATTATCTAATATATTTGATGTATTAAATAATTCAATTATATTATTTGAATTATTAATAATTATTTCGTTACTACTTATAAATTCAATTATAGAATTTGAATTATTTATAATTTTATTATCTAAAGTATTTGTTATATTAAATAATTCAATTATATTATTTGAATTATTAATAATTATTTCGTTACTACTTATAAATTCAATTATAGAATTTGAATTATTTGTAATTTTATTATCTAAAGTATTTGTTATATTAAATAATTCAATTATATTATTTGAATTATTAATAATTATTTCGTTACTACTTATAAATTCAATTATAGAATTTGAATTATTTGTAATTTTATTATCTAAAGTATTTGTTATATTATATAGTTCAATTATATTATTTGAATTATTAATTATATTTTCATATTCATTTATATAATTGATTAAATTATTTGAAGATATATCAATTTTATCTTGTATATTATTTAATATTGTAACATCTATATTTCCAATTATATCATAATTATTAATATATGTTATTAAATTATTTGAAGATTCATATATTTTTTCTGTTAATTCATTTGATATTGCATCCTCTATATTGAGAAATATATCATAATTATTTATATAATTAATTAAATTATTTGAAGTTATTAAAATATTATTTTCAATTATATTTGAAACATTATTAATATTATCAATAATTTCATTACTATTACTTAACAATGTATCACTTATATTATTGCTTGTTAATATTATATAATTTGAATTTTCAATTATTTTTAAATTAAAATAATTAGACGCATTGTATAATTCAATTATATTAATATTATTATCTATATCACTTAAGAAATCTAAGTTATTAATTATATTTATAATTTCATTTGATGTATCATATATATTACTATTTAAATAATTTGATATATTATTTATTAATAAATTTTCATTATTAATATTATTAATAAGATGATTTGAAGTTAGTTTTATTTCGTTTGTTAATAAGTTTGAAACTTCATTATCAATATTTAAAATAAAATCATAATTATGAATATAATCAATTATATAATTTGTTGTTATCTCTATTTTATTATCAAGTAAGTCATATTGTTCATATAAACTTAATATATTACAGTCATTATCAATATTAGTATTAAATTGAACATGATTTATATAATCAATTAAATTATTTGAATTGTCATTTATTTTTTCATCTAATATATTAATTACTGTATTATCTATATTAACTATTAAATCATAATCATTTACATAATTTATTAAATTATTTGAAATATTAAATATACCTGTTATTAATTCACTTACTCTTGTATTAATTAATAATTTATTATATTTGTTAAAATCATCTATTTTATAATCTAAATTATCAATTTCATTTACAAAATAATTTGAATTATTTAAAATATTATAAGCAAAATTATTTGATGCAGATTCTAAATCGTTAATATTATTTATAATACTATTGATATATTGATTATTACATGTATTTATATTGTTGATATAATCAATGATTTCATTTGATGTAATTTCAATATTACTAAATAAAATATTTGAAACTATACTATCTATATTCATATTGAAATTATAATTATTCACATAATCAATTAAAGAATTTGAGGATATATTTATTTTGTTAAAAAGTTGATCTACTGATTCGTATATGTTTAATATATTTATATTATTATTTATATTTACTTCATAATCTTGTATATAATCAATTAAACTATTAGATGTATTATTTATTTTTTCTTCTATTTGCTCAATAACTATACTATCAATATTTTCCATAAATTCATAATTATTTATATAGTCAATTAAATTATTTGAAGTATCTATTATTTTTACACTTAATTCATTTGATAAAATTATCCCACCAGCATCTATATTATTATTAATTATATAATCAATTAAATTATTTGAAGTTATTTGAATATCATTGTTAAAGTTATTTATAGCATCGTTTATATTTGTACTAATAATATTGCTATTTTCACTTATTATTATTTCTAAATTATCTATATTTGATATTAAATTGTTTGATAATAATTCTATTTTTTGATTTAAAATATTAGAAGATTCATATAAATAAATTATATTACTATCATCTTGCAAATCTTCTAATAAATCTAAACTATTAATATATTCAACTATATTATTTGAACTTAATAGTATTTTATTATCAAGTTGTTCTACTACTAAGCTATCAATATTTCCAACTAAATCATAATTATTTACAAAACTCATTATATTATTTGAAGTGTCATTGATTTTTGTATTTAAAGTATTTATAATTGCATCATCCAAATTATTAATCAAATCAATATTATTAACATAATCTATTAAACTATTTGATGTATTATTTATTTTATCATTTAAATAATTACTACCCGATTGTAAATTAATAATTTCATTACTATTTTCAATTATTTTATCAAATGTATTTATATAATTAATAATATTATTACTATTTGATATTAATTTATAATCAAAAATATTTGAATTTTCATTTATTATATTAAAAGTTTGTTCTTTTTCTTCTAATATTCTTTCTATTATTATGTTCGATGTTATATCAATTGTATTTAATAAATTATTGGAATCAATTACACGATTATCGTCTATATTATTTAAATTTGTACTTATTATATTACTTAAATTATTTATGTTTGATGTTAAATTATTTGAACTTTCATTTATTCGTTCATTTAATTCTATTGCTATTAAATCATTAATATTTGCAACTAAATCTAAATTATCAATATAATTTATTATATTATTTGAATTATCTACTAATTTATTATCTAATAAATCATATCTTTCATATAAATTTAATATATTTACATTACAATCTATATTGTGTTCATAATTATGTATATAATTTATTAAATTATTAGATGTATTATTTATTTCATCAATAATCGTATCATTTAGATTTATATTTATTTCATATTCATTTACATATCCGATTAAATTATTTGATAAATTTAAAATAATTTCATTTAAATTATTTGATGAAATTTTATCTAAAATATTTATTGAAGTAATATTGCTTACATTAATTATATGTTCAAATAAACTATCTGTATTTGAACTTATTGAATTTTCAAAATAATTTGATATATTTTCGATATTATTTTCAATTAAATTTGTATTACTATTTATTAATTCGCTGAAATAATTACTATTTAATATTATATTATTTGAATTAACTATTATTATTGTATCTAAATAATTCACAAGTGAATACAAGTTTGTAATATTACTATCATTATCCGTATCTGCTGTTAATTCTAAATTATTTATATATTCTATTATATTATTTGAACTATTTGATACTATATCTTCAATATCATTTATTATAATACTATTAATATTTCCAATAATATCGAAACTATTTATATAACTTATTAGGTAATCATTTGTATCTTCTATTTTTTTATCTAAATTAGAATTAAAATGATTTATTAATTCATTAGAATTAATTATTATTTTCTCATCTATTTCATTATTAATATTTAATACAAAATCATATTCGTTTACATAATTAATTAAATTATTAGATACATTATTTATATTAATTAGTAATTTATTTGAAGTATTCTCCAAATCATCTGATATATCAATATTATTAATATAATCTACTAAATTATTTGATGTATTATTTAAATCATTCTGTAATGCAAATTTAAAACCATTTATTATATTAAGTAAATTACCATTTTCATTGATTAATATATTATTACTTAATTGTAATTCATTAATAATATTATTGGAAGTTAATTCTATTTCATTAATAAAATAATTTGAAACAGTATTTAATTCATTTATATTAACATTATTTTCTATATCTAAATCTTTTATAAATGTTACTATTTCATTTGATGTTTCATTTATAGAATTGTTTAATTCCGTTGCTAATAAATTGTCAATATTAGCAACTAAATCATAATTATTTATAAATTCTACTACTAAATTATTAACATATTCGTTATTTATATTTGAAGAAATATCAATTTCATTTACATAATTTATTAAATTATTAGATGTTACATTAATATTTTCAATTAAATTATTTGATAAATTATCACTTGCAAAATTGTAATTTGTTATATAATTAATTAAATTATTTGATAAATTTTCTATATTATTATCTATTTTACCATCTGTTATTTGCAATGATTCAAATAAGTTATTAGTTGTATTGCTAATATTATCTCTGATATTATCAACATAATTTATCAAATTATTAGAAGATTGCATAATATTATAATCATTCTCATAAATAATTGATATTAATTGACCATATACAGTTGAAAAAGTAGTTTCTATATTTGCTTTAGAATCAATTATATTTTCTATTAATTTGTTTGATGTATTTTTTATTTCATTATTTAATTGTGTTACAACTAGACTATCTATATTTACTTCTAAATCCAAATTATTAATATATGATTTTAAATAATTTGATGTGTTTTTACTATCATTATTTATATATTCTATAAGATTATTTGAAGTATTTTCTAAATGGATATTCAATTCATTATTAGAGTTTTTAAGATATAATATATCATTGCTGTTATCTTTTATTAATATACCTAAACTATTTGATAATATATTTAATTCATCAGAAATATCAATATCTATATTATTTATATAATTAATTAAATTATTAGATGTTGTTATTATTTCGTTATTTAATTCATTTTCTTTTTCTAGTATTTCATTATTTATATAATTTATTAAATTATTTGATGTCTCAAGAATGTCATGCAAATTACTTGTTGCATCTATGAAATTTATATAATTTATGAGATTATTTGAAGATTCTGTTATTTTTTCATTTAGTAAATTTGATGCCTGATATAAATTTTCTATATTACTTGTATTATCTTGGTTTGTTATTAA